>Ga0070728_10002228_pt1 | contig 24882 bp, 25 predicted proteins | sample tdDd471_FD_66723 | JGI IMG/M metagenome (GOLD analysis project Ga0070728, IMG submission 66723) | Marine sediment microbial communities from the Atlantic coast under amendment with organic carbon and nitrate - tdDd47.1 | ecosystem: Environmental > Aquatic > Marine > Coastal > Sediment | place...
CCGTGTGCTGGATCTTTTTGCGGGCAGCGGGGCACTAGGCCTGGAGGCCTTGTCACGGGGGGCATCTTCGTTGCTTTGTGTAGATAACAATCGTCAGGTGACGCAGACGCTCAAATCGAACCTGAAGCTTCTGGAGGCCGACGCACAAATTTTCGAGCACGATGCTCGGCAGTGGTTGGACCTGTATAGCGGGCCAGCGTTCACTATCGTGTTTATCGACCCGCCGTTTCGTAGAGGACTGACAGAATCATTATTGATGGAGATCGACAGTAAAGGTCTCGTCGCTCCGGGGGGCCGGGTATATCTTGAGCAGGAAGCTGAGGCGGATATGCCAGAGCTTCCTGCTGGATGGCGCATTTTTAGGGAAAAAACTGCAGGCCAGTTGACCTATCGACTGCTGGCGGTTGAAGACGCAAGGGAGTAGTTTTTCAGGCTTAGCGCAAACTCTTCAAGACTGGCAATCCCGCTTTGCTCTGCTTCTTTGCACCAATCCAGCAATTCGTGCAGTTTTTCCTGAAAACGGCTGCCCGGATGGCGCTTCCAGATATCCTGCAATTCCAGGCATTTTTCGTACACGGTTTTCAGGACAGGGCTCTGTTCGAGCATGTCATCGAGTCTGCTCAGTTCTTTCTCGCGGATCAGTTTAGGTTCGCGTGTTAGCAGACGCTTGGCTTTACGGTAAAGTTCCCGTTCCTGATCGACCAGAGACTGTTTGTGTTCACGAATCGCAGGGAGCATAACATTGCGATGATATTCAGACAGGACATGGAAGCGATTATGCATAATCGCCATTAATGAGTCCTTGTCCAGTTCTTTCTTGGTGGTATCCAGCTTGGCGATCGGGGCAACATGCCTGGCCTTTGCGAGACCTGCTGCAGAGAAGACCTGAATCCAGAACCAACCGATGTCAAATTCCCAGGGCTTGACGGAGAGTTTGGCTGAATTGGGGTAAGTATGATGATTGTTATGAAGCTCTTCTCCACCGATGAGTAAGCCCCAAGGTGAAATATTCGTAGCCGCATCCTTACACTCAAAATTACGATAGCCCCATGAATGACCGAGCCCATTGATCACACCAGCCGCGAATAAGGGGATCCAGATCATTTGAACCGCCCAAATTGTAATGCCAGCTACACCGAAGAATAAAAGATCAAGAACAGCCATTAAGGCAATCCCTTTCAATTTGTGCGGTGTATACAGGTTCCTTTCGATCCAGTCTTCCGGCGTGCGCTGGCCAAATCTTTTTAACGTTTCCGCATTTGAGGCTTCTTCCTTGTATAACTCTGCACCCTGAAGCAAAACCGTGGACAAACCTTTGACAACCGGACTGTGCGGATCGTCTTTTGTTTCGCATTTTGCATGATGTTTACGATGGATCGCGGTCCATTCTTTAGTGTTCTGGGCGGTGGTTAGCCACAGCCAGAAACGGAAAAAATGCGCCAGGGCGGGATGCAGATCAAGTGAGTTATGGGCGGAATGTCGGTGTAGGTATAGTGTCACGCTGACAATCGTTATCTGGGTCATCAAAAGCGTGATACCAACTTTTTGCCAGACACCAAAATCAAGGATCCCATTGATCCACCAGTCAAAACTCATAATTGCAACACCTCAGGAGCAGATAAATAGGACGGGAACAGCAAGGCAGGAATAGCGTACAGCTGTACCAGAAAATTCATACTAGCAAATTAGCGCAAACTTAACAGTAGATTTCCGTAACAGTCCATGTCTAAAGTCCAGCCGGATTTAACCCAAGTTGTTGATACTTTTTCGACAACGATAGCCGGACCGTGGATCGTGACGCCGGGAGTAAGGGACTCTCTTGAATATACGGGTACACTGGAGTCGTCATCGGAGTCGGTCTGACGGGGCTGATCTACGACAAAGTCAGGCTTTACCGCTGCTGAATGGTGGTCAATTTCCGGAAGCGCGTAAGGCGCAATGGGCGGCGCTTCCGCGGTGATTGCAAGGTTGACGAGCTCCACAGCCTTGGCCAGGGAGTGACCGTAAAGCTGTCGATGTTTTTTCTTAAACAGGGGTTCCGGATCCGAACACATGGGAATGGAAATCGAGAAACTCTGACCCGAATAGCGCATTTCCAGCTTTCTTTGGAAATGTATGGAGCTAGCAGGTACGCCTTCTTCGATTAACTCCTGTCTTGCTTGCCTTTCTAGCGTGACAAAGGTCGATTCTATTTCCTGAGGACTCATCGCAGACCAGAGTCCGATTTTGCTTTGTTTGAGTTCCCTACGTTTCGGTGCCGATAGCATACCGTAAGCTGACAAGACACCGCTGTGGACCGGCACGATGGCACGGGACACGGACATTTTTTCCGCCAGCGAACAAACATGCATTCCACCCGCGCCTCCAAAACAACACAACAGGAATTGCTTCGGATCGTGACCTTTCTGTACTGAAATCTCGCGGAGAGCGTTGACCATCTGTTGCTCGGCGAGTGTGATGATTCCTTCTGCCAGCTCCAAAGTCGTAATACCCATTTGCGAAGACAATGTCTCCAGAGCCGCTTGGGATAGCTCCGGAGACAAAGACATGTCGCCGCCCAAAAACGCTTCCGGACGCAAGCGGCCCAACACCACATTGGCATCAGTGACGGTAGGTGCTTCACCGCCCTTGCCATAGCAAGCTGGACCCGGATAAGCGCCGGCGGACTGCGGGCCGACATGCAATAACCCTCCTTCGTCCAGCCATGCGATTGAACCCCCTCCTGCGCCGATGGTATCCATTTCCAACATGGGAATGGCCACAGGCCAACCGGCTATCCGGCCTTCATCGGTCAGTTTGAAATCGTCGTCCATTAGCGCTACGTCGGTTGATGTCCCCCCCATATCAAAGCTGATTATCTGTCTGACTTTAAGGGATTCGGCGAGGGTTTTTACTGCGGATAGTCCTCCTGCGGGGCCTGACAGAAGAAGATTGGCGGCCCTTCGGGCTGCCTGATCAATAGCAATTGTGCCCCCCGAACTTTGAATGATCGATATGCTTGCGCCGGGAAGCGAAGAAATCAAAGCCTGCATGTAATGGTGAATGCGTGGCGCAAGACTGGCGTTAAGCCATGTCGCGATGCCCCGTTCATACTCCTTGTAAATGGGCAGGACGAACGATGACCGTGAAACCGGACAGACTGTTTCCAGGGCTTTCTCAAGTCGTTCTTCATCGTCGCTATTCAGGAACGAGAACAGCAAATTGATCGCTACCGCCTCAGGGGCGAGTGATTGAACCTGGCGCACCACCCGCTTGACCTCCGCCTGGGTGAGGGCCTGAACGACATTACCCGACGCATCGCGTCTGCAGTCGACTTCAACACAGAGTGCTTTCGGAACAGGTACCGAAGCCGGTGCAGGTTTCAGATTATAGAGTTCCTGTCGGTTCTGTCGGCCAATACTCAAAATATCCCCAAAACCCAGATTGGCGACATAGACTGTTTTGGCTTCTTTCCGTTCAAGAGCGGCATTCGTCGCGACGGTGCTGCCGTGCACAATGAAAAGGCTTTCGAGATCAGTGATCAGATCCATTTCCGTTAAACCCTGAAGGATGGCTCTGGAAGGATCATCGGGTGTGGAAAGGACTTTGTGGATACGCCAGCCTGAGCGGTCAATCAATACGAAATCAGTAAATGTGCCGCCGGCATCTATTCCGAGGTATTTGCGTTTATCACTGGCTTTGTTGGACAATCTGGCTCGTTCCCAAAAGTCATTTTTCAAGGTTATCAAGTGCCGGAATTACCCGAAGTTGAAACCACCCGGCGCGGCATTGCGCCATATCTTGTCGGTCATCGTATCGTAGCGACTCAGGTATACAATGCCAAGTTGCGCTGGCCTGTTACCCCCCGGATCAATGCCATCGAGAATCAGTGGGTAAATGAGATTACCCGGCGAGGGAAGTATCTTATCTTCGATCTGAAGAACAACGGCGCAATGGTTGTTCATCTTGGTATGTCAGGCAGTTTACGGATAGTCCAACGGGATGCGCCCCGAAAAACGCACGATCATCTGGAGTTCCTGCTCGATTCAGGGCAGCGATTGTTGTACCACGACCCCCGTCGTTTTGGTTGCGTCCTTTGGACGGATGACTGGCGTGAGCACGAATTGATCAGGCATCTAGGTCCCGAACCTCTGTCCGCGGACTTTGATGCCGGTTACCTTTATGAGCAGGCGGCAGGGAGAAAGCTTCCCATCAAATCTCTGATCATGAGTGCTTCCGTTGTGGTCGGTGTCGGCAATATTTACGCAAATGAAGCGCTCTATCAAAGCGGAATTCACCCCTTGCGTGCGGCAGGCCGAATATCCTTTGCCCGAATGGAAGATTTGGTCAGGCAAATTAAAAATGTGCTTGATGCGGCCATCACGCAGGGCGGGACCACCCTGAGGGATTTTGTCGGGGGTGACGGTAAGCCCGGGTATTTTAAACAACAGTTGTTTGTATATGGCCGGGGAGGTGAACCCTGCAAGCATTGCGGGCATGCACTGAAAGAGCGTCGTCTGACCAATCGCAGTACGGTGTATTGTCCAAAATGTCAGCGTTAACCCTGAATATTGTTGCTGTAATTTCGAGCTTTATCCAATTAGACAGTCCAAATATAACCGCTATAGTTAAAACAGACGTCCCTGATTCATCCGGGACAATCAATCGTTTAAGTGCGCGTTGGGAGAAAAGGTATGCACGTGTCATTCACAAAATTATTCAGTTCGTTGTTTTTAGCGATTTGTCTGGCGGTGCCGGCAACGGGCTGGAGTAACACAATCGAGGAGACGCCCGGAGCCCTTGCGATGAGCACCGATGCCCTGGTTGTTCGCCCGGCAATGCTGGTTACCACTATTTTGGGTGCTGGCGTCTTCATCGTTTCGTCTCCTTTCTCTGCGTTGGGCGGAAATATTGGGGAGTCCTGGGACGTGCTGGTGGAAGGCCCGTTTGAAACGACGTTCGTGCGTTGTCTTGGTTGCACAATGAATGGCCGCAAGGTATCGACCGTCGTTGAGCAAAAGGAAGAAATGCCGGAAACCGAAGAGTAAAAACAGCCCTCCTGCTTTTTAGATCAGTGTTATGCAGGCCCTTCCGGGCCTGTTTCGTTGTTTTCAGTTATTTATCAGGCCCTGCCAGTCAAACTCTGCGTCGCCGACTGCATGGAAGAAGGGATTCAGAATATCTGCTTTGCTATTGTAGGTAAGTGGCAGGAAACCGTCTGTCATCATTGCTCCCCCTGACCCCAGCAATACTGCATGGGCAGCCGCTGTGTCCCATTCACTGGTGAGCGCGAGACGGGGATACCAGTCCGCCGTTCCTTCCGCCAGAGCACAGATTTTCAGTGAGCTTCCCATGCTGACCAGTTCGCTGCCCTGGAATTCAGTTGTGACACGCTCAAGCAAGGTTTCCAGTGCTTCTGCACCATGACGACGGCTGCCAACGACCCTCAAGACCTTCGAGCGATCCAGCTTGCGGGATCGGATGGCTGTTTCTTCTCCGTTCTGGTATTTCCAGGCCCCAAGTTTTGGTCCGCCATAGTAAAATATATCTTTGACCGGAACATAAACCATACCCAGAATCGCTTGTTCGTTTTCGATCAGAGCAATATTGACGGTGAATTCGCCGTTTCGATTAATAAATTCCTTGGTGCCGTCAAGAGGGTCGACCAACCAGTAACGGGTCCATTGCTTCCGTTTTTCGTATCCGGGCATACCGCCTTCTTCTGAAAGAATGGGATAATCGCTCGCCAGAGATCTCAAGCCCGCATCGATAATCTTGTGGGCAGCATGATCCGCCTTGGTCACAGGCGAATCGTCAGATTTATTTTCAACTTCTATGGGTGTGTCTGAATTATATACCTGCAGGATCGCGTTGCCTGCGTCGAGCATAATGCGCTTTAATTGCGGGATGTAGTTTGAAAGCTCGGCCATGGTTTCCTCAAAAATTCGGGAAGGCCAGAGGGAATTATTTCCCCATATGCTGGGCCTCATTACCCTAGTGATGGTGATGCAGAGTCGTTACACTATCTCATCAGCGAAGCAGGGCATTATAGAGTGATTCATGATTGACTGGAAACAGATTGAAACCGTCTTTCTCGATATGGACGGGACACTACTGGATTTACATTACGATAACTATTTCTGGTTGCACTACCTGCCCCGTCGTTATTCCGAACTCAAGGAGCTTTCCGAGGCGGAAACGCAATCGATTCTGACACCAATGTTTGAGGAGCATGCTGGCTCTTTGAATTGGTACTGTCTTGATTTTTGGGCGGACAGTCTCGATCTGGATATCGTAGCGCTTAAACGTGAAGTCGCCGACCGCATCGCTTTCAGACCAAATGCCGAAACGTTTCTCAAATACGTACATGATCAGGGATTGGATGTGGCACTGGTTACGAACGCCCACCGGCACAGTATCGAACTAAAGCTGGAGCATACCGTGTTGGGTTCCCTGATTGATGAGATCATTACGTCCCATGATTTTTCCTTTGCCAAAGAGGAGCAGGGGTTCTGGGAGGCTTTACAGAAGGCTCGGCATTATAATCCTGAAAAGACGGCGTTTTTTGACGACAATGAAGCGGTATTAAGATCTGCCCGGGACAGCGGAATCCGGTTTTTGTATTCAATTGCGCAGCCCGATAGCCAGCGTCCACCTCGATCACAGGGAGAATTTCCCATGCTCGATGATTTTGCACAGGTGTTGCCGCCTCGATGAATGAAGAAAGCGGCAAAGTGCGCTTGGACAAATGGTTGTGGGCGGCACGGTTTTTCAAGACCCGCGGATTGGCAAAAGAGGCGATAGAAGGCGGGAAAGTCCACTACAACGGCCAGCGATGTAAACCCGGGAAATCGGTCGAAATCGGCGCGATGGTGCTGGTCAGACAGGGCTGGCAAGAAAAGCTCGTTGAGATTAAAGAACTGGCGTCCCGGCGACAGACGGCGAGCATCGCCCAGACATTCTATGAAGAGACCGAAGAAAGCTATAACAGACGTCAGAAACTAATTGAAGAGCGGCGAGCCAATAAGGCCTCACAGCCGGTGCCTTTCCGACGACCCACAAAGCGCGATCGCCGCAGGATTCATCGATTCAAAGATCTCAATTCCGAGTAAATTATGTATGAAAAATGACCAGTTTCAAAAATTTCTATTGGAAGACCTGCAGATCCGTGGTGAATGGGTGCGCCTTGAGGAGAGCTGGCTCGAGGGTCTTGGCAATCATTCCTATCCCATGCCTGTGGCGACACTGCTCGGTGAAACAACGGTCGCTGCCCTGCTTTTGACTGGCACACTGAAATTTGAGGGACGGCTATCTATCCATGCGCGAGGTCAGGGTGCCCTGACTTTACTGATGGCGGAAGCTACCAATGCACGGTCTTTTCGCTGTATTGCGCGCTATGATGAGGGTTTTGATGAAGTCCTCAATCGATCCGAGCAGAGCTTGAAAACTCTCTTGGGCAACGCTCAGTTGGCAATTACCATTGAACCGGACAAAGGGGCTCGTTATCAGGGAATCGTTCCGATGGAGCGAGCATCCATGGCCGACTGCCTGGCGCAGTACTTTGAATTATCCGAACAGCTGGATACCCACTTCCTGTTTCACGTGACCGAAAAAAACTGTATTGGATTGATGCTGCAAAAGCTTCCCGATTATCGTCTTTCAGAGGATCAGGATGCCTGGGACCGTGTTGTACATCTGGCTAGCACGCTTTCGGAGAACGAGCTTGAATCCAACGACAACGAAACCTTGTTGCATCGCGTATTTCATGAGGAGAAAGTCACGTTATTCGAGGCAGAGCCGGTTTCATTTAAATGTTCATGTTCTCGTGAGCGATCTCAGGCATCCATTGAAGCGTTGGGCAAGGAAGAGGCTTTGGAAATCCTCGAAACCGAAGCGTCTATTTCTGTGGACTGTCAGTTTTGCGGTCGGCATTATGAATTCGACCGCGAAGACATACATAATCTGTTCAGTATTTCTTCACCACATTGAGAGCTTCGGTCAGTGTGAAGCAAATCGGGTACTTACTGCCAGATAATATTAGTAGTCGTTTTTTGTACAACAGTTTGTCATAATAGCGCCCCAAATTTTTTCGAGGCCCTATCGGGTCAAATCAAATTCCAAGTGAGGTCGAAGTGAGTAACACTTATGTTGATCTGAGTTCAGCTGTATTGGTTGAGCATGCACTTGAGCGCAATGAAGGCAGACTGGCTGCCAATGGTTCGCTTGTCGTGACAACCGGCAAACGAACCGGACGCTCGCCGATGGATCGTTATATTATTGATGAACCAAGTACCTCTGACGCGATCAACTGGGGTCCGATCAATCGGCCTTTTGATCCAGTAAAGTTCGATGCTTTGTGGGAACGCGTTGAGTCCTATCTTGCAGAGAAAGACAGTTATGTTTCTCATCTCCATGTGGGCGCAGATCCGGATCACTATCTGGCGGTCAAGGTGACCACGGAAACAGCATGGCAGAATCTGTTCGGGCGAAATCTTTTTATCCGTCCTGACCAGTATAATCATGCGGACAAGCAGGAATGGGAGATTCTTAACGTCGCCAGTTTCGAATGTGTCCCCGAGCGCGATGGTACCAATAGCGATGGCACCGTCATGATTAACTTTGCCAAACGGCGGGTGTTGCTGGCGGGAATGCGTTATGCCGGCGAAATGAAGAAAGCCATGTTTTCAGTGCAGAATTTTCTGCTGCCTGAAAAAGATGTATTACCAATGCATTGCTCTGCCAATGTAGGTGAGGACGGAGAAACAACCCTGTTTTTTGGTTTATCGGGAACGGGTAAAACAACCTTGTCTGCTGATGAAAGCCGTTATCTGATCGGTGATGATGAACACGGCTGGGGCAAAGGGACGGTCTTCAATCTCGAGGGGGGCTGCTACGCGAAAACCATCGATCTCTCGCAGAAAAATGAGCCCATTATCTGGAATGCCATCCGTTTTGGTGCGATAGTCGAAAACGTCAAAATTGATGACGATTCCCGAACGCCCGATTACGGTGATACAAGTCTGACAGAGAACGGCCGTTGTGCTTATCCCCTTGAGCACGTAGAAAAGCGTGTGGAAGAGAATCGTGCTGGTGAGCCAAATGCGATTGTATTTCTTACGTGTGATATGACGGGTGTTTTGCCGCCGGTTTCATTACTGAGCAAAGAGGGTGCGGCCTATCATTTTCTGAGTGGTTACACAGCGCTGGTTGGCTCTACCGAGATGGGATCTGACTCGAAGCTCAAATCGACATTCTCGACCTGTTTTGGAGCGCCGTTCTTCCCGCGTCCTGCAGGAGAGTATGCCGAGCTTCTAATGAAGCGTATGGAAGAGTTTGGTAGCAAGGTTTATCTTGTGAACACAGGCTGGACCGGCGGATCATATGGTGTTGGTCAGCGCTTTAGTATTCCTACTACCCGGGCGATAATCAGTGCGATTCAGAGCGGAGCCCTGATCGATGCAGAAACCGAGCATCTGGAAACATTGAATCTGGATGTACCGAAGGCAATTGAGGGGGTTGACAGCAAGTTGCTGAATCCCAGAAACACTTGGGAAAGCACTGAGGCGTACGACACCAAAGCCAAAGATTTGATCTCTCAATTCGTCGAAAACTTCAAAAAGTTTGATGTCTCCGAAGCTATCGTCAATGCGGGTCCCAAATTGTCGTGATACTTACCCCGTCTTAGTGATCTGAAAACCCGGCTAGTCCGGGTTTTTTTGTGGCTGCCTGACAGGGGCAAGGCAGGCCTGGTTGTGTATTATGCCAAAGCTTCGCGAGCGGATATTGGATTTGCGAATCGCACACACGTAAGCCTGCTTTTCGCAGGCGTGGGTATCATGAATACTTCCCATGATATTGTTTCATGCAACAAAAAAACCCGGACTAGCCGGGTTTTTGTGATTACTATTTTGTGTGGACTCGAGCTAGTACGCAACCAGCAAGGGCCCAAAGGCGACAATCAACAGCACGGTTCCCATTGTAAGCATGGGCATCAGGATCTTCTCATGACGCTGATAGAAGGTACCATCCTTTATCTCTGCCTTTAAGACCTCTTCTTCGCCTACGACCTGGCGGGTCAGAAGGTGATTGAGTGCAACCGGCGGGCTCAAATAACCCAGTTCAAATGCGACAAGCGTCACCATCCAGAAATGGATTGGATCAATGCCGCTTTGATAGGCAACGGTTGCTATGGTCGTGCTGACTAGAATCACCGCTCCAAACGCCTCCATGACCATACCCATGACGACCAGTACGCAAACAATCAACGCCATGGCGCCCCATACACTGTCGAATGAATTGGGGAATAATTCGATGACACCACTACGCTCTATCATGCCTCCAAAACAGATTGTGCAGCCAATCAGAAGCAAGAGCGCTCCAATTTCAGCCGTGGTCTGGTTGGTTGCATGTCTAACGCAGGTTTCAATTCCTTTGTGAGGAATCGCGGTGATGCCGTCGTCGTCAACAGATTCTTTTTTGGTGATGTGCTCGTAGATAAGAATAACGATCATCATAACGGGAAGAATTCGCGCAGCAGAGAATTCATCAAGTTTGACGTTAACGGCAAATCGATAGAACAACACGACACCCGCGATACAGATAATATAGGGAATCAATGGACGCAATGCGGCCAGCATGCCCGGTACGGCACTGGCTGGTGAGGCCAGGTGGATCTTGTTCTGACGGTTGACGCACATTGCGACCAGGAAAAACATAAAGGCACTGAGCGCAAATACCCAGATACCCCAGCCAAAAAGTTGATCAGTTGTGACTTCACGATTCATGAATGCGATGACAACGACCAAAAGGCAAGGTCGTAACACCACCCCCATCGAGCCGGACATGGCCGTCGCTGCGAGCGCAAGATTTCGTCGAGCTCCTGCAGCCCGGAGTTCATGATAGATAACCGCGCCTGCTGCAATGACGAAAATACCCGACGCACCTGTATAAGCCGTTGGAATTGCAGCGAGAATAACGATGAATGCCGAAAGCATTTCCGGTGGCATTTTCCAGGGCTTGAAGAGGCCAAGCACAAGGTCTGCAAAGCGGGTCTGCTTTAGCATCATACCCGTCCAAACGTACAGGCCGACGTTCAGAAACATGTCTGACAAATCCATTAATTTGTCGAGGTAGATGCCGATGCCGGCGGTGTGTCCTGCAGAAAAGAAAAAGATTGCGGAAACGATCGCCATGACACAATAAAGGGGAACAGCCAGGCCCGCTCGCCCTACATTGCCGCCAGGATTCAGGTTTGGCGGGACACGAACGAGATTGATAATACTGACAAGCAGCATCAGCGCAAAACCGTATACCCATACTTCATGCAGCATGGCCACATCCGGAGAGAGTTTGGAGCCATCAGAGTGCGCCAGTTCCCGAAAAGAATACGAGGAAACAAGCAGAATGCTGTTGGCAATGACCTGAGCACCGGCTGAAAAATAGTGATCTAGCCGTGACAGTACCGGACGCATTGCGATGTGGTGTCGCGTCATGGTTGCCGTCATGGCGCAGAGCAGGATGGTAATAACCAGTATGAATTTCTGTGAAACCAGTCCGACGCCTATGGCATCGGATACAAATAGCTCGACGGAGCGAAACGCCCTGACGGCCGGTGTGATGCGCGAATGTGTTTCTTCGTAGGTTTGGTATTTGACTTCACAATCCTGGCGAGCATTCTCAATGGATTGACGAATCAGGTCCGGATTAACAGGTTCCGCATCAAAGAGATCCAGTCCCAAGCCGTCGTCCTGAGACACCGCAAGTCTCTCCTGAAGGCGGGCTTCTACATCAATATTTGGGTCACAGGTCGGGGGTTCAGGATCGACACGAAGTTTGTAGTAGCCGGCCCAAAAATGCTCGCCGACACGCAGGATTTGATTGTGGATGTCACTGCTGGTGCTGAATATGACGACGAGAAACAGCAAAATACAAGCAGGTAGAGAGGACAACCACTCGATAGTAGAGCGACTTTTTATAGTATTGGAAACCACGAATTTCCTTCCCCCAAAAGTTGTTAGATATGAGCAAGATTTTCTTTTTTGTATGGATAAAAAAATGCCGGTTATTATACCGGCACATGGGGTTAGCGTACTAGAGCCGAGCGTACTTAAATCGTTCCACCCGGACAATGATGCTTTTCGCTAATGCGATAATATATATGACAGTCGTATACTAGAACAGATCATCCAGTTCAACGGTTTCGATGTCATCTGCCGCGTTTTCATCCCAAAACGAACCGAGCTGGCCTACGGGGGTTCGGTGCCCCACCGCCTCTGTCCACATTTTGTCAGAAATTCGTGTGATTACTTCCGTGGCTGTGGCATCAAACAAACGGTATTTTTCATTCGCTTCATGCTTTTCAATCTCCTCGGCATGACGCTTGATTACCGCCCTAACCCTTTCCATATCGCCCTTTGAATACGCGGCGATCAGGTGAAAGACGTGGGGTAGTCGGACCCGTGCTCTTTCCCCCATGATATCTGCCTGTTCCAAGCGTTCCCATTCGTTTTCTCCCTCCGGAAGAGCGCCGGGCAGCAAAGACCAGACAGCTGCTTTGAGTGCCAGTGGAACGCCAAACCATTTTTTGTTGTCCAGGCATCCGGCGCCTCGTTCGGCCTGTGCGGCAATATTCTTGGGCACGCCTATGCCCACGCCGGACAGGATGTCATTGTTAAGTGCGAGCAAGCCGCCTGCGAGTCCTGCCAACCAAACCAGTTGATCAAATTCCTGTTCGAGCTCGGGGCACTCGCCGCCAATTTCCTGGTTGTCGTTGAACTCGATCAGTTGCTTCCAGGCAATGTAATAACGCCGTGCCGCTTTCAGGTGATGATTTTTTTGGGTGATTAGTGCGTCCTGAGCCATATCCGGTTGCTGGGACCGAATATATCGTAGATAGGCCAGTTCGCTTTCAAAAGCGCGGGCCTCTTCACAGCCGCCAGCACCCAGATGGAGCAATACGGCAAGTTCATGGGGTTCCTCTGTAATACGACCAAGGGACATTACCATGGAGGTTAGTGCTTCGGCACCGGCACAGCCCGCTTCCAGATCCTCAGTGGTCAGCAAGTATGGGGCAATGTGAGCCTCGCCCAGAAGCGTGACGGTATCACCAGTGGGTTTGATAAAGGGTTTAACCAGAAACTGGTTAATGGCTTTACAGCCACCCAGAAAAAAAGCAAAAATCAGTGTCAGCAAAATCCATTTATAGCTGCCGCGACGGTGATTCAAATCCACTATTCACTCCTAAGTTGCTACTGACATTTCACGTTATCACGCAGGTGACGATGAGAAATGCGACCTGTATTTTTACGAAAACAAAAATACAAATTTGAACCTTCGGATTATCCCTGACTCATGTCCCGGATTGTGAGATGAAGGCCACAAAGCGAGCAATTGCAATGCAACAATCTGTGAATTCAAGCGTCTGGAGAGCGATTGCGGAAATGCCGGCGCTATTGATTTAAGAGTGAACTGGGCTATCTTTGCTAGTTGAACTGACGGGCCAACAGATTGGTTCGACAACCAATAAAAAGAGGAATAACTAATGAAAAAACCGGAAATCGCGGCTGCGATTGCTGCCGAAGCCGACGTGACAAAGGAAAAGGCGGGAGAAATCCTCAATATTATTACCGATGAAATTACCAATGCGATGAGTCAGAATGACCCCGTCACATTGATCGGTTTTGGAACGTTTTCAACGCGTGAGCGCGCTGCGCGAACGGGAAAGAACCCGCAGACGGGTCAAACAATTCAGATTGCTGCCAGCAAAACTGTGGGCTTTAAACCCGGCAAAGCCCTCAAGGAAGCGGTTAACTAAGCGCTACTATCTATTTTTGCATGGAGCCTGAAGTGGCGTGCTATCAGACGTCTATCAGGCTCTTTATTTTTTCAAGCAATTCATCATTAATGCCGGCAACATCCTTTACGTCTTCTACTTGCTTGAACGGCCGTGCGTCGATGATTTTTTGAGCCAAGGCCTTCCCGATTCCGGGCAGCGAGGTTAGCTCGTTAATGGTTGCCGTATTGAGATTGATTTTTATCGTCGAGGATCTTGCGGAAAGAGACTCCTGACTTTGTCTTCCGGAGCTTTCCAGTTGTTGGTTCAAGCGCGTCAATTCGTTTTGCAGAGAGGCCTGTCGATGTAGCATATCGCCAGTATTCTGTGCGATCGTCCACAGCAGCCAGATGATGACGCCAAGTCCAAGTAGAATGATAAACCACATCTCCCTTCTCCTTATTTTTCTGTCTGTTTTTGATGTTTGGTTGCTAACTAATCGTTCACTGCCCTATTCGGCAGAGCACGAGCCTTACTCAACAAGTCTATAGACTGTACGTCCCGCTACAAGTGTCGAGCGAACCCGACCAGACAACTCCTGATTCAGCAATGGTGTATTACTTCCGGTGGATACCAGCGTTTCAGGCGTACATAGCCATCTGTGTGAGGGGTCATAAATGCATAGATCTGCTGTCTCACCTGGTACCAGAGAGGGACTCGGACGCCTTAGCACGCGAGCCGCCCCGTCCGTCATCGCGCGAATAAATGTATCCAGTGGCAGGTCGTCCTGGTCATGCAACTGAACAGCCAGAGTTAGTATCAGCTCGACACCACTAATACCGGGTTCGGTTTCGGCGAACGGCATTAGTTTGGCGGCGGCTTCGTGAGGCTGATGCGCACTGGTTATCGCATCAATCGTTCCATTGGTCACACCGGAGATGAGTGCCTGGCGGTCCGATTCGGCGCGCAAGGGGGGCTGGCAATGAAACAGGCTATTGAAATTCAGTGTATCTCGGTCTGTGTAAAGCAAATTATGGATCGATACATCTGCTGTAACCGGAATGTCTCTGGTTTTGGCATCGGCTACAAGATTGACCGATTCAGCGGCAGATATCTGGGATAAATGCAGATGGGCACCCGTTGTGTGTGCTAGTTGAATAAGTTGTGCGACGGCAATTGTTTCGGCAACACTCGGAATCCCCTGAAGCCCAATTGTGGTGCTGATCTGTCCTGCATGAACGACGCCTTTGTGAAGTGACGGTTCCAGTGGATTGACAAACACGCTCAGACCGTGTGTTTTGGCATACTCGAAACAGCGCTTTGCGACGGAAAGATTCTTGAACGGATTGAATGCGCTACTTAGAGCAATGCAGCCGGCTTTTTTCAATGCCGAATACTCTGAAAGCGATTCGCCTTTAAGTCCCTTGGTTACGGCTCCCAGAGGCAGAACACGACAATGACCGTAGCGACTCGCCTGTTCCTCGATCAGATTGCTTACTGCTTTCGAATCATTGACGGGTAGCGTGTCAGGAGGACAACACAGTGTGGTAACCCCGCCGGCGACGGCGGCTTTGGTCTCGCTTGCAATGGAACCTTTCTCTGGAAAACCCGGCTCACGCAGTGACACGTTGAGATCAATGAGACCGGGTATAATCCATTGGTTGTCAGCGACAATCACCTCGTCGGCAGAGAATGTCTCCAGGCAACCGTCGATTGCAAAAATCCTGTCGTTTTCAATCAGTATGTTTTCACACTCTGTCCACCCCGTTTCGGAGTTGAAAATACGGCCTTTAGTGATGGCTGTTTTCATGCTTTATCTCTGTCCAAACGCTCATTTTTTCTGGCATTCTGGGTTTCGGTTTGCCCGCTCATTGCCATGGATAGAACGGCCATCCGCACGGCAATGCCGTTGGTCACCTGGTTCAGGATTACCGATTGATTTCCGTCTGCGACTTCGGACTCTATCTCTACGCCGCGGTTTATGGGCCCCGGGTGCATAACGATGGCGTCAGGTTTGGCGATTTTCAGGCGTTCACGAGTGAGCCCGTAGAGTTGATAGTATTCCTGCTCACTCGGCAATAACGCGCCTTGCATACGTTCCCTTTGAAGCCGCAGCATGATGATAACATCGATGTCACGCAGGCCCTCTTCCAGATTGTTGTATACCGTCACGCCGAGGGTTTCCACGAATTCCGGAAGCAGGGTATTGGGTGCGATGACTCTTACCTCTTCTACGCCCAGCGTATTAAGTGCCCGAATCTGGGAGCGTGCTACCCTCGAGTGAAGAATGTCGCCAATGATAGCCACCTTCAGGCCCTCGAAATGTTTTTTATGCTGGCGAATGGTCAACATATCGAGCATCGCCTGTGTTGGATGAGCATGCCAGCCATCTCCGGCGTTGACGATGGCGACTCCGGGCGTAACCGACTCGGCAATGAAGTGTGCAGCGCCACTTTGGGAGTGGCGAACGATAAACATGTCGCTGGCCATGGCCTCCAGATTGCGCAACATATCGGAAAGCGACTCGCCTTTTGACGTGGCAGATGTGCTGATATTGATGTTCAGCACATCTGCGGACAAGCGTTTAGCGGCTAGTTCGAAGGTGCTGCGGGTTCGAGTACTGGCTTCGAAAAAAAGATTAACGACAGTTTTGCCGCGCAGTAAAGGGACTTTCTTGATATTCCGTTCGCCCACTTCTATGAAGGAATCGGCGGTATCAAGTATTTCGGTCAACAAGTCCTTGTTCAAACCGGAAACGGTGAGAAAGTGTTTTAACTTCCCGGTTTCAGTTAATTGTATGGAAGGTCCAATGGAGTCCTGCATAGATGATCCTGCTAACGCTCGTCGCCAGACGATCGAAGGTGTTCGATCTCGAGGCTCAAGTCTTTTGGTCCAATAAGTTTGACGCGTTCGTCTGGTCGGAGCGACAAATTGGCGCCCACGATATTTGGACGAATTGGCAATTCCGGTCGATTCAGGTCTATCAGCACTGCCAGTGTGATGGATGCCGGTCGACCATAATCAAAAAGTTCATTCATGGCGGCCCGAATTGTTCGTCCGGACATCAGGACATCATCAAATAGTACGAGATGCTTGCCCTCGGTTTCGAAGGGTAAACTTGAGGGGCTGACAGTGGGATTGAGACCAATACGGGTAAAGTCGTCGCGATAAAAGGAAATATCCAGCTCGCCAAGGGCCTGTGTGTTGCCGATCAGTGCCTGAATCGCCTTGGCAATCCAGACGCCTCCGGTCCGGATACCGACAAATTCGCAGTGTGTAATAGACTGACGACTCAGATATGTTTCAAGTTCTTGAGCCATCGAATGCAACAAGGCTTCGACGGCTTGATTATCATGCATGTTTGGAATCCTTCATGGAAAACCAGGTTTCTAAAATCAGACACGCAGCAACCCCGTCTACAGAATGGTTACCGAAGTCGGCAATACCGCGCTGAGCGCGCGCATGAGACTTTGCCTCATGGCTGGATAAGCGTTCATCCATCATGTCCACTGGCTTGTTAAAGCGCCCTTTAAGACGTTTGCCAAACTTGCGTGCCCGAGTAGACATCTCACTTTCCGAACCGTCCATATTCAAAGGTAAGCCAACAATAAAAGCGCCGGGTTTCCATTCGCTGACCAATTCGGAAATTCGATCCCAGTCAGGTATCCCGTCCCGGGCGGAAATCGGAGGCAGATCCGTGCCCAGCTTTATCTGATCATTACCCACGGCGACACCAAAACGTTTCAATCCAAAATCAAAGCACAGATAGGTCGTCGTCATTCAAGCATGTCCGGTCTGATTGCTCAATTGATTGGGATTAATGCCCAGTATCGCGAGCGCTTTTGCAAGCTTGGCGTCATCACTTGAGTGGAACAGGACATCTTCATTTGCGCGGCAGGTTAACCATGCGTTCTCGGAAATCTCCTGTTCTAGTTGACCTGCTCCCCAGCCGGCATAGCCCAGCGCTACGATATAATCTTTTGGACCGTTACCTGCGGCGATCGCAGCCAGAATATCCTTGGATGTTGAAAGGCGGATTCCTTCAGCAATATCAAGGGAGGACTGCCAGTCACCGATGTCCGTGTGAAGTACGAAGCCGCGTTCAAGTTGCACCGGCCCCCCAAGGTAAACGGGCTGGTCATCTGTCGCCAGTTCGATATCCAGTTGCGAAAGAATGTCTTTCAGGCTCATTTCGCCGGGCCGGTTTATGACGATTCCCATTGCCCCGTGTTCATTATGTTCACATAAATACGTGAGCGTGCCACTGAAATTGGGATCCAGCATTTGTGGCATCGCAATGAGGAAATGATGTTGTAGACTCGTGTACTGATCAGACATAGTAATGACAAGTATCACTAGGGATCCGGGCTTTGGCAAGTACGACCGCTAGTAGCTTGAAACCCCTCGCTTGTTATAGGAGAACGTGCGAATGAGTTCCAGAACATCCCGTTCCCTGCGAACCTCTTTGGGAAAGGGACCGAATGGTGCGGCACGTCGTACAATGTCGATGGTTTTCGAGTCCAGCACCAGGTTTCCGGAACTTTGCAGTACTTTGATGTCGCGAATACTACCATCTGAATAGATAGAAATTGACATACGGGGCTTACCATACAGTCTCTTGTTGCCTTCCTCAGGGAAATACTGCTTGCCAATTCGTTCAATTTTGGCGACAACGGATTCGACATAGCGCGCGTCAATTGCTTTCATGGTGGAGGCCGCAGTCAAACGGGTCACGCGGGGGCGTTTGGCATAATTCTGGATCTGGTTGTCCAGACTCGCTTCCAACTGCGCTATCTCAAGACTTCGCTCAAGTGTTGACCGACGGGGTTTGGGTTGGTCTTGTTGCCGTTTTTCCAGGGCTTTTTCAAAAAGCGACGGGCGTTGGCGTGTGGATTCTTTGCTAACCACCACGGATTTTTTTTCTTGCGTGGATTCTTTTGTTTGGGGTGCAGGGGACGATGCAATCTGCGGGACGACGCTGCTTTCAACCGAGTTGGTTGTCGCCGTAATTTCTGCTTGTTTTTCGAGAGTGCCGCTACCCTGCTGATTTGTTTGTGCGAGGAAATCGGCTTTGTCAGGTGCCTCTTGGTCATCGTGCCTTGCCAGCGTAATTTCCATCGTAAATGGAGCCGGTTCGGGGTCTTCCTGAATAAAGTCTGTCAGGATAATAAGAGTGTGCACTGCAATGGCAACAAACACGGTAAAGCTGAGCCGATCCCCCGCACTTACCTTAGCCTCGGTAATCAGTGACACTCCTTAGCCTCCTTAATCAGCATAACGCATCATTTCAGTTATTCCGGGCATCAAGCCTGCTTTCTATGGCATTCATCAATTGTCCGCCGATATCGAGATTACAGGCTCGGTCCAGTTCCTGAATGCAGGTTGGGCTGGTGACATTGATTTCGGTGAGGTAGTCGCCAATGACATCAATGCCGACAAACAAAAGTCCTCGTTCTTTCAGATCGTCTTTTATCTGATCTACAATCCACCGGTCACGATCAGTGAGAGCTTTGGCTTCCCCTCGGCCACCCGCCGCGAGATTTCCCCTGTGCTCACCTTCGCCGGGAATTCTCGCCAGAGCGTAGGGTACCGGCTCACCGTCTATGATCAGAATGCGCTTGTCTCCATCCTTTATTTCCGGCAAATAACGTTGAGCCATAATTTGTCTTGAGCCATGGTGTGTCAGCGTTTCAAGGATCACGCCGATATTTGCATCGCCTTTTTTTACATGGAAAATTGATGCGCCACCCATGCCATCCAGAGGCTTGTAGATAACATCTGTGTGAGTATCCAGAAAAGCTCTGAGCCTATGGGTATCCCGCGCCACCAAAACCTCTGGGCAGCATTGTGGGAAATACGTCGCATAGAGTTTTTCATTGCAGTCCCGAAGACTTTGTGGCCGGTTGACCACTATCGAGCCCGCGCGCTCCGCACATTCCAGTATGTAGGTTGCAGTGATGAATTCGGAATCGACCGGTGGGTCTTTACGCATCACGATAACATCCAGTGACCCCAGATCCGCTAAATAGCGCTCTCCCAATCGGAACCAGGAGGATTCGTTTCTGCATACTTCGAGGCTTCGCATGGAGGCCATTGCCTCGCCCTGCTCCATATACAGATCGCTGAGTTCGAGATAAACCAAATCCCAGCCTTTGTCCTGAGCGGAAAGGGCCATTGCAAAGGTACTGTCTTTCTTTATATTGATGGCCTCTATAGGATCCATCACGATTCCAAATTTAATCGTCATTTAATTCCTGCTAAACAAAATATTTGTACTAGTCTTATGGTATTCGAGACCAAAATGGGCGAATAAACGCCAATAAAGAATGTCTGACACCGCAAGTGTGGCGCTCAGGCGATGAGATTCTAGACGATATTTACATTCATTACATTTTATATAAAACAATTTCTTTCCAAGATTTCCTGATTAAACTATAAATAATAAATGCTTATGAAATGAATCGTGAATCTTTATTAGAAAACGCTTTTAACATATTGGTCTATAGTGAAATTATGCCCCGAAAAAATTCGGGCATGTGGTAGCGTATATTCCCGGCTTAGGCGTTCGGGATTTGATCGCTGAGTATGTCTTCAAGTGCCCCAGGCTGCTAGAGAATGGAAGAGAATTTTGAAAATCTGAAAATAATGGTGATCGACGATAGTAAAACCATTCGTCGCACAGCCGAAACCCTTTTGAAGAAGGTGGGTTGTACCGTTATCACTGCAACGGATGGATTTGATGCGTTAGCGAAGATCGCAGATTCGCATCCGGACATCATTTTTGTCGATATCATGATGCCCCGACTGGACGGTTATCAAACCTGTGCGCTGATCAAGAACAACAGTGCATTCAAGTCGACGCCGGTTATTATGCTGTCGAGCAAGGATGGGCTGTTCGACAAGGCCAAGGGGCGGATTGTTGGATCGGATCAGTATCTGACAAAGCCTTTCAGTAAAGACGAACTACTTAACACTATTCGCAATCATACGCCTGCGGCTAGTTAGAGATTATTATGAATTACTCTCAGATGTATAAGAGTATTTGCTCGGGGGACACATGGCTCGAATTTTAATTGTGGATGATTCACCAACGGAAATTCGAAAGATTTCCACCATCCTGGAACGCAACAATCATGAAGTAATCACGGCGGACAACGGTGCCGACGGTGTTGCCGTTGCACGTTCAGAAAAACCGGATTTGATTCTGATGGACGTTGTGATGCCGGGGCTAAACGGTTTTCAGGCCACGCGGCAGCTAACTCGCGCGCCGGAAACAGCAGACATTCCAGTCATCATTGTGACCACCAAAGATCAGGAAACTGATCGGGTCTGGGGGACGCGACAAGGTGCGAAAGGCTATCTGGTAAAACCGGTTAGCGAGGAAAGTCTGACAAAAACCATTGATGAGTTACTGAATTAAGGTTGAACACGTCCGTCATGTCTTCTTCCGCCAAGCCATTTGATGTTTTAAGTGACATAGCCAATCAAAGCATCGAAGTCGCGGCGGGCCTACCCGAGCAAGATCAGGCTGTTGAGCTTTGGAACGGAATCGGATTTACCATCGCCGAGAACCACTATGTGGCGGCAATGGGGTCGGTTTCCGAGATTTTGCATGTCCCAAAATATACCGCGGTACCGGGTGTTCAAAACTGGATGCTAGGCGTTGCCAACGTTCGTGGACGTTTGTTGCCTGTGATGGATCTGGCCCGTTTTTTCGGCTTGGGTCACAGCTCGGCAAAAAGCCGGGACAAGCGTGTTTTGGTGATCGAGCACGAAGATATTCTCAGCGGATTCATTGTCGACAGCGTATTGGGTATGCAGTATTTCTCTGCGGACAGCTTTGAAAATAGTGTGTCCGGTGATTTGCCGAATGAGATAAAACCCTTCGTGAAAGGGGGGTATATGAAAAATGATATTGCTTGGAATGTCTTTGACACATTCGTTTTGACGGATGATCCAAAATTTCTAGATGTTGCCGTTAGCTAAGGCAGGCAATCGAGTAGAGAAATATCTGATAACCAACAATTAGATTGTTTAGGCCGGGAGCCAGGAAATGAAAATCATATCTGGAAAATTCAGCACAGATCAGGGTAATAACTCGCGCATCCTTACCCTCGGTGGTGCGCTTGTATTTCTGTTGCTAGCACTCTTCTGGGTGTCCTACATGATTGTTCGTGACAGTAATTACGACAAGGAATATGCCGGCTATGCCAGTGATTTGCGGGTGTTGTCTCAGGAGGTTGCGAAGAACGCCACAGAGGCAGCTTCAGGTAAAGAGGAAGCGTTTGCCCAGTTGAAGCGTTCCCGGGATGATTTTGAGCGGAAGCTTGGTTTGATAGTGAATGGCAACGAGGAAACCGGCTTGCCTGCCTCGGATTTACCCTCGGAAACGGGTGTGACAGAAACCTGGGATGTGGTTAAGACCAACGCCGACAGGATCCTCGATAATCAGGATACGGTGCTCACACTTCACCAGATTGCAGCCACGTTGAATGAAACGATTCCCCAGTTGCAGATTGAATACGAAGACGTCGTGATGATCCTGCTCGAAAATGATGCCCCTGCTGATCAGATCTCGGTGGCGGAGCGTCAGTCGCTGCGTGCTGAACGGATTGTAAGGAGTGTTAACAATATTCTGACCGGTGATGAAGATGCGGCGATTGCGGCAAACCGGTTTGGCGAGGATGCCACCTTGTTTGGTCGGGTTATGAACTCGATGTTTGAAGGTAACGAGGCGATGGACATATCCCAGGTCACGGACGAGGATGCGATTTATGGGCTTGAAGCCATCGCAGAGCTGTTCGAATTCGTTAATTCCAACGTCCAGGCCATTCTTGAAACTTCTCCCGAGCTCTTCAAGGTTCGAAATGCGGCTAATTCCATTTTCGAGAACTCCATTGTTTTGCTGAGTGAGACAACAACCCTGTCCACCAGCTTCCAGACCCTCGCGGACGAGCGAGTCGTCAGCCCCACTCTTGCCTATCTGATTCTGGCGCTGATTATCGGCTTGATCGTCATTATCGGTTGGTTGTTGTATCAGGAAAGTCAGAATCGGCTCCGATTGACCGAAGAACAAAATGAACAGAACCAGAATGCGATCCTGCGCTTGCTTGATGAACTGGCGGATCTTGCGGACGGTGATCTGACAACTGAAGCAACGGTTACGGAAGACTTCACGGGAGCGATTGCCGACTCGATCAACTTTGCGATCGACCAGATGCGTGGTCTCGTCAAAGCAATTCGGGATACGGCGTTGCAGGTCGCATCTTCGGCTCAGGAAACACAAAGTACTGCAATGCATCTTGCGGATTCATCCGAGCATCAGGCGCAGGAAATCGCAGGAGCATCTGCGGCGGTTAACGAGATGGCTGTGTCGATCGATCAGGTATCCTCGAATGCCGCTGAATCGGCAGCAGTTGCCGAGCGGTCGGTAACGATCGCCAAAAAAGGCGCCGAAGTGGTACAAAATACAATTCACGGGATGGATACGATTCGTGAGCAGATTCAGGAAACGTCAAAACGTATTAAACGACTGGGTGAATCCTCACAGGAAATCGGGGATATCGTCTCGCTGATCAATGATATTGCGGACCAAACCAATATCCTGTCCTTGAATGCTGCAATCCAGGCATCGATGGCTGGTGATGCAGGCCGGGGCTTTGCGGTGGTTGCGGACGAGGTTCAGCGACTGGCTGAGCGCTCTTCAGCAGCAACCAAGCAGATTGAAGCACTGGTGAAAACAACCCAGACAGATACCAATGAAGCTGTTATTTCCATGGAACATACGACGGCTGAGGTGGTAAGAGGGGCGCGTCTGGCACAGGATGCCGGTGTTGCTCTGGAAGAGATTGAAACGGTTTCGATGAATCTGGCTGACTTGATCCAGAATATCTCCAATGCATCCAGACAACAATCGCTGTCAGCGGGCCACATCTCCAACACGATGAACGTTATCCAGGAAATCACATCCCAGACGTCTGCGGGCACCAATGCAACGGCGAAATCGATTGGTAATCTTGCAGAAATGGCGAGCCAGCTGCGTGCGTCCGTATCCGGCTTTAAATTGCCTGCTGATGATGACGAAGGAGACGCGCCTGTTTCCGACGAAGCAAATGTTGCGTAGTGGCTTGATCACCGGGACTTGCTCGGCAAATTAGGGTAACGCCATGCATTTGCTTGGTGAGCAACAGGCCAAAGGCTCTATTATGAATTGGGAGCACGTACCTTTTCCCGTACTCAGTGATGCTCAGTTTTTGATGTGGCAGGCGCTCCTGGAGGAGCGCACAGGAATGTATATCCCCATCGAACGGAAATCATTGTTGCAGTCCAACCTGGCGATTCGTATGCGTGAAGTAGAGTGTCTGGATTACGATCAGTACCTTGCAAAGGTTATGGCGAAGCCAGCTGGAATCGTTGAATGGACAACTCTTGTGGACCGTTTGATGGTTCAGGAGACGCGCTTTTTTCGTAACCCGGAATCTCTGGAACTCTTTGCGTCTTATCTGGAGCGTTGTTTACAGGAAGGCCCGGATCAGCGAGCAAAGAATATCTGGAGTGTTGGCTGCTGCACGGGAGAGGAACCCTACACGCTCGCGATTATCGCTCAGGAAGTATGCAATGACCTGGGCCTACCTTCATTGTTTGGCGTGACCGCAACAGATATCAGTCTGCCTGCGTTGCACAAGGCCCGTGAGGGAATCTATAGCGCGCGCAAGCTTCTTGACCTGAAACAGGACTGGATTCTTCGATATTTTGAGCCATTGGCACAGGACAACAAGCACCGTCCCCAGGATTACAGAGTCAGAAATGCCCTAAAACAGCGTGTCTGTTTTTCGATGGCGAATATGATTGAGATAGAGAATAGTCCCTTACGCAATATGGATGTCATTTATTGTCAAAATGTATTGATCTATTTTCGAAAAGAACGAAAGCATGAAATTCTGGACTGCCTGGTTGAGCGATTAGCTCCGGGAGGGTTGCTGGTGATTGGGCAAGGAGAGGCAACACACTGGCGACATCCAATGGTGGAAAGAATGCCGGACAACCGGACTTTGGCGTTTTTGCGCCGGACTGAAACCAAACATTAACTGGAGAAGTTATGGCCGAAAACCATGACTACATAGCCCTTGATT
>Ga0070728_10002229_pt1 | contig 24865 bp, 18 predicted proteins | sample tdDd471_FD_66723 | JGI IMG/M metagenome (GOLD analysis project Ga0070728, IMG submission 66723) | Marine sediment microbial communities from the Atlantic coast under amendment with organic carbon and nitrate - tdDd47.1 | ecosystem: Environmental > Aquatic > Marine > Coastal > Sediment | place...
GATGGGCCAGCCAAAGTTTTCGCCTCCCTTGGGGGATACGTCCAGTTCCTCCCATGCTCCGTTACCGACATCACCAATATATAATGCACCAGGTTGACCGGCATCGGGATAGTGAGTCCCTGTTTCGGGCCGGCAAATAAAGCGATAGGGGTTTCGCAATCCATATACCCAGACCCTGGATTGTGGGGCTCTGGGGTTTGCTGGATCATAGTAAGGATTACTTGCTAGGCCATCCCCTGTTTGTGGATCTATTCGTAATATCTTTCCATTCAGATTGCCTAAGTATTGCGCTCGATAAGAACCCAAATCTTGATCGGGGGTAATAATTCCAGCGGCTAATGCTGCCGAGGCCATGGTCCCTAAACTATCTCCGCCAATATCGGCTCCTGCATTGGTAGACCCGTCCCCATTAGAAATCAAGAGCGTTCCATCTTCTCCAAAAACCATCCCTCCCAGGCCATGATAACTGAAGTATAAAGGAATACCTGTAGACATATCTTCACCCAACAAGATTTTTCTGCTACCCGCCAAAACCTCCAATTGATCGGTCGTAGGATCAGCAGTATACCGAGTAACACGGCCTATTGTTGGGACGAAAGTTTGAGAGGAATCCGCTTGGTAATCCGGCGAGCCATAGTGATGATAATAGTAAGGGTCTACGGCATATAATAAATAGAATTGTCCGTTTTGGGTGAAGTTGGGATCTAAGGCAAAGCCCATTAAACCATGATCTTTCCAATTGGCTACTTCTTCGCTAATATCTAACAGCGGTCCCGGAAGTGGGGCTCCGTCTGTACCCACGACCCACACCTTTCCGGCCTTTTCCCAAACGTACATTCGGCCATTATCATCGAAGGTCATACCTACGGCAAAGTCAAAGGTACTATTGAGGTAAGGGGTGTCATAGAAGTCGGGAGGAAGTTGATTAAATCCTTTGTGCGGGAATAGTATCAGGAGAAACACGAGCAGGGAGAAAAGAAAGGCTAGGCCGGAGAATGAGCGAAGAGTGTGATGCTTTTGGGATATTGTTTTCATAGCTTGATCCATTTGAGGGCTCAAATTAAGGTTTTCATCCAGTGCAGCCAAAGTGCGATCCAAATAAATGGCCCAATTACCGGACTTTAACAATCCAATTAATTATTGAATCCTTCGTTATAAGAAGGTGTGCTACTTTTGATCGTTTTTTATCTGGCGGTGTATAAGTAAGGTAGAAAAAGAGGGCTTAGGCGAATTGACTTTGTATATCTGATAAACAAAAAAATTAGACTATATTTGACGCCAAATAATAACTGCCTGTATTAACTATTAGAATATTGCTGATAGATGGAGTCCAGGCACAATTCGTAACACAGACTTTATAACTCGAGAATCGGCTATACTTTGACAAAGAGCTTAGTTATCATTCCCACTTATAATGAACGCGAGAATATCGTCAAGATGATCGAGACGGTCTTTGCGTTAGATCACCCTTTCCATCTACTAATTGTCGATGATGGCTCTCCTGATGGCACCGCCGACCTGGTTAAAGGACAACAGGAGACACATCGAAATTCCCTTTTTATTTTAGAACGAGCTGGAAAACTGGGACTCGGTACCGCTTATATTGAAGGCTTCAAATGGGGACTAGAGCGAGACTATGATTATTTCTTTGAAATGGATGCCGATTTTTCCCATAGCCCTAATGATCTGATTAGGTTGCTAAATGCTTGTGAAAAACAAGGCGGTGACTTAGCCGTCGGCTCACGTTATGTAAAGGGAGGAAAACTCGAAAATTGGCCTTTCGACCGGATTTTTCTATCCTACGGAGCTTCTTTATACGTCCGCTTTATTACTTGGATGCCGGTCAAGGACCCTACAGCAGGTTTTATTTGTTACAGCCGAAAAGTATTAGAAACGATTAATCTAGACAAGATTAGTTTTGTTGGTTATGCCTTTCAAATCGAAATGAAGTTTGCGGCTTTTACTTTGGGCTTTACCATAAAAGAAGTGCCGATTACCTTTACCGATCGGGTAGAGGGAACTTCAAAGATGTCCAAAGGCATCGTTAAAGAGGCTATCCTAGGTGTGATTCAAATGCGTTGGCAGAGTTTCTTCTCTTCTTATAAAAGATTGGCTCCCTCTTCGGTGAAGTAAGCCAAAACGAACCCAGCTCTTCGGTCGATCATAATTTCCTACACCCAAAACAGGCCAATTTGGGTCTCAATCCCTTCTTTTTGCTAAAAATCGCCATTCCCTTCCCACCTTTTCCCACTTTTAGCGCACTATTTTCCTTCTTCATATAGTTAAATTATTCCATATAATCATATTTTGATCGCTTTTTGTCAATTATTTGCTTATTGATTGGCCTCAACATTGTGTTGAAGTGTGAAAACTGGTGTTGAAAAGTAAAAAAAGGTGGGAAAAAGTGGTAAAGTGTGTTGAAAGTTGTTACATTTGAATATCCAAGTGTATAAACAGTGGAAATCAAGCAACTTTTAGGAGAATATGAGTGCAAAATTGACGCCAAAGGGCGCATGAGAATGCCGAGTGGTTTGATAGGCCAACTGGGAGAGGGAGAGAAGCATTCATTTGTGATCAATCGAGGGTTTGAAAAATGCTTGATACTCTACCCCGAAGCTGTTTGGAATCAGATTAGTGAAGAAGTGAACGCCTTGAATTTGTACAACAAGAAGAACCGAGACTTTGTACGATACTTTTACCGAGGTGCTCAAGAACTGTTGATGGATTCTGCTGATCGGATTTTAATTCCAAAACGCTTATTGGAATACGCTGGAATCGATAAGGATTTAATTCTGTCAGCCTACAACGGCAGAATAGAAATATGGGCTAAGGACGAATACGACAATATGCTAGATCAAGAACCGACCGATTTTTCTGATCTAGCAGACGATGTTTTAGGAAAATTGGACAACAATATCAATCTGTAATGTCATACCACGTTCCGGTTTTGGCCGGGGAATCTATTGATGCCCTTGGTATAAAACCAGACGGGATTTACATCGATGCCACCTTTGGAGGTGGAGGGCATACTGCTCTAATCTTGAATGCCTTAGGAGACAATGGTCGCCTACTTGGCTTTGATCAGGATGAGGATGCTTTGCAAAATGTGCCGGAAGATGAACGCTTTACTTTTGTACAGCATAATTTCCGTTTCATTAAGCGATTCCTCCGACTGTATAAGCTCGAAAAGGTAGATGGGATTCTAGCCGATCTTGGCGTCTCTTCTTTCCAGTTGGATGAAGGGCGAAGAGGCTTTTCCTATCGATTTGATACAGCACTGGACATGCGTATGAATCAAACCAGCGGTGATACCGCAGCCACAATTCTCGATACTTATCCGATGGAGGAGCTAGTTCGAGTTTTTAGTGCTTATGGGGAGGTTCGGAATTCCAAAACACTGGCTGCTGCTATCGTATCAGCCCGTAGGTCAAGATCCATCCAAACGGTGGGGGATTTTCTCGCACTCTTGGAACCATTGATCAAGGGACAACGTTTGCGTTATTTGTCGCAGGTGTTTCAAGCCTTGAGAATCGAGGTGAACGACGAGATGGGAGCTTTGGAAGACTTCTTGGTGCAAACCTTGGAGGTGCTGAAACCAGGAGGAAGATTGGCGATCATTACCTATCATTCTATAGAGGATCGATTAGTAAAACGCTTTTTGAAATCGGGGAAAATGAGCGGAGAGCCAGATAAGGACTTTTATGGCAATATCCACCGGCCATTTACCTTGATTAATCGCAAAGCGATACTGCCTGGCGAAGAAGAGTTAAGAGAAAACCCACGATCTCGTTCTGCAAAGCTACGAGTCGGTGAATTAAAAGGTATTTAAAATGGCTAAAAGAAAAAGCTTTCAACTAGCTGATGTAGGGCACTTGATTACCAACTTCATTTTGAAGAACCTGCCCTTTTTAGCATTTCTAGGCTTTTTGGCTATCATCTATATTGCCAATGCCCACTATGCTGAACGCAGTGTAATGCGCATTCAATTATTACAAAAAGAAACGAAGGAGTTGCGCTGGCACTATATGTCTTTGCAATCCGAGAATATGTTCAACAGTATGCAGTCGGAAGTAGCTGATCGAGTACGCTCAGATGGCTTGCGCTTGCAGCGAGGAAAACCTAAGAAAATTGTTGTTAAGTAGTGGATAATTGATAGTGAATAGTGAGTAATGAAGAGTGGATAATTAGTAATGAGTAATGAAGAGTGAATAATTACACATTATCAATTACACATTACTAATTACCAATTATTCATTAACCACCACCAGAGAGCAGGAAAATGGATATTAAGAACGAAGTATTGTATCGGGTGTATTTTTTGCTGTTTGGCCTAGTGACGCCAGCAGCCCTGACCCTGATATATTACACCGTGAATATTGGTATCATTGAAGGGGAGGATTGGCGAGAGATGGGGCGCAACAATTTTATTGTAGAGCGAGATATAGAGGCAGAGCGGGGCAATATAATGGCCGAAGATGGAAGTTTGTTAGCTACGTCGGTGCCTATTTTTGATTTGTATTGGGATCCGCTGACGCCTTCGGAATCAGATTTTGCTGCCAATATAGATTCTCTGGCTCATTGCTTTGCCAATTACATTGATAAAGAATTTACGGTTGGTGCAGCTTATGATTACCTGTATCAACTCAGAGATACGGTGAATTACAAGAAGAATCGGAATGTCTTGCTTAAGTCGCAAGTTTCCTATGCACAAAAGAAAATTATTGAGCAATTCCCGCTCTTCAATTTAGGACAATTTAGAGGGGGCTTAATTGCACGGAAAAGAAGCGAAAGGAAAAGACCTTTTGGCTTATTGGCTAGAAGGACGATCGGTTATACCCGAGCAGAAGCGAAGGATGTGGGATTAGAAAGTTTCTATGACGACGTGCTGAAAGGGCAACCTGGTACGCAGATGATGATTGTCATGGATCGAAAGCGAGACCTCTGGATGCCACTTGAAAATTTGAGTTCGATTGAGCCTAAAAATGGAGATGATATCCTAACTACTATAGATATAAATATTCAAGATATCACCGAAGAGGCTCTATTGAAAGGCATGCAAAGGCATGATGCAGATTGGGGAGCAGCCATAGTAATGGAAGTCAGTACGGGTAAGATTAAATCGATTGCCAATATTGAAAGAGGGAAAACGGGCTGGTATGAGTCTTATAATAATGCCATCGGTACGAGAACGGAACCTGGTTCTACTTTTAAGGCTGCCTCTATGCTGGCTTTATTGGAAGATGGCTTCGTGGATTTAGCAAAAGATTCAATCGATATTGAAAAAGGTCGAAAGGAGTTTTATGACCAAGTGATGGAGGATTCTTATGCCAACAGTGCTAATCTCGATACGATTTCGGTTCGACAGGCTTTTGAAATTTCTTCTAATGTGGGCATCGCTAAATTGGTGCAGCACTATTATGGGGTGGAAAACAAACTCAATGATGAAAAAGGCCCCGCACTGTTTATCGAACGGATGAAGCAGTTCAACCTGCACCTGATCTCTGATATTGCTTTGGAAGGAGAGAAAAGTCCCTTGATTAAAGAGGCTTACAATGAAGATGATCAATGGAGTGGAACTACATTGCCTTGGATGTCTACGGGATATGAGTTATTGATTACTCCGCTTCAATTGCTTAATTTCTACAATGCGGTTGCTAATGGAGGGCGGCAAATGAAGCCACTTTTGGTGACTGAAATTCAGCGATATGGCCAAACATTGGAAACCTTTAAGCCAACAGTGGTGAAAAGGCAAATTGCTTCCAAGGAATCCATTCAACAGCTACAAGGTCTTTTGGAAGGTGTGGTTGAAAATGGAACGGCCTATAAATTAAAGACGGATCGCTACACCTTCGCAGGAAAAACGGGAACCGCGCAGATTGACTATAATCGGACAAGTACTAGCAATCGAATCGGCGGACACCAAGCTTCTTTTGTAGGGTATTTTCCTTCCAAATCACCGAAGTACTCTTGTATTGTGGTGGTGAGAAGACCCCGACAAGGCGGTTTTTATGGAGGCGTCGTAGCTGGACCGATCTTTAGGGAAATTGCAGATAAATGCTTTGACTCACTCACAGAATTGCATGATCCGATTATAGAGCCCTCCACTTCGATTAAATGGCAGGCCAGTAAGCTGCCCAACATGGATATCGGGGAGAAGGAAAATTTAACTACTGTGTTGGATTTTATGGGAATCGATTATTTCGGAGATCCATCTTCACCTATCGTGGTAGCTAAGCGAGAAGCTGAAGTAGACAGTGTGTTGTTGGAAAGAAGAACAATGCCAGTCAATAAGATTCCGAATGTAGTGGGGATGGGTTTGAGAGATGCTTTATTTCAATTGGAAAACCTAGGCGTAGCGGTCAAGATAAAAGGAGTGGGAAAAGTAAGCCGGCAATCTTTGATTCCTGGTACAGATCCTACTAATCAAACGATTACGCTCAGTTTAAACTAATATGAACCTGGATGCTATCATACAGGGACTACCACTTAAAGAAGTAGTAGGAAATCTTGACAAAGAAATTGATCAAATTGCTTTTGACTCCAGAAAGGTTAAGTCCAATAGCCTATTTGTAGCACAAACAGGCACACAAGTAGATGGTCATCGGTTTATTTCCCAGGCTATTGCTAAGGGGGCGATTGCCATTGTCTGTGAGCGACTACCGGAAGAGCGGCAAACCGATTGCACTTATATTTTGGTGTCGCATGCGGGAAGAACATTGGGGCATATAGCCAGCCGCTTTTTAGGCGAACCTTCAAAGCAATTGCACTTGCTGGGTGTAACCGGAACTAATGGTAAAACGACAACTGCCACTTTATTGTATCAACTCTTTCGAGCCTTGGGGTATAAGGTGGGGCTTTTATCCACCATTGAAAACAGAATCAATCAGCGCGTACTCAGTACAAATCTGACTACACCAGATGCGATCACACTCAATGAATGCCTGCAAGAAATGGTCGAAGAAGGTTGTGCTTATGCTTTCATGGAAGTGAGTTCACATGCGATCGATCAAGGACGGAGTAGTGGCCTGCATTTTGCTGGTGCCATTTTTTCCAACCTTAGTCATGACCATCTAGATTATCACGGCTCATTCAAGGCATACCTGGAAACCAAAAAGCTATTGTTTGATGAATTACCCGCAACTGCTTTTGCCCTGACCAATGTGGATGATAAGCGAGGGACAGTGATGGTGCAAAATACCAAAGCTAGACTCTTGACCTATAGCTTACGGCGGATCGCTGATTTTCGGGTGAAAATTATTGAAAATGCCTTGACCGGCCTACACTTGAACTTGGATGGCTTTGATTTCTATAGCCAATTGATTGGTGAATTCAATGCCTATAATTTGCTCAGTGTATATGCCGCAGCAGTAGAGCTAGGCCAAGACAAAATGGAAGTATTGGCTGCCCTAAGTCAGCTGCGGGCTGTGCCCGGACGATTTGAGCAAGTGGTAAAGCCCGTTTCCAAAATCATTGGTATTGTGGATTATTCCCATACACCGGATGCCTTGGAAAAAGTGCTGACTACTATCCATCATTTGAGAGAAGGGCGAGGACGAATATTGACGGTGGTGGGCTGTGGGGGTGACCGGGATCGAAGCAAACGACCTAAAATGGCAGCGATTGCAGCGAAGCTCAGTGACCTAGCCATTTTTACGGCGGATAATCCTCGCTCCGAAGCACCAATGGCCATTATTGAAGAAATGATGGAAGGCTTGGCTAGCGAATTGGAACCCAAGACCTTGCAGCAAGCAGATCGACGCCAAGCTATTCGCATGGCCTGTCAGATGGCCCAAGCGCACGATATTATTTTGATCGCTGGTAAAGGGCATGAAAATTACCAAGAAATAGCGGGGGTAAAGCACCCTTTTGACGATAAAGAAATTCTTAAAGAAGAATTAATGAACAAACCATAAAAACCAAAGGAAGCTAGTTAGATTTGCCCCCATTTCCTAACAGCTTCAAACCGAGTAAACATGCTGATTGAATTAGTTAAATGGCTGGAAAAAGTCTTCGGCGATTTTTTGGGTGCAGGGCTTTTCAACTACATCTCTTTCCGAGCAGGTGTGGCGATGATTATTTCGCTTGTGATCTCTATGGTCTTTGGCGGGCGTATCATTCGCTATCTGCAAAAACAGCAGGTAGGAGAAACGGTGAGAGACCTTGGACTAGAAGGGCAACTCAAAAAGCAAGGGACGCCTACGATGGGTGGTGTGATCATCATTATGGCCATCATGGTTCCGAGTTTGTTGATGGCCAAGCTGAATAATATTTATATCATTTTGCTGTTGGTGGCCACCCTATGGATGGGTGTTATTGGGTTTGTAGATGACTATATCAAAGTCTTTCGCAAGAACAAAGACGGCTTACATGGAAAGTTCAAGGTATTAGGACAAGTAGGACTAGGGCTAATTATCGGATTGGCCATGTTGTTGAGTGACCAGGTGGTGGTGCGGATGGATGTAAAAGAAGCCCAGCGAATTGGCTTGACAGAAACGGTAGGAGAAAAGCCGGCAACGGTGATCAGCAATGAAGAGAATACGGTACAAAAGGCCGATTATAAGTCGACTTTGACGAATGTACCTTTTTTGAAAGGAGATCGATTTGATTATGCCAGATTAATCCCCATGGCACGAGAAAAGTCTCGTAAATGGGTCTGGCTACTATTTATACCCTTTGTGATTTTTTTGGTGACAGCTGTGAGTAATGCGGCTAATTTGACAGATGGATTAGATGGACTAGCTACCGGAATTTCGGGGATAGCCGGGGTGACTTTAGGCATTTTAGCCTATGTCTCCGGTAATGCTATCACGGCCAACTATTTGGATATTATGCATCTGCCGGGTACGGGAGAAATGGTGATTTTTGCTGCTAGTTTGATCGGAGCCTGTATTGGTTTTTTGTGGTACAATGCCTTCCCCGCTCAAGTTTTTATGGGCGACACCGGAAGCCTCACACTCGGGGGGATTATTGCTGCGATGGCCATTTTATTACGAAAGGAATTGCTCATCCCCATTTTATGTGGTGTATTTATGATGGAAACCCTTTCCGTAATCATTCAGGTGTCCTACTTCAAATACACCAAGCGTAGATATGGAGAAGGAAGACGTGTATTCTTAATGTCTCCTTTGCATCATCACTACCAAAAGCAGGGGATGCCAGAAGCTAAGATTGTCACTCGTTTCTGGATTGTAGGCATCTTGCTGGCGGTGATTACCATCTTAACTTTGAAAATCCGCTAGCTATGAAAATCGCGATTTTAGGCGCAGGAGAAAGTGGCGTTGGCGCAGCCCTCTTGGCGGCCAAAGTGGGCGCAGACGTTTGGGTGTCGGATAAGGGGAAGATCGCGGATCATTATAAAGACGAATTAACAAAACAGGGTCTTCCATACGAGGAAGGACAACATACATGGGAGAAAATTACACAAGCCGATCTGGTCGTTAAAAGCCCAGGTATCCCGGATAAAGTGGCACTTATCCAAGCATTAGTAGCGAAAGGCATACCCGTTATTTCAGAAATAGAATGGGCGAGCCGCTACACCTCTTCTCCCATTATTGGCATCACTGGAAGTAATGGTAAAACCACGACCACCACTTTACTGAACCATCTTTTGATCACTGCTGGACGGGAAGTAGGAATGGCCGGAAATGTAGGTAAAAGTTTTGCCCGACAGTTGGTAGAAGCTCCTAAGTCATTGTATGTCTTAGAATTGAGCAGCTTTCAACTCGACGGGATCGATACTTTTAAACCCCAACTGGCCTTACTACTCAATATCACCGCTGATCATCTTGATAGGTACGACTATCAATTGGAAAACTATATCCGATCGAAGTTCAGAATCAGCCTTAACCAAGCCAAAGGGGATCAGTTCCTGTTTTTTCAGGAAGATCCGAATACGATGGCTTTTTTGTCCCTGGTTCCGCAAGAGGTGGAGCAAAAGGGGATCTCTAAAGCCATGATTCAATCGAGAAAAGTCATGGCCAATGGAGCTACTTTTGATTTAAGCCAGACACAGCTGCGTGGCGCGCACAATGCATTAAATGCTTTGTTTGCGATTCACGCCGCACAGTATCTGGGCTTAAGTGATGCAGCGATACAGGCCGGTTTGGAAAGCTTCGAATCTGTTCCACACCGTTTAGAAGCTGTAGCCACCATAGCAGGAGTGGAATACATCAACGATAGTAAAGCCACGAATGTCGATGCTGTTTTTTACGCTTTGCAAGCGATGGAAAAACCAATCATTTGGGTCGTCGGGGGAGTGGATAAAGGAAATGATTACCAGGCTTTACTACCGCTGGTTAGAGACAAGGTGAAAGCGATTGTATGCCTGGGAATAGATAATCAGAAAATCATAGCCGCCTTTGGCGATTTTGATATTCCAATAAAAGAAACAAAAGCCGCAGCAAAGGCTGTGCAAGTGAGCCGAGAGTTAGCAGTAGCGGGCGATGTTGTTCTACTTTCTCCAGCTTGTGCTAGTTTTGATTTATTCAAAAACTACTTGGATCGAGGAGATCAATTTCGTGAAGCCATTTTAATAATGAACAATTAATAATTGATAATGAATAATTAGTAATGAACAATTCATTAATCACTAATCATTGTTAATTATTCACTATCAATTACACATTACACATTAACCATTATTCATTACTAATTATCAATTAAACATTAAAATCAAGTGTCAACAGTAGCCGCAAGAATATATGCAGAATTAAGGGGTGATAAAGCCATTTGGGCCATTATCGCACTGCTGGCTATTTTCTCTTTGTTGGCGGTATATAGCTCAACGGGTACCATGGCTTATCGTAGTTATGGCGGTAATACGGAGGCATTATTGATCAAGCATGGCGTGATATTGGCGGCGGGCCTATTTCTGACCTACGTCTTTCACTTGATGCATTACCTACGGTTCTCCAAGTGGGCGCCGGTGATGATGGTGATTGTAATCCCGCTGCTGATGTATACGATAGCCTTTGGGGTGGAACGAAACGATGCGCATCGCTGGATAAGTATTCCTTTTACAGGATTGACATTTCAGACTTCGGAATTAGCCAAACTAGCCTTGATTATGTATGTGGCAAGGGCTATTTCCAGTAAGCAGGAATACATAAAGGATTTTCAGGAAGCATTTTTGCCCATTATTGTACCGGTTTTGATGATTTGTGGACTCATTGCTCCTGCCAACTTATCAACAGCAATCATCCTATTTTTTACTTGTATGTTGATGATGTTTGTTGGGCGTGTAGACTTGAAATACATTGGTTTACTCTTATTCTTGGGACTCGTACTGTTTTCATTCTTATATACCTTGGGTAATTTCTTTCCAGATATTGTTCGGGTACAGACGTGGACTTCACGGGTGGCAGCCTTTGTTGACGGCTCACAGGATATAGAACAGGTCAACCAAGCCAAAATAGCCATCGCGAATGGAAAATTCTTTGGCCTGGGGCCGGGAAATAGTATACAGATAGTCTACCTGGGATATTCAGATTTTATCTATTCCGTGATTTGTGAGGAATATGGTGTAGTAGGAGGGGCCGTATTGATCGGCTTATATGTACTCTTGTTTTTCCGTACCACTCGTTTGGTCACCAAGAGTCCGAAGGCCTTTGGGGCCATGCTAGCGATGGGATTGAGTATCCTGTTGATTACGCAAGCCTTTGTAAATATTGCGGTATCGGTCAATTTGGTTCCCGTGACAGGGGTGACCTTGCCGATGGTGAGTTATGGGGGAACATCCCTACTGTTTACCTGCGTGGCATTTGGGATCATACTCAGCGTGAGTAAATACATTGAATCTGTGAGTTAGAAATTATGAGTACCCAAAAAACAGTGAAAATAATAATAAGTGGTGGTGGAAGTGGCGGACATATTTTTCCCGCCTTGGCCATCGCCGATGCGATACGGGCAAAAGTGCCTGAAGCAGCTATACTTTTTGTCGGTGCGAAGGGAAAAATCGAAATGGAAAAAGTACCCTTAGCGGGTTATCCCATCAAGGGGCTTTGGATCAGTGGATTGCATCGACAGTTGACTTTGCGGAACTTGGCTTTCCCTTTTAAGTTGATTAGCAGCTTATGGAAATCTATAGCCATTGTGCGGTCTTTTCATCCTGATGTTGTAGTCGGAGTAGGTGGATTTGCCAGTGGGCCGGTCTTACAAGTGGCTAGTTGGTTGGGCATTCCAACGCTTATCCAAGAACAGAATTCTTATCCAGGATTGACCAATCGCATATTGGCTAAAAAGGTCGATAAGATTTGTATTGCCTACGATCGGATGGACCGTTATTTCCCGAAAGAAAAGCTGGTCATGACGGGTAATCCAGTACGGAAGTCCTTTTCGAGCTCAACCATTAACAAGCAGGAAGCACTCGCTTATTTTGGTTTGGCAGAAGGAAAAGCGACGCTTTTTTCATTCGGTGGAAGCCTAGGTGCACAGTCCATCAATGAAGCATTAGCAGCCACTAGTGAGTTGATGAAAAAACACCCTGAGGTGCAGTTACTGTGGCAAGCAGGGAAACTCTACTACGAACGATTTAAGGATTGTGAAATGGCGCAGCTGCCTAATGTTACGATCCGACCTTTTATTGACCGGATGGATTTGGCATATGCCATGACCGATTTGGTGATCGCAAGGGCTGGAGCATTGACGATAGCGGAGTTGAGTTTGCTGGGACAGGCCGCGATGCTCATTCCGTCACCCAATGTAGCCGAGGATCATCAGACGATGAATGCGCGGGCGCTTGAAGAAAAGGAAGCTGGGGTATTGTTAAAAGACGCAGATGCATCGACACAAATTATTAGCAAAGCGATTGAGCTATTGAAGGATAAAGCCTTACTCGCTAAGTTGTCCGAGAATGTCAAAGGTTTGGCAGAACCAGAAGCGGCTAATTTGATTGCGGCCGAGGTTTTAAGTTTGATTAAAGAGAAAGGCAATCGCTAAAGGAAGAAGATATGAATTTGCAGGATATACGAGTGTGTTATTTTGTCGGAATTGGAGGGATAGGAATGAGTGCGATTGCACGTTACTTTAATGCAATCGGTGTGGAGGTACACGGTTATGATAAAACGGCAACAAAGCTGACCAAAACGTTGGAAAGCGAAGGCATCCAGATCCACTATACGGATGATTGGACAAAAATACCAGCAAAACTTGACCTAGTGGTGTATACGCCAGCGGTGCCAGATTCACTGCAGGAATTGCAACACCTGCGTCAGTTGAGCACGCCGATATTGAAACGAGCAGCGGTTTTGGGCTTGATTAGTCGCCATCGAAAAACCATTGCCATTGCGGGAACGCATGGCAAAACGACCACGACGACGATTACTACGCATTTATTGCGAGAAGGTGGAGTGGATTGTTCGGCTTTTCTCGGTGGAATTGCGCAGAATTATGGCTCAAATTTTATTGCCGGTGAAAGCGATTGGGTCGTCGTAGAAGCGGATGAGTATGATCGTTCTTTTCTGCAGTTGTCGCCAGATGTCGCAGCGATTCTCTCCATGGATGCCGATCACCTGGATATCTATGGAGATAAAGAAAGCATTGTCCAAACGGGCTTCAAAGCTTTTGCCCATCGATTGAAGGAAGGGGGGACATTGTGGGTGAGGCAAGATTTACAGTCGCAATTTGAAGGTGCTCGTTCTTTTGGTTTGGATAAAGGCGAGGCTCGAAGTGAAAATATCAGGGTTGAAAACGGCTTTTTCACTTTCGATTATGTAGGACCGGCAGCTAAGATGGAGGCTTTACAGTTTACACTTCCTGGTCGGCACAATATAGAAAATGCAACAGTGGCTATAACGATAGCACTGGGTTTAGGAGTAGAGGAGCAGGCTATTCGTCAGGCATTGATGAGCTTTAAAGGCATCAAGCGCCGTTTTGACGTGATCGTCAGGAATGAAAAGGTGGTGTACATCGATGATTATGCTCATCATCCCACGGAGCTACAGGCGGCTATTTCGGCGGCTAGAGAGTTGTTTCCAGGACGCAAAATCAGTGGTGTTTTTCAACCCCATTTGTATTCTCGAACGAGAGACTTTGCGGATGATTTTGCCAAAGCCTTGGACCAACTGGATGAGCCCATTTTGATGGATATTTATCCCGCAAGGGAAAAGCCCATTCCTGGGATAACTTCAGAGATGTTGCTGAGTCGCATGGAAAATAAAAACAAGCGCTGCCTAAAGCCAGCGGAGATCTTAAACCATTTGAAAACAAATGAGGTGGATATCCTGCTAACGCTTGGCGCAGGAGATATAGATCGATTGATCGAACCTATTGAAAAATTATTGAGCTAAAATAAATGGCCAAAAAACGCAAAAATCCGAACTATATGAAGAGCCTCAAGCGATTGGGCTGGGCTGCGGTATTTTTTGTGTCCTTAGGTTTAGTTGTTAACTCGATTGAAAAAAAAGGAAAAACAGAAGTCACACGGATCAATATCAATATTAGTCCGCTGAGTGATGGCAGTAAATTGGTCACTGAGACTGATATTGAAGAAACGATAACTGAGCGATTTGGTGTTCCGCTGACGGTACTACCCGTAAGGGAAGTAAATGTTGAACGCCTAGAAAGGGTGCTAGAAGAAGACCCCTTCATTATTGACGCAGAAGCGTATATCGATGCCCAAAATCGGGTAACGATCGACATTGTTCAACGAGAACCTGTCGTGCGAATTATTGACAATAATGGATTGAATTACTACTTGGATAAAGATGGTTTTAAGATGCCTTTATCTCCGCACTATTCGGCCCATGTAATGGTGGCTACTGGAAATTTGCCACCGCATGTTCCTAGTTTTTTGGAAAGAAAACAAAATTACTTGCGAGAAGTATTTGAATTGGCCAACATCCTGAGAGCCGATGACTTTTTTAAAGCATTGGTGCAACAAATCCATGTTAGTAATCGAGGAGAGATAACGCTGATCCCAGTAGTGGGGAAGCATAAGATTTACCTCGGTAGATATCGTGACCCCAAAGATCAGCTGGATCGCCTCAAGGTGTATTATCAAAGGATACTACCCCAAGAGGGCTTTAAACGGCATAACATCATCGACTTGCGTTATAAGGGGCAAGTGGTGGGTAAACGTTAATCAGATTTGAATTTTCTCTGTTTTAGCTATGATTTTGCATCAAAAACGAAACAGAGAAGCAAATAAATTATGTTTTTTGAAACATATTATTTTAAATTAGTGTGTTTTTTGAACTATTTTAGGTGTAGGAGGCTTAATTTTTTATTCATGCTATACCTTTTGAACCAAAAAAATATCGAAAGATGGAAACAAAACCTTTTAACTCAAACGTCGTTGTCGCTTTGGACATTGGTACGACTAAGGTTTGCGCCATCGCTGGTCGAAGGAATGAACACGGAAAGTTAGAAATCTTAGGATTCGGCAAAGTCGATTCCGAAGGTGTGCTGCGTGGAGTGGTTTCAAATATCGAGAAAACAGTGAAGGCAATCGCAGAGGCAACGGACTACGCTCGCCGAAGCGCTAAAGCAGATTTCAAAGTGGTACAAGTGGGTATTGCTGGACAGCACATCAAGAGCTTGCAACACCGGGGAATTCTTACCCGAGACAATGATCACACGGAAATTAGCAACCGCGATATTGATCGATTGGTAAGCGATATGTATAAATTGGTATTGCCTCCCGGTGATAAAATATTGCATGTAATACCACAAGAATATACTGTTGATAATGAGCAAGGTATCACGGATCCTATTGGGATGTCGGGTATCCGCTTGGAAGCCAACTTCCACATTATCACTGGACAGATTTCTGCCTCTAATAATATTCACCGCTGTGTAGAACGTACGGGTCTTAAGGTGGCAAACATGACGTTGGAGCCTATTGCATCTGCGGCGGCTGTATTGAGTGAAGAAGAAAAAGAAGCAGGTGTAGCCTTGGTTGATATCGGAGGTGGAACCACGGACATTACAGTATTCCAGGAAGGAATTATTCGTCATACGGCGGTTATTCCTTTTGGTGGAAATGTAATCACCAAGGATATCAAAGACGGTTGCAGTGTGATGTCACAGCAGGCTGAAAAACTAAAAATCAAATTTGGTTCGGCACTCGCAGAAGAGGTTTACGACAACCGGATTATTACCATACCTGGCTTAAGAGGCCGAGATCCTAAAGAAATCTCTGAGAAAAACCTAGCCCGGATTATCCAAGCTAGAGTAGAGGAAATCTTGGATTATGTGGTTTGGGAAATTCGCCGCTCGGGTTACGACCGCAAGTTGATCGGCGGTATTGTATTGACCGGAGGAGGAGCCTTGCTTAACCACATTGATAAATTAGCCGAATTCCACACTGGAATGAGCACGCGGATTGGTATTCCAGTGGAACACCTAGCGCATGGATATAGCGAACACTTGAGCAGCCCAAAATATGCAACAGGAGTCGGGCTATTGTTAAAAGGCCTGGATGATCTCGAATCGGGCAAACTTGTGCTAGAAGAAAAAGAAGAAGAGCCAGAATTGGAGATGGTTGAAGAGACCGATAGCAACAAATGGTATGAACAACTCTTCAAAAAAACCAAAGAGTGGTTTGAAACAGAACCGGATACTGAATTTTAATGAATGATTGATAATGGGTAATGAATAATGTGTAATTGATAATTATTCATTACTAATTATTCACTACCAATTGACAAATAATAATTCCTAAATAGGTTGTTGGATGAGCACTTACTGATACTAAACAACTTTCGCCATCCAGCGTATTTTCTAAAAAACCAGCAGCCATGATGTTTGATTTGCCAAAAGATGAAAGTCCTATCATAAAGGTGATTGGTGTAGGAGGTGGAGGTAGCAATGCCGTTACTCATATGTTTGAGCAGGGTATAATAGGTGTTGATTTTGCGATCTGTAACACTGATTCCCAAGCGATGGACCTCAGTCCTGTTCCGACTCGTATGCAATTGGGACCCAATTTGACCGAAGGCCGCGGAGCCGGTAACAAACCCAATATTGGGAAACTGGCCTGTGAAGAATCGATTGAAGAAATTCGTAAATACCTCGATAATAACTGCAAGATGTTATTTATCACGGCAGGAATGGGCGGTGGTACCGGAACAGGTGCAGCTCCTATCATTGCCAAGGCCGCCAAGGAGATGGATATCCTTACGGTTGGTATCGTGACGCTCCCTTTCACTTTTGAAGGGCGTAAGCGAACCACTCACGGGGCAGAAGGCTTGGAGGAGATGAAGCGGAATGTGGATACTCTAATTGTGATTTCAAATGATAAATTGCGTCAGATTCACGGTAATCTGTCGATTTCTGATGCATTCTCTAGAGCGGATAATATTTTGACCACTGCTGCCAAAGGTATCGCTGAGATTATCACAGTAGCGGGTTACGTGAATGTGGATTTTGAGGATGTGAATACAGTGATGCGCGATAGTGGTGTGGCCATCATGGGAACTGCTTCAGCTGACGGGGAGGATCGGGCTCGTCGTGCGGTTGATGAAGCCTTGCATTCTCCACTATTGGAGGACAATGATATCAAAGGTGCACAACATATCTTATTGAATATTACCTCTGGTACGAAAGAGGTGACCATGGATGAGATTTTTGAAATCACTGAATTTGTTCAGGAAGAAGCAGGTTATGGTACTGATTTGATCTGGGGTAACTGTTTTGATGAATCCTTGGGCGAAAAAATTAGCGTAACCGTTATTGCCACAGGTTTTGAAAACAGGATTCAAGGTAAAATGATGAAGGAGGATGATCGAATTGTCGTTTCTCTAGATGATGATGCGCCTGCAAATAAACCCGCTCAACCGGAGAAAAAAAAAGGTTTATCTGATATAGGTTTTGAGGGTTACAATGAGGAGACTTCTCAAACGGTAGAGTTTGAAGATATCCGTTCGACTATCGATAAGTACCAACGGAATCGTTACTCCTATGATGAACCTTACCGAAAAGATGAGGAAAAGGAACGGCGAGATGAGGATATGCGGAAGCACAAGGAGAAAGAAATACGCCGTCGCGAACGACTACGTAACACGAATTTGAAATTGAACAATCCAAATACAATCAATGAACTAGAGTCCGAGCCTGCCTATCTCCGTCGGGGCGTCAATTTGGATGACGTGCCAGATTCAGGTGATGTGGAAATGTCCAAATGGACGATCACAGACGATGACGAACCAGAAATTCGACAGACCAATTCTTATTTACACGACAATGTTGATTAAGTAATTGTTTGGAGGTAAATGTTGGGAGCAGAGCCAAGGGCTGGTTTAGCCTTTGCTGCGCCTAGCCTATGCTGTCCAAATAAGTGCTAACGTGATGGCTGCTGCTTATGGAACACCATAAACACTAACAACACCAAAGAACTTTTCATTTGTCCAAGGCAATCTAAGTTGCCGCCTAAGACAGTAGTTTGTCTACAGGGGAATCGGTCCCCTTTCAAACTATTAAACCTTAGCTTTGTTAAATCCGCTACCCTGCCCAGGGAGCGGATTTAGTTTTTGTATTTTAGGGCTTCGGAAAAAAATAACCTACACGTTCAGCTTGCTCTTTTGATGCCAAGCGTCGTTGTTCGAGCCCTCATGTAGCTTGGGCTTCTCGTATAGTTATCGGGACGGTTCTCTCGCCTAGCTTGGCAACAAAAGTTCAGCGCCTTCTTGCGTATCTTATTTATTTCCAAACCCCTTACGAGGGAAAATTCGAAAGGATGATGACTAAGCAAGCCTACTCTTATTTATACATTTCTATTCTTTTATGTGTGCTCTTTTCCTGTCAGCAGGCAGAAAAGATTCCTTTTTCCTACCCCTTAAGAACGGTAGAATCGAAGAAAATCTGGGATCGAGCTTTCCATAATGCTTTTGTAGACCTGATCTATTTTAAAGGGAATTTGCTTTGTGCTTTCCGCGAAGGAGATGGCCATGTTACGGGTAAAAAGGGTAAGATTCGCGTGTTGCAGTCTTCAGAGGCTGGGGAGTGGAAATCATTGGCGCTCTTGACCAAGGCCGGTATTGATTTGCGAAATGCCAAATTTAGTGTACGACCAGATAGTTTGCTGCTATTGACGGGCTTGGGAACTGATTATAGGGAAGCGGTGTACGAATGGTTCACCTGGGTATCGTATTCTGTAGATGGGGAAACTTGGACGCCCCCAAGGCGAGTTAGAGGGATTCCTTCCAATAATTGGTTTTATGATTTATGTTGGCAGGGCGAATTTGGCTATGCCTTGCCTTTGATGGCAGGCACAGACCCCTTCTCGGGGAAGGTCCAGGGAGGAAAGCGTAGCATGGCATTATTTCGTACGAGTGACGGAATGAACTATGAGCAATGGACCGATACATTGGCGCTGTCTCCCTTAGTAGGAGAAGCATTGGTGAGGTTCAAGCCTGATCGTTCGCTCTTTCTATTGATTAGAGATGGGGGAGGGCATTCTGTTTCAGGCTATTACGGCCATGCTGAACCACCTTACGATAGCCTTTCCATTGCTCCCTTTGATCATGGCTTAGGCGGCCCCAATTTGCTGCTATTGCCGGATCAAAGTTGGTTGCTAGGTACAAGAGAATGGCCGGAAGAACGCTTGGATTGCCTCAATGAACGTTTGACGGTTTTTATGCGCCTGGAAGAAAATGGGCAATTTCGACGCCTTTTTGTTCTGCCGAGTGAAGGGGATACCGCTTATCCAGGATTGGCGATTGTGGGTAAGCAATTGCATATTTCCTATTATTCGAGCCATGAAGGCTGGCCTTCTATTTACTATACCCAAGTTCCTTTGGATAGTCTATATACTTGGTAAATTAATTGATATGTCGGATCAAGTTGAACAATTTTTTGTACCCTGGTCATTTGCCATTATTCTATCAGTGCTCATTTCGGTATTGTGCCATCGGCGCCCCAAATGGGGTAGGAGAGGCTTGGGCGTTGTGTGGTTGATGGGCGGACTTTTGAATGTTTATCTAGCCTGGATATACCCTCGGGATTATTTGGTATTTGGGCAGTTTACTTTTTTCCCTTTTTATCGTCGATTTATCTACATGATCCTTTTTAGACAGGCCATCTGGATGGGGGCTATATTGGTGGTGTGGCATTTCTATTTAGCCTTTCTATTTTTTCGACCCAAGCCTTTATCATCTTTATCCTTAGGTTTGGCCGCCGTATTGCTATTATTGCTGGCTCCATTGGGCTTCGGATCTGGCTTCCCGGCTTCATTGATTTTGTTACTAGGGCTTTATACCTTGTATCGTGCGGAGAGGGTATAAACCGCTAAATAGCTTGCAAACAGAGATTTTTCTGTTTTTTCATGCCTAAAGTTGTATCTTGCGATGAAGATGAGGTAGGCTCTAATGCGAGCTTGCAACTTAAAAAATATATTTACGTTATTTGTTTTAGGAATGAGTTCCAAATAAAGTATACATCTTGAAATATTCTTTTCCCCGCTGGCGGCGTTAAAAAAATACTCATGTAGCTAGGCTATAATCGTCTTTTTTGCCTTGCCAGCAGCGAAAATCTCTATCTCTATCTTGTATACTTTATTTAAACCTCATTCTTTAATAGTATTGCCCTAAACAAATAGACTCGAACAAAAATCCAGCCATTGACTTTTAGAGAATTACAATTGAATGATCTGTTGCTAGAAGGACTTGATGCCATGGGCTTTGAAAAAGCAACACCCATTCAAGAACAAGCCATCCCCGCCATCATAGCCGGCAAAGATATTATTGCCTGCGCACAAACAGGAACCGGTAAAACAGCCGCCTTTTTACTTCCAGTACTAGATCGCCTGCTTTCACATCCTGTCGACGGAATTGATACCCTTATTTTGTGTCCAACTCGAGAACTGGCCATCCAAATCGATCAGCAATTAGACGGATTCGCTTACTTTTTGGGCATCAGTTCATTACCGATATACGGAGGACGAGATGGTGCCTCCTTTGAACAGGAAAAGAAGGCCTTATCCCTAGGTGCCAATATTATTGTGGCCACGCCTGGCCGCTTAATTGCCCACTTGAATATGGGCTATGTCAAGATGGGTAAGCTTCGTCATCTTATTCTGGATGAAGCAGACCGGATGCTAGACATGGGGTTTATCAATGATATCAAGAAAATTATCGATTTCTTGCCCAAATCAAAGCAGATGCTGATGTTTTCTGCCACCATGCCGAGTAAGATTAGACAATTTGCGAAGCGTACATTGAATGATCCTGTTCAGATCACTTTATCCGTATCCAAGCCAGCTGAAGGTATTTTTCAGGCGGCCTATGCGGCCCAAGATGATCAAAAGCCAGCCTTAATCAAGAGCTTGCTAGGGAATCGAAAAGAGAAAAAAGAACGCATCCTGATCTTTTCGAAGACCAAAGCCGGTGTGAAGAACGTAGTAGGTATTTTGCGATCAGCTGGTTTGAAGGTAGGAGAAATTCACTCTGATTTTGATCAAAGTGATCGAGAAATGACCTTGCGCAATTTTAAAAATGGCAGCGTCAGTATATTAGTGGCTACCGATATCCTTTCTCGAGGTATTGATGCCAGTGGGATCAAATTGGTGATCAACTATGATGTGCCCAATGATCCTGAAGATTATATTCACCGTATCGGTCGTACCGCAAGAGCCAATTCAGACGGCTTAGCGCTTACCTTTATCAATCGGCAGGATCGCCGAAAATTCAAGAATATCGAACAATTGATGGAAAAAGAGGTACGCATATTACCGCTACCCGCCGATGTACCACCCTCTCAAGGATCTGGGCGCCCCTCTAACCAAGGAAGGGGCCGCAATAATCGCTCCGCTGGAGGTGGTCGAGGAAAATCTTTCTCTGGTCCGAATTCCAATAGACGAAATACTGGAAACAAACCTAGACCCAAACGCGGAAATAAGACGAATTGATCCCGGTTAAGGAATGAGGTTTAAGCTCGTGCAGCAGTAGAAGTCTCCAGCTTAGATCTACTCCGGCTACAGCCCTGTAATACAGGAGTCTTATAATCTTTGCTCGATAATCCAGAAATGTTCATGAGTATAGCTATCTTTGTGAGACTGGCATAGCCTTTATTAAGCAGTCAGCCAAGATTCGAAAACCAGCTTTACAACATGAAACGGAATAAATCAACCCAGCTTTCGACAGGAAGCAAGACTGTATTATTATTGTTACTCTTTCTCAGCTGTACCTTGTCCAATGCCTATACTCAAAAGGGTGTCCTAAAGGGCAAAGTGGTCGATGCGCAATCAGGCACCGGACTCAGTTATGCTACCATTCAAATATTTAAAGCCGATGATGGCGCTCTCCTCACCGGTGGAATTACCAATGAGGACGGTACATTTAGTATCGAAAGCTCAATGGGTGAGCTAAAAGGGGCCATTGACTTCATTGGGTTTCAGACATATGATTTGGGCGCATTCTCTCTTTCTTCGGCCCAATCCGTCCATGATTTTGGAACCATCCAATTGACTTCAGCTAGCAGTACCCTGGATGAGGTAGTCGTGCAAGCGGAGAAAAGCAGCATGGAGCTATCTTTGGATAAACGCGTTTTTAACGTGGGTAAAGACCTGGGCAATGCGGGAGGATCTGCCGTTGAGATATTAAATAACATCCCGTCTGTGACCGTCGACGGAGAAGGGAATGTAAAGCTACGAGGAGCGAGTAATGTAAGAATTTTGGTTGATGGCAAACCTTCTGGTCTAGTGAGTTTCAAGGGCGGAAGTGGTCTACAACAACTACAAGCGAGTATGGTCGAAAAGGTAGAGGTGATCACCAATCCCTCTGCCCGCTACGAGGCGGAGGGAATGGCTGGAATTATCAATATTGTCCTCAAGAAAGATAGGAATCGAGGATTTAATGGGTCTTTTGAAACGACCATTGGTAATCCCACTAATCTAGGCGGCGCAGCCAATATCAATTATCGCCAGAATAAGGTTAATTTCTTTATTAATTACGGGATCAATTACCGAATCATTCCCAGTATTAATAGTACGCACCAGGAAGTCTATGCGAATGATACTACTTTTGTATCTGACCAGTCCTATGATGGCGAACACATCGGTTTTTTTAACAATATTCGAGGAGGGTTAGATTACTTTTTTGATGATAAAAATATTCTAACGGTGTCCTACCTGTACAGCGCAAGTAGTGGGAAACGTTTAACCGATCTACGTTATGATGACTACCTATTCAATGAGCTTACCAGTTTTACCAAGCGGACACAGGATGAGGATGAAATTGAACCGATATCGGAATATGTGATTAGCTACAAGAAACTCTTTGAAAAGAAAGGGCATGAACTAAATGCTGAGGTTCGCTACCTAGATCATTGGGAAGATTCTGACCAGGTATACACCCAAAACTCGTTTTTCCCCGATGGTACTGCTGATGTAGCAAAAGACCTTTTTCAAACCTCCCTTAATGATGAGACAGAGAAACAATTGTTGTTGCAGTTGGACTATGTACAGCCATTGGGCAAGGAAGGGAAAATTGAAACGGGGCTCCGGAGTACTTTTCGGGACATGACCAATGACTATGTGGTGAGTCAGGAGAATGAACAAGGGCTGCTGATACCTATTGATGGGTTGGACAATAACTTTATCTACAAGGAAAATATCAATGCGATTTATGGCATTGTTGGAAACAAGATGAGGAAGTTCTCCTACCAAGTAGGTTTGCGGGTAGAATGGACGGATATTGAGACTATTTTGGAAGAAACGGCAGAAAGTAATCCTCGACGATATGCGAATCTTTTTCCTTCCGCTCACTTTACCTACGACATAGGAGAAACTGATGCGATCCAGGTCAGTTATAGCCGACGTGTGCGACGTCCAGTTTACAATGATCTCAGTGCTTACGTCACCTTCTCTGATAATCGTAATTTTTTCAGCGGTAATCCTGATTTGAATCCGGAATTCAGTGATGTGGTAGAGTTAGGACACATCAAGTATTTTGAAAAAGGATCGATAGCTTCTACCCTTTATTACCGATGGACGGATGATTATATTGAACGCTTGCGTAGTGTTGATGATTTGGGTTTTTCCAATACCCGGCCTGAAAACCTGAATTCAGCGGAAGCCTTTGGCCTGGAAGTTTCTAGTTCTTACACGCCTTACCGCTGGTGGAAATTGGACCTGAATTTCAACCTGTTTAATGCCAATATCGATGGTAGCAATATCGATCCTGATTTCATGAATACGACGACTAGTTGGTTTGTCCAAAAAACTTCCCGATTCAACTTGACGAAAGGCAGTTATTTGCAGCTTAGAGGTAATTACGAAGCACCGGTGAAGACGGCACAAGGGAAACGCAAAGCTTTATACTTCATGGATTTGGCCTATAATCGCGAAATCTTTAAAGGGAAGGGAACGCTAACCTTGAACATTGCTGATGTATTCAATTCTAGAAAGATTAGAAGCTTCATACATGGCGATAATTTCATTGCCGACAAAATTTCCCAGCGAATTCGTCGCCAAATCAACTTGACACTGAGCTATAGATTGAAGCAATCTTAGTTTTCTCCTCTGCTAGACTTCAGAAGTTTTCCTAGTCACGCCAGACGAAACTTCTGAAGTCTTAACCAGCCAGCCCTTTTACAAAAAACGTCACGATTCAAATTTTTTTGCCTGTTAAGGGTAACATTTTCTGTTTTTGCTACACTAATAGATGTACGCAAGAGCAAAAGAGCTTATGCTAAACTGAAATAAGCCGCTATATGGCCGACAATTCAAGAATTCTTAGCTTCTTTTAACATTATATTAAGGAGTGGGAGACAACATCTGTCGGAATTTCTGAGTTGTAAAAGTATATTATTTGCATTAAGAGCATGTTTGGGCAGGCCTTAATTGCCCCCAAGCGGCAAATTTTCTTTTATTCTGCGTTAGATTTTTCGCCTAATTTCCCGCATTGGGCTGCAAAATCTGCCTTGTCTAAAA
>Ga0070728_10002230_pt1 | contig 24862 bp, 18 predicted proteins | sample tdDd471_FD_66723 | JGI IMG/M metagenome (GOLD analysis project Ga0070728, IMG submission 66723) | Marine sediment microbial communities from the Atlantic coast under amendment with organic carbon and nitrate - tdDd47.1 | ecosystem: Environmental > Aquatic > Marine > Coastal > Sediment | place...
CACCATCAAAAGTCCAGTTCCATGAATCAGGATTATTAACCGAAAGATCGCTAAACTGAACACTTTCTCCTTCGATGATTGTTGTAACATCTGCACTGAACTCAGCAACAGGAGCTTCAAGGATTGTTGTGAAAGACCAGGTGCTACAACCTACTGCATCTCCAGTCGGATTATAAGCTATGACTTTCCAATAATAAGTGGTGTAGTATTCAAGTTCACCATTCGGAGTATAATTGGTTGCATTTCCAAGATCAGAGCCATTTTCGATGTTGGCTGGCGGATTGTCTGTCCCAAAATAAAACTTGTAACCTGATGCATTAGGTACATCGCTCCATTCCAGGCTGGTAACAACTGAAATTCCGTTAGGATTATCAGTTGGTGCAACGATATCAGCACAGGAAGGGATTGCCAAAACTGTAATGTAATCTGTTTTGGTTTCTGTATCTGAGCCACTGGCATTTGTTGCAGTCAATGAAACGGTATAGGTTCCAGCAGTGTTAAACACTACAGATGGATTCTGAACATTCGTATTTGCCGGGTCACCTCCATTGATAGTCCAATTCCACGAATCAGGATTATTGGTAGCATTACATGTAAATTGAATTGTTTCGCCTTCTAGTACTGTTGTTTTATCCGAAGTAAAATCAGCTACTGGAGGGCCGGATGCTCCAAAAGTTACAGAATAGTCTTCTACCTCACCATAGCTGAATGCTTCGCAAGGTGTTGGTATGGCATTCCACTTCATCGAAACCCGCATTCTTGTGGTCCCGCAGGCTTCAGTTGATACCGTAAAATTACCTGTAACAAGAGTATTGCTTCCAGCAGGTGAAAATACTTCCTCCCCGGCATCTTCAAAATCACCATCCATATTATAGTCTATCCAAATTCTCCAATACTCCGTATAGGGTGAAGCGGAGTATTGAGGTGTTAGATTTACTGAAACATCTTCTCCTGCACTTAATGGGATTACAATGTTGGTGAAGTCGGTATAGGTACTGCTACCAGAGGGATTCGAAAAATCATTCAAATCTATTTGCCCAATATGTTCGTAGCTGGAGTTGCTACTTTGTGAGCTACAGTATTCCGGTAGAGCTTCGTTAACTGTTATGTAGTTTGTTTTAGATTTTATATCGCTTCCAAACGCATTGGTAACAGTTAACTCAACTGTATATGTTCCTGGTGTATTGTATGTGATTTCAGGATTTGCCTCATTTGATGAAGAAGGCGTTCCTCCGGGGAAACTCCATGACCATGAGGAAGGAAAATGATTCGAGAGGTCGTTAAAATTCACACAAGCTCCGGCGCTAAGTGTGGTTGGAGAACCGACAAATTCAGCAATTGGCGGCACAGTGGCGTCTTCGGTAATGCCACTAATTACAATCGAAAAGGTCTGGGATCCGCCAATAAGAATGCCATCATGATCTATAATAATAGTATATTCTGTACCGTACTGGGGATTATCAATGGCTGCCAATTCAACATTGTCTACATTATTTTCATTATTTCTGACCGCAGCTGCAGATGGATTGTCCCTGTCAAGTTTCCAGGGATAGTAGGTGTTGGATCCTTCAGTGATTCTTAAATCTAGTTCATTAACAACCATGGGATCAATCGGGTCAAGCGATGCTGTTGTAGGGGTTCCGGGTTGGTCAGTCCATACCAGTGAAACAATCAATGGCTCACCGCCCGTGGCTTTTATTGTTCGCGTATAAGAACCTCCATTATTTAATGTTAATTCATCAATAACATTTAAATTTTGATCTTCAGAAATTTTATCTGCTGCAGAAAATGTATTCATCAGTCCCCATCCAAACATATAATCAGGGCCCTGATAAGGACCTGCCTCATCAGCAGTGTGTATGATCAGATTTTTAAGCGTTGCGGCAGACATCAGGTTTCCAGAACCTTTCAAATCCTGGTAATGCTGTTGTAGTAAGATGAGTGAACCTGTAGCCGAAGGTGCAGCCATGGATGTTCCGCTCAGCGACTGGTAATCAGTGTTATTATCATCGTCGGTAGAGTAAAGTGCCACACCATTGGTAGAAATATCCGGTTTAATACGGCCATCATCACAAGGGCCCCATGAGCTAAAGTTACTCATAACAACATCCGATGGCTGGCTGCAGCCAGCTGGGATGTCATCAACAGCGGCAACCGTTAAAATGTTTTTGGCAACCCCGGCATTGGCTATACAGTCGTACTGGCCATCCTGAGGATATTCGCCACCTGTAGGGCCATCACCCCGGTCATTGCCAGCGGATTTAACAATTAAATATCCTGGAGCATTTGCTGCAATTTGATCCCAATCCCTGGCTTGTGTGTCATAAAAGCCAAACATATAGTCTTCCTGCGTACTGATTGATGATGTTCCGTACCATGCCCAGGCAGACCCGGTCCAACTCCACCCGTTGGCGTAACCATATGAGTGGTTTGAAACCAATGCCCCATTGGCGGCAGCTGTTGCCATTTCTGATTCATCATAGTTCCAATCGTAGGCATCTAAGTTAGCAGCAGGTGCCATACCTTTTGCGTTAGTTTGCACACCTGAAGCTATCATGGTTCCACCAACGTGCGTTGCGTGGTAATGTGTAGTCGCAACACCATCCACCTGGTTTACCCGATTGCCAAATTCCTGGTGTGTTGATAGTACTGCTCCACCATCCCAAACATTCACCGTCATACCATTTCCATCCAAACTAAAACCATAACCTGCACCAGGATGAACCTTATCGGTTCCAATAGTTTTTGCAGAAATTGTGTTTTCAGTCTGGTAATATTGTGGTTGACCGTATTCATCAAAATACATCAACTCCATCAAAACTTCATCGGTTTCTATAAAAACGGGGATGTCGTTTTGTTTTGCGTATTCTAAGGCTGTGGCCTTTTTTTGCCTGAATTCTTCAGTTTTGTTTTTAGAGAACTCTTCTAGAGCACCTTTGTTTGCTAAGGATTGAGCAAGGGTAATCACAGGAATAAACATTCCCAACAACGCAACAATTGTAATTAGCTTTTTCATCTTTCTTATGGGTTTTTTATTAATGAAAAAGCGTAGTACCAGTCTCTTTTCTTTTCTGTCCTACTTTGCTGGGTATTACATTTGAAAAGGTAGATTTGCACCGTTTTGCTTCGCAAACATACTACAAAAAAGCAAAAATTCCAAATACGAGAGTTGAAAAATTAATATAGTGTGCCAAATAATCATTTAAATAAAATAAAAAATAAAAAAAATGTTAATTTAATTTTAACAAATCAGTAATGTTTTGAATGATTTTGAATTCTGGATATTGCGTTTAATTATTTTTTATAAATAATTTAAAAGACATATAAACAAGTAGTTACATGATCAAATATGTTGATTCTATGGAATTGAATTTAAGTGGAAATTACAGGCAAAACTGAATTCGATTAAAAGAATTAATTTTAGAGACATTTCTGTGGAAATGTAATTTTTATCAATTATAAATTAGCTAGATAGGTGGAAAAATGAAAAATTTGCCAAGAGTTATTTTAAAATCCGGCCGTGACAGATCCATAAAAAGATATCATTTATGGGTTTTTTCGGGTGCAATAAAAAAAAATGAAGGACATCCCCGGGATGGAGATATAGTTGAAGTATATTCTAATTCTGAAGAGTACCTTGCAACAGGTCATTTTCAAAACGGTTCTATAATGGTCAGAATTTTTTCCTTTATTCAAACCAACATAGATATAGAGTTTTGGAGAAGTAAACTGGAAAAAGGGATAAACTTTAGGAAAAAAATCGGCATGTTCAACTCTACTGAAACAAATGTATTCAGGTTAATTCATGGGGAAGGTGATCAATTGCCCGGATTGATAGTGGATTACTACAATGGAGTTGTGGTTTTGCAATGTCATTCGGTAGGGATGTACAAACACCGGGTTTTATTTGCAGAAGTTATAAAAGAGTTACTTGGCAACGAACTTAAGGCAATTTATGATAAAAGCGAGTCAACTTTAAACACAGCAGAAAATGACAAGCTTCCGAAATTTCTGGTCGGAGATGTTGAGACTGCTTTTGTATCTGAATATGGAAATAAGTTTGAGATTGATTTTCGAAAGGGGCAAAAAACGGGGTTTTTTATCGACCAGCGAGAAAGTAGGAAACTGCTTGAAGAATATTGTCAAAATAAGAAAGTAGCTAATGTATTTTCTTATTCAGGAGGTTTTTCTGTATATGCGGCGAGGGGTGGTGCAACTTTAATTGATAGTGTGGATGTTTCGGGAAAAGCCATTGATCTGGCCCGGAAAAACATGAGGCTTAATTTTGAAGACCAAGAAATGCACCGATATTATTCACAGGACGCGTTTGATTTTTTCAGGGATTCTTCAGAGAAATATGATGTTATAGTACTTGATCCGCCAGCCTTTGCAAAACACAGGCAGGCACTAACAAATGCAATTAAGGCCTACCGCAGAATTAATGAAGCTGCCCTCATGAACATTGCCTCTGGTGGAATTTTATTTACTTTTTCATGCTCCCAAGTTGTTACAAAAGATGATTTTAGGACAGCTGTTTTTTCGGCAGCAGCAAATACCGGCAAAAATGTAAGGATCATACATCAACTTACCCAGCCTGAAGATCATCCAATTAATATCTACCATCCGGAAGGAGAGTATTTAAAAGGTCTGGTGCTTTTTGTGGAGTAAAAAAGTTGTTAAAATTCCTCAGTTGCAGATAAATTATCCAGGTAATATTCTATTACTTTGATGTCGGCAGGAGCCCAATTTAACTGCTTCCATGATTCCGGTTCAATCCATCTGTATTCCGAATGATCATGTAACTTTATTTCTCCAGAAGAAAGTTTACAAATAAAAGGAATCAACCTGATTGATTTTTCAGGATAATGATACTCGACATAGGGTAGTTTGCCTGTAATTACAATATGAATGTCCAATTCCTCTAAAATCTCCCTGATAATACATTCTTCTGTATTTTCTCCTTTCTCAAGCTTTCCTCCCGGAAATTCCCAAAATCCTGAAAGGTGCATTTGCCCACCTCGTTTGGTGGCTAATATTTTACAATTATTTTCAATTATTGCACAACACACTTTAATCATGTAGGATAGCTATTTTTTGAATTGAGAAATTGAGATGTGAACTTTTTAACTAACTCCGATGTGGTTGACTCTGGTCCATTTTTTATCTATCACGGGGCTACAAAATTTAAAGCCTGGGCTTCGAATTTCATTCATGCTCAAATTCTATTTTCTTTTCCTCTTTAAAACCCGCAGCGCTGCATCAACAATATTTTTCGCCTTCAAACCATATTTCTTCATCAATTCTTCGGGTTTTCCCGACTCTCCAAATGTATCCGGCATACCAACAAATTCAATTGGAACCGGCACATGTCGGGCAACTACTTCAGCAACCGCACTACCAAATCCGGCAAATACCTGGTGCTCTTCTGCCGTAACTATAGCACCAGTTTCCATAGAACTTGCTACGATAGTTTCTTCATCAATGGGTTTAATCGTATGGAAATTTATCACACTGGCTTCTATTCCATTTTGTGACAGTAATCTTGCTGCCTCAAGTGCTTCCCAAACCATATGTCCGGTTGCAAGGATAGAAATATCTTTGCCATTTATCAATCGCTGGGCTCCACCAATTTTTAATGCTTGCTTTTCACCGCTGAAATCGGGTACCGCCTCGCGACCAAAACGGATGTATACCGGGCCGTTTATTTCCAGGGTGGCCATCTGGGTCAGGGTCTTTGCCTGGGTTGCATCGCAAGGTGAAATGACGGTCATGTTTGGTAAAACACGCATTATCGCAATATCCTCCAATGCCTGGTGTGTTGCTCCATCAGGCCCAACAGAGATACCTGCATGTGCTCCACCAATAATAACATGCACATTATTATAACAAATCGAGATCCGGACTTGATCTGTAGTACGAAGCGCTGCAAAAACAGCATAGGTTGAAAAAACTGGAATTTTACCTGACAAAGCCAAACCTGCTGCTACTCCAACGCAGTTTTGCTCTGCAATTCCTAGTGAGACAAACCTGTCGGGGTATTGATCGGCAAAATGATTCATACCCACCGAAGCTGTAATATCCGCACCTATACCAACAACATTGTCGTTTTTCCTGGCGGCTTCCAGAACTCCTTCACCAAAGCCATCTTTTGTCGGTTTATTACCTTTATTTTTATGGATCTTCATTTTCAACCTGCATAATAAAATTATTTACCTGATCAACTGTTGGGGCTTTCCCATGCCATCTGTAATCATCTTCGATGGTTTTAATTCCTTTTCCCATTTTAGTATTTGCAATGATTACTGATGGCTTGGTTTTATACTTTTCAGCTTCACCCAAAGTTTCAATAAAAGTTTCAATTTCATTGCCATTGCATTCGAATACTTTCCAACCAAATGCTTCCCATTTATTTTTTAATGGCTCAATTTCCATAACATTGCTTGTGTAACCATCAATCTGAACATAATTTCTGTCAACAATAGCAACAAGGTTATCCAATGAATGGTGAGCAGCACTCATGGCAGCTTCCCAATTAGAACCTTCCTGTAATTCGCCATCACCATGAATTGAAAAAACACGCCAATCCTTTTTGTCCATTTTTGCTGCAATGGCCATTCCAACGGCAACTGATAAACCCTGTCCGAGCGATCCTGCAGAAAGTTCTATTCCTGGCAGATGATGATCTCTGCCCGGATGGCCCTGTAACCTGGACCCAAGTTGTCGGAGTGTCGATAATTCTTCAACAGCAAAATAACCGGCATGAGCAAGTGTAGTGTACAAAACCGGCGCTACATGCCCAATCGAAAGAACCAGCCTATCCCGTTCAGCCCAATCAGGATTTTCAGGTTGATGTTTCATGTGGTTAAAATATAATACTGTAAAAACATCTGCCAATCCCATCGATCCGCCAAGGTGACCAGAGCCAGCTTTCGCGATGCTTTTTATCACATCAATCCTGATTTTTTTGGCACGATCCTGTAATTCTTTCAAGCCTGCTTGTTTATCATTTACAGTCATGTTTGTTATTTTCTTCGAGGCTAAAATAGCAATTATAGTGTTTGTGGTTCAAAATGGTTCACTAATTCACTCCATACGTATTGGCGTTTTAAATCTACACCGATGTTAGCTCCAGTACCTGTGGGATAGTGATGAAATGGTTTTTAACGCATATAATTAATAATTTCTACAATATCTCATTATTTGTAAATCTACATTATTAATGGGTGATAATTAAGTTAGTTACAGCAAACCTAAATTACTGAAACAGATTCGCAACATTTCGTGCATATTCCCGATAGAGAGAGATTTAGACTTCGTATATCAAATACCTGTAACAAATTCGTATTTATAAAATATGTGTCGTTTCGTACTGATAATATGAATATTACTTAAAATTAAGTATTGGGTTTATATTTTTAGATGTTGATTAAGTGATATTTACTTTGGTTCTAAGCAAAAATTTTAATAAAATTGTAAATTATTTTTTGCAATCATTTTCTTCTATTTATATCATATGAATATGTTTATCTCTTTTACAAGATTATTGGCCATAATATTGTTGTTTGCATTAAATGCAACACTATTTGCCCAGTTAAATACCCAGATAAAATACAAAGACAGGGGCAGCAGGGGAACATCCTCCGCTATAATCTATTTTTCAGATGAAAATGGAGCAGATAATGTTTCACCTGAAGAATTTGTTGATTACACAAATGTATTTTTTACAATTAAACCACACCATAGTGATGAAAGAGGGTATTTTAAGGAAAAGGACATCCTGGAAGATTTAACCTTAATCTCTCTCTTTCAAGATGGTCAGGAAGTGCCCATGAACGGTTCTTTAAAGCAAATCAGCAATGGATCAGGCAGGGTTGACCGAGTTGTGATTGCTTTTGGTAAGCGCAATGTAGTTCTTTACAAACCCATCGAGTTCAGGAGTCCAATAGATACAGCAGCACAGATCTTACTTCCGGATAAATACTTTAAATATTATTTTGAATACGAACCTATTTATGTGGAAGGTATAAATCAAAGTGATACCAGGGATTATATTTCTACCTATCACAGCATGATGAAAATAGTTGATGCTGCCCAAACTAATGAAGAGGTTGTGAATTATTCCTTTTGGGAATCAGCAAGTCAAACTTATATCGAAACAGCTATCGAACAACATGTTGATAGTTTGTCGAATACTCTTGAAAGGTTGCACCTGGCTTTTTTACAAGAATTTTCGAAAAGTAGTTTGCGACAGCAAGACTCAGTTTATAATGGAATTCTGCAGGCACAAAAGACTTTTGAACCCTATATGAATATGGACTTTCCCAAAGGTGCCATCTATGCGGGTTTGTTTGATGCGTTGATAGATGAATCCGGATCACTAATTGCTGAAAATTACAAAAGATTTAACAGGTATGAAATGCAATTTCTTGAAACCTCGGAGTATGATACTTACGAATTTTACCTGTACATCGACCTGCTTGCCAGGATGTATTGTAGCCTGGATACGTTAAAGTTACTGGATGGATTACTTCCGGTAGATATCTCACTTTTGGACAATATACCTGAGAAGAAGCAGGAGTTGATTAATATGGGATGGGTGAATAAATTTGTGAGTGTTTTGAATGTGGTGAATAACAATGTCCAGGAAAATGGATTTTTATTTGGGGATTCAGTTATGGGCAATTTGCAAAGGCAGGTTCCCAACCAGCATCAGCCGTACCACGAAATATTCATTGCTTTTAATTACCTGGATAAGAATCCACCGATGTTTAAAAATTACCTGTCAGAAGCAATTAAGAAATGTACTGATGAAGATCTGATTGAAGATATGGAAATGTGGATATTGAGTTATAGCCTAACTATTAACGGAATAGATACTAAAACCGTGGCAAGTATCAACAGAGGTATTCAATTGATCGAACAAAAGAAATGGGAGGAAGCGGACAATACGTTTACGATTTTGACCAAAAAAGCAAATACTGTTGCCCCACCATGGTTTTATGAAGGGGTAATAAAATTTGAAAATGATGAACAATTTTCGGCTGAGGCAATGTTTGCCAGGGCCCTCGAGAGGTATCCCTTATATATTGCTCCCAGGGTGTACAATTTTGAAATACTTTATGATCAGGAGAATTTTGAGGGATTGCTTTTAGCAGTTGATGACGCAATTGTTGCTAACGATATCTGGCTTTTCCATTTTTGGAAGGCAAGGGCCCTGTTTGCACAAGCAAAATATAAGGATGCAATAACTGAAATTGAAGGTAATTGCAATGAATTAAATCCTTGGGCAGTGCCAGCATATTTTTTATTGGGCGATGCTTATTTGGAACTGTATAATTACGACAAAGCCGAAGCAGCTTATAGGGCAACACAAACGATTGATGATTATTTGGATCCTGGTACTTTTAACGAAAAAATGACTCGCCTCCTTGAATTAAGGAAGAATTAGAAGCCTTTGGTTTTATGACCTGTTATCCTGCTTGTTAATGTGTTCTCATGGCTGCATGTTTTAATATGTATGCAAATATTTCACTGTAAGTTTTCGCAGGTCATTAAATCTTTTCACCACCTTATCTGCATTTTGTTTCCTGACAGAAAAAGTCAGTTTACATGTCATCTGAAAATCCTGGTCCACTTGTTCAAGGTTTTCCTCTTTCATAATGCGCATAACATCATTCATGTCCACATAATCAAAAGTTAACTCGTAAGCTTCTTTAATGATTTTGGTGATAATTTCATTGTTTTCAATCGCATCAAGAGTTGCATATTTGTATGCATTGATGAGTCCTCGTACCCCAAGTTTTGTTCCACCAAAATACCTGATCACAACAACTAAAATATTGGTAAGGTCATGTGAAAGCAATTGTCCGTAGATCGGCTTACCTGCAGTACCGGAAGGTTCTCCATCATCATTCATCCTGTAAGCTGACTTATCAAAACCAAGAATATACGCGTAACAATGATGGCGGGCATCATAATATTCCTTTTTTACTTGCTCCAGGTGGGTCTTTACCTCTCCTTCGGTTTTGCATGGAACTACGACAGAAATAAATTTACTTCCTTTGTCTTTATAGAGCCCAAGCGATTTTTTATCGATGGTTTTATAAACGTCTTCAAACATCATGTTGCTTACTTTCGCGCAAATTTATAATAATATGATGTGGTGGTTCTATTTTTTATATTTTTGATTCACACTAAAATACCAAATTGATGGAAATTTATTCAGAAATACTCAAACTTGCAGAAGTCTACTCTAACTACACTGCCGAAAATTTGAGCAAACTTGTAAAAATAATGTCATTGAGCAGCAAGGAAAAAGATGTTGTTCATGAAATAAAGGAACAAATGCTAAAGGCTGGTTTTGATGAAGTTAAATTTGATAAGCTTGGTAATGTGATGGGCAGGATTGGTTCGGGTGATGTAATTCTTGCCATAGATGGCCATGTGGATACAGTTGACACAGGCAACCTCGACAATTGGGAACTCAACCCTTTTTCCGGTGAAATAAAAGAAGGATTTGTCCATGGCCGGGGAACGGTAGATCAAAAAGGAGGTGTAGCATCCTTTATTACTGCCGGACGAATATTAAAGGAAATTGCCGTATGTAAAAACCTTACGATTTATTTTGTTGGCAGTGTGATGGAGGAAGATTGCGATGGCTTATGTTGGAAATATATCATTGAAGAGGAGGGGATTAAGCCAGATTTTGTTATCAGCACAGAACCGACAAATCTTGGAATTTATCGCGGGCAGCGAGGCAGAATGGAAATGGAGGTTTTTTTCAGGGGAATTTCGGCCCATGGTTCTGCACCTGAGCGGGGTAAAAATGCTATTTATATGGCGTCAAGGACTTGCCTTGAAATTGAAAAACTTAATGAAAGGCTTAAGGAAGATGAATTCCTTGGTAAGGGCAGCATAACTATTTCACAGATATTATCTGATTCTCCTTCTCTTTGTGCAGTGTCTGATTTTGCGAAAATTCACATTGACAGGCGGCTGACATGGGGCGAGACAAAAGAATTGGCTGTTTCTGAAATAGAAGAAATCATCGGTGGTATGGATGCCAGGGTTGAGGTGCCTAAGTATATAGAAACTGCCTGGACCGGGTTGGAATATGGGATGGAAAAATATTACCCCACATGGAAAATCCCTCACGACCATCTTATCGTCAAAACTGGTGAGCAGGCCTATCATCAGTTATTTGGTAAGAAACCACTGGTCGATAAATGGACTTTCTCAACAAATGGTGTCACTATAAATGGCATGTATGGGATACCAATGATTGGTTTCGGCCCCGGAAATGAGGTATTGGCTCATGCACCCAACGAAAAGGTCCCGGTAGCAGACCTTATTGCTGCTTCAGCTTTTTATGCATCATTTGCTGTGGTGCTCGACCAAATGAAGATGAATCAATAGAGGGTAAAACCTGGAAATAATAAAACTTAAATGAAGGAAATCAACAAAATTGTTAATAGAATAGGATCTTTGGAATCCTCCTTATTCCAAAAGGATTTTTTACTTACCTGGGAAAAAACGAATGATGAACTTAAGGTGATACTTGAGTTGGCCAGCCTGGTCAAAATTATGAGAGAGAAGAATATCTCGCCCAGGGTTTTTGATTCAGGACTTGGGGTATCAATATTCAGGGATAAATCAACCCGCACGCGATTTTCCTATGCCTCTGCCTGCAACATCCTTGGGCTTGAGGTACAGGACATGGATGAGGAGAAATCCCAGATCGCTCACGGTGAGACAGTGCGCGAAACTGCTAACATGATCTCTTTTCTGACGGATATTATTGGGATAAGGGATGATATGTATCTTGGTGAAGGCAACAAATACATGCGTGAAGTAGGTGAAGCACTCGACGATGGCTTTGGCAATGGCGTACTTCCCCAGAGACCAGGGATAGTCAATTTACAGTGCGATCAGGACCATCCAACACAATCGATGGCGGATTTGTTGCACCTGGTAAACGAATTTGGATCCCTCGAAAAACTAAAAGGAAAGAAAATAGCTATGACCTGGGCTTATTCTCCAAGTTACGGCAAACCACTTTCTGTGCCTCAGGGAATCATTGCTCTAATGACCCGGTTTGGAATGAACGTAGATCTGGCATATCCAAAGGGCTACGATTTGATTCCGGAAGTCGTTAACATTGCCCATGAATATGCTCAATCCAATGGTGGCTCATTCAAAGTTACCCATTCGATGGATGATGCTTTTAAAGATGCAGATATTGTTTATCCAAAAAGTTGGGCTCCCATGGCGGTGATGCAAAAACGAACCAAATACCTGACGAGTGGAGATAAAAATTCATTGAGAGACCTTGAAACAGCATGCTTGCAAAACAATGCAAAGTTTAAGGATTGGGAATGTACCGAAGAAAAAATGAAACTCACAAAAGACGGTGAAGCGCTTTATATGCATTGCCTGCCTGCTGATATTTCAGGTGTTTCATGTAAATCCGGAGAAGTTCAAAAGGAAGTTTTTGAAAAATACCGCATCAAAACTTATATTGAGGCTGGCTACAAGCCATATATTATTGCTGCAATGATCCTGGTTAACAGGTTCAACAAGCCTGCTGATATACTGGCTGATTTGATCAAAAAGAATCAACAACGAGTTTTCTGATCGGTGATTCGTTTTCAGTATTTTATTTTTCAAGCTACTGCTTGAGCCTCAAAAATTATCAATAAATAGTCAAAGCAATGAAATTCCTTGATTTGGTAGAGCAGCGATTCAGTGTGAGGAAATACAATGACAGGCCGGTAGAAAAGGAAAAAATCCAGCGATGCCTTGATGCCGCATGGATTGCGCCATCGGCAAGCAATTCACAACCCTGGAAATTTATCGTTGTTGATGAACCTGAACTAAAAGAAAAGGTAGCTTTTCAAACTTATAGTACGCTGGTATCGTTCAATAAATTTGTACATCAGGCACCGGTAATTGTTGTGTTTGTAATCGAAAAACCAAAACTGATAACCCAGATAGGTGGGAGGCTGAAGAATAAGGATTATCCTTTGATTGACATTGGCATCACAGCTGAACATTTTTGTTTACAAGCTGCTGAAGAGCGACTGGGAACCTGTATGCTGGGATGGTTTAACGAAAAGCCAATTCAACAGCTTTTAGGCATTCCGAAGAATAAAACAATAGGTTTGTTGGTTACGCTTGGATATCCAAATTATGATAAAGTTCCGCCGAAAAAACGCAAGGACAAAAGTGATGTGATCAGTTTTAATAAATACTAGTTGCACTTACTTTAGGGTTATGTTAGCCATGCTAAAGCAGATAATAAAAATACGGGTAAAACAATTTTTTCGTGTTGCCGCTGAGGCTGGTTTTTTCAGGGCTGTATTTTTATTGGCCATGATATGTTTTGGATTGTTGGCAATGTTTTTGAAACTTGAAGATAAATCCTATCAGGAAATTATTATTGTAGTTGTTGCAATATCCATCCTATCAATTCACCTCAAAAGAAAAGACAGGGAATTCATTAACATTTATTCGACAAAACCGTATTTTATATTTTTGACGGAGTATATATTGCTTGGTCTTCCTCTTTTAGGAGCTTTAATTTATTATGGATTTTGGACATATGTGCTATACTTTTCATTGTTATTAGCTCTCATCCCATTTCTTCAAATAAATACCAGGGCAACAAACATCAACTCCTGGTTCCAAAGAATTATACCTGACAACAATTTTGAATGGAAGGCAGGGATTAGAAAGAATTTATTTCTTTTTGTTGGGATTTGGTTTCTTGGTTTGGTGATGTCATTTATTATTGCAAGTGTTCCGGTAGCGATTTTTGTTCTAGGGGTATTCGTTTTAAGCTTCTATGAAAAACCTGAACCATTGCAAATTTTGCTGGTCAATGAACTTGGCGTCACTAAATTCATTCTCAAAAAAATAAAAAATCATTTAATGATATTTGCAGCTACAACTACACCTTTAGTTTTAGCTTTCCTGATCTTCCATCCGCATTATTATTTCATTCCTTTTATCGAAATGATGATGTTCTCTTTTCTAATAGCTTATTCAATACTTTTGAAATATGCTTTTTATCGACCTGAAAATAGTTCGGCGGTAACAGGAATTTTTTCCATGATTGGTATTATAAGTGTTTTTATTCCTGTTTTCTTCCCGGTGGTTTTAGTATTGTCAGTGAAGTTTCTGGTCCAGGCGACTAACAATTTAAAATTTTATCTCAATGATTTTAATTAGGGGCCTTTCGATATCATACAGGAAAAATGAGCATGTGATTGAAAATCTCAATCTCGAAATGCAAAACAATTGCATTCATGGGATTGTAGGATTGAATGGGACTGGTAAAACAACTTTGCTGAATTCAATTTACGGCCTTAAAATATACACTAAGGGCGAAATGCTTTTCAATAATGAGAAGTTCTCAAAAAAGCTGATCTCTTACTTACCTGCTGAAAACTACTTTTATTCTAACATTACTGCCAGAGAATACTTAAGCTTATTTAAAAACAAGCAATTTGATGTCGAAAAATGGAATGCTCTTTTTTTATTACCATTGGATAAGGTTATCGACAATTATTCAACAGGAATGAAAAAAAAACTGGCTCTTTTGGGCATCCATAAACAGGATAAACCATTGTTAATTCTCGATGAACCATTCAACGGACTGGATATTGAAACAAGTAGAATAATCCGGTCAATTCTTATAAAACTTAAGGATAAAGGAAAAACTGTTGTTGTAACTTCACATATCATCGAAACACTGACCAATATGTGTGATTACATTCACTACCTCGAAAATGGCAGAATAAAATATAGCGTTGGGAAGGGCGAATTTAAAGATTTTGAAAGTGAGATCTTCCATTCTATAGAAAGCAAAAATCAGGATCTGATAAATGAATTGTTAAAATGATAAAGGTGTAATGGTTTCTCGAACCTGGTGCAGTTATATATTTTGGGATTAATATTCCGATCCCGTCATATTTTCAAGAAAATATTCTTCCTGTACAGCAAATAAAGTAAAAACCATTCAAGGGCGATTACTCCTGTTGCCAGGATTAAAGATGAAAATTCACCTGATAATTTCATTAAGCCGGTGAGTATAAATTCCGAGGTATATTCGAAATCTATCATCCGGTTAGCCATATAGGCAGCTATGGAGTTTAGCCCGATCACAACAAAAGGAAACGACCAGAATCTAAGCTTCCAAACATCGATGATTAAATAAAAAATGGCCAAAAAAATCAAGGAAAGGCTTATCGCGGCAAGGCTGAACGAACTGGTCCACATCTCTTTGTTGATGGGATAAAACATATTCCAGATATAACTGATCGACAGCCAGATTAATCCCGGCACAAAAAGAAGTATTGCATTTTTAGCTAATTTATGTTTGCTGTTCTTGAGAAATGTACCAGCCAGGCTTCCTGCCAATGTAAGGGTTGATGCCGAGATTATATTTATCACTCCTTCCGGGTCGTAGTGTTCACGGTACATCTTACCAAAGTTGAGCAGACGGTCGATGTAGCCCGCAAAATGACCTTCCGGGCTAAGATTGCCCGCACCAAATCCGGGTACAGGAATAAGTGTCATCAAAGCCCAAGTTCCCAAAAGGATTGTTACCAATGCGATGACCCTAACTCTGAGGCCGCAATACAAATATAGAATTGACGTAATAAGATATCCGACACCGATCGTGCCAAGCACACTGTAAAACCTCATGTTTTGAAAGTCGAACGAAAACTTGTTGTTGTACACGATGCCGAGAAGAATCAAAATCAGACACCTTCCGGCGGCTTTTAAGAGTAATTGATTTTTTTTAACGCCGCGGGATAAATGCTTGTCAAAGGAGTAAACCAAAGCCACTCCCGAAATAAACATAAACATTGGAAAGAGGAGATCATAAAAATTGAGTCCGTTCCATGGCTGGTGAGTGAATTGCCATGCCAACCAGCTCAATGGTTTTTCGCCGGTAGCAGCATTTACAGAGTAGATGATTATTTGTCCTCCGATAATCCAGAACATAATAAATCCCCGCAAGGCATCCAGTGAGATTAGCCGTTTAGCAGGAAAGGTTTTGTTTAGATGTTTCGAAAAGTTAGGCATTGGTAGTAATGATATTAATCTGCCAAAGTTAGACATTATTGACATCTGAAATTTAGAAATAAAAAACCCCGGTTTTTCAGGGCCGGGGTTTTCGATTAATCAGTAGTTGTTGTGCTTACCTCAATGTTTGGGGGATTTTTGAGGTGCTCTTTAACCGCACAAAGATTGGCAGCATTCACTACCGCTGCCTTGTATTTTTCGGGGAAGTTATTGGGTAAATTAACCTTAAGTTCAATTTTATCTATCAACCTTGTTTTGTAGTTGTAATTCATTTTTTGTGTGATGGATATATCATCAGTTGGGATGTTACGTTGCATGCAAAAAGATTTTACATAAATGCCTGCACAGGTTCCAACTGAGGCCAGAAAAAGTGTGAATGGTGCCGGAGCAGAACCATCGCCACCTGCCTGAGCAGGTTGATCGGTTCCAATAATCTGTCCGTTAAACTCTGCATTTACCTTTTTCTTTCCTTCAAAAAAAATCTTCATTTCCATACTCTGGCCTTTTTTCTGCAAATATAGAAGCAGATTTCTTGTGTTGCCCAAAGTGTAAGATATTGTTAGCGGATAAGGGTTTCAGCGGATTTTGAAATGCAAAAATGCAGAATCGGTAAGCTGATTCAATGAATGATTAATTATATGGACAGTAATCAGGTTGCGACTGAATGTTTGCCGCTGGACTGTAATTTTTTAAGAGCTCAGGAGTAAATGTGTATCAATAAAAAACGTTAGTTTAATTCTCACCAAAAAGTAAATTATAGTCCTTTGGTTTTGCCTGATTAACCCAGTCTTCAGGGATGATTTTCCAATTGTTATTTGTTTTTGGAGTAATATCTCCTTTTTGCTTTAACCATTCCATCATATGATAGCGTAGGTCTTTTTCGGTTGTATGTATAATTCTGTCAGCCAAAAGTTCCTGCCTGATTTTTGAGCCAGCAACAAGGTGATTGCCACCACCATTTCCACGATATGAGTTGAGTGTAACTGTATATTTTTTATTCAGATCGAAGGGAGTACCGTCGCTTAACGAAGTAATGTTGACCCGTTCGCCGAAAGGTTTGCTAACATCTACAGTATACAATAATCCATCTCCTGAATCAAAATTATAGTAAGCGTTTTTCAATTGGAAACTATCGCCATGCCTGGACCTGACCAGATTTCCTTCCGGATCTTCTTTAAAACTAAGTAGATTGTCATTTTCGCTTTCCATTTGGTTAAACCAGAGTTTGTAAGAATATTCAAGGAAATCCTTGATTTCAACCCCACCCAATTCCATGGTGTAAAGCAGATTTTCGAAACGGTACAGTTTAAACATATCCCGAACATAAAACTCACCTTCATCAATTTGCATATCAAAACTCAGTGGTGCAGCAAACGAAATCTGGGCTCCAGATAAATCGAGTTGTGCCTGGTGTATGAGGTCAATAAACGCCGCGTCTCCAAACATAGATTCCCTTGAATTGATGGCTTTTGTAAAATTGCCTACCGGGCTTTCAACATAGGTTTTAGCTGCTTGTAACAAAGGTGCGAATGTTTCCATAAATGCAGTGTCAGCATGGAATTGATCCGTTTCAATGATTTCACCACGGAGCTTTTTTTGGTAATGATTTGTGGTCTTGTTAATCGTAAGATCAATTTCAGCAACAGCAACATTGCGGGCACTGCTGGTTGGTCCGAGCAAAAGTACCTCTTTCCCTGCCCAATTTGTGAATTTTTCGTTCCAACCATGATGGTCGTGCCCAACAAATACCACATCGAATCCCGGAACCTGCTCTGCAACAAGTTTTGAAGCATTTTCATTTTTTGGTGTTAAGGCCTCCTGCATATTGTATGTATGGTCGGCACCTGCATGAAACAAACCTACCATCAGGTCAGGATTTTCCTCTTTCCTAATTTTTTCAACCCAATATTTTGCTGATTCTATCATGTCGGTAAATTCCATGCCTTCCCAGATTTTTTGTGGAAGCCATTGTGGAATAGCGGGAGTGATTAATCCTAGGATGGCAATTTTAATTCCCTTTCTTTTTAATATTACATAGGGCTTGAAATAGGGCCTATCTGAAGTTGGATCAACCGCGTTGGCTGCAAGCCAGGGAAAGTCAAACTCTTTTTCGAGTTTATCATAAACAGCATGGCCTGGCTCGATGTCATGATTTCCAACAGTGGCAGCATCATACTGCATGTAGTTCATTACCTGTGAACAGACATGTTTTTCAGTAGTATTCTCAAAATTGTAATAATAAACGATGGGGTCACCTTGCAGGATGTCGCCATTGTCAAGGAAAATTACCACCTGATCGGGATTGGCTCTTTCCTGCTCAACATAGGTCAATACCTGCGCAAGTGAATGGTTGGTTTCCCTGTCGTTTTTAAGATTAAAAGGGAAAATTGCGCCATGTACATCACTGGTTTCGATGATCTTAATAGTGAGTTTTTCCGGGCGTTGAAGATGATTACAGGAAAATGTAATCAGTAAAATGCTTGCTGAAATTATTAGGTGTAGTATTTTACGCATTGCAAATGGCTTATATTTAATCTATCTTTCGGACAAATATTTTATCGGTCTAAATCACCTCCCAAAAATAAACTAAAATCAGCCACGACTTACTAATTCATTCAAACCTAATCTACCACCTTTTATGATAAACGAGGTGGTGTTGGCTTTTGGGCCTAATAAAACCTGGGGGTAAAATATCCTGCTTAAGGATTTTTGAAAAAAAATGTCAACTAAATTCTATAAGACACAGTGGGTATGAAAGAAAGATTATGTCTTCATCTTAATCCATAATTTTTTAGCCATTTCGCGGGCATACAATAAAATATCGTCCTCATTCATGAACACGAGTTTTCGGTCGCGAACAACAACTTCGCCCTTAGAAATTACATATTGAATATGGTTTGAAGTCAGGCCATAAGTAAAGTGGTTGATAAAATTGTTAGCCTGGAATTCTGTTGGATGGTTGTAGTCGAGTACAACTAGATTATTTTCACCATCGCCACGAAACTTATTACTTTCAAGGTAGTAATGGATGTTCCTGAAGCGGCGGTAAGATTCATCAGGTGTAATACTATCAAATTCTTTACCGGTAAAATATGAAAACTGAGCACTTCTGAGCATATCACTGTTCATTCCGTCGGTACCAAACATAATATTTGTTCCCAATCCATCGGAATTAAAATGACCAACCCCATTGTTGAGGTTGCTTTCAGTATTTTGGGCGATCCATGCAGCAGAGTTTTTGATGATCTTTTGCTCTTTATCATCAAGATGTATACAATGGGCCAGGATAGACCTGGGGTTGTTCACCAGGTTGTAATGGTTTAATCGTTCTACAACACGTTGTTTATGATTAATCTCACAATGTTTCTGATCATATAAATCTTCGGCTACATGTACATGTACACCAGTATTATATTTCTCGGTAAGCAGGGCAGCCCGTTTCAGGGTATGATCGCTTACAGTAAATGAAGCATGTAGGCCTACAAGACCTTGTGCTTCTTTTAAGTACTGCTCGGTTTGTGAAAATCCCTCGAGGCTGGTTTGCATGCCATCCCGGTCTGAGATTTCATAACAAAGTAAATGCGACAGGCCGACAAATTCGAATGCACCTGCAATTGTTTCCAGCGAGCCATCTATTGCAAAAGGGGATGAGTGGTGGTCGATAATAAAAGTCGAACCTGATTTTAGGCTTTCAGCAGCCGTAAATAAGGCACTGGCTTCAAGTATGTCAAGGTCGAGGTTTTTGTCAAGGTTCCACCAGATATATTTTAGTATTTCATAAAAATTTTCTGGTTGTAAATCGGGTGGGGGCATGCCACGAGCAAGGGCTGAATAACTATGGTGGTGCGCATTTCCAAAGGACTTGGTAACATATTTTCCTTCACAGTCAATTACCTGGTCGGCATGGGTTTTAAGAGGGATTGAATCCACAAAATATAATCTGCCCTTCACTCCGGATTCTACTAAAATATGCGACTTTTTAAATTCCAGGGTCTCCCAATCTATATACGTTGCATTTTTTAAATAGAGGCTCATTATACAAGGTTTAATTACTTTATGCTGGGACATAAAAACTTACCAAAGTTAATAAAAATGTGTATTAATCAAAGGTTGCCATAGATTTCTGTAATTTTTATCGCTAAATCCCCTGCATTTATTTTCAAAAATACAATGTCTATGGTCTATAAGGTCAATGATTTGTGTTAGTGTACAGGGCGTTTTCGAGCAGGAATTATCCATACATAGCGTTGCTTCACCACAGCAACTTCTGCCAAGCGACCAGAAGAAATCATTCATCTTTGTTACCGGGTATCCGGAAATATTAGAAATAATTCTGAACGCATCAATGCAAGCCAACCTGATTTTTGCATCCGATTTAATGGTTTTTCTGGCAACGAGGTGTTGATGAAGTTGCTCGTCGAGTATGGTTACACAACCCAGACGCATCAGCACCCTTTGCATGTGATAATCCATTATTGGGATAAAATTTTCTGGATCTTTTATTTTAAGTAGTCCTGCTTCTTCCAAAAGTTTAATCAGAAAAGTGGTTTTCTTCTGCATTGGGTCAGAAAAGGCTTCCGTTTTCACCAGGACTTCGTACAAGCCATTGCCTTTGTTAATAAGCATTTCATCTGTTGATGTCATCATTTCAGAAAGCATCCCGCTGTAGTTTCTCAAAATGAATTCAGATGTTTCAATCATCAGGTTTGCCCTTTCATCCAGCCTGTCAAGGGTGCAATTTTCATTTTTTTTATCAGCTGAGAAAAATGGTTGCAGGTGGCCGATTAAATCATCCACCGAAATATTACAAAGAAATGCAGGGTCGATCAGTTTTTTACTTGTATGTGCAATTTCAAGAAGGGCGTGCTCCAGGTAATCCCATCCCCAGAGGTTTAAGCCGGGATGATGAAGTGTATGGGTTTGATGGCAGATGGCAACAGCAAAAAAATGCATCCTGAACTTAATTTCGTTTTCGAGATTTGAAGTTAGGAATTCTCTCTCATAAAAATCATTGCGCAGCTTTAGTTTAGCAACGGTTTGGCCAATATTTCGGCATTGTGGTTCATCAACGACAACTGACTTTTTTTCCATACCAGGATCTTACTTGGGATAGATACCTAACATTTTATTAATGCCACGGTGAAAGCGATGAATGAATGCATCAGGTGCAGCAAACATCAAAACACACTGTTTTGTAATCAGGTTGATATTGTGTTCGTTTGACATTTTTAGTGTGGAATCATTGTGCGCGCCTTGTTGCAGCCAAATGTGCCGGATGCCTTTTTCAACTGCCTCATTCACCAGTTTCTCAGCTTTGTCGGGTTTTATACAAATGATCAGCCCGCTGACTTCAGCAGGTAATGATTTGATGTTAGGGTAGCAATTAATATTCTCGTATTCTATTAGTTTCGGATGTACCGGATAAAGCTGGTAATTCTTTTTACTCAACTCTTTGAAGATGGTGTTTCCAAACTTATTCTTTCCTTTTGAAACACCGGCAATTGCCAGATGTTTCTGTGCTAAAAATTCTTTAATTGATGCTAAGGGTTTCATTTTCTATCTATCTTTTGATTTGAACACTGAAATTAAGTAATTTTTAATTATTAACTATTTGATTTTTACATGCCTCTCAATAGTTTTCAACGGAAGTGCGTACCTGCGTACTTTATCGTATTGATAGAATGCATTGGCAACTGCAGCTGCAGTCGGTACCAGCCCAATTTCCCCAATACCTTTAGCACCGTAAGGCCCAACCGGATCCTTCACTTCAACTGCTTTAGCAATTACCTCAGGCATTTCATGCGCCCTTATTATGCCGCAGTCTTTCAGTTTATCGCTCATCAGGAGGCCATCTTTCATCGGAAGATTTTCGCTTAAAGCGTAGCCCAGGCCCATGTGTACTGCTCCGTGGATTTGCCCCTCGAACAAAGTCGGGTTAAGATTTTTACCTATATCATGTGCCGCCACAACTTTGCTGATTCTGCCATAATCATCAAGAATAACCAACTGTGTGGCATAACCGTAGGCAAAATGAGTGATCACTTTGTCGGTTTCAATACCGGGTTTAGTAGTCCAATCACAAACATATTTACCGAAGTATTTTCTACCTTTCAACCCATCGAACGACACTTTTATTAAATCTTTCTTGATTGTCTTACAGGCATCAATAATGGCATTACCAACCAGTGCTGTTGCCCTGGAAGATGTTGTCATGCCAGTTTTCAGGTTCTCGGAGGTTTCTACTTTTACATCAACAATTGATGGATCAATCCCTGTTTCCTCACAAAAAACCTGTGTTGCCATTGTATGTACGCCCTGGCCCATTTCCGACCAACCATGGCTAAGAAGCACTTTCCCATCTTGCTGGAATTTTATACTAACATAACTATCGTCAAGCATTCCATTGCCTACTCCTGAATTTTTTATCCCACATCCCAGGCCGGCATATCTGGCATTATAAAATTCTTCTTTAACAGCTTCAAGTGTTTGCTGAACACCAACACCATCTTCAAGGATTTGTCCTGTGGCAGTCAGGCTGCCCTTTTTCAGTGCATTGCGGTAACGGAATTCCCATCTGTCGAAATTTCCTATTCCACATAATTCATCCACAAGACTTTCGAGGGCAAAGCAAACCTGGTTCGCCCCGAAACCACGCATGGCACCGCTTGGGATGTTGTTAGTATAGACCGTCTTCGATTGAATATTTACATTTGGAATATCGTAGGCACCCGTTGCATGGCCTGCAACCCTCTCCATTACTTTGTTTCCGACCGAGGCATAGGCCCCGGTATCACCAATTGCATCCAGTAACATCGAAGTCAGATTGCCATTCTTGTCACATGATAGTTTCATTGTGATACTGATTGGATGCCTTTTTGGATGCATACGGATGGATTCTTCCCGCGATAAAGTTAGCTTTACGGGTTGTTTTAAAATCCATGCAAAAAGTGATGCATGGCCCTGAACCGTAAGGTCTTCTTTGCCACCAAACCCGCCTCCTGTGGGAACCTGTGTGATCTTGATTTTTTCTTCAGGCAGTTTTAACAATGTTGCTAGCTGGCTTCTGTCGACGTAAATTCCCTGACCCTGGCTATAAAGCCTCAAATCATCTTTTTCAGGTAGTGCAACAGCAGATTCTACTTCCAGAAAGCCGTGTTCGATACGCTGGGTTTCAAAATGACCATTGACAGAATAATCTGACTTTGAAAATTGAATTTCGGGTTCACCACGACGGATGACACAATTATCCAATAGGTTAGGTTGTCCTGTGTGGACCTTTGGACTAATGTCCAGAATAGATTCTTCAGGATCAGTTACCGGGGGCAGTATATCATAATCAATTTTTATCAAAGCAGCTGCTTTTCGTGCAATTTCCCGGTTGGTGGCAACAACCCCTGCGACAACATCACCAATGTAATGTGTAAGCTGGCCCTCACCAATCATAAGCGGCCAATCTTTGAAAATTAATCCTGTTTTTGGGTTTCCCGGGATATCATCTGCTGTGAATGTTCTTATCACCCCATTCATTTTGTTAGCTTCTGTAGTATCGATCCTGATGATTTCAGCACGTGGATGGTCGCTGTATTTTAACGCAGCATGAAGCATGCCTTCAAAGCTTAAATCGTTTACAAAGAATTGCTTACCAATAGCAAGTTGGAGGGCTTGATATTTTGGCTGCCGAGTACCGATTTTGCCTGTATTTTTTGTAAGCCTGACTTGCTCATCGTCTTTCAATTGTTTCAATGCAAGTTCAATGGCATCGATAATTTTAATATAACCTGTACAGCGACAAAGATTGTTTTTAATTGCCAGTGCAATTTCGTTCCTGTTGGGGTATGGATTATCCTGAAAAAGTATTTTGGTCCGCATGATCAACCCCGGACTGCAAAAACCACATTGAATAGCTCCTTTTACAACAAAGCTTTTAGCAATAATGCTTTTGATGGACTCGGGAATACCTTCGGTAGTGATCACTTCCTTTCCTTCCAGGGTTTTCATTTTTATTACACACGAAAGGCGAGGTTTGCCATCAATTTCGATCATACATGCCCCACAGGTTGCCTGCCCTGAGCATCCGTCCTTTACTGAAGTTATTAGTTCAGTATCCCTCAAATAATTGAGCAGAGAATTGTTGATTTCTCCAGTATATTCCCTGGCATCACCATTTAGTGTAAAATGAATCATGGCTTAAAATTAGTCAAAAAAAATATTATTGTTAACCGAACAGATATTTGATCTTTCTTAAATCTATTTCAGAAAAATCGACTATACTCAGATCGGTGCGTGGAAGTGTTTCGATTGAATGTGTTGTGGCAAGACCCACTACTTTCATTTCAGCTTTTCTGGCAGATTCAATTCCGGGGAATGAATCTTCAAAAACAAAACAATTTTCCGGAGATACATTAAGTTTCAAAGCTGTTTTCAGAAAAATTTCAGGGTGAGGTTTGCTGTTATCAATTTCTTCGGAAGAAGTAATGCAGTTAAAAAATTGTGAAGTTGCCGTTTGATCCAGAGTGAATATAATATTTTCTAAGTGAGCTGAACTTGCTATTGCAATTTTGAAGTTTTGTTTTTTTGCAGCCTGTAGAAAATTTACCAATCCATTTAGAGGTAGCAACTGATTCGTCGCAAGTTTACGGTACAGCTTTTCTTTTTCATTCGATAAAGCATGAAAATCAGTCTTGCTTAAATCTTTTCCCAACAAAATTTTTAATGTGCTTTTGTTAGATCTGCCAAACAATTCTTCCCTGAATTGCTGTGATGTGATTTG
>Ga0070728_10002231_pt1 | contig 24807 bp, 29 predicted proteins | sample tdDd471_FD_66723 | JGI IMG/M metagenome (GOLD analysis project Ga0070728, IMG submission 66723) | Marine sediment microbial communities from the Atlantic coast under amendment with organic carbon and nitrate - tdDd47.1 | ecosystem: Environmental > Aquatic > Marine > Coastal > Sediment | place...
GCCAAAGCTGTCGACATGATGATCCCTCCTGACGGATTTTCTTGCGCGCGGGTTCTGATCCGGCCGCAGATATTCACTGTTTGGAAAGACCGTATCATACTTCGACGGATCAGAAAATACCCATCAGTAATGATAATTATATCAAGGGATTATATACAAATAGAGGAAAATTTCGGGCTGCAACTCACCCGACGAACACTGATCAGGGCCTCATCGCGTGCTCCCCGGTGGAACAGGCTTGCTGCACTTCCCGGCTCGGGGCGGGTAGGCTGTAGCGGTCAACTTGCGCGATAATCGTTCGAAGGTTCTGACGCCATCATGCTGCTTGTCCAGATCACCGATACCCACATTGTCGCGCCCGGCGCGCTGGTCTACGACCGCTATGATTCCGCCGCCGGGTTGCGGGCTGCGGTTGCGCGGGTCAACACGCTCCCCGTTCGGCCGGAGCTCGTGCTGGTGAGCGGCGATCTCACCCATCACGGGCAGAAGGCGGAGTACGGTCATTTCCTGGAGATCATGCGCTGCCTGCAGGTGCCATGGCACGCCATCCCGGGCAATCACGACATCCGTGACCCTTTCCTCGCCGCCATGGCAGGGCATCTGGGCGACACACAGCTGCCGGGTTTCGGGCAGTTCGCCGTGGACGCGGGCGCGCTGCGGGTCATCGGGCTGGATACGCTGCATGATGGGCATCATGACGGCACCTTCTGCACGCAACGTCTGGCCTGGCTCGAATCCGAACTGATGGCTACGGAGGGGCGACCCGTCGTTCTGGCCATGCACCACCCGCCGTTTGCCACCGGTGTGCGCTGGATGGATGTGATGAACCTGGACTGGGTCAGCCCGCTGGAGGCGCTGGTGGCCCGCTTTCCGAACGTGCAGGCGGTGCTCTGCGGCCATGTCCACAGGCCCATCACCACGCGCTGGGCCGGCACCGTGGCCCGGATCTGTCCCGGCACGTCATATCAGGTGGCACTGGATCTGGCCGGACCCGACCCGCATCTCTGCGCCGACCCGGCCGCCATCGGTCTGGTTTCCTGGGACGGGCAGCGCGTGATCACGGATGTCCTGCCGATCGGTGCGGACCCGGAACCGCTGCAACTCACGCAGCCCGACATGATGGCGAAGCTCGCCGCCTATGCCGACGCCCATGACGGTATCATCCCGAAGGACGTCAATGACCGTGTTCGTGGCCTGTCGCGGGAGGACTGACGGGGCGATACGAAACCGGTCATTGCGTCTTCTGTCGCCTGGGCGCCGGTCATGCGGTTCCGGCCTTCAGCGCTGCGGTTGGCGCCGGAGCGTGCGCGGTGCGCGGACGATTGGCGCGCTGACCGGCCCAGACCGAGGCAAGTACGATGATTCCTCCGATCGCCTGGAGCGGCGACAGGGACTGGCCAAGCCAGACCCAGCCCAGAACGACTGCTGTTACCGGGCTCATCATGCCGAGCATGGAAACTGTCCCGGGCTCCAGCCTTGCGACGCCCCGGAACCAGATCGCATAGGTCGCGGCCGCGCCGATGAGGCAGAGCCACGCAAGACCGGCCAGGTTGGTGGACGAGAGAGCAGGCAGGGGTGGTTCGACGATCAGGGCAAGCGGCAGCAGGATCAGGCCCCCGGCTGTCAGCTGCCAGGCCGTGAAGCTGAGCGCGGAGACGGGCGGCTGCCATTTGCGGCTGAGCACGGTACCTGCTGCCATGGACGCGGCGGCTCCCAGGCCGGCTGCGGCACCCAGGGGGTCCACCCGGGCCTCGGGCCCGATCAGCAGGAATGCGACGCCGAGAATGCCCGTCACTGCCGCGATGACGGCACCCGCCCTCACCGGTGTGCCGAGCCAGCCGCGTGCCATGACGATGACCATCATGGCCTGCAACGATCCGAGCGTCGCGGCGATGCCGCCGGGCAGACGGTAGGCCGCCACGAACAGCAGTACCCAGAAGAGTGCGAAGTTGAAACTGCCGAGCAGGAAGGTCCGACCGAGCCAGGCGCGCGGCGGCAGACAGCGCGTGATCGCAAGCAGCAGCAGGCCTGCCGGGAGAGCACGAAGCGCCGCCAGGGTGACCGGATAACCGGCAGGCAGCGCCTCGGTCGTGACGAGATAGGTACTGCCCCAGACTGCCGGGGCGAGTGCTGTCAGAAGGATATCCGAAGTGCGTGACATGACATGTCTCCCAGGTGATGGCGTGCCGATGCAGGTGGCCGCACCGGCGGGACCCGCCTTCAGGGCAAGGGTGTGGTGATGGATTTCAGGAGGGGACCGGCTGCGATGCCCTGCATCCGTGGCGGTCGCCGGGAGCGCGGACAACGGTCGGCCCCCGGGCGAAGCCGGAGAAGCGGTACTGCATCATGCGGCCGCCTCCTGCGGGTTCGGGGCGGCAAGCCGCGCGGCGACCCGCGCCACATGTGCGCCCTGATACCTTGCGCCGGCAAGGTCGGTCTCGGAGGGCACCCGCGCGCCGTCTGCCCCTGCGATGGTGCCGGCACCATACGGCGCGCCACCGATGATCTGCGCAGCTGACGTCTGGTCCGCGAAGATGTAGGGCATGCCCACGATCAGCATTCCGAAATGCTGCAGCGGTATCTGGGTGGAGAGCAGTGTCGCCTCGTGACCACCATGCTGCGAGCCGGTTGAGGTGAAGACCGCCGCGACCTTGCCCACGAGTGCATTTCGTGCCCAGAGCCCGCCGGCCTGATCAAGGAAGCACTTCATCTGCCCGGCCATCATCCCGAACAGTGTCGGCGTGCCGAGGATGATGGCGTCATAGTCTTCCAGATCGGCTGGCGTCGCGACAGGCGTGTCATCCGCCAGGAAGCCGGCAGACGTCCGGACGTCATCGGGGACGGTTTCGGGAACGCGGCGGACATCCACATGCGTACCGGGTACATACCGGGCGCCGTCAGCTTCGGCTTCCGCGAGTGCCCGGACATGGCCGTAGCTGGAATAGTAGAGAACGAGAACGCGAGTCATTGGATCCTCTCAGATTGCCTTGTTTCGGTGTCTGAGAAGATCGTGCTGGCAGGGCACCGGAATAACCGGCCTGTTCTCACTTCATATTTTACGCCCGTTGAACAATGTCAGGAGCCGAGCGCGGCGCGGAGGTGATCGAGAAACGCGGTGACCTTCGCATCCATGCCCAGTCGGGAGGCGGTGACCGCGAAGATTTCCGGCGCGGGGAGTTCCCATTCCGGCAGTATCCGGACGAGATCGCCGCGTTTCTCGGGCGCATCGGAGATGAAGCTCGGCAAGGTTCCAATTCCCTGACCTGCGATGAGCAGGTCGCGGAGGACGAGGCTGTTGCCGACACGGATCTCCGGGTCGAGATCAAGCGTGGCCGTGCCTGAAGGTCCACACAGGTTCCATGATGTCAGATGGTCCCCCAGCAGGAACCCGATTACCCTGCGGTGCCGGATATCCTCCGGTCGCTCGGGCACGCCGGTCCTTTCCAGATAGGCAGGCGCGGCAAAGATGCGTTGCCGAACGGTGCCGATCCGGCGTGCAACCAGCGCAGAGTCCGGCATTGAAGTACGGATACGGATCGCGACGTCGATCCCGCCCTCGACCATGTCGACCACCCGTTCATCGAGCGAGAGCGTGAGCCTGAGATCGGGATAGGCATCCAGAAATCCCGGGAGAAGGGGGGCGATCACGGTCTGGCCGAAGGAATTGGAGGCATTGACCTTGAGGTGGCCGCGCACTGCCCCGGCGCCATCGCGGATACGGTCCTCCATCTCGGTGACCGCACCAAGAACAGCCGTTGCCTCGTCGTAGTAAAGTTGTCCGGCATCGGTGATCGACATGGACCGCGTCGTGCGGGTGAGCAGCGTGCTGCCCAGGCTTTCCTCGAGCAACCTGATCTCGCGGCTGAGCAGAGCCGGGGAAACGCCCAGGTCCTTGGCCGCGCGCGTGAAACTGCCGCGTTCGACAATCCGGCGAAAGGCATGCATGACGGAAAGCTTGTCCAATTTGGCGCCCACCCGGTCTGGTCTGTCCACAGTCTTCGATCAACCACTTGCCTGATCAGATAGCACCAGTTGCGCTGTGCCGTGAATGGCCGGGTCGGTCGGTCGCCTGTCGGTTCTCCGCTCAGGGTAGCCGGGTTTGCCGGGTTGCGGGGGGCAACGTCACGGCGGACCGGCGTGCCTGGCACAACCGAAGGCAGCCACAGGTCCCGTTGCCAGGCAGTTCAAAATCAATTCGGGGAGAGCATTTGGCTGGGGGACTAGGATTCGAACCTAGATTGACGGAGTCAGAGTCCGAAGCCAGCCATTTGTTTTCAACATGTTAGCTCCGAACCGGTGTCGGAATTGCCCTGCACCGTGGCAACAGGAGAAGACATGCAAATCACCATCAAGCATCACATCGACAATGTGCGAAACATTGCCGAGACCCAGGCGGCGATCGCCGCGCGGAAGACCCGGCCGAAACCTTTCAGCGTGCCGGGCTATCACGCGCCGGCGTCGTTCCGCAGCATGTCGGACTGGGAGCACCACATCAGGAAGATCCTTGCGATCGCCCGCGAGGAAGCGCGGAAAACGAAACTGATCCAGTGGGTCTGCTACGAATATGCATCGATCCATGTGCGCCATCCGAACTGTCTCTGGCCTTCCATCCGGAACGAGGAAAAGAGCCGGAAGGCTGTCGTCCTCGGCATCGATGACCAGGGGCGCATCTACTACGAGGTGCCGAAGGCGACCGAGCCTGCCGCCTGATGTTTCCACCGATCACAATCGTCGAGACAGCACAGCTGTTCCGGCAGCACAGAAGGACACGACCAATGGACGACAACCAATACGCCCCGAAATTCCCGCAGCAGGCGCTGGCGCATCTCAGCGAAGAACTGGGGGAGGCCACCGCCGCCCTCGGAAAGACCATCCGGTTCGGGTGCAACAGCTTCAACCCGACGGTCCCGCCAATGGATCGGGAACTGAACATCGACTGGCTCCGACGGCAGATCCGCAACGTCCGCGACGCATATCGCGCCCTGGCCGCCTTCGACGACATTCCGCTTTCGGCCGCGCAGGTCGACCAGGATCTGTCACCCCCGGACATGAGCGACACGGCCATCGAGTCCCGCACACCGCGCGACGCTGTGTTCATGCACGCGGCGGTGCGGGAGGTGCAGCGCGCACGGCAGAAGTTCCCGATGCCGAACACGACCCTCGCCGCGCTGACCGAGGAAGTCGGCGAGCTGGCCAAGGCGTTGATGGATTCCGGTGAGGGCGACCCGAAGCAGCGCCGCGATGATATCTGGAACGAAGCGGTCCAGGTCGCCGCGATGGCCATGCGTGTCGCCATCGAGGGCGACCCGGCGTTCCCCAATTCCGGGCCCGGCGACAATGGCAGCTGAGTACGCCAAGGGAACGGAGGTCTCCGCCAGCCAGACGCTGGCGGAGATCCAGACGCTGTTGCGCCGCTACGGCGCGATCGACTTCATTCAGGGCGAGCGGCAGGGCTACGCGCTGCTGTCGTTCGAAATGCGCAAGCGCATCGTGCATTTCGCCGTCAAGCTGCCGGACGTGACCGAGGAGCGGTTCAAGTGGACCAATCACAATCCGCCCCGAAAGCGGACCCTCTCAGCCACCCGGGAGGCCGCCGAGGCGGAGCGCCGCCGACTGTGGCGGGCGTTGCTTCTGACCATCAAGGCAAAGCTTGAATCCGTCGCCTCCGGCATCGAGCAGTTCGAGGCGGCGTTCATGGCGCAGCTGGTCATGCCGGACGGTCAGACTGTCGAACGGCACCTGCTGCCGAAGATCCTCGAAGCCTATGACGAGAACGGGACGCCGCCGCTGCAGCTGCCGGCACCGCCAGAGAAGGGAAACCCGAATGCTTGAAATGAATTGGTCCACGAAATGCGCGCGCTGCGACGGGTGCGGGCAGGTCGCCGATACCGAAAGCGCCGAACCATGGTCGAGCTGGCTCGCCTTGCCGGTTGGTTCAGCGTTCGCCGTCGTCGCGGGCATCGTGAAACCCCGACCGTGTGACGGCTGCGACGGCAGCGGGAAAGTTCCTATGCCCCCGGTCGAGACATTCCCCCGCATCCAGATCGGGCTGTACGAAGATGATGACGGCACGCAGATCGGGATTTCAATGCAGGACCTGCGTCAGGCCGTGACCGTCTGGTCATTGTTTCAGCAACGGACAGACCAGGTCACTGTCGGCGATGCCGCCATCGCCTTTAACGTCCTGCCCAATGTCATCGTCGAAGCTGTCGGCGATCAGAACCCCTTCTTTTCCGTACAGGCCACAGCCGCACCCGTGAACGAATGGTTGCTGATTCACGATGGCTACTAGCGCACGCCGGCATGACTGACGACGATCTGAGGGCAGCGCATGCCGCTCACACTAAGGGGCAGTCAATGTTCACACGGCGCATGGCAATCCACATCGCCTTGATGGCTGACGTTACACCGATGCAGGTTGTCGATCGGATGGAAAGGATCGGCATTCTCAAGTCCGGATCTGGCGCCTGGTTCCGCCGGAATGGCGGGATAACGAAAGCCCATGTCCGAGAGGTGCTGGGTGACAACCCTAGTCACCGATAACCAGCGCCTCGAGCGGCAGCACCTGACAGCGCCATTGATCTGAACGGTCCAGCACCCGGCGTCGTGTGCTGGACCGCAGATCTGCATCAGCCGCCAGCGGCTCCGGATAGAGCTGAAGCAGCGGAGGCGGCACAAGCGCCACCGCAAACTGTCCACACCCGAGATTGACCGCCGCCGCTTCGGCCTGATCATACTCCCGCAACAGGAATGGATTCTCGGCGGCGTAGAGGCGGTGCACGGTCGCCCAGCCTGATTGCAGCATGCCAATGGCCAGATCGCCACTGACGGTGCCTCCAGGCCCCGGCAGGCCGCAAACGCCGACAGTGCGACCGTAGCGATCCTTGCCCGTGCCGATGCAGCGCAGTTCCCGGCCGCCTGCCAGATGGTCCATGGCGCGCCTGGCGAAGACGCCGCGCGGCGCATCCTTCATTTCAGGGGCATCGATGCCGAAGATCCGAACGCGGATCTTCGCGCCGTCCGGATCGAAAAGCAGGGTGTCGCCATCCAGGATGATCGGGCGACCTTCTATCACCTCCGCCACGGCGGGCAGGGCGACCAGCTGCAGCAGCAGCAATGCTTTGATGATCGTGCGCATGCCGCCCACGATTGCGCACCCGGCCGGGTGCGTCAATCGCGTGGCCTGGTCAGCGGCCGACGATGGACTTTACGCCGCCCACCAGTTTCGAGATCGCACCGCCGACGCTGGGAGCGTTGCCACCCTCCCGCGCCTTGCCGATCTCGCGCAGCAGCATGTAGCCGCTCACGAACGCCGTGCAGGACACGGCGGCGGTGGTGTATGCCTCCAGCATCGCCCCCTCGAATACAGCCGGGCCAATTCTCGGCAACACCGGCAACGCGAAACCCAGCGCCTGACCCGTGGCCTCGATCAGCCCCATCACGGTATCGGCAAGCGCGACATAGAAGGGCAGGGCGATCACATGGAATGAACGCCGCACGATCAATGGCCGCGTTGTCATCCGCAGATCCGCAACCCGTGCGCGGGTCGCCTCATCAAGCGTGGCCAGAACCCCGGCTTCCAGCGTGCCCTGCTCGGCTTTTAGGCGCTCGGTCTCCGCACGATAGCGGTCAATCGAGATCTGCATGGCATCGGCCCAGGCTTGCTGCTGCTCTGGCGTCATGGCCTCGACCTTCTGTCTCAGGTCGGCACCACTGGTCGCACCGGACTTCTGGCCGGTGACGGTCTCGTAAACCTCGTTGCCGGCATCCAGCAGCTCGGAGACGCCCGAGATCGCGGCGAGGACGCCACCAATGATCGAGAAAACCATCAGATCGACCTCACTTTTGAATAGGGCGCGGTCGTGGAGAAGCAGACACGCACCGCCTCCGCGACATGCGCGCGTGTCGCCGCACCGCGCCAGGTATTCCAGACACGCTTGTATGTCCGCCAGAGACCGTCGAGATCATCCGGCTCCGGCAGCGGCTCCGGATCCATCCAGTACCTGATGCGCGCCATGGCCGTGGCCAGGGCATCATCGAAGCAGAGCCAGTCCGCCGTCACGGTTTCAGGCTCTGGCATGAAGATCTGCACCGCGCGCCACTGGTCACTGCCGTGGCGCTCGCGCAGATACCGCCGCACGTCATCGAAGGTCGGTGGCTCCATCTGGTAGATCCCGCGCGCCGGCCCGTAGATCCACTCACCATCCCGATAGTCCGCGCGCTGGCGGCGGAACTCGAACCCGGATTCCGCCGCCGCTGTCAGCGCCAGGAGCTGCACGGCAGCTTCGGAATTGAAGGCACCACCCATGATCTCCAGCACCGGACGGATGACAAAATCCCGGTACTCCGTTGCGACTGTCTTCATGGTGTTTCTCCCTGTTTCATCTGGCTAGTCGAAGAACTGCCAGTCCTCGGCCAGCATGTCGGTCTGAGACGCCAGCCACGGCACGAAACAATCGTCCGCGGTTTTCAGCCCGATCCACGGCAGGGACTTGTATTCCTGCTCAGGGAACCAGGTCAGTCGATAGCAAGGCTGCCTTGTCCCGCCCTCCTGAATGTCGTGAATGTCGTTGACGAACGACAGGAACATTCCCTTGCCGTTCCAACCTGCCCGCGCCACCCGGTATCCTGACTTCACCGCGGCCAGCGCCGCGGAGTACGACATGACATCGCTGCCGAACGTTCCGGGCTTGGGAAAGATCGCATCCCGCGTGACAACCGCATCGACCGACTGGCAGTCGACGCCGTCAACATGCAGATATGCCGTGCCCGGCTCGACGCCCGGTTTCATGTTGATCCGCGTGCCGCCGCCGCGGCTCACTTCAAGCAGATGATCGAGGTTCATGGGTGGCTCCTATCCTACCTTGCGAGGGCCGGGCTGGCCGTCGCTGCTCTTTATCGGTATCCAGGCCACCGGCGGTTCGGTCACGAAGCCCGGCTCGCAGCCCGGTCCCTCATGAATGACCATGGCGCGATAGCCGATGCGGCGATGGCCGGCAGCTTCCGGCGGAATCCGTAGCGAGATTTCCAGAACGCGATGTCCGATGGCGCTGTAGCCCCCGGTTCTCATCGGCAGATCCACCAGGCGATTGCCCGCCTCATCCAGCCACCAGCGGACTATCCGCGCGGGACAGGCGTAGCGGCGCGTCTGATCAAACCGCACCCGCACGACCTCGCCCGGCGCGGCGGGTTCAGGCTGAACAACCGCGACCGCGTGGTGACGGATCGGCGGCCCCTTGATCGCACGGATCACGTCATCACCAACGACCGGCCAGACAGCCAGATAGAGCAGCACCGAACCGATCAGCACGGCAGTCCAGCGCATCCACGGACGGCAGGTAATGCTTTCCTCCAGGTCGGTCAGGCTCATATCAAACCACTCCCTTTCAGCATGGCGGTAAGCAGGATCAGCACCGCGCCTCCGCCGACGGACCCGCAGGCGATCACCAGCCGTGTCACCCACCGCTCCAGCCGGTCCAGGTCACGGCGCAGCGCCTCGATGTTGCTGGCATTGACCGCCGGCGTCGTTTCGGCCATCCGGTCACGCCTCCACCGGCCAGTATTTCGTCACGTCCGTCATGTCGGCCCAGCTCACGACCGGATAGGGAACGTCGGAGATCCTCTCCAGCGATCCCCAATCTTTATCCATCGGACTGCAGAACCGCCGCCAGTAGCGGCCATCCCAGAAATAGGCGTCCACGTGGTCCGGATCGGGCGGCGGCGGCAGCGCATCGGCCTTGTAGAGCCGGATCGACCGGGCCACGTCCTCAATGGATTCGACCCCCGCATGATGACCGTCCGCCAGCCAGAACAGCCGGGACGCCGCCAGCCTCGCGAAGCCCTTGCAGTTGTAGCGGCGGACCTCCCCAGCCTCTCCGCGCGTGAAGGCGGGCCAGCTTTCCCAGCGCGGCTGATCCGGGTCATAGGTCACGTGCCGGAGCAATTCGTCCTGCACCTGATAGGGCAGCGCCAGCGGAATGGCGACGCGCCCGCTCACTGCACCAGCTCCCGAATCCGCGCCGGGCAACCCGGCTCGTCGGGATTGACCAGGCAGTCAAACTCAAGCCCGCGATCAATCACCGGTGTGCCGACCGGATGATGGTCCGGCGCGTTTACGGGACCGCAGGCGGCCAGCAGCGCCGCAACGACCAGGACAGCCAGCCCGCGCATCATGCCACCGCCCTCAGATAGAGCGACCAGGAGGCATAGGTGATCTCTGTCACCAGCTTGGTCGAGTTGTGCGGGATCCGGATACCGTCTTCCTGATGGCCATAGATATTCGTCGCATCATAGCCGACCCAGAACCCCCCCCAGATGCTCGAACTGGAAAGCTTCGTCAGGTTGTCGCGCAGGATGATCGACTGCCCGACCGGATAGCCAAGATCCGTTGTCGTGCATTTCAGCACGGCCAGAGCATCGAACGGCTCGGCCCCGAAGCCATGGGCAGCGCTGTAGGTCTGGTCCCCCGTCGCCAGCGTCGAGGCAACGATAGGTGATGACGTGAAGCGCGCGGGTATCATCGCCGCGATAGCCTGCGCCACCCTGAGCGCGGTCATCCGCTTTGTGTTCTCGCTTCCCGCCTCCGCCTCGCCCTGGCTGGCTATGGCCTGCGCCAGAAATGTGGGCAGATCCGCGTTCGTCGGCAGTTGCCCCGCGCCCGACCCGACCGTCTTCTCCGCCGCATCGCCGATGCCATTGAGCATCGCCCGGCCAGGTGTCGTGAGTGTCATTGTGCAAACCTCCTGTACGGCGCTGCCGGGAACACTTCAAACGCGGTCAGGGACTCCGGCAGCGATCCCGTCAGCAGCCTGACGTTCACGTGATACCCGGCTACCGGAGCCGCCGGCGTCACCACGTTTCCAGCCTCATCAAGCACGTCCTGGGTCCATACAGCCCCTACGTGGTCCAGTGCCCACGATCCATCGGGCTTTCCGTCCATCCCGTCGGCTGACAATGCTGCGGCGGCTGCGGCGGCGTCATCAAACTTCAGAAAGAAATCACCCATTGCTCATGGCCTCCAGAGTTGCATCGGGCAGGGGGCCGAAGATGGCGATCTGCTGAATAGCGCACGGCAGGCCGGATGCACCGGCGATGTTTGCGCCAAGCTGCATCTCATCCGCATCGCCGTAGAGCGTGTGGCTGATATCTGTGACCACTGCCGCTCCATCTACCGCGACGGCCACATCGTCTTCCGCCATCCGCAGCGCAACGACGATCCGGTCGCCCGCAGACAGGCCGGAGGCGGCGGTCAGGTCAAGGCCGCTGGAGGACGTCACGTGCAAGGCTCCGGACTGCATGTCCAGCGCCACTTCCTGTGTGGCCGTTTTCCCGATCGACAGGAATGTGCCGTTGGTATCGTGTATTTCGCCTTCGATCAGAACAGAGAAGCCGTCCGGCCTGAAAGCGGATACGGCAGACAGGTCAACGGTTGCCAGATCGGCGGAGCGCGTCGCGGCGGCACCCGCTGTCTTGACCAGGCTGGTGGGGCGGCTATTCGTACCCGTCACGACTTCGACTTGGGCGCCCCAATAAGACACTTCAGCGTTGGTGTCGCCCGTGTAGCTTGTGGTCGTGTCGTCCTCTCGGACTTCGACGACAAGCCCGCCAGTTCCTCCCGCTGCCTTCACCGGACCCGCCGCCCAGCAGCGATACCAGCCGTTCGCGTATTTCTCGAACCCGACGACAATTCCGGAAGACACGTTGTCCCAGTACGTGCGGATGGTCTCTGCGGTGGGGTCGAAGACAAACCCGAGATGGTCATTGGTATTCGCGGGAGCCTCCGCCGCCAGGGCCTGACCTCCCTTCAGCGCGATATGGCGGACCACAGACCCGGTGCTCTTTACCCAGACCGAGGCTACGACGATCTCTCCACCCGTGAAGGTGTCGGTGACGTTGAGGCTCCCGCCCCATTGATGAGTGCCGGTGTCGGTAGTCTCAGTCAGCCGATCCGCCGTTGTAGTGCCGTCCGGGGCCACAACATCATTCTGCACCCGTGTCAGCCGGAGGAAGGTGTTCACTGCGATGTTGTTGTGAGTCTTGACGCGGTTTGTTCGCTGCGGCTCCACCAGCAATCCGAGCGGTTCCCCGGTTTCAGGATCGTGTGTCAGCCTGAGCGCATCTATGGCCTTGCTCTGGATGCTGCCGTCGATCAGGTTCGTGAAGCCCACCGTTGCCCGCGTCAGGGCGATCTGGCTGACTTCGCCCAGATCGAAGCCGAAGATTGACGGCGGCATGAGTGCGAACCGCTGTCGGAACCCGGCCCGCGCAGCGGCGATGATGGCGTCCGCCACGGCACTGGCCGCGCTCGAAGCGCTGGCCGCTGCCGCCGTTTCGGATGCTGCGGCGTTCGTCTCCGCCGTCTCCGCATTGGTCTCCGCCGTCTCCGCCGCCGTCTGCGCTGTTTCGGCTGCCGTCTGCGCTGTTTCGGCTGCCGTCTGCGCCGTCTCGGCTGCCGCCTGCGCCGTCTCGGCATTGGTCTCCGCCGTCTCCGCATTGGTCTCGGCGGTTGCCGCTGCCGTCGCACTGGCTGCCGCCGCCGTGGCACTTCCCGCCGCTGCCGTCGCGGAGCTGGCCGCGTTGCTCGCCGCCGTGATCGCCGCGCCGATGGTGTTCGACCCGTTCAGGTCATCGGCCACGTCGCTGATGTCGCTGTCATTGGCCGCGACCGTGGACACGTCCGCGCTGATGCCGGCGACCGTGGAGATCGCGGCGGCGATGGCGGCGAGCGCCGACACGTCCGTTGCGTTGACGATGGCCGTTGACGACAGGTCACGGACCTCGATCGCCACACCGTTTGGCGGCGCAGCGGAAAAGGTCAGCGTGGTGCCGGAGACACTGAATGCGTCCGTGTGCTGGAAGATGCCATCCAGGCTGACCAGCAGCGCCTTTTCGTCGACCGGCTCCGCCGGCAGGGTCACGGTCGCGGTCGCGCCGTCACCGGTCGCGGTCGCCATGTTCGGAATGTTCTGCACCAGCGCGGACACGTCCTGCGCCTCGGCAGCCGCTGCCGTGGCACTGGCCGCTGCCGCGACAGCACTGGCCGCCGCCGCCGCCTCGGCTGCCTCCGCGTCATCCACCGCCGTGGCGAGATCCGTCACCGTGCTTGTCAGCGGCCCGGCTTCCGGATCGCCGGAAGCATCGAACGCCAGCAGCCGCGACGCCATGGCGGCCTTTCCGGGCAAGGCACCGGCCGTCTCGCCGGCAGGATGGCGCAGCGCCCGCAGGATCTTGCGGTTCAGTTGCTGCGCGATCATCACGATCTTGTCGAAGTCGGCTTCTGTCACCGATTCAGGGTAGGCGATCGACTCGGCACGGTCGGTTTCCTGAGTGATTGCGACGACACGTTCGACAATCACCGTCCCGGCCGAAAGCGGGAAGCTGATGACCGTGATCACGCCACCGTTCTGCACCCCCGCGCCGGTCAGGCTGTAATGCACACCCTCCGTCAACGTCGAATCTGCGCCGCTTGCGGGGCGCAGTGCAATCTGGATATCGCTGTTGGCCGCGAAATAGCCGGGGTTCATGGCATAGGACGTTTCAGCGCCGGTAAAGTTGAACGTCCATTCGGCTACGTCGGTATCGACGGTCATTTGACTACCTCGCTGAAGTCAGGGCGGCGCGCGCTTGAAAGATGCTGGCCCGGCGGCAACCAGTACCGCTGACCGAGATCCTTTCGGGCGCGTCTCTGGGCCCGCCGGAACCGCTGCGGAGCCTTCGGGTCAATCATCAGTGCGGCCTGGTCGAACACCTCCCGTTCGAGGGCCAGCCGCAGATACCAGAGCGAGGATCCCGGCGTGTACCGGGTGGCCAGCCAGAGTGCGTCGCCCGCGAAGTCGGTTTCCTCGCCCCTGATGCCGCGCTGGATGTTCGCCACCATGAAGTCACGGAACACGTCGTCGGCCAGTCCCGCGGCCGGGCCAGCGATCGTCACTGCGAGGTCGTTGCCGAATCTGGACTGATCGGCGAACGCAAAATCGCCGATGATGCCGAGGCCACCGCCCTGCAGCATTGCCGCCGCCCAGGCCGCGCGGCCCTCCGGCTTCAATGGGTCGGTCGTCACCGGGTCCTTGCCCCGCGAGACCTGTTTGGCCTGGAATGCCATCATCCCGAACAGGGTCATGCCGATGAAAAGGGTTCCGGCATAGCCGACCTTGCCTACCGTGGTTGGCCGCATCGTGGCCCGCATCAGGTGCGTCGTGATCACGGTTGTCGGAAAGCTCTTGTACATCGCCACCAGCCGCGCGCCTTCGCCCTTGGCGGTGCCCGCCTGGGTGCCACGGTGCCAGATCGCCCGCGTCAGCGGATCTGTCGTCACAACGGCGTAGTCCATCTCCTGCAGCACCATGCGGTGCAGCTGCTGTGCAGCGTCCAGCGCCCCACTGGCGTTGACGGCCGCCACATCCATTGGGCGCAGGAACCGCGCCCCGGCCTGCGGTTCGTATAGCTTCGCCTGGCGGATCACGTCCCATTGGTCCGCCCCGATGCCGTAACGCTCGAACGACTGCTGCAGCATGTCCGGCAAATCCTGGAACGCCTGATTGCGGTTCCGCCCGAGCAGCGCCGAGAACTCGACGCCGAAGGCATGTCGGCCGGCCGCCGTCCAGCGCCGCAACAGGCTGGCCCGCAAGGTCACGTCGGCGATCCGGCTCATCGTGTTGCGGTGCAGGATCTCGCCACCGAAGCGCGACGCCGCGCCGGCGATGCGTGCCATGTCGTCGCCCAGCAGGCCGAGCTCCACCGCGTTCAGTTCCGCACCCGGCTCCACCATCTGCCTGATGCTGCGCCCGAGGATCTTCGCGGGCGGGATGCCGTTCATGTAGCCGGTCAGCATGTTGGTCACATTGTCCGACAGCGCCGAAATCATGGCGCTGCCGAGCTGCGATGCCACCAGCCATGACCGGACGTTCTGCGCCGACCGCGCAAGCGAGGGGTTGGCCGGTGACGCGGTGACACCGGACACGTCATCCCAGACGTCGCGCCAGTCGGCAATCGGGCTGAGAAGCTTGTTGCGCCCCCTGGCATTCTTTGCCGCCGCCCGCGCCTCCGGTCCCTTGACCAGATTGCCGTCGGCATCGACGGGCACATCCACACCGGCGCCGCCTGCCGCGTCGTGGCGATCGATCAGATCCGCGACGAACCTTTGTGTTGCGGCCGGGTTCGGCCCGAAGATCTCGAGCCAGGCAACATCATTGGCCAGCCGCTCGATATGATCGGTCATGACCTCGAACACACCGCCGGTACCGAACTGCTGCTGATAGGCCATCCAGTCGTCGGCACGCTTGAAATGCAGCACCCGCTGCTCGCCGCGGCGGTTCGCCATCGCCCGCCCGCGCGCCTGCGCCGATGGCTGCGTCTTCGACAGTCCACCCGTACTGATGCTTTCATAGACTTCGCGCAGCACCAGCTCGAGCCGCGCATCGTCCAGGACGCGCCCTGTGCGCGTGTCCAGCATCCGCGACCGATCGAGCTTCGGCTGAATGAACTCGCGCCATGCCTGGAAACTGACCGACCCGACCTTCAGGGCATCATGGCGTTGCGGCAGGTGAAAGGTATCCAGCTCGCCGATGTTGCCGCCGGCGTTGTTGAATCGCCGACGCAGATGATCCGTCGTCGCCTTCCAGCTGCGCGCGACGTCGCCGGCAGCGGCGCTGGCGTCACCCTCGCCGAAGATCGCCTTCAGAATATCGCGGTTCCGCGCGCGGCTGGCTTCGATGCCGAGAAATCCCGGCCCCAGCGTGTCCAGCCCCTTGGCAAACAGCGCATGCGCTTCTGCCCGGATGACAGCCCGCAGCTTGTCCACGTTGTGCCACGGCGCCAGTTCCCAAATATCGCGCGTCAACATCGAGATCGCGCCCCACCGCGGCCCTTTCGGGTGGCTGAGAATCTGTGTCCGCGCCCGCGCCTGTGCCGTGACAGTCAGGCGGACCAGGCGGCGTTTCCGGGCAGCTTCCTTCTCGGCTATGTCTGCCGCATCGAGCGCAGCCTGTCGCGCAGCGCTCTCGTCACTCATGGTGCTCCGGTACTGTTGTTCCAGCTCGTCGACCAGGTCGAGCAACTGGGTGCCGCGGGTATCGTCCAGCTTGCCCGCTCCGATCTTGCCGTTGACGCAGAACTTGACGCTCATCAGATCCCGCCCTCTACACAGTCGCGCAGCTCCGCTGCCGCCCGTTCATCCGCATCGGCTTCGTCCAGCAGCTCCCGCGCCTCGATGGCCCGCGGCTCGCCGGTCTCCGGGTCTTCGATCCAGACAGGGCCATCAAGGGCGTGGTCGTTGTCCTGGCCCGGCTCCGGGTTCTCGCGCTGCGCGACAATCCGTTCGACCTCCCGCGCCTGCGCCCGATCGGCACTGCCATCCGCCGCCGCGTCCGCCGTATCCGCGAACATGTCGCCGCCGGCGTTCATGCCGCTTGCGCGGTCGCCCGCGATGATGCTGCGAAAGATGTCACTGGCCGTCACCGGCTCCATATCCTCGAACAGACCCGGTCCCGCCCGGGTCAGCATCGCCTGCTCGACATAGCGGTTCAGCCTGGCCGCCATCTGTGGACGGCCGACCGCGCGGGTCAGGTTGTCATCACGGAACATGGCACGCACGATCAGGTCGCGCAGCGGCATCTCACCGCCGAAAAGATCCATCTGTGAAACCCGGTCGGTCAGCTTCACGCGCGCGCGGCGTGCCTCGACGATCAGCCGGATCGCGGCGACCAGTTCTTCGGTCACGTCCAGTCCTTCACTGATGCGTCCTGCAGTCTGCGCCTCGCGCAAGCGGGCCCACGCCGGCGCAGCATCGGCCATGGCGCCGAGCAGCCCGCGCGCCTCCGGCGACGTCTGTTCGTAGAACAGCTCGAGCAACTTCCGGTCGTCGTATGCTTTCGCCGCCAACGCGGCTTCAATGCGCGCTTCGCCGGCCTGGCTCAACCGGCCGTCCGCTGTCACCAGCTCCGCGACGTCGTTTGCCGCGACCGCGCGCTCCATGAATCGGCGCACGAACTGGCTGTTCCGGGACAGGCTGGCGTCGCCGCCTTCGTGCAGCGCCAGCATGGCATCGTCTATCGCGTCGGCATCTGCTGCCGCCCGTTCGCCCGGTGACAGCCCCGCCGTCGCCCGTTCGTTCGCTGCCTTGACGAATTCTCGGCGCTGCGCGTCCGTCAGGTTGGTACGTCGCTGCCGCACCAGCACCGGTGCCTCGAAACCGTCCAGGTTCAGCCCCTGGTCCTGCAGGAACTTCCGGTACGCCTCGGCCTCCGGACCTGTCGCCCGCTCACGGAACAGCCGCCGCAGTGCGATCGCGCGCGCATTGCCGCTCTCGACCTGCATGTCGGGCCCTATGATCGGCGCACCTGTGTCAGCGGTCGGCGACCTGCCGAGCAGTTCCGGCTGCAGTGTCCGCACCATCTGATCGATCTGCGCCCGGCTGGCCGCACGGTCGCGCTGCCGCGGTTGCAAGGTCGGGTCAAACTTCTCATTGCGCGCCAGATCATCGGCATGGCTGGTGATCAGATCCCGCGCCTCGACAACGGCATAGCCGACGTCGATCCGGCCGCCGCCAGGCACGAAGACACTGTCGCCCCCTTCCCGGGTCGCCGGCAGGGTGGCCGGCTCGACCCGCGGCAGCACGACCGGGCCATCCGAAGCGGGCGGCGCCGCAGGTTCCGACGCGGTTTCGACCGGACGGAACCGGTCCTGCCGGTCCAGATCGAACGACGCGCGCGCCGCATCCAGATCTTCCCTGTGAGACCTGGTGTCCCGGAACGAATCCGCCGCGGATGCTGCCTCCAGCTCCTGCCGGTCCAACGCCGCCATGGCGCTGTCGATTTCGGGCGGCGGATCACCAGGTCGGCCGAAAGCCCGCCGCCACGCCTTGCCCAGCAATACGGCGCCGCCGGAGAATGCGGCCGCACCGCCTGCCGCCATCGTCATGTTTTCGAGCGCCGGCCCGAAACCTGATTCAAGTCCCAGTTCCGCGCGCCGCGCCTGCACGTCCGGCTGCTGCACACCCTCGACACCGAAACCCAGCGCCGCTTCGCGCGCCATGATCCGCGCGAGACCGCCACCGCCGAAGCCAACGGGCAAGGTCGCGAGGTTGATCGGCGAGATCGTCGTCCGCAGCATCCCGCCAGCAACCCCGGCAGCGTCGGTCCAGAAGGAATCGGAAAGTCCCGCGATCCGGCTGGCGCGTGCCTCCGCCTCCAGAGCGATTTCGCGCGAGCGCGCTTCGACGCCACCGCTGTCGAGGATCCGCGACCGTTCCTGTGCCGGCACCCTGCGCCGGATCTCTTCTATGATCGGGTCCATCAGATCCGCTGCACTGCGACCCTCGGTACCGCGCGTCAGCACCTGCGGCGCGATTTCCTCGACCCATGCGTCGAAAGGGCGGCCGGTGATCGAAAGGACTGCTTCGTTCCGCTCCGCGACGGCACGGCGGTTGGTGATCGTTTCACCTTCCATGGTGTCGACCAGGCCGACCCGCTCGAACTCCGCCAGAAACGCATCGGTCGCAGTCGAAGGCAGCCCCGCAACAGGGGTCCGCCGCGCCCGGTTCATGACTTCCCGCGTGTCACTTTCCAGGAGTCCGGTCATCGCGGAGCATCCTTGCGCTGCCCGGCAAGGATCGCACGGCCGATGCCGCTCTGAGCCTTTGACAGCGACGCACGGCGATCCGCAATCCGCTGTTCCAGCGCCGCGAGATCCAGCACCACGGGCTCGCCCTCGGCGGTTACGACCGAACCGAGCACGCCGAATTTCAGCAGGTACACACCCGGCCCGATTGTCTGCAACGTGCCGCTGTCCCGCACCGCCTCCGCCGTTACCGGCTCGAGACCTGCCAGCGCGCCGTCGAGATCTTCGTCCTGCAGCCCGTCCATGAGATCTTCCAGCCGGTCTTCATCCCAGCCGCGCGGCAGGATCACGCGGGAATCGTTGAAATCGACCAACGGGCCGGTGGTCCGCTCCAGGGCCTCGTCGAACAGGTCAGGGTCGAAGGGCGCATGCAGCTCGCCGCGCTCCTCGCGCATCGCCAGATAGACATTCTCCGCCGCCTTGACGTACAGCGCCTCGGTTGCCCCCTGGCCGGCGAAGGCAGTCCCGTAGACCTTGGTCACGGATTCGCCGCGTTCGTTGGCCGATGGCAAGACGTTGTCGGCCGTCCGCCGCAGTTCCTCGCCCTTGACCATCTGCGGCCCGATTTCGGGAAACCCGGCGGCGATATATCCCTGCGCCGCGAAAATGCCCGCTCCATCCTGCCGCGCCACCCGCTGCATGACCCGCCGCGCCCGATCAGTGCCGAGGCCATCGACCATGGCGATCAGCAGCGCCGACTTGTCATCCGCGTTGGCCTGGTTCCATGCCCGAAACAGGCCGTCAGCCTCCGGATCGCTCAGAACCGCAGCGTCCGGCACCCCGAAAGCCTCGGCGTGACCGGCCACGGTTTCTGCCCGCTCGCGCCAACTGTCAGGATCTCCGAACTGAAGCGCCGGCAACTCGTGGCCCACCTTCATCAGATGGCCTACGAAATCCTTTTCGACGCTCTTGACGGTCGCAGCGATCAACTGCCGCTTCATGTCCACGACGCGCAATTCGGTCGGCGACTTGACGCCGTCCTTTGTCATCGTTTCCACGTCGCGGATCTGTTCCTGAACCGGCATCGCGCGGAAGTCCTCGCCCTCTAGCCGGATAGAGCGCGCCAGACGCAGTTCGCTCGCCGTTTCCCGTGTCAGTTCCGCCGTGTCCGACAGATCCACGTTGCCCGCTGCCGACACCCGTTCGGCATCGGCCAGAATGTCGGCTTCGTCCGGATGCCTTTCGCCAGCCAGTGCCATGGTCAGCGCCAGCCGCGCCCGATCGCGCGTCTCGATGATCCTGGCGCGGTCACGGCGGGTCTGTTCCTGATGTTCACGCCGCGCCGTCAGTTCGGCTTCGCGGTCCAGGCTTTCCACCCGCCGCCGTGCGCGATCGCGCAGCACGTTCCTGCGATCCGGATCAAGGTCGGAAAAGTCGTCAGCGACGGCAAGCGCCGCATCGGCCGCCCGCGGATCATCCGTCACCAGCCTGGTCGCCCGCGCGTCATCTACTTGCGAGAGAAATGCCCGGCCGATCTTCGTTGCCGATGCGGCATCCGGAACGAACCCGGCAACCGTGCCGTCAGAGATCAGGTCCAGGGCCTGCGCCACCAGCGCTTCGCGTTCCTCGCTGTCATCCGTCAGTGCCGCTTCGCCCGCAATCACCGCCAGACGGTTGTCGAGGTTTGTGCGCTCGTAGCCGATGCGGTTGCGCCGCACCTTCTCCGCCAATGAATTGAACGTCGGCGCCGACAGGGAATTCACGACATTGTCGAATTCCTCCCGCGCCAGTTCGGTCGTCAGCGTGTCGCCGATCCGGGTACGCATCTCGGCGACGTCCTCGCCGAAACCGGCGCGCAGCTGTTCCTCGTCGCGGCCCTCCTGATAGCGCCGCTTGATTTCACCCAGCTCTCCGACTGCCCGGGTCCGCGCGTCGGAAACCTCCGCGACCCGCTTCTGTCGGGCCAGCACGTCGATGGTTTGGAGTCCCCGATCTGCAGCGCGCGTCACGGCACTCAGATCAACGGGTTCCGGCGCCCTTGGTTGGGGCGCCGCTGGCAGTCGCAGGCTTGATTCGAAGCGTTCTATGGCCATCAGGGCACTCCTGACGGGCCGGGGTTCGACGTCCGCGTCGTTTGAACCGTGTTGCCTTTCAGTCCCTTCCAGGCGGTCACGCCGCTGATGGTCGACGACGCTGCACCGGCCAGCGCACCGAACATCGCGGTTCGGCCCTGCGCCTGAGCGTTCGCCGCATCCTGCCGCGAGATCATGGCGGAGAACCGGGCCCCGGATCTGATGGCCTGCGCATCGGCTTCCAGTGCCTGCCTGCTCTGCCGCGCCAGCACTTCCGACGAACCGGACCCGAGATCTATGCCGCGCGCGCCCAGGCTGGCGACCTGCCGCCCCATGACCTGCCGGAACTCGACGCGCGCCCGTTCTTCCTCCAGGACGCCACGGCGTTCCTCGAAGGCCGCGCGCGCGCGCAGGTTCTGAGCGTGCTCGTCTGCAGCGTTGGCCGCGCTGATGCCGCCGGCAATCGAGGCGGCTGCCGAGATTGCGGTGAACGCCATCGCGACTGTTGCAGGTTCACACATCAGTCAGAACTCGTTTGATAGACCGGCGTCAGCGCCAGCACCGTCATGGGTGCACCGGCGGACGGCAGCAGGGGGACATAGGGATCGGTGCTCCAGTCCAGATTGCAGGGCACCTCGCGGACACCCGAGACGATCTCGAGCGCCGCGCCATCGACATGACCGGAAGGGTTCAGCAGTTCATCAAGGCCCGGGTTGTTCGGATCCATCCGCACGATGCCGCCGATTGAATCCTTCAGATGCACCGCCAGCCGGATGATGTTCTTCAGCTTGTTGCCCGGCGCCCGATCGGGCACGTCCAGAACGGAAAGCGGCGCAATCTCGCCGCCGTAGTCCAGGCCGACTAGAACCTCGCTGGCCGGAATCTGCAGCTCTATCGCTCCGCCTGACACCGTCCTGGACGGCTGTGCCGCCCCGTCCGCCCAGATTGCCACCTCGCGGCCCTCAAGGTGGCCAAGACCTGTAACCGTTGTGGTCGGCGACCCGAATGATCCGCGCAAGGCGCTGTCCAGATACCAGGCGGCAGCGGCATCCGTCTTCCCCTCGCCATCCCAGGGCTGCTGGACGCACTCGATATATCGCTTGGTCACGCCCCCGACGACGCGGTCGACAATGAAGTAGACGTCCGTCCGCTTGCCATTGTCCGCCGGCACGGCAGCCACCGAGCGAAAGCTGTCACCTGACGTTGTCGACCGACCGGCAAACGCCAGGACCTGTTCGTGCTGTTCGAAGGTCATGCAGCTGCAGCTGCCGTCCTGCATGACGATCCAGAGAAGCCCGAACGGCGTTTTCGACCAGGCCATTTCCTTGATGCCGGGTTTGAAGAAATGTGCCGAGGCAATGGAAATGTCGCGCGGCGCGAAACGCTCGCTGTCCGGGTCGAAACTGATCTCGTAGAGCCCGGTGCCGTCGGCGCTCGAGAATACGGCCGTGGTGCCGATCTTCACCGGCTGCAGGCGCGCCGACCCGCGGTTCGAATGGGGCCGGATGACCGTATTGGCAGGAGTCAGCGCTTCCAGCTGGGTCGTTGCCTGACCAACATGTTCCTCGCCTTCCGTGCCGATGTGCAGCTGCACCATGTCCAGCAGCCAGTTGATGTTGTTGAAGCCCTCGGCCGACTCGGACAGCGTGAAATCCGAGGAATCGGCCTCGGTCTCGCCGGGCTGAAAGTCCGTCGGGCGACCCACCGCGGAAAACCAGATCGTGCGCGGCTGTGATTCAGTGCCGGCAACCCATATCCGCTGTTCCTTCTGGCAGATCGCCCGCGGGTTTCCGGTCGCTGTCGAGAATGCCGCCTTGTGCCAGCGATACGTGGTCTTCGACGAAATCACGCCGTCCGGCAGTTCACCGACCACGTCGGCCGTCGCCGATGTGCCGCTGGCCACCGCCGTGATCTTCACCACGCCGAAGCCGTTGTGGATGTGCCGCCAGATGACGCCACCCTGTTCCGACAGGGAATCGCCCTCGATGTGCACTGGCGGGTTCACGCCCGTGTTCGTGCCGCTGACAACCTCGTAGACCGCACCCACTGATCGCATCCGTGACCCGGCCGAAACCGTCGTGTTGCCTGTCCACTCCGGTACCGCGCTCTGGTCAACTTCGTTTAGGCGGAAGAAGCTGCCGACGTCGCCGGCAACGAACAGCGCTGCCGACGCCGTCAGAGTGATCCCGGTACCGGTCGCTGCACTGGCGCTGACGGTGAGGCTTTCGTCCAGGTTCTGTGGTGCGAAAGGTCCGTTTGCGTGCGGGAATTCCTCGATCGTCCAGCTGGTCGCGGAGTTGCGGCGCAGCTGCTGCCATTTGTGATTGCCGTCGACCAGATAGATAAAATCCGCCGTCTGCGACCACTGCAGGTTCGGAATATCGGCCGTCGCATAGGGCGAGGTGATTTCCAGCGGCGAACCGCTGCCATCATCGACCTGCGCCTGGTCACTGAAGAAACGGATATAGAGGTTCCCGAACTCCAGAACGAAGGAATCGTTGACCGAGAAGACAAAGGGAATCAGACGGACACCGCCGCTACCCTTGGTCTCGGCAATCCACCTTGTGCCTGGCGCCCGCGTGACCGCGCCGGACCTCTTGACGACGAAGTTGCGGCAGCGCCGCAGACCGATCTGGTATCGCCTGAGATCGCGCCGCGCCAGCAGTTCCGGATCAAGTTCGCCACCGGCAAAACTGGCCTGTTCCTGTGACCTGTCCGGCATGTCAGAAGTAACCTCCGCTGCGCGCGTCGGTCCAGAGGATTTCCCCCTCCTCGTCCCCCTCGAACTCGTCCAGCCAGCCTTCCTGGCTGTTGACCCGCTTCGCCTCGTGCAGCGCACTATCGTATGCCGCGCGCAGCTCCTGCAGCTTGCTTGTCGATCGCACCAGCTGCGGTGCAATGGCAATACCCAGGCGCAGCGCAAACGCCGTGACGAACAGCGCGGACCAGTCCGCGGGGCGCGTCACGCGATCGGTCGACCGGATCTTCACAGTCGTACCGAAATTGCCGTGGATCTGTGCTCCGTTCCGTTTCCAGCGCGCATAGGGATCGCGATTGACTTGGCGCACGACCAGGACCGATCCGGGCAGCGTATAGGCCGACGGAAATCCGAACGACGGCGCGGCAATATCCTTGCTCAGCGTGTGGAATCGGCTGGCAAAGCCCCAGTCGTGATCCTGCAATGCGGCGTCGCGCGCGACAGGCAGATGCAACCGGCACTGAGACGCCGCAAGCCCGCTCTGATCAAGGCTGACCAGCTGCGGGCTTTCACAGTGTGACAGCGCCAGATTGGCAACCGTCACTTCCGAATATGGGCTGGTGAGGCCGCTCATGGCGTGCCCCTTACGCGGGCGGGAAGTTGGGTTCGCTCAGGATGCGCGCGCGGTAGCGTTCCAGGGCGAACAGCACTTCATCGCGCGTCATCGTGCCCTTGAAATCCAACCGGAATTCCGGCGTCTGCGCGGAGGCGGTGGCCTGGGTGATTTCGTGCTGTTCCTCGCCGCGGTTGTAGTCGTATCGAAGGGTATCGGCCATTGCGTCGCTCCAGTCCTCGGTTCAGGAATTCCCGGCGGCAGGTCGGCCGCCGGGAACAGGTGTCCGCCTCAGTTGTTCGAGGCGTACTTGAGGACCATCGTCAGGTCGGAATCGGCACCCGCGACGGCCTTGATGCGGCAACGGATGGTCGCCAGCCCGCCCGGATCGCTCGTCATGCCCATCAGCGACCACAGCGGCTTTGCATAGTTCTGGATCGCGATGTTGGAATCGAGGACCGACGCGCTGCCGGCGTTTTCGACGTCCAGGCCATCCGTCAGCAGCTGGGTCTGCACGGTGCCGGAAATGACAGCCTCGATATCGACGGTCTTGCCGGCACCAAAGGCGTCGAAATACAGCTTCGAGTCGGGATCGATGACCGCATCGGTGGGGATCTTCGCCATCGCGTAGGTGGATTCGGCGTTGTTGGCCGTCACCACCTGGACAGTCCCCGTCACCTGGCGGACCTTGCCGCCGGAAAGCTTGGCCTCGATGCGCGTCGTATCGTCGGACGGATCGCGCACCGCATTCGAAAAAAGGGCAACCAGTGCCATTATCAGTCTCCTCTGTTGTTCGCTTGCTGTCTTCGGGAAGTCCGGGAAACGCAGGCGGGCAGCGGCGTTCAGCCACCGCCCGCCCTTGCGTCACA
>Ga0070728_10002232_pt1 | contig 24801 bp, 7 predicted proteins | sample tdDd471_FD_66723 | JGI IMG/M metagenome (GOLD analysis project Ga0070728, IMG submission 66723) | Marine sediment microbial communities from the Atlantic coast under amendment with organic carbon and nitrate - tdDd47.1 | ecosystem: Environmental > Aquatic > Marine > Coastal > Sediment | place...
AAGCCGCAACGAAGACGACGACTGGGGTGCCACGTGCGACACGACTCACCCACGCTGGAACCTTGCCGCTCGAATCGATGTAGTCGATTGGACGGTTGGCTGAGTACTCGTACCAATTGCCCTGCCCGCCTCCGAACCCGATCGGGTCCTTGGCGGTCCACCGGCCGATGCTCGGGTCGTAGTCGCGGGCGCCGAAGCGGACGAGGCCGGTGGCTGGGTCGGTGAGGCCTCCAACGAAACCGAAGGGTTGGAACCCGGGATTGGAGTTCGAGAGCTCGCGGCCGAACGGGCTGTACGTAATGCGCTGGGTGACGTACCCGGTCTCGATATCGACGAGTGCGCGCACGCTGCCGCGCAGGTCCACGACGTACCGATACACGCCGGTGAGGTCGTCGACGCCGTCGCTGTCGACGTCGTCGTACGTCAGCAGCAGGTCGGGCACATGGCCTCGTGTGCCGTACACGTAGCGCTGCGACAGCGACCCGTCCGGGTTCAACCGCGCGACGGGGTTGAGCGCGTCGCGGTAGATCCAGATGTCCCACGATGCGCCGCTCGGTCCCACCTCGTGCCGAACGGCACGACGACCTGCCGCGTCCTGCCGATACGTGACGATCGTCTCGTTGTGGATCCAGGCGGGATCGAAGTCGCAGGGGTTGTTCACATCCCCGAACACCGCCACCGGATCGGACTCGCTCGCGCGGACGTCGAACATCCGCACCTTGTGCAGCGCACCGTCGATGCCGTAGTCGTAGCACCGTGCCGGGTCGTCCCCGGGCATCACGGTGCGCTGCCAGAGAAGGTACCCGTCCGGGTCATATCCAAAGAACGTGTTGCCATACCGGTGCAGGCGGTCCTGACCGTCCACGACGAAGTCCCCCGCGGTGAGCGAAAGCGCGGTGTCGCCGCCGTTGCCGGCGCGGGTGACGCCGGTCGGGTTTCCGTTCTCGTCCCACGACCACGACCACTCGGGCACTCCGTTGCGGCTCGTAGCCGTCAGCCGCGACGTCAGCGGGTCGTACGTGTGTACGTCCGTCGTCGTGGTCACCGTCGAGCCCGAACCGGTGATCTCGACGTCGACTTCACTTGCGCCCGAGATGCGTCCGGCCGCGTCCCAGGTCAGATCTTCACAGAACAGTAGGTCGGGATCGCTGGCCGGGCAGCTCGCGACCGGCCCGACGAATGGCCCCCCAGTTCGCCACGCGATGAGCGTCGGCTCGCCGAACGCGTTGCGTTCGACGTGCGAGTGGACCGAGCCCGACCCGATCGCGATCCCTGTGCCCTCGAGGACGCCGCTCGCGGACGATGTCGTCACACCGAGCGTGTGCCCCTCCGCGTCAATGCCTACGAGCACACCGTCCGGGTCGACGGTGTAGTCTGCGACTCTCGGCACACCGTCCGCCGTGACCACCACCTCGCGGTCGGGTCGACCCAGCACGTCAGCGACCTGCTCTACGGTCGCGCTGACACTCGACGAGGCCGTCACGGGCACGGTCCACGTCACGCGTGACACGAAGTCGTTGACTGTGTCGGCGGCCACGCCGTCCACGCGTTCGGACGCATACCGCGCGACGACGCCATCGATGTCGCGCTCGGCCTCACGCAGGCGGCCCGCGGTGTCGATGCGGCTTCGAATCGTGGTCGTGCGCACGGTCGCGCCCCGATGCCGCTCGATCATCGTGGCGCCCATCGGCATCGCCACGAAGTCGGTTGCCGCGCAGGCCCCGCCATCGTGACACGCGATGCCCTCCGAACACCGCCCGGCCGAGTCGCGGACCGCGGGGTCTCCGGTGCACGTCCCCGCGTGCATCGACACCGTCGATGTCGACCCGCTGGGGTATACGATCTGCTCGAGCCGGCCCGCATCATCGCGCACGTAGTGCGTCTGCCAGGACGACGCCACCGTCGGCGCCCCGCAAGTGCGCAGCACCGGGTCGCACGACACGCCGTCCGGGCATGCCGAGTCATCGACGCACGAGGCGTTCACAGGGGCGGTGTAGGTCGAGTCCATATCGTGTTCGATCGTATCGAATGCGTGGACGCGCGTCACGAGCCCGTCGTTCGGGAGCGTGATCTGCCGGATGCGGCCGCGCACGTCGAAGAGGCGCTCCACCGTCCACGACGCGCCGAGCGTCGAGTCGACCAGCGAGGTCGCCCGACGCCTCGAGTCCTCGGCCTCGCCGGCAGGGACGTCTGCGGGTACATCCTGCTCGACGTGTGTGCCGGTTGGCCCGGTCGCCGACGCCGCCCTCGCTTCGACGTCGCCAGGGCGATCGCCCGCTGCGTCGTGGTAGCTGTACGTGGTACGGCGCTCGGGCTCGGGGGGCGTATCGAGCGACTGCAGTACCCTCGCGGCGGGGCGCGGGTCGTTCGCCTGCCACTCCCATAGGACACGGCTGCGGCCGTCCGAGGCCTCGGCCCACACAGGTCGACCCAGCGCATCCACCAGCCGACGGCTGGTGCGACCTGCGGGCGACTCCGTCTCGATGAGAAGGCACGGGGCGATGCCGTCATGGTCCGTGCAGCCCGTGTCACCCAGCGCGGGTTCGCTGTCGATCACCGTGGTACGCACCACGGCGTCGAGGGTCTCTGCGCCGCCGCCCGCTCCCCCGCTGGACGCCGTCACGGTGACGAGCGTCGCGTACGTCGCCCCGGCGAGGTCGAGGAGCGTGCCAGCCCCGTCGTCGCAGCTCTCGGTCGCGGTTGCCGTACACGATCGCGACGTCACGACCGTGCCACCCTCGTCGTGCTCGGTGACCGTATGCCGTGTGGGCGGGCGCCCGGGCTCGGTGGACGGCTCAGACCAGCTGCGCGTGACGACGCCTCCTGGACGGTCCGAACGGCCCGAACGCGCACCCGGCTCCACCACCGTGTTCTGCTCCCAGCCGCCGGGGTTAGTCGAACTCAGGACGCGCGTCGCACCGCGGTCGTTCGCGGCGTAGGTCCACGTCGCGCCGGTGGCGTCGGTCCGGGTCACCGTGTACGAGGCCACGCCTCCCGATCGAGAGAGGTGCGTCTGGCGACCGGTCGAGTTGGCTGCGTGGGTGACCCGGCCGAGGTCGTCGTACGCGTACGTCGACACGACTGACGGCGTCTCTGCGTCGCCGGGGCCGACATGCAGTCGCATGAGGTCATCGCGATCGTAGCCGAATCGATCTTCGCGACCGGCGGGTCGAACGACACGCTCGAGGCGATTGAACGCATCGAGGTGCAAGGTGGACGCACCGCCCCACGGACCCTGCACGGTGAGGGTCCCGGCACCGTCGTCGTCGATGCAGGTCAACCCCGGACCCGAGACGCACGACGAGACACGATTGAGCGGTCGCTCGTCGATGCAGAGGGTACCCGGTGCCGCCCCGCAGGCGTCGCCGTGCGCCGTCTCGGCGACCGCGGGCGCGCCTGGGGATGGCGTGCGAATGGCGGCCAGCTGCCCACCCGGGTGGTAGGCGTATTCGACGATCCGCGTCCCCGTCCACGCGTGTTCGGTGCGCACGTGCTGGCCCCACTCGTTGAACACCCACGACGCGACCCCGTTGGGTGTCGGGACGCGATAGACCCCGTCCTCTTCGAATGCCCCCATGGCGACCAGCCGCAGATGCCACTGCGTGTCGACGAAGAAGACTCCCTCGTGCGTGACATCGAAATCGGCGTCGATCGGTGGGTTCCACCAGGGCGAAGGCGGGCCTTCGGTGAGGTAGTCCCCGGTGAACTCGGGGTCGCCGATGTCGACCCGGCGCACGTCGTCGCCGCATCCGCCCCCGACGTGCCACGCGCGACAACCCAGCTCAGTGACGACCTCGAACTCGGGAGGCACGTCCGAACCGTCGGGGGCAACACCACCTTCGCCCATCCGGATCCGCCGGATGCGACGCGGCGCGCCTTCTCGCCACCAGAGCTCCCCCCCCGGCCCGATCGCGATGCGCGTCAGATCGTCAATGCGACGGCCATCCACCTCGGCGCCATCGTCCAGCGCGTTCGTGGCTTCGACGAGCGGGAACCCGACGACCTGCTCGACGGCGGCCCCGGGCCCCATGCGCAGGATCACGCCGTCTCGACTCGTAGGCAGGCCAAGCCCTTCGTCGGGACGCATCGCGATGTAGAGCGCCTCGGCGCTGCCGTCGAATGTCATGTCGACCACGTTTCGCAGGCACGGCGCGGACGGGTCGAAGGACCACGGGTCGAGGTCGGTCAGCGTGCAAAGCTCGCCGACGACGACCTCGGCGCGAAGGCCGACATCGTCGATGCCGTCCAATTCGGGTCGTTCGATGCGATACAGGGTCGCATTGGCGCTCGTCGCAGAGGTCCGCTGTGCAATGTACACCTCGCCGGTGGGCGAGAGGGTGAATCGGTCTACGCGCTCAAGGTATCGACCGCCGGCGCTACCCGCGATGGTGGCCGTTGCGCCCATCGGAGTCGCGGTAGGATCGAAGCACTCCATCACGCCGCCCGAGCCCAGATCGGCGGCGTCCACTTCATTTCGCGTCCAGCAGATCAACGTCTCATCCATGCGTTCGGCGCGATGTACGGCGGTGCCAATCAGCACGCTGCCGTCAGGCAGATCGATCACCTCGCTGTGACCCATCGCGGGGGTCGTCGCCGTGACAGAGTCGTACTCGGTGAATCCGATCGCGTCGGGAGCCGAACACAGATCTGCGGGCAGGTATCCGAACAGCTGCTCGTGATGTCCCGTTAGACCGGTCTCGTCGCGACAATCCGGGTCCCCTTCCGAGTCCGGCAGACACACCCTGTTGAATTGACGCGTCCATCGGCGACCCCCGCCCCTCACGCTCACATCCAGCACATCGGCGAAGCCGGGGAGAGTACACCCTTCCCGGGGCATGACATCACGAATGAGTCCGCCTTCGAACGCGTCGGCGTCTGGTCCGACGAGGGTCGTGATGCGACCCAGTTCGACGTCGAGGTGATGGAGCCCGTCGATCGTCCACCCACCGATTTCGGTGACCGGCGCCCCGGGCGCATCGAGGGTGCCGAACCACACGGAGTGAAGCGAGTTGAATGCCCCGGTCGCCCATGTTCGGGCGCCAACACAGGCGCGTGGATACCGATTGAAATCGTCGACGATCGTCTCACGACAGGTCGACATCAACGCTGGGTAGAATCGCTGCGCGTGGACTTCGATGGGGACATCGCCTTCAACGGTCCGTCCGAAGGCGTCCAATCCGTCCCAGACCCACGTGAGCAGATCGTCTTCGACGAGCTCGCTCGTCGACGGTAGCCGCTCCAGCGTACGGCCGGCGACCACGACGTCGAACAGGACCCCCGGGCCCGAGTCTCCAGGACCCATCGCGCCCGAGTAGGTTGCGGTGGGACCGAGCTGAATCACGTCGTCCGCGCGATAGCCGGCCTGCTCTCTCGCACTCCACGTGAGACTCAGGTGAGAACCGGGCAACACCATCTGCTGTTGCATGACCTGCGTTCGACACAACAGCGTCGAGCCTGGCGCCGTCGGATCACAACCGTCGTCTGGCGCACCGGTGGTGGCGACCTCCGGGGGAGGCATCTCGGCATTCGAAGGGAACACCGTGGGCAGGTTGGCATCCCACGGCGTGAAGTGCTGAATGGGAACCCGCCAGACGAGACTCGGGATCGCGGCGCCAGAAGACTTCAGCATCTGCCCGAGTTCGCAGAGTTCGTCGTCCGGGATGGGCAGGCCGAACGCTGGCTCCGCGACACGATCGGGATCCATGATGGCGTCCAATGTCAGCGGAGAGAGTCGAGCGCAACCCGTCGCGGTGTACCCGTCGACTTCGAGAACGAATCCGCTCGCGTCGGCAAACCACGTACCGGTCGTTCGGCTGTAGAAACCGAACGGGATCACATCACCGGCCTTCATGCCCACGAAGTCCTGCAAATAGAGCATCGGCAATTCACCCGAGGCCGTCGTCAGCTCGACGTCGCCATCCATCCCATCGAGGCCGATCTCTGCCGCCCACGTGTATGCGGTCTGCGCGGGCAGCGGGGCTGGCATCGCGTTCGGCCCATCGGGGCCCTGCGTGAACTCCGTGACGAAGAACTCGGCCAGGCCCGAATCGAGAGACGTGGTCGCCCCACCGGGCCCCTCGGACCATGTCGCCGTGGTCGATGGGGGCAGGATCATCATCGGAGAACGTTCGACAAACGTCCCGGCCGGAGTCCGATGCCTGGAGGTCGGGAATGTCGTCGACTGCCATGCGGAGCTGGCCCACTCGAGAGGACGCAACTCCCCAGGCTCGGGGCGCTTGGTGAGGGCTACGTCGTCGACCTCCACCACACGTTCACTGTCGACCGTCCACGTGCGATCGAGGTCGAAGTAGTGCGGGTGGCTGAACCGAACGGTCGACGCGACATCCACCGGAACGATCAGTGTCCAGGTGCCATCCGGCCGCGTCCACGTACGTCCGAGGCAGTCATGGCCGTGGACGGACACTTCGACGGCCTCGACGGGCCCACCGCCCCGCAGCCGAACCGTACCGCGCAGTACGGCCACCGGCGGTGCATCGAGCGACCCGACCGATAGCGGCTCACAGGTCGGCGAGAATCCGAATACAACGGGGCCGTTGGCTCCGTATGCGGCGAGAAACGAGATGCTATCGAAGAATGAAGGGCCGAGCGTCGATGCGCCACGAGCGGCAGCGGCAGGGTCTGCGACACGGCGCAGGCTCTCACCCTCGACGTCGAAAACACAGGCACTCGTCTGGGCGCACTCGGGGTCTGAGCAGTCGGTGAACCCATCCATGTCCCCGTCGACCCCGTCGCTGCACGAACCCTCGTTCGCCAGTCTCGCCTCGCACTCGGCGAGGATCGCGCACTGCGGATCATCGCAATCTCGCGTGCCGTTGGTGTCATCGTCGATGCCGTTGTCGCAGATCTCGGTTCGGGGTCGGCACTCGCCGTCCGGGGCGCACCAGTTGCCATCGGCGCAGGGCGCCACCGAGCTGCACGCTGGCGCGCACCAGCCGATCAAATCCGTGACGTCCGCTCTGCTACAGACGCGATTCGCGCCGCACTGCGCATCCTCGGTACAGGGTCCGAGGGTGCACGCGTTCACCGTTCCGAGCGAGTCGCAGACCGATCCGAACGGCAGACCCGGCTCCGACGCGCACTCACCTGACGTCATGCAGGTGCGCGTGCAGAAGCCGGGGCCTGGACCTTCCTGGATGCAAGTGAGGCCGTCCTGACAATCGAGGTTGCCAATACAAGCGGCACCGACGGGGAGTGACGGCGAGGTACAGTCGGCGACCGCATCGCAGGTACAGTGGTCGGATGTTGCGCAGTCACTGTCGAAACACCCCGGAGCGCCGTCATGATCGGTGTCGTCGCTCGACCGGCAGTCCTCGGTTGCGACGCACTCGCCCTGAAGCTCATCACACCATTGGCCTGACGGGCAGTCCGCATCGGACGCACAAGCCGGGACGCAGAGTGCGATCGTTGCCGGCAATGTGGTCCCGTCGGATGGGTCTAGCAGCACGAACGTCTCGCACGTCGCGTCGCCCGAACAGGGCGTCCCACTGCTGCACGTCGTGCCGCAGATCCCCCATGGGGTCGTGCACTCGAACCCGCTTCCGGTGCACCATGGATCGTAGAATGGAGGCAGGGGCAGCACCCCATCCGGATCCGTGATGACATTGCAGGTGCCACCGGCTCCGCACGCGTCTGTCCCAAACCCGAATCCGCAGCCCGTCGCGCACACACCCGGCGGACCATCGGGTCCCGCAGGTCGGAGGCACGCACCCGCCGGTCCGCCCGGGAGAGTCGGATCCGACGCGCAGTCGGCGTCAACGAGACAACCCGATCCGACGGGGCGATCGCCGGTCCGGCAGACGGACGCGCAAGATCCGCAGAAGCCGGGGTCGAGACATCCTTCGAACCCATCTGCGTCCTGATCAACACCATCCAGACACTGTGACTCGTCCGGTAGTTGACTCGGCGTCACTCCCTCCTCGGCGGTCGTCCAGCAGTTCCCATCGCCCACGCAGTCCGGGTCACAGCAGTCGATCAGCCCGTCGAGGTCGTCGTCGAACTCGTTCGTGCACGACTCGGGCGCGGGCGTGGGGCACCAGCCGGCGGCTGCGCAGTCCGGGTCGTCGCAGTTGGTGAGGCCGTCCCCGTCTTCGTCCGCGCCGAACCAGCAGTCTTCTGCCGACTCGACGCAGCGACCGGCGTCGCAGGTGGCGGTCGTCGGGCAGTCGGCGTCTACGACGCACGCCGGGCCGCAGATCCCGGTCGCGATGCCGGGCACGTCGAGACAGGCCTCGCCCGAACGGCAATCGGCGTCGACGGTGCATCCGAATCCGCACAGCCCGTCGTCGCCGGGTCCGAACAGCGGAAGACATTCGGCGCCCCACCCACACGTGTCCACGCCGACGGTACAATGGTCCGAGCAGAGTCCGCCGAGGATGCCGAAGCCTCTCTGGGTCAGGCACATCGGGTCGCGCGTCGTACCGTCGGGCACCCCGCACTGGCCCGTCCAGTCGCATGGGGCGCCGGTGCGGCGGGTGCCACGCGTGCACTCGACCGAACACGACTGGCAGAACCCATCGTCCGCGCAGTCGAACAGTCCGTCGTAGTCGTCATCGATGCGATCCGAACACGCCGTTTCGTCGGACCCGCAGCTCGGCCCGCCGATGCAGGACCAGTCGCAACAGTCGGTCGCGCCGTTGCCATCATCGTCGAGACCGTTGTCGCAGATCTCGGTGGGCAGGCAGGTGGACATGTCGAAGCACTCGGGATCGTTGCAATCGATCAGCCCGTCCGCGTCGTCGTCTGAAGCGTTCCAGCAATCCTCGTACCCGGCACACTCGGGGACGGTCGAGCAGTCCGAGTCCCAGCATCCGCGGTATCCGTCGCCGTCGGCGTCGGCCGGGTCGAGACAGTTCTCACCGCCCGGCGGGGGACAGGCGTACGTATCGATGGCGCATGCGGGATCGTCGCAGTCGGCGTATCCGTTGCGGTCTTCGTCGCCGGCCGACCAGCAGTCTTCGTCCCACGATGCGCAGTATCCCGCCGCCGTGCACCACCCTCCCGTCGCGCAATCGGCATCAATCGCGCAGGGCTTGCCACAGATCGACTCCGCCAGCAGATCGACACCACGACAGACATCCTCGCCGCTGCAGTCGTCCGAGGTGACACATGCAGTCGCGCACGATCCCCGGGTCGGATCCTCCGCGAGGGCGACGCAGTCTGCGCCGCCACCACAGGCGGAGGGATCGGTGGGGTCACACCACGCAGAGCAGATGCCGTGCGCGAAGCCGGTTCGGCCGGTCGTCAGGCACAGCGGCGCCTCGACGCCGGAGTCGCAGTCGGACGCCGCGACGCAGGGCCAGCCCAGCGGCGAGGTGCCCGTCACGCACTCCGTCGAGCAACCACGGCACTGACCGGGGTCCGCACAGTCGATCGCTCCGTCGCCGTCATTGTCGAACCCGTCCCCGCAGTACGTCTCTTCGATCGCGCAGGCCGGATCCGAGGCACAGGCCGCGTCGCAACAGTCGACGTCGCCGTTGCCATCGTCATCGAGGCCGTTCGTGCAGGACCACTCGCTCGTCGAAGCGCACGCCGGGTCCGTCGCGCAGTCCGGATCCGCACAGTCGATCGAGGTGTCTCCGTCATCGTCGACGCCATTCGTGCAGCTCGTCTCGACCCCACTGCTGCACGCGGGATCCGTGAAACAGTCAGAGTCGGCGCAGTCGATCGCGGCGTCCGCGTCGTCATCGACGCCATTGCTGCAGCTCGTCTCGGTGGTCGAAGCACACTCCGGCTTCGTCGTGCAGTCTGGATCGGCACAGTCGGTCCATCCGTCGCTGTCGTCGTCGAGCCCGTTGCTGCAATCGACCTCGGGGGCACAAGACGGGTCGGTGGAACAGTCCGCGTCCAGACAGTCCACGGCGCCGTCCCCGTCATTGTCGAAGCCGTCCGTACAGGTTAGCTCGGTGGGGAGCTCACACATCGAATCCGTGGCACAGTCTCCGTCCTCGCAGTCGACCTTCGCGTCACCGTCGTCGTCGAGGCCGTTCGTGCAGATCTCCGACCCCGTACAGTACGGATCGCCGGAACAGTCCGCGTCCGCACAATCCGTGGTGCCATCGACGTCGTTGTCTTCTCCGTCGTCACACAAGCCGATCTCGTCGTCCGGACGGCTGACTGTGAGATCGAGCCATGCCCCACCCCCGACAGCCTCGCGCATGTCGATGGTCACGGTGTCCCCCGCAGTGCCCGTCGCGACGAGCGACCATCCATCGGGGAGCGGACCGCTCGTCATGCTCGTGAACACGTCGAATCGGAGCTCGACGACGCACGACGCACCGACCGTCTGGGTTGCGACGGCGGTCGAGGTCCACGGCGGTAGGGTCGATGGATCCCACACGTCTGTCGCACCGCAATCCGTCGCACCGTTCGCAGGCACCGTGTCGTTCGCGCACGACCAGGTCGCGCCGGGCTCTGTCCAGGTTTGCGTGAGCTCGTGGACCGCAACATCAACGGTCGTCCCGGTCAGAGTGCAGGCGTTCACGGGGACGACGAGGTCTGCCGCTGTGACGGTGCCGGATCCGACCGCTGCCCCGATGGCGAGTCCATCGAATCGCAGCAGTGCTACTGCATCCGCACTCGCCACGAGGTCGACCGTCGTGTTGGTGCCATGTTCGAGATCGGGCGCCGTCGAGACGATCGCCGTATCCTCCATGACCGGCACGACCTCGCTGGTGACAAGCGCATGGTTCGACGTCGTTCGGACGTCGCCGCCATGTACGTCCACACGGTCACCCGCGTCGTCGCGCTGTGGCGAACCGTCGGATGAACAAGCCCCGAGCAGCGCGAGCGCAGCAAGGGTGACAGCGGCGCGCACCATAGGCATGCGCACGGTCAAACGCGGTCCGGGCGGGTGCACGAATCGCCGCAGGTGCAAGCGCCACCGTGGGGCGGGTCATGCCCCGCCCCTGACCGTGTCTTGCAGTGCCGGACACACGGTTCAACCCGGCGCCAGATCTTGCGCCGGGATGGAATGGAGCCCTCGCCCACCATCGACATGGATGGGCGCGGGGCATGACCCGCGCCTGCCCCGAATCGCCGCAGGGGCCGGCTCGTGCGGGTGCCCCGAACCACCGCAGGGGCCGGTTCGAGCGCCGGCCCCATACCACCGCAGGTGCCCGTTCGAGCCCCCTCGCCAATTGTGGTGAATCGATTGAATATCGGGGGTGCCGCGCTCGTCCGACGCGGTGTGCCGCGTCGGCACGCCCATCGCCCAGGCCATCTCGTGATCTCGTCTCGCTCGCTGCGTGCGCTCTACGCGCCGTGGTTTGTCGTCGTTCTGTCCATCACGCTCCTCACAGCCTGCGGCGGGGGTGGCGAGAGCCCGAGCTCCGGGGCCGATGCGTCCGACGTCGTTGACCAGGACGCTGGCGATGCGGGCGGTGGGTCCGATGGCGGCGATGCGGACGTCGCCGACGATACGGGCGACGCGACCGACGCGGGCGGCGGGGACGCCGATGCAGTGGACGCGGACGCGGACGACACGAGCGTCGAGGACGCAGACGCCAGCGATGCGAGCGACACCGATGCGGGCGACGCGGGCGACGCAGGCTCGGACGCAGACGATGCAGCTTTGGACGCCTCGGACGCCGACACGGGCGACGTCGACGCCAGCGACACCAGTGCAGACGCAGACGCCAGCGATGCCGATGCGGGCGACGCGGGCGACGTCGACACCGGCGACGCCGACCCGGACGCGAGCGACACCGGCGACACCGACCCGGACGCGGGCGACACCGGCGACACGGACGCCTGCACCACCAACCCGTGCGGCGGCTGCGAGCCGCTCACCTTCGACGACGGCGATGCCGCCCCCGGCGACGTGTGCGGCGGCCCCTGCGGCGACGGCGCCCTTGTCTGCGACGGCCTCGACGCCCTGCGCTGCGAAGCGCCGCCCCGCAACGGCTGCGGCGGCTGCGACGGCCTCGACGGCGTGCCCGGCGAGAGCTGCGGGCCCGCCGAGCTCGACGGCGCCGGGCGCTGGCGGTGCGTCGACCCAGACGCTGTCGCCTGCGTCGGCGCCTCGACGAACGCGTGCGGCGGCACGGCGGCGCTCGACCCACCGTGGGGCGCGACCTGCGGCGACGACGGGCTCGGCCGCATCGTGTGCGACGGCACCGACGGCGTGCGCTGCGACGACCCGGGCACAAATGCATGCGGCGGCATCACACCGCTCGGCGTGACCCCGGGCGAGACCTGCGGGCCGTGCGGCGCGGCATGGACGTGCGACGGCACCGACGCGGTCGTGTGCCCCTTCACCGCGAACCTCTGCGGCGGCTGCGAACCCCTGCGCGGCGACCCGGGTGAGATGTGCGCCGAGGCCGCCACGTTCGCCTGCACCGGACCGGACACCGTCGAGTGCATCCGCGGCGCAGTCGGCGCGTGCGACCCCGACGTCGCCGACGACGCGCTCATCGGGACGACGTGCGGCGAATGCGGCGACGGCTTCGTCGGCTGCACCGATGGCGTCGAGGCCTGCATCGGCGCGTCCGCCCCCAACGCGTGCGGCGGATGCGGACCCCTGCCCGGCACGCCGACCGAACGATGCAGCGTCGACGCCACGTGGCAGTGCACCGACGACGGGACCCTCGCCTGCGACGGCCCCCTCGGCGCGATCGGCGACCCGTGCGTCGACGACGCCTCGTGCGCCTCGAGCCTCTGCACCCGGCTCGCCACCCACAGCGACCTGCAGGTGTGCGCCGAGTATTGCGACCCCGGCCACGGCGCGCTTTGCGAGGCCGACGAGGCGTGCTTCGTGCTGGTCCTCGAGGATCCGACCGCCGCTCGAGAGGCCCTCGCGGCCTGCGAGGACGCCTGCGCCGGCCGGCCCGACGTGTTCTTCTGCCGCGCGGAGTGCGCCGAGGCCCACCCCATCGCGTCGCACGCCCGCTGCCTGCCCACGGACCGCTGCTTCGACGGCGACGGCGACGGGTACGGCGTCGCCGGCTCGTGCCGCGTCGACTGCGACGACCGCGAACCCCTGCGCAACCGCGACGCCGCCGAGGTCTGCGACGGGCTCGATAACGACTGCGATGGGCGCGTAGACGAGACGACGGACGCCGAGCTCGGCTGTGTCGCTCCGGATGTGTGTGTCGACGGCGCGTGCGGCGTGCCCGAGGTCTGCGGTGCCGCCGGGGACGAAGACGGCGACGGGCTCGAGGGCTGCGACGACCCCGACTGCGCCGACTACATCGACTGCCTCGACGGCGGCCCGTGCCTGAACGCCTACGACCTCGAAGCCATCGCCGGCGGAGCACGCGGCGACATGCTGCTGGCCTGCTACGAGGGCTGCGCCGAACGCCTCGACCTCGCCGGCTGCGCGGCGGAGTGCCTCGCCGACGAGGACTATGTGTCCGGCGAATGCGCGCCGTGCATGGGCGACTGGCTCGCATGCCAGATCGTCGCGTGCACCGACGCCTGCGCCGACGGCGGCGAGGACTGCATCGCGTGCCGCACCGCCTGTGACGACGCCCGCGACGCCTGCGGCGGACTCGAGGCGTTCGAGCCCTGCGCCGCCCACGAGCAGCCGTGCTCGTACATCGAGCAGTCGACGCCGAACCACGTGTGCAACGTCGCCCGCGGCGTGTGCCTGCAGACCTGCGCGGCCGACGTGGGGACGTCGTGCCCGGTGGGCGCCGCGTGCGTCGACGGCGATCGAATCGACGAGGCCGAGCTCGCACCCCGCGGCGTCTGCCTGCCCGGCGAGTGCGCCGCGACGTACGCCGACACCACCTGCCCCGACGACGCGACCTGTGTGCTCGCCTCGACCCGCACCGCGAGCTTCTGCGAAGCCGCGGGCGACGTCCCGGCCGGCGGCCGCTGCGAAGTCAGCGCCGACCCCGGTGCCGCGCCCGACGACCGGTGCGCGCCCGGGCTGCTCTGCCTGTCGAACCGGTGCGTCGAGGTCTGCGACGCCCGCTTCGTCGCGCCGGACCCGGGCTGCGACGACGGCTTGAGCTGCGTCGGGGTCTTCGCCGCGTCGGACCGCAACGCCCCGGGCGTATGCGCCCCCGCCTGCGACGCGTGGTCCGAGGGCGCGTGCGACCTGGGCGAGGCGTGTGTGCCCAACCGCGGCGAGCCCGGCGCTCGCGAGGCCTTCTATTGCGCGCCGGTCGACACCCCCGGCGGCGACGGCACCCCGTGCGCGCTCGGCGACCAGTGTGCCGAGGGCTTCGTGTGCACCGAGCGTGCGGACGGCGCGCCGACGTGCCGCCCGATCTGCGACGTGGCCGACCCCGATGTCGGCCCCCTCGCCGATTGCGACGACGGCGCCGTGTGCCTCTCGGCCGAGGTCGGGCGGCTTGGTCTCTGCCACGACGGATGCGAGCCGTTTGCCGACGATCGCGCCTGCGGCGACGACCGCGTGTGCCAGCCGCAGCGCGTCGAATTCCGGTACGCGCCGGACGTCGGGGCGTGCGTGCCGGCGAACGACGGAGCCGCGGTCGGCGAACCCTGCAATCGGTTCGACGGCGCGGGGTGCGCCGGCACCGCCGCGTGCGTGCCCGACCCGCTCGGCGCGGACCCGGCGATCGGCGTGTGCGCCGAGACCTGCGACCCGTTCGCGCCGACGTGCGGACGCGACGAGGTCTGCGCCTTCGTGCCGGCCATCGCCGGCCGCGGCGCGTCCCTCGGCGCGTGCGTGGCGACGGTCGATGCCGCGTCCGCGTTCGAGCCGTGCGCGTCCCCCGCGGGCGCCGCGTGCCGCAACGGCGGTGGCTGCTACGACCTCGGCGATGGTCCGATCTGCCTGCAGGCGTGCCGCATCGGCGGCGACGATTGCCCCGCCGGACGCACCTGCGACTCGTGGATCGACTGGGACGGCCGCCCGATCGACATCGGGGTGTGTCGGTAGGCGGCGGTTCGGGCGCATGCCCCGAATCACCCGGGGCGGTCACACACCCCTTGACCCGCCTCGCAGCGCGCGGCACCTCGGAGTGGCACCCACACCCCGGATCTGTCGTGCGCAGCGTCTGTGTCTTCTGCGGATCTCGGCCGGGCACCGACCCGGCGTGGGTCGACACCGGTCGGCGCTTCGGTCAGCGGCTCGCGGAGCGGGGGCTGACGCTGGTGTATGGCGGCGGGCACGTCGGCATGATGGGCGCGGTCGCCGATGGCGCGCTCGACGCGGGCGGTGACGTCATCGGCGTCATCCCGCGGGGGCTCGTCGCCCGCGAGGTCGCCCATCCGCGGGTGACGCAGATGGACGTCGTCGACTCGATGCACGAGCGCAAGGCGCGGTTCGCCGAGCTCTCGGACGCGTTCGTCGCGCTGCCCGGCGGCATCGGCACCCTCGAAGAGCTCTTCGAGACGTGGACGTGGCTGCAGCTCGGCATCCACAGCAAGCCCGTGTCGCTGCTCGACATCGGCGGCTACTGGTCGGGGCTGGTGGGCTTTCTCGACCACGCCGTCGACAGCGGCTTCGTTGGCGCACCGACGCGCGGCGACCTCATCGTCGACACCGACACCGACACGCTGCTCGACCGGCTCGCCGCGTGGACGCCCCGTGACGTACGGCCCTGGCTCGACGCGTCCGAGAGCTGACCGACGGCGCACCTGGCGCGATGCGTCGCAATCCACGTTTGCACCGGGGCGTGGGACGCGTTACCCACGATGGGCTGCAATCCCCTGCACCCGATCGACCCCGGCTCGCCATGAACGCGACACGGCTGCGTGCCCTCTTCGCCCTCGCTCTCACTGCGTCCCTCTGCACCGTCGCCGCCTGCGGTGACGACGGCGACGACGGCGGCTCGACCGCCGACACCGGCGTGACCGACACCGGCATGACCGACACCGGTGACGACACGTCGACCGACGCGGGTGAAGACGCCACCGAAGACGCGGGCGAGGACGCCACCGAAGACACGGGCGAAGACGCCGGCGAAGACGCCGCCGGCGACACGGGCGAAGACACCTCCGAAGACGCGGGCGAGGACGCCGGCGGCGACGACCGCAACCCGGACTGCGACCCGCTCGTCGAGATCGAGTGCGCGCTGCCGTGGCCGTCGAACCTGTACCTCGAAGACGACGCCGACCGCGTCACCGGGTACACCCTCGGGTTCGGCGAGACCTCGCTGCCGGTGAACTTCCAGGACGTGCAGGTGCGGCCGGATCCCTTCCGGTACCTCGACGGGTACGGCGTCAGCACGCCGATCATCGCCCACTGGCCGAACCTCGACGCCAGCGAGCTGCCCAACGAGCAGCAGGTGCCGGCGTCGCTCGACGCCGACGCGTCGATCCTCTTCTTCGCCGTGCGCGAGGACGGCCTCGAGCGCGTCCCGTACTGGGCCGAGCTGGACGACTGGGAGTCGGACCCCGTCGACCAGGTGCTCTGGGTGCGCCCGGGCGTCGTGCTCGAAGAGGCAACGCGATACGTGGTCGCCTTCCGCGACCTGCAGGACACGGACGGTGCGCCGATCGAGGCCGGCGAGGCCTTCGCCGCCCTGCGCGACGGCACCACCGACGGCGACGCCCTGCTCGCCCCGCGCCAGGCCCGCTTCGACGAGATCTTCGGCCTGCTCGAAGCCGAGGGCGTCGACCGCGACGACCTCGTGCTGGCATGGGACTTCGTGACCGCGTCCAGCGACGCGATGCACGGCCGCATGCTTCACATCCGTGACCTCGCGCTCGACTCGCACCCCGACGGCAGCGAGATCGTGATCGAGAACGTGACGGAGTACACCGAAGAGCAGCACCTGTGGTGGGCGCGCGTGCTCACCGGGTACATCGAGTCCCCGAGCTACATCGAGCAGGACGTCATCGACGACGACGGCTTCGAGGTGATCGGCTGGGTCCTCACGCGCGGCGAGGACGGGATGCCCGTGCAGAACGGCACGAACCGCACCCCGTTCTGGATCGGCATCCCCCACTCGGCGATGGACGGCACGCCGCACCGCCTCGTGCAGTACGGCCACGGGTTCTTCGGCGAAGCCGACGGCACCACCGGCCACTGGACGTCGAACGGGCACATCGCAAACGAAGCAAACTACATCTTCTTCGGCAGCAACTGGACGGGCATGGCCGACGACGACTTCGGCAACGTCCAGTACGCCGTGTTCGACATGAACCACATCCGCTGGCTGCCCGAGCGGGTGCACCAGGGCATGATCGAGTTCATCCTCTTCGCCCGCGCCATGCGCGAGCAGTTCCCCGCGTTCGACATCGTCGTCGACAACGGCATCGAGATCGACACCGACGAGATGTACTACCTCGGCATCTCGCAGGGCGGCATCAACGGCGCGACGTACATGGCGCTCAGCCCGGACATCGCCCGTGGGCACCTCGGCGTGCCGGGCGCGAACTACGGCCTGATGGAGCACCGGTCCACGAACTTCGACCAGTTCTTCACCGCCCTCGCCGGCTCGTACCCGGGCCGCTCGCAGCAGGCCGTCCTGCTCGCGATGGTGAACCAGCTGTGGGACGCGACCGACCCGATCTCGTACTGGCGGCACATCACCGCCGAACCGTTTGGTGACGACGCCCCCCGGTACGTGCACGCGACGCCGTCGAAGGGCGACCGGCAGGTGACGACGATCTCGATGGAGGTCGTGGCGCGCACCCCGGGCATGGGCCTCGCCGTGCTCGAGAACTACGACCCCGAGCGCGAGATCGGGCTCGTCGAAGAGGTCGCGTACCCGCACACCGGCTCGGGCCTCGTGCTGTACAACTTCGGCAACGACTGGCCGACGCCCGGCGTGAACCGCCCGGTGACGTCGAACGTCGTCGACGCCCACGACGCCCAGCGGTGGCAGCCGGAGCACTGGCAGCAGATCATCACGTTCTTCCAGACCGGCGACATCGTCGACACGTGCGGCGAGGGCGGCTGCCACTTCACCCCCGAAGAGTGGCCCGGACGCATCGAGCCCCGCCTCGACCGCGAATAGTCCCGGTCAGCGAATCGACGGCCGGCCTGCGGAATCGAACCCCGGGGTCTGCGGTTGACGGACCCCGATGCGATCCGCATCGAACCCGTGTCCGCCGACCCGTTCGCCTGCAATGACCCTTCGGACCTCGCTGCTCGCCCTCGTCACCTGCGCGCTCTTCACGAGCGTGACGTCGCTCGCGTGGGCGAACCCATGGCCGAGCGCTCCGAGTGGCGCGCAGCTGGCGACGGCCGAGGACGAAGGGGACCCGCGCGTCGTCACGACCCTGCTCGTCGACGCCGCGACGGTCGCGCCGGGCGACACCGTCCGCGTCGGCGTCCACTTCGCGATGGACCCGCACTGGCACGTGTACTGGTCGAACCCCGGCCAGGGCGCGTACGCCACCGAGGTCCAGCACCGCAGCGCCGGTGACGCCGGGCCCCTGCAGTGGCCCGCGCCGTCGATCTTCACGACGAGCGACGGGTTCATCACGACCTACGGCTACGAAGACGAGGTCGTGCTCTTCTATGACTGGACGGTGCCCGCCGACGCGACCGGCACCGCGACGCTCGACGTCGTCGCCGACTTTCTGACCTGCGAGGTCGACTGCATCCCCGGGCGCACCGAGCTGACCCGCGACGTGCCGGTGTCCGCGGCGACCACGCCCCCCGACACGCCCACCCGGGCCGCCTTCGACGCAGCGGCCGCCACGGTGCCCACCGCGGTCGACGACATCGCGTCCACCGAGGCGTGGCTCGTGCCGGCGGTGTCGGCCATCGCGCCCGGCGAGACCGTCCGCATCGTGTGGAGCGTCGTGACCTGCCGCATCCCCCTCGCCGAGGACGATCTGTGCCCGGCGATCGACCTCGAGGCCAGCCGCTACATCCCCGACCGCACCCCGAGCGTCGAGTGGCTGTCGACCCGCCTGCGCCCTCACCCGTCGGCGTACCGCGGCGTGCTCGTCGAGCTCACCGGCCGCGCCAGCCCGGACGTCCTCGACGACGACGCGCCGATCGGCGGCGTGCTCGTGCTCGCCGAGACCGACGCTGCCGGCCCCACCCGAGAACGCGCCCTCGCTCTCGACGGCGCCGTGCCCCGGGTCGCGGACGTGTCCGACGTCACGCCGATCGACGACCTCGTCCTCGCCGACCTGCCGGCGCTCGACGAGGTGGGCGGTGACGACGCGCCGACGCTCACGATGGCCACGACCGACGCCAGCGCGACGGCGCCCCCCGCGCGGCCCCCGATGCCCCTGTGGCAGGCGATCCTCTTCGGCCTGCTCGGCGGCGCGCTGCTCAACCTGATGCCGTGTGTGCTGCCCGTGCTGGCGCTGAAGGTGACCGGGTTCGCCCGCCTCGCCCATGACGAGGACGGCGCGATCGGCGCCCACGCCCTCGCCTACGCCGGCGGCGTCATCGGCTCGATGCTCGCCCTCGCCGGCGCCGTGATCGCGCTGCAGCAGGGTGGCGCAGCGGTCGGCTGGGGCTTTCAGTTTCAGCACCCGCCCTTCGTCGCCGCCATCGCCGCGATCGTCGTGCTCTTCGCCGCGAACCTCTTTGGCGCGTGGACGCTCACCCTCGACGCATCCCGCCTCGACGCCGCCACCCGCGAGCGCCACGGCGTGTCGCGCAGCGCCCTCGAAGGCGTGCTCACCGTCGTGCTCGCGACCCCGTGCTCGGCGCCGCTGCTCGGCACGGCGATCGGGTTCGCCCTGGCCGCCGGCCCCGCCACGACCCTGGCGACGTTCGCAGCCGTGGGCGTGGGCCTCGCCGCGCCGTTCGTCATCCTCACGCTGATCCCCGGCGCGGCGCGCATCGTCCCGCGGCCGGGCCCGTGGATGGACACCCTGAAGCACGCCCTCGCCTTCGCCCTGCTGGCGACCGCCGCGTGGCTCGGCTGGGTGTTCGGCCAGCTCACCGACGCCGACGCCCTCGGGCGCCTCGTCGCGTGGCTGCTCGCGGTGTCGCTCGTCGCGTGGCTCTTCGGTCGCGCCCAGCGCCGCGGCGGGCTGTGGCCCATCGCCGTCGCTGTCGTCGGGATCGCCGCCGTGGTCGGTCTCGGCCGCGTCGCCCTGCCGACCGAAGCAGGCCAGGGCGACGGCGCGACCGCTCACGTCGCCGAGGGCTGGGTCCCGTGGTCCGAAGACGCGGTCGCCACCGCGATCGCCGAAGGGCGGCCCGTGTTCGTCGACTTCACCGCCGACTGGTGCATCACCTGCAAGGTGAACGAACGCACCGTTCTTGCCGACGAGCGCATCACAGCCGCAGCCGCCGAGCACGACGTGGTGCGCATGATCGCCGACTGGACGGCGCGCGACGATCGGATTCGAGACGAGCTCGCCCGGCACGGACGCGCCGGCGTCCCCGTGTACCTGATGTACGGCCCCGGCGCGCCGAGCACCCCCGAGATTCTGCCCGAGGTGCTCACCGTCGACCGCGTCGTGCGCGCGTTCGAAGACGCACCCCGCTGACCCCCGTTCTCGCTCTCTCACCCACCCGCCCATGAGGCTCTGCATGCGATTCGCTCTCGCGCTTCTTGCCCTTCTCGCCCTGCCGCTCGCGGCGCACGCTCAGGACGCCACCGCCGTCGTCGGCGAAGCGGCGCCGGACTTCACGCTGACCGACACGGACGGCACGACGCACACCCTGAGCGACTACCAGGGCCAGATCGTCGTCCTCGAGTGGACGAACCCCGGCTGCCCCTTCGTCGTCCGCCACTACGCCGACGGCACGATGCCCGCGCTTCGCGACCGGCTCGGTGACGACGTCGTCTGGCTGGCGATCAACTCGACCCACGCCGGTCACGCCGACGCCGCGCTGATCGAGGGCGGCAACGAGGGCCAGACCTGGCCGACGCTGCTCGACGGCGACGGTGCTGTGGGCCGCACATACGGCGCGCGGACGACCCCGCACATGTACGTGGTCGACGCCGAGGGGACCCTCGCCTACGCCGGCGCGATCGACAGCGACCCACGCGGATCGCAGGCGCTCGACGACCGCACCCAGTACGTCGAGGACGCCGTCACCGCGCTCGCCGCGGCAGGCACCGTGCCGACGTCGACGTCCGACCCGTACGGCTGCTCGGTGAAGTACGCCGACTGATCCGGACCGGCGCGCGCGCTAGAGGTACGGCGACGCCAGCCGCACCAGCCCATCGCGCACGCGCACGAGCACCCCGCGCTTCGCCAGGCGGGCCGCATCGACGGTCTGCCCGGCGTCGCGCCGCTCGAGGACGAGCTGTTCGACGGCGCACGCAAACGCGGCGTCGTAGACCTCGACGTTGAACTCGAAGTTCAGCGACAGGCTGCGCGCGTCCCAGTTGCCCGACCCGATCAGCGTCCACGCGCCGTCGACGACCATGACCTTGGAGTGGTCGAACGGCGGCAGCGAGAACGTGACCCGTGCTCCATGAGCGATCAGGCGCTCGACCCGCCGCATGGCCGCCCACGTCATGAAGGCGAAGTTGTTGGCGCCGGGCAGCACGAGGTCGATCTCGACGCCCCGCCGCGCCGCCGTCTCGAGCGCCCACATCAGCGGCTCGTCGGGCACGAAGTACGGCGTCATGATGCGCACCCGCTCGCGGGCGACGGACACGGCGCCGAGCAGCACGCGCTCGAGGCGTTCGCGGGTCTCGTCGGGCCCGTCGCTGACGCCACGCGCGGCGACCGGACCGACCTCGGCCACCTCGGGGAACCACGGGTCCGTCGCGAGCCGCTCGCTGGTGGCGAACTCCCAGTCGATCGCGAAGGCCTCGGTCAGCTGGGCCACGATCGGCCCCTCGAGGCGAAAGTGCAGGTCCCGCACCGGGTGCTTCGGCTCGTCGTCGAGCACGTGCCCCTGCTTGAGGTTCATGCCGCCGGTGAACCCGACACAGCCGTCGACCACGAGGATCTTTCGGTGGTTGCGCAGGTTCAAGAACGCGATGTTCCAGGGCGCCAGAGCCGGCAGAAAGCGCGCCGCAGAGACGTCCCGCGCGCGGAGGTGCGACACGATGCGGCGCGGCCAGCCGTAGCGCTCGCCCACCGCGTCGACGAGCACCCGCACGACGACGCCGCGCTCGTGCGCCCGCGCCAGCGCGTCGACGAAGCGCAGCCCGACCCGGTCGGCGTTGAAGATGTAGCTCGACAGCCCCACGCAGCGCTCGGCCGCGTCGATCGCCGCGATCATCGCGGGGTAGGCGGCGTCGCCATTCACCAGCGGCTCGACGGCGTTGCCGCGCAGCAGCGCCCGGTCGGACAGGCTGCCGACGAGGTGCACGAGCGGCCCGAGGTGACCGCACCCGTCGGGGGCATGGGCGCGCCAGGCGTCGGGCTCGATGGCGTGCACATCGACCTCGGTCGCGCGATGCGAGGGCAGCCCCGCGCGCAGGCTGACGGCGCGGCGACGGATCCGGTTCACGCCGAACACGAGGTACAGCAGCGCCCCGATCCCCGGCGCCAGCAGGACGAGCCCCGCCCACGCCACGGCCGACCGATCGTTCTGCTTGGTCAGCACGATGTGCCCGACGGCGACGATGTCCGCCACGGTGATCGTCAGCGCGACGAGCGCCGCCTGCCAGCCCATCCCATCACCCACGCCGCGCCCCCCATGACCCGCGGGTCAACCAGGCGAACACGGTGGAGTTGATGCCGAGGCGGCGTCGCACGAGCACGATGAGGGTGAGGTTCCACAGCGCCATGCTCACCGCGGTGGCGGTGGCCGCCCCCGGCGCGCCGAGGCGAGGGATGAGCACGGCGTTCAACACGATATTGAGCGCAGCGACCGCCGCAAACACCCGGGCGACAAGTCGCTCGTTGCCGCTCATGATCAGCAGGTATCCGACGCTGCCCGAGAGCGCGTTGACGACATTGCCCGCGGCGAGGATCGCGAAGGGGATGCGCGCGTCGACGAACTCGTGGCCCCAGAACGGCAGCAGCCACGGCGAGAGCCCGACGAGCACGACCGCGATCGGCACGGTGCCCGCGGTCACGATCGCCGACGAGGTCGCGACGAGCCGCTGCAGCTCGACGGTGCGGCCGGCGGCGTGCAGGGACGCGAAGCGCGGCGCGATCACGAGGTTCAGCGCCGTGAGCACCATCGAGATGAAGGTCGAGAGCTGCACGGCGATCGCGTACACCCCGGTCTCGGCGTCGGTCGACAGGGACTTCATCATCACGACGTCGAGCTGCCGGTTGAGCACGCCGAGCCCACCGAGCACCAGCATGGGCGCGGCTGCGGTCATCCAGCGGCGGACCTCGACCCGCGGCGCGGCGTCGCGCACCCAGTCCGGCAGGTAGCGCTCGCGCGCCACGGTGGCGACGACCAGGGCGATGACGCCGGCGGCGAGGTGGCTGGCCATCGCGAGCTCGGGCTCGCTCGACGCCCCCGCCCACCACAGCCCGCCGACCGCCGCGGCGAACGCGACCGGGCGCACGAGGTTCGCCGGCACGTTGGCGATGACCGTGTGGTGCAGCCCCCGCAGGATCGCGCCGTGCAGGCTGACGAGGGTGAGCGCGACGAGCAGCCCCATGGCCACCGCGGTGGTGCGCACGGTGGCAGCATCGGCGCCGGTGAGGGCGACCACGCCCACCGCGATCGCGCCGATTGTGACGCCGGCGACGAGCCCCGCCCGAGGCGCGAACGACGCGAGGCCGCGCAGCCCGGAGCCGTCGCGCTGATCGAGCAGCACCGCGACGTCACGCACGGTCACGATCTCGAGCCCGAGGCGGGCGAGCACACCGAGGATGTTCACCAGCGCAAACGCGAACGCGTACACGCCCATGCCGTCCGCGCCGAGCCACCGCCCGAGCAGGACGCTCGTGACGAGCCCGAGGGCGGTCGCCGCGACCTGCAGGCCGAGGTTTGCCGCCGATGCGCCGGCCAGGCGCGACCACCACGAGCGGTCGGCGGCGTCGCCGGTCACGGCGTCGACCGCGGGTGGACGTCGGGGACCCAGACGCCGGCGGTCTCCAGGGGCAGCTCGACGAAGCGCTGGCGCACCGCACGCAGCGTGCGCCGGTTCGCCGCGCGCACCGCCTGGTTCGCGGCCTCGGCGGTGAGCTCGGCGCGGGCGCGCACCTGCAGGCGCGGCGACCGCGCGAGCGCCGGCTGCGCGAGGGTGTACCCGTGCAGCCGCATCGCGTCGCCGGCGACGGCTTCGATGAGGCCCACCTGTTCGGGGGTGAGCTCGCCGCGCCACTTGTCGATGGACGCCGTGTTCAGCGGCTGGCGGACCTTCTCGATGTGGCCCTTCACCCAGCCGTCGTAGTTCTGTGTGGTGACCGCGTCGGTGCGGTGGTGCTCGAGCATGCCGGGCTCGAAGTCCTCGCCGATGAGGGCGGCGACACGGCGCAGCTCGGGCTCGGGGTCGGCGACGAGGTCCTCGTACCGCACGACCTGCACCCGCTCGCTCGGCCACGACGACGCGCGCACCGCCGACGACGCCCACTCTTCGGCGTGCACGGCGATCGACCAGCGCGCCCACGGCGTCTTCAAGAACGAGGCGATGGACGCCCGCGGGTCGCGGACCATCCAGATGATCGTCGCGTCGGGGAACCACTCGAGCAGCGTTCGCGCGTACGCGTGGTGCGGCGGCGTCTTCTCGCCGACGCGGGGCACGCCTTCGCGGGTCGCCCACGCCTCGAGCAGGGTGGCGAACACGCCCCGGTACGACCGACGGTCGGGGTCGCGCTGCACCTTCTCGAGGATGGCGCGCCCGTCGAGGTCCATGTGCCGAAACGGGCGCGACGCGGCGTACCGCCGCCAGAACCACGCGAGGTGGTCGTCGCGGCGCAGGTCGAGCCACGGATACAGGCGCGTCCACGTCGAGACGAAGTTCGTCTCGGGCGTGACCGAGATGCGCGAGTGCGCCGACACCATCGCCCGCATGAGCGTGGTGCCGCTCCGCCCCGTGCCGACGATGAAGAAGGGTCGATCGACCATGGGTG
>Ga0070728_10002237_pt1 | contig 24779 bp, 22 predicted proteins | sample tdDd471_FD_66723 | JGI IMG/M metagenome (GOLD analysis project Ga0070728, IMG submission 66723) | Marine sediment microbial communities from the Atlantic coast under amendment with organic carbon and nitrate - tdDd47.1 | ecosystem: Environmental > Aquatic > Marine > Coastal > Sediment | place...
AGAAGCCTCGGTGCTATTACCGTATTTGTCCTTATTCCGATTTCCCGGTTCTGTATCTGTTCCAAAAGCAGCTTGGCTGCCAGGTGTCCGATATAGGCGCTGGGATGTTCAAATGATGTTAAAGATACCTGGTTCAGTTGTGCTGTCTCTGAGTTATCAAAACTGATTATAGATATATCATCAGGTGTATTGTAATTTTGAGTTTCAGCAAAGTTTATAAGCTGAAGAGCATCTTCATCACTGGAACAGATAAACGCTGTGGGGACATTTCTGGCCTGGAATATTTTTTCTGCCATTTGAAAGGCTGTGCTCTGCTCTCCCTGGCCGGTGAATCCTATTTGCATTACATTTTCCGGGGAAACTCCTTTCTGTCTGAGATATTCCAGTGCGCCCTCTTTTCTTCTTATTTTCGTCAGGTAATCCTGTTGATAAAAAACACCGATATCCCGGTGGCCGCATTGCCAGAGGTATTCAGCAGCTTGAAGTCCCCCGTTGAAATCATCCATTCTGATAGAACTGAACTCATGTTCGGGAAATTCATTATCCAGTAGTATAATGGGTATCCCCTGTTCATTGATTTCCATCATCAGATCTTTATTTGATTCTCCTGCTCCAGAATAAACCGGCTCAATAATAATCCCGTCAACGGATTTATTTTTGAGATTCATAAGAATCTCCCGCTCTTTTTCAAGATTGTATTCCGATTGATTCAGTAATAACTGGTAACCTTCCTTATAGAGGATCTGGCTGCAGCCTTTAATCATTTTCGGGAAAATATAGGAGTCTGAAAAAAAACATACAAATGCAATATTCATAGAGTTATCGCTGTCAATGGATTTACTTCTGCAGAATGTTCCGATACCTTTGAGTGTTTCCGTAACACCTTCCCCTGACAGAAGTTCCAACGCCTGTCGTACAGCGTTGCGCGATACTCCGAAACGTTTTGTCAATTCACTTTCTGAAGGAATCTTGTCTCCGGGGTGAATGTTTCCACTGGCGATTTCATCTCTCACCCACTGTGCAATAATCTCATATTTTTTCATTTATAGTACAACTTGTCCTGTTTCTTTGATTTTCTCATTATAGTTCTATTCCCAGCCATGTCAAGGGAGCAATCATGTATTAAATCTCCTATGTTTTCTTGACCAATGGAATAGCATATGCTATTAATATAGTATAAAGCAGTACAAGTTGTACTGTTGAACTTATTGGAGATTAACATTATGAAGAAAAATAATAATAGAGAAGTCTGGTTCGTTACGGGAAGCCAGCATTTATATGGTGATAAAACACTAAAACAGGTTGATGTCGATTCTGCAAGGATTGTCGAGAGCCTGAATGGCAGAGATGCCATCCCTTTTGTAATCAAATTCAAACCGGTTGTTACAGATGCAGGAATGATTTCTAAAGTATGCAGAGAAGCGAATGCTGATGATAACTGTATCGGTCTTATTTTGTGGATGCATACTTTTTCTCCTGCAAAAATGTGGATTAAAGGTTTGCTTGAGTTGAAAAAACCTTTTGCTCATTTACACACTCAGTTCAATAGAGACATTCCATGGGATTCAATTGATATGGATTTTATGAACCTCAATCAGTCTGCTCATGGTGGTCGGGAATTCGGATTTATCGTATCCCGTTTAAGAATGAACCGCACTGTGATTTCCGGTCATTTTGAAGATGTTTCAACAGTAGAAAAACTCGCAGGCTGGATGAGAGTGGCCAATGCTTTTAATGAAACTCAGAATATGAAGATTGCCAGATTCGGCGATAATATGCGTGAAGTAGCCGTTACAGAAGGTGATAAAGTAGAAGCGCAGATAAAATTCGGATATTCCGTCAGCAGCTATGGATTAGGTGATCTGGCAGCCCATCAGAAAAGTGTGAGCAATGCCGATATTCAAGTGCTGCTGGAAGAGTATGAAGCTTCCTATACGATGAGCAAAGAGCTGCTCGGTGGCGGATCCTTGAGAGCAGCTGTTGTCGATGCCGCCAGAATCGAACTTACCATAAAGTCCTTTCTCGAAGCCGGTGATTTTTCAGCTTTCACAACGACTTTTGAAAACCTTCATGGTTTAAAACAACTTCCGGGGCTTGCCTGTCAGAGATTGATGGATCAGGGCTATGGTTTCGGTGCCGAAGGTGATTGGAAAACTTCAGCATTAACGAGAACTATGAAAATTATGGGTGAAGGATTACATGGCGGTACTTCCTTTATGGAAGATTATACTTATCACTTTGAACCTGGTAATATGAAGGTTTTGGGATCTCATATGCTTGAAGTCTGTCCTTCAATTGCTGCAGGGAAACCGACTTTAGAAGTTCATCCCCTTGGAATCGGCGGAAAGGAAGACCCCGCAAGATTGGTTTTTACAGGCCGGAAAGGTCCGGCAATCAACGCTACCGTTCTCGATATGGGTAACCGGTTCAGAATGCTCGTCAACGAAGTGGAAGCGGTCACTCCCCAATCAGATCTGCCGAAACTTCCCGTTGCGAGAGTCCTTTGGGAAGCGCAGCCCGATCTGGCAACTGCCGCTACAGCCTGGATATATGGTGGAGGGGCACATCACACCGTATACAGTCAGTCTGTTACAACAGAAATGCTCGAAATATTTTCAGAAATGGCAGATATAGAATTCCTTGTAATAGATAAAGATACCAGAATAAGAGATTTTAAAAATACAATCCGATGGAACGATTCTTCATATGGCAGATGATAGAAATTTTTCAAAGCTGAAGCAGGAAGTTCTCAATGCCAATCTGCGTCTTGTAAAAGAGGGACTGGTAGTTCTCACCTGGGGAAATGCCAGTCAGGCCGATAGGGATAAGGGTGTCTACGCCATCAAGCCGAGTGGAGTTTCTTATGATACGATGAAAGCTGATGATATCGTCATCGTTTCTATCGAAACGGGAGATGTTGTCCAGGGGAATTTGTGTCCTTCCTCAGATGCGGACACTCACAGTGTTTTGTACCGGGCTTTTCCTTCGGTAAATGGTATTGTTCACACCCATTCTCTCTATGCGGTCAGTTGGGCCCAGGCTGAAATGGCTATTCCCTGTATGGGCACGACTCATGCCGATACTTTCTACGAATCTGTTCCATTGACCCGAGGGCTGACTGAAGAGGAGATCAATTCCGATTATGAAGAGAACAGCGGAAATGTGATAGTCGAATATTTTGAAGAGAATAATATTGATCCCGATCACTCTCCCGGAGTTCTTCTGCCTCATCACGGGCCATTTACCTGGGGTGGTGATGCCATGGATGCAGTAAAGAACTCTATCATTCTTGAAGAAGTGGCGAAAATGGCGATGAATACCCGGTTGCTGGCTGGAAAAAATATGCCGGCTCCCGGGTATCTGAAGGATAAACACTTTAAGAGAAAACACGGAGTCCATGCTTATTACGGGCAGAAAATAGATCTCTGATTACAAAAGCCTGCCGAACATATTCTCTTAATTTCTACTTGATTAATTCCCCAATAATGCATAATGTTACCTATAAATACTTTAAAATCCTTAGGTGAATGATTATGAAAGAAATATGGTACACTGTTTCCCAGGCGGCAGAGCTTCTGCAGCTTCATGAAAAAACAGTTCAGAGGTTTATACGAGAAGGCAAACTGCAGGCAAAGAAAGTCGGTAGAAGTTACAGAATCAGCGGTCACGAACTCAGTATTTTTAGCGGTGATGATAAAAAAGAATCCTTTGTTTATACTCCTCAAAGTCAGGATCTTCGTGATGCTCCCTCAGCATCGGCGGTTGTTGACTGTTATGTCGGTGGGAAAGATGAAGCTATGAGAATTTCCAATACACTCGGAGCGGTTATGAACTCAAAACTTCCTGAAGACGGGAAAGGCCGATTCGATTTTATTTATTATGAAGAAGATCAGAAAGGGAAAATTGTTTTATACGGGCAACCTTTGCTGGTCAGCAAATTACTGCAGATTATTGACCAATTACTAAAATAAGAAGGAATATCAATGACTCGGACTATATACAAAACAGCAGAGGGACAGAAATCAATCAAGGATTTCTATAATGAAAATCTTGCGTTATTCCCAATGATTAAAGAATCATATATCAAAACATCTTTTGGACAGACTTTTATCGTTCAATTGGGAGACAGGAAAAATCCGCCTCTGTTACTGATACACGGCTCGGGTTCCAATTCTCTGTCATGGATGGGGGAGTGTAAAAATCTCAGTGCAACACACAGTGTTTATTGTATAGATATTCCCGGAGAACCAGGAAACAGCTCGACCGAACGGTTTAGCACCATAGGAGATTCATTCACATTGTGGCTCGATGAAGTGATTAAAGAACTGCATATAATAAAACCGATTTTAGGGGGATTATCCCTGGGGGGATGGGCAGCCATCAGGTATGCCATGGACAGGCCGGAAAGCGTTCAATCAGTAATTGCCCTGGCGCCGACTGGAATCGTCAAACCGAAATCGGGGTATCTTCTAAAAATGATTTACTATTCCATGAGAGGAGAAAAGGGAATTCGAAAACTCATGTCTATAATGTTCGATGGAGGGCCTGTTCCCGAAGCTGTTGTTCAATTTCAATTGCTTCTGACTGAGCATTTCAATTACAGGATGGATGTTCCCACCCTATTCGCTGATGGAGAGCTGAGTAATATGTCTGTACCTTTTACCTATGTCTGCGGTAGAGAGGATTTTATATTTGATGGAGCTAAAGCAGTCGAGAGATTGAGGCTATTAGCGCCGGAAGCGAAGACATTTTTACTGGATAAAGGGCATGCGATTACTGATATCAGTTTATTTCTTCTCCCGAAACAGGCATGAAGAAATTCATGTCGCTATTATAAAAATATAAAGGCAGCCCTTCGGCTATTGTAGGATGAATGGTGTCTAATGGATTCTGTCTCTGATGATGAATATGCAGGTGCGGTTCAGATGTCGATCCTGAATTCCCTACCTGCCCGAGATAATCGCCAATGGCAACAAGATCTCCGACTTTTACTTTAATAGAGTCCTTCAACAGATGATTCAACAATAAATAAGTCCCCGTAGATTCAATTTCGATGTAAATATAGTTCCCTTCCATGGAGAGAAATTCTTCAGAGCCAGGCGGGATATTTTCTTCTCCGTCATAAACAGCGATAATTCTGCCGGCGATCGGGCTGAATACTTTTTTTTGGTAAATTCCATAATCTTCAAGATTTACACTTCCTGTACTATAGGGCTCCATTAGAATATCATATGCCCATCTTTCCGACGGAATAATTGCATGAGGTTTATTATATTGAATTTGGTCGCCACCCCATCCGATAGTAGCATTCTCTTTGAATGGAGAATGAATCGTAACTGTTGGTTTCATTGTTTCAATATCAACAGGATAGGCTATGGGAAGAATATTTAATGTGATTAACAATGGAAATGTGAATAATAATGATAAGCAGCCTGTAACAAGAATGGCGATGATAGATTTTTTCTCTACGATTTTTCTTAAAAGATATATTGTAGAAAAAAGAAGAAGGATTACACCTGCTGGAGGGAAAACCAGAAGTGCCAGCATCCAGCTGACCGCACCTGGTATTCCATGAATCAGTAAAATATTTATCCATGTCAATAAGAGTAGTACTATTGAGGCAAGGTTGATAATTGGCAGTAAAGTCTTTTTAGAATTTTTCATATGCCAATAATTGAATATCAGTATAAATAATTCAATATTACAAACAGAGTATCAGAGAAACGTAAGAATCTTTTAAGACTTTCTTAAGATTCGTGCTTCGCACTATTTATAGTGGTAGAATCGCTATCGATAAAGAACTTTTAGTTTCTCCTCTTTAGCAGAAATACAGATCCTGAGAAATCAGAGGTTTTATTGAATTTTAGTAAATCATTTTGGTATTCAACGATCATTTTATTACAAGTCAGTTCTCGGATCATCCTATATTCTTCCAAGTTATCAAAAGGCAAAAATATTTCATTCGGAGAATCTTTGAAAGTATGGAGAATAATAAGAACTTCATTCTTTTTTCTGGAATACCTTATGAGGGCTTGCCAACCATGGGGATCTTTATAACTTGTTACGGATTCACCAAAACGATGGCTTTCTCCATCTACTATAATATGGGATGCATCACTATGAAAATTTATTGCATCACTAATTATGGACATCTGATTTTCAGAAAGTTTATCGATCTCTCCGCTTATACATATACGTCCCAGAAATGTCGCTGCAAGACTGTAATAGAGGCGCTGAGTATCATCATTTGGGTGGACAACAGCCCAAACCAGACTTTTGGATGGGGTAATAAGATTGTGAAGGTTGGCAGCGATTATAGGTATATTTTTTGTTTCATGAGCATCAGAAAAAGAAGATATATCAGAATTATTGATAAAGGAGGGTTCCAGCCTGTGCCCTCCCGAAGAGCAGTTCTCTATTATCAAATAGGGGAACTCCTCTTGTAATTCTCTATAGAAAGACTGTACTTCTGACAAATGTTTTCTTAATCCTTCACCGGGAGAATCATCTCCGTCACATCCCGGGCCGATTGTTTCATTATAGTCTATTTTGATATATCCTATTCTGCATTCACGTATCAGTTGGTAAAGTTTGGATTTAAGATAATCTCTCACTTCTTCCTTTCTGAAATCCAGAAAAAATCTGCTGCCCGATTTTACAGGTTTTTCATCGCGGTGCACGAGCCAATCTCTATTTTTGAGGATATTTGCATTCTCGCCGACAACTTCCGGCTCAAACCAGATTCCGGGAATCAAACCCTTTGCCCGAATTGTCCTGCAGAATTCAATCAATCCATAAGGGAAGAGATCCTTTGAAATATTCCAATCTCCCTGAGACATCTCCCATCGTCCACCTTCATCAGCATACCAGCCGGCATCGATGACAAAATACCGGGCTCCCATATTTTCCACTCTCTCCAGAAGTGGTGTAAGCTTTTCAGCTGATGGCTTTCCCCAGCTAGTACACCATTCATTGAATACGGGAGTCATATGCTGTCTGTTTTGTTTTTGCTGACTGATCAAAACATTGCACAATTTATCAATTCCACCCTTAACTGAGGTTATAGAAGCTTTTCCGGAACAGAAGGAATCTCCCGGTGAGAGATTTTTTATCCAATGGCCAAAATCCCTATCGGCCTGACCTCCGGAAAGATGAAAAAAATCATCTTTCCTGTAGATTTCCATCTGCCAGGAACCGGGCGCTTCAATATGGGCTCCCCAGGTAATGCCTTTTTCCGAATCTTCAATCCCGACAATGGGAAACCAACGGCGAACCGGCATGGAGCCAAGCTGGCCGAAACGTTCACAATTTACTCCATGGTTACACCAGGAACTATCCAGATCCAGATCCTCGGCATTTTCACAGATGTGTCTTCCTTCGGAACTCCAGGAGCTTTTGAACCGGTGGATTTTATATTTACCGGGACCATCATCGGTCTGGAAAGGACTGATAAAACCCATGGTAAAACTTGAAAGAAGTTCAAGGCCGATAATCTCGCTGCTATTGTTGATTATTTCTGAGTGGCAACGGAGGTACTCAGTCTCTTCGTGAAAAGTCAAATAATGTTTAACCTGAACTCCAAGGGGAGTCTGCATTACTGTTTTTATGATTGTTTTCTGATCAATAATCTCTTTTTCCTGAAACTGATAGTTAAGATTCTGAGCAGCTTTTCCATTTCGCATTGTCTGCCCCTGACTGAATCCTCCGGCTCTTTCCGATCCTGATAAGCTGATAAGAACAAGGGGTTCAACGTTCCAGGAATCGGGGTATCCTCCCCAATCCCTGAAAAAATGGTTTTCCGGCTGTGCCGACAAATCCTCTCTATGTTGGGGAATATCCTCGTCAAATCGGGCTGGAAGGATTCGCAATCCCATTATATGTGTGTCTTCATCTAGAATATAATGAACAATCAGGCTGCCGAGATTAAACTGCGAATAGATTCTTTTCATTTTTTTTACCTTCTAAAATCTGCCGTATTCATGGGCTGTTTTATATAGTGTCAGGATATTTTCTACGGAAGTATTGGGCTGAAGATTGTGACAGGGACCGAGAATAAAACCGGTTTTATCACCAGCAAAAGTATCTATCAGTTCCATGACCTGCTTTTTTACATCTTCAGGCGAACCCATGGGAAGAGTTTCCTGATTATCAACGGCACTGTGGAAGCAGAGTTTTTTTCCGTATTCTTTTTTGATGGAAATCAGGTCCCAGTCTCCGCATCGCCATTGAATCGGATTCAGAACATCGACGCCCATATCTATGAGCTCGGGAATCAGCATTCTCATGTCACCATCATCATGATGGAAAATCTGGATGTTGTAACTCTTTGCCAGATCTATAGCTCTCTGCATAGGTTCCCTGTAAAACTTGTAAAATATATCGGGACTTGTCATAAGACCATTCTGGGAACCCCAGTCATCTGTTACCTGATTAAAATCAATCATATCTCCTGCCGCTTCAAAACACCTTCTGTGGTATTCAGTGAAGAAATCGGATATCCGGCTGATTATGTATTGAGCTATTTCCGGATTGAGTACGGGATCCATCAGAGAATTTTCCATGCCCCTGATATAGTTGTGGTAGGTAAATGCTGCAGAATAACCGCAGCAGACCGCCCGCCCGCCGCATTGTGAGATGATCCCCGGTAGTGCGGAATAATCATACCAGTCCGGATCGGGCCAGTTATATTCTTCCGCTTCAGCCAGAGTTTCAATTTCGGACAGGGGATAAACTATCTGTTCTTCATAAGTTCCATATTCATAGGGACTCTGTCGGAAACCGAAACCCCATTCATTGTACGTAATTTCATTTTCTACTTTATATTCTGGTCCGATATATGGCGGGCGGACAAAGAGGATTCCATCAATGTCCATTTTATCCCATAAAGCAAGTATCCCTTGAACTCCTCTTGATAGCACACTGCCATTAAGTCCGAAACAAGGATCGGCTTCTCCTTTTCCTTCTTCTACACCGAAGTGGTCCATCAACTTTTCCTGAACTTCAATTGTGGCCCACATGTCTGTGGGAATCCGGTCTACCGGTTTGTGGTTGACCGCTGCCAGTATTCTTTCTTTATGTGTTAATTCCATTTTTTATCCTTTAACCGATCCGGCAGTTAATCCGGAAACGATATATTTCTGTCCCATAATATAGATGATCAGAACAGGCAAGATCGTTAATACAATATCTGCAAAAACCAGATGCCAATCCGATTCTCTTCTACCATAGAAATTGTAAATGGCCAGAGTCATAGGCCATTTTGATGTTCTATTGAGAACATAAAGAGGGATCATAAAATCATTCCAGGCATTCATAAAATTCAATACGGCAACAGTTACCGAAACAGGCTTTAATAAAGGAAAAACGATCTTCGAGAAAACAGTCAAGGGAGTTGCTCCATCTATGACAGCTGATTCTTCCAGGGATTGGGGAACAGAATTAATAAATCCGTAAAAAAGAAAAACACTGAAAGGGGTAAGCAGGGCACTGTAAAGTAGAATTATACCGGGATAACTGTTAATCAAATGGAATATCTGTAAAGTTTTTATTACGGTCACCATATTTAATGGAGCGACCAGTCCTATGAGAAAGTAAAAATATAGTCCCTTATTAAAGCGGGTTGGTCTTCTGGCAAGAATGTAGGCCACTGCGGAAGAACATGTTACACTAATAAAAACGCTTGATACCGCTATGAGAAAGCTATTTAAAAATGAGCGGATCAGGTTTCCTTCCTTAATGACTATCAGGTAATTTTTCCAATGAACAATCTCCGGTAAAGCCAGGTTCATCAGGTTGGAGCCTGTCCGGTCTTTTAGTGAGTTCACTATTACCATAAAAAAAGGTATAAGAATTACCAGACTGATAACCCATAAAACTATCTCTATCACGGTCAATTTTATTTTACTGGTTTTCATATAAAATCCACCTTTTTTTTATTAAGTAATCTGAGAATGGTAAAGGCAATTGCGGAAGTGAATATAAATATAACAACCCCGAATGCCGTGGCAAAACCATAGCGGCCAGCGGAAAACTGAGTAAAGACTGCAATATTCAGAACTTCCGTAAGATGTCCGGGACCGCCTTTTGTTAGAACAAATATTATATCGAAAACTTTAAGTCCCCAGATAATATTCAAAATTATGTTAATCGTAATGGATGGAGTTAAGAATGGAAGGGTTATGTGGGAGAATTTTTGTATTTTTCCTGCTCCATCAATTTCTGCCGCTTCATAAAGGCTTCTGGGAATCAATTGCAACCCGGCCATAAATATTACCATGCAGTAACCGGAAAAACGCCATATTTCCACGCTCATAACTGCCGGCATGGCTGTGTTAATATCCGCCAGCCATTCATGGGTAAAATTCCCCATTCCAATAATATTGAGAAACTGACTCAGCAGTCCTCTTACGGGATTAAATATTGAAGTAAAGACCAAACCTATTACCAGAGGTGACAGGATTGCCGGTATGTAAAAAATTGTCCTTAGTATATTTTTCGATCTTAATCCTTCATTTAGTAGAAGAGCTAGAAATAATCCGATTATGACTTTGAAAACTGTTGTTGTGATTGCATACTTTATAGTATTCATAATCAATAGTTTGTTAGTAGGGTAAGTAAATATTTCAACAAAATTTTCAAGTCCAATAAAATTTATTTTTTCAGTATAGACATTCCAGTCAGTCAGGGAATATCCGAATCCCAACACGCTGGGAAGGATAAACAGAATAGTGTAAAGCAAAAATCCCGGAATTATAAAATACTGAGGGTATATCTTTTTGCTCAGAGTGTTATTTAACATGAAAATTGTCCTTATTGATTTGATGGAATACCAGAGAGTTTTCACTCTCCGGCTTTTGATAATGGAAGATTATTTAAATCCTTCCTGTCCTGCGGATTTACCAATATCAAATCGGTATTTATCCATATTCGCGAGTGCTTCCTCAGCCGAATAAGCTCCTGCCAGGAATCCCTGGATCTCACTTCCATAAGCCATCTGATCGAAATACAACATTCCACCCTGTGCATCGAGTTTAAAGTTGCCATCTACCTGTTCTGTAATACTTACTAGAGATTGAGACGGGTTACCATCTACTCCGGTGAATGCCGGATTACCATTAACATCGGGTCTTGCCGCATAAAATTTCTTTAGTACTTCCGGTCTTGTTCTGTATTCAAAAAACAGTTTAGCTGCTTCAGCATTGGGACCGTCTGTAATTAAAGAGATAATACCTCCGGCTGATGTTGCGAACACTTCTGTATTTTCATTTGTTCCCAGAGGAGAAGCAAACATTTTCCATTCTTCAGCACCACTATCGGGATAGTTTTTTACAACTTCATTCTGCCAGCTTGTGTATCCCAGAAACATGGCATATTGACTTGTACCCATAGCTTCAGTCGCATTAGTCCATGTATTGGACATATATGTTTCACCGAGATAACCTTTGTCAGCAAGAGTTTTCAACTGTTCAAGAGCAAGAGTCATACCTGGAATATCTGAAAGTTTTTTCTGATTTGTATTAAGTTTGTCATACAGACCTTCTTCTTTGTCGCTTTCTGCACCTAGAACCTGATTAAGGAGCATGGGAGCATGCCACATATCACCAACAATCTCATAAATAGGATTTACACCGTGATTTTTTATCACTTCACAAACAACGAGTAGCTCTTCAAAATTATTTGGTGCTTCCAGATTTAATTCGTCAAATAATTGTGTATTATAAACAAAAGCCCAACCATCGACTGACCATAAATTCAGCCCAAGCATACGCCCGTCAATTGTCGCGCCATTTACAGCCCATTGTTTCATTCTCTTAACCCATGGCTCATTAGAAAGATCCAGTACCTTATTTAATGGCAGTTTTTTCAGTGCCAATCCAGCCTGGCTGTAAAAAATATCAGTTCCTTCACCTGTTATAATTTTAGTTTGTAAAATCTGGGGATATTGGCTATCGGGATTTACCTGATAATCGACAATAATTCCCGTTTCAGCTGTAAAATCTTCCGCAATCTCTCGATCAATGTCTTTGATCCAGTTCTGGGAAGAGGCAATTGTCAGAGTAGTTCCGCTATAGGGCTTATCAGAGGAATTATCTCCGTTTTCCTGTTGTCCATTGGCGAAAACTCCTAAAATCAGGAACGAAATCATCAGTACTGAAATAAAAGCTACTTTTCTGTTTTTCATAAAATATCTCCTTAAGTATTTCACGATGTTTGGTAACACCGTCCTGATAGTAGAATAGAAGCACAATATGCAACCGTAAATGGACTATTCATAGGCAGAATGTGGACAAAGTTAAGCTTTTTTTCTGAATGTAGCGGGTGTTAATCCAGTATATTTTTTAAAAATACGATAAAAGTAATGAGTGTCTTCATATCCGACCATTTCTCCTATTTCCCCTGTTTTTAGTTCCTGTCTTTCAATGAGCAGCTCTTTTGCTTTCTCTATGCGCTGATTGATAAGAAAGTGTCCCGGTGTTTCTTTTTTATATTTTTTGAATATCTGAGACAGATAAGAAACATTAAATCCCAGATGATCGCTAACTGACTCCAGACTTATGGATTCCATATAATGAACGGTAAGATAAGTTTCAAGCAGGTCGGCAATTCGAGAAGGAGTCAAATTATCCTTTTGAGGAATCAATTTAATAAGAAGATCCTCAATTCTGTTGATTATTTCAATATAACTCCACTCGGAACTGAGAATCTTTTCCGTTCCAATGTGAAAAAGATCAAGTTCTTCCTGGGAAATAAAAGGCGTGCTCTTTTTCAACAATCGTATTAGATCGGAAAAAAAAATAGAGAAAATCTCCTGGGAAGCTTCAGCATTTGCTAATTCATTCAGTCGGTTATGGATTTCTTTTCTGAAATTTTTAAAGTTTCCCGATTGAGCCAAAATGAACAATTTCTTTTCAAAATCCGGATCTGTTGGCATCAGAATCGAAGGAATATCATTTTTTACAAGACAGGGAACTATCCTCGAAATTCCCGGGGAGACAATTTTTTTGAGCTGAATTTTCATGTTTTGGCTTATCTTGGGAATATTCTGAAAAGGGACAGGAAAAGGAGTATAAATAATATTTACAGGCAGGAGTGCAAGAGTTGATATCCACTCTTCCTTAATTTGATTTATAGTTTCATCTATTTCCTGTGGGTTTGCAGACTTTGATTTCAGAATAATGAATTTTCTGTTGAGAAAAGCCTCATTTATCAGCCAGAAGTATTCAGTATTATCCCCTGAAAAGAACTGTTGACGATTGAGTTTCAGCCAGGACTCGCGGTACTTACCCGCCAATTCATCATTTATGGAATTCCTTTTTTTGTAGAGATTGCCCAGGCAGATTTCAATAAGAAGGTACTTCCCTTCAGCAATCTCATTTATAATTGGTCCTTTCCACTGTGATCCTGATTCAATTTGATGTCTGAATATATCCAATGCTTTTTTTAGAATTCCTTCCCGGATCTCCTGTCTCAATCCGATCAGGGTTTTCTGAAGTTCATCTTCATTGAGGGGCTTTAACAGGTAATCTCTGACTGAATACTTTATAGCTTGCTGGGCATAGGTGAAATCATCGTACCCGCTGAGAATCACAATAGGAAGTTCATAAGATTCAGAACGGAGTTTTTTGATCAGATCCAGACCATCCATTCCGGGCATGACTATATCGGTAAATAAAACATCGGGATTGAGTTCCCTGATAAGTTCTAAAGCTTCTCTTCCGTTTTCTGCACAGGCAATGATTTTAAAATCCTTCGCTGCTTCTTCCAGTTTACTTTTAATGTGTCGAAGCAGTTTTGGTTCATCTTCTGCTATGATTATAGTATACATCAATTTATCCTTCTAATGGCCCGCCGATAAGGATTCGGGCACCTCCATTCAAATCATTCTCAATACTGAAGAGAAGGTCCTCTCTATAAAGCAGTTTCAATCGGGTGTAGATATTGAGTATTCCCATTCCTTCCAGGGAGTGGAATTGACGGATTTCATCAGGTTTTACGGCATGAATTTTCTCATTAAGATCTTTGATTTTATCCTGATGAAAACCTTTTCCATTATCACTGATCTCTACAATCCATTGGTTCTCTTCAATAAATCCCCTAAGCCCGATGATCCAGGGAGGCTTTTCCGTAATACCGTATTTCAGACTGTTTTCAACAAAAGGCTGAATAATTAGTCGGGGAACCTGTATCTTGAGAATATCTTTATCCATATTTATCCGGAATTCCAGATTATTTTCATATCTGTGTTTCATCAGATTCAGGTACCGTTCCGTTTGTTCTATCTCCTCATTCAGTTGTACATTTCCCATTGCTTCCGAAGAAATATAGCGCAACATACCCGACATATCTCTGCAGATCATTTTAATTTCCTGATTCCCCTGCTCGTCAGCAAGAACATTGATGGTGGCAATAGTATTGTATAAAAAGTGGGGATTCATTTTTGCCTGTAAGGCCATCATCCTTGATTCCAGTTCTCTCGATTGAGATGTTACCAGTTCATTGGCCGATTGTCTCAACCGGGAATGCATGTCGCGAAATGAGGCCAGCAGAGATTCAATTTCATTGAATTCCCTTCCTGTCTCATCAAGCATATCCTCGGGAAAAGATTCCAGGGTCAATGCCGAGACTGTTGATTCCAGTTGTTTAATGGGTCGGGAAAGGCGGTTGGCAATAAAATATGAAATGAATAAGGAACTGATTATGGTTATGAGACAGAAAATTATCATCATTCTGGTAAAGACATATACGGGCTTCAGCAGATCATTTTCTTCAACGGCCACTATAATATACCATCCGGAATACTCTGATCGGACAGAAGTCATGATTCTTTTAGACGCGCCATTTTCTTCCTTCAGCGTGATTGGTTTAGAAGATTCTTCAGAGTCTACAGCTGTCTGATAGTATAAATCGTAGTTGATCTGAGGATCGGGATCGAAAGGATATATGAGGTTTCCTCCGGAGCCGAAAACAAATATTTCCCGTGGAATCTCCTTGTCTCCCGATGTGTAAACAGATTTGAGCACTGCTTGAAAGATATGGTCTACTTCATATTGAATTTCAATAATCCCTATGGGATGGTAGACATTATCATAATAGACTCTGTTAAGGGAAATAACCTGGGGATCACCTAATCCTTCGGTATCCATATAGGGGGCAGTCAGGAATCGAGCTCCCTCCCGGGTCAATGTATCTTCATACCAGAATTCCTTACTCAAATCGAGATTTCCAATGGCATTGTTAATTCCAGCACCTACATAGGATCCTTCAAAATCATAAAGATTGATCTGGTACCATTTCTCAAGAGGTCCCATTATGGCAATGAAAATATCCCTTAAAACAGTCTGATTCAGATACAAGTTGATTTCAGAAGGGTCATCGAGGTAACTGATAAATCGATCTTTAAGCAGATTCGAATAAGCGACTCTTTTTGATATATCATCCATCTGCCGGATCTCATTATCTATTCCACCAGTTATGGCTAATGAAAGCTGAGATATGTATTCTACTGCATGACTATTCATGGTTTCCGATGAAAAATAATAAAAGAAACCAGTCGTAAGAATGATAAAGATGATTATAAGAGTTGAATAGCTTATGAATAATTGGAATTGTATGGCTGTTTTTTTCATAGGATTCCCCTAATGAATAAATGTTAGCATGATAAATTAAGACCATCTACAAAAAATAAACGGATTTCCTACAGTTAAAAAAGTCCACCTATGAACCATGTAAAGTCCAAATACCAAATGATCAGAATCAAGTAAAGTGTGTATGAGCAACTTATATCTCATAAATAAAAGGGAAAAAATGAACAAACTGAATATTATTCTTATACACGCTCATGACCTGGGTCGCCATTTGGGGTGTTATGGAGAACAAAGTGTAGATACACCCAACTTAAACAGCTTCGCCGCATCTGGTGTCCGGTTTTCAAACAGTTTTTGCACGTCGCCATCATGCAGCCCTTCTCGAGGATCTCTGTTTACTGGAAGATATCCTCACGTTTGTGGTGTCATGGGGCTGACTCAATCCCCTTTTGACTGGGATTTATATCCTGGAGAAAAACACATAGCAGGAATTCTAAAAGATAATGGGTATAACACAGCTTCCGTAGGGATCATTCATGAATCCAGCAGGAGTCCGGAAAAATTAGGATATAAGTATTTTAATCAAACACATGATGCCGTGGAAATAAGTGATACAGCAGTTCAGCTCATGAAGAAATTTAAAAAAGATAAGGAAGCACCTTTTTTTCTGAATATCGGATTTCTGGAACCACATCGTCTGCCCTCTGATACTGTTGGAAGAGAGAACCTTATGATAGATGAAGACCATGATTTTCTGGGAGAACATCTTTCCTCAGAACTTGATTCCAACATAGATATTCCCGGATATCTCAAAGATACACCTGGAACTAGGCGGGAAATTAGCGAACTGAATGCAGCATTGAATTTTATTGATAGTCAATTTAAAAAAGTAATCGATTGTCTTGAAGAGGAAAAGTTGAAAGAGAATACTCTGGTGATTTTTACATCGGATCACGGAATAGCTCTTCCCGGAGCAAAATGTTCATTGTATGATCCAGGGATATCAATCCCCATAATTCTGTCTCTTCCATCCCGTGAAGGATGGTTCGGTGGAATAAAAATAGATCATATGGTCTCTTCAATGGATATCCTCCCCAGTATTCTGAAATTATTGAATATTGAAAATGATAATCCCATGAATGGATTGTCTTTCACCGGATTATTGGATGGGGAGGATTATAATCGGAGAACGGAGTTGTTTACACAAATGACTTATCACGACTATTATGATCCCAGACGTTCGATCAGAACAGATAAATATAAGCTTATTCTCAATTTCTCTAGTGCTCCATCCATTATGGATCCCTCTCAAAGCTGGAGACCCAGGTCAGAGATGTTGCGTCCTAATCCCAAAGCCCATTACCACAAACATGTTGAATTATATGATCTGGAAAAAGATCCCTGGGAAATGACTGATATTGCTGAATCTGAAGATTACAAGATTATTCTGAAGACTCTTTTGATGAAATTACTGAATCTAATGAAGGAGACATCAGATCCCTTACTGGATGGCGCAGTATTATCCCCTCATCATAAGAAAACAATGGGATATCTGGATGAGTAGATTAAAGATGAACCAGAATCTTATTATTGAAGAGGAGAAGATGAAGGCTCTCAGCAGTATAATAATGGGCATTGCTCATGAAATGAATACTCCTTTGGGGATTGGCGTGACAGCAGCATCAATTATTGAATCTGAACTGAAGGAACTTCATAACAAGATCGTTTATGAATCTCCCGACAAAAAAGCATTAATAAATTCTTTTGAAAGAATCTTCAAATCATTAAAATTGGTAATGTCGAATCTCAATAGAGCAGTTATAGTTGTTAACAATTTTAAAAAAACAGATGTCAGCAGTTACTGTGATAATCTCGTCAATTTCAATCTATCAAATTATATCAACAATATTGCTGACTACTTTCAAAATAAGGATGAGATAGTGGCTGGAGATCACAATATCATTACAGAAATTCCCGAAGATATTTTTATACATAGTTATCCTTTTGTATTTGAGCAAATAATAACAGGCCTGATTGATAATTCTCTGATTCATGGACTCAGCGGAATAAAAGGTGGTTTGATAAGAATAAGCCTTGATGATAATCCTGATTCATTCATTTTCAAATACAAAGACAATGGAAATGGATCTGAAGATAATATTAGCAGGAAAATATTTGAACCTTTTTTTACAACAAAGAGGGATCAGGGCTGTATTGGACTGGGACTAAATATTATTTATAACCTTGTGGTTTATATATTAAAAGGGCAAATTGAATGTTACAGTAATCTCGGGAATGGTTTGGAAATAGAGATAACTCTGGTTAAATGAATGTAATTATATACACGCAAATCCTGAATAATGAAAAATTATACAATAAAATCCCAAAAAATGAAAATATATACTATAATCAAATAAATCATCTTGTTAATACCTACGAATATACAAGCAAAAATAACTTACTTGGATTCAAACTCTGCAATAGATAAGAATATGCATACAGAAGGAGTATTATGGGCTTTTATGAACAAACCGGAATTCTTATTCTGGGAACACGATTCAGAAGACTGAGTGAAAAATTCTTATCGGAAATAAGTAAAATTTATAAAATTCTCAATATTGATTTCGAACCGACCTGGTTTCCAATTTTCTATCTGTTATACAAAAGAAATACTATATCGGTTACAGAGATTTCAGAAGAATTAACCGTATCTCAACCGGCAGTGAGTCAGCTTGTTTCCATTTTAATTCAGAAAGGATTCCTCCGTCTTATAAACGACAAAATTGATAAGAGAAAAAAAATGGTCTATTTCACAAGTAAAGGAAAGGATCTACTTATGAAGCTGATTCCAATCTGGGAGACGATGGAAAAGAGCATGTTTGAAATTTTCAACGACGATGCAGATATTCATATAGTTGAGAGTTTTAATGAATTGGAAAGAAAAATAAACCGATCATGTTTATGCGATTCCGTAATAAATAAATTATCAATGGAAGAAGCGTGTGTTTATTAGAATCCAGTAGAGTATCAAGAAAAAAACTCTACTCCAGATACCTCGCAAGGATTTTATCATACTCCCCATCCTCTTTTATCTCATCAAGGGCATTCTGAAATTGCTGAATAATGTTGTCCGGTGTCTCTTTATGAAAACCGAAATAATGAAATCCTTCGTTCAGTACGTATACGGTTTCAAAATCAGCCGGATCCAATCCTTCCTGCTTTAAGATCCATTTCGTCACATTTTCATCATAGGCAAAGAGGTCAATGCGCCCCAGATTCAATTGGCGAACGCTGAATTTAGCCTGGGAGACGATATCCAGCTGTTCTTTGGGAATATGAGCCACATCGTTCATCAGTTGTTCCCCTGCATCATCGCGAACGACACCAATTCGATATTGTTGAATATCCTCAATTGTATCTAACCTTATCTCATTTGATTTTTTAGCCATCAGGACATTTTTTGAAGATGATATGGGACCTACCCATTTAAATAGATTTTCGCGACTTTCAGTTCTCGTTATAGCAAAAAGAACCGTGTTTCTATTCTCTAATAATGCTTTGTATGATCTTGACCAGGGTAAGATCTGGATGTCCCCTTTTCCTAAATTAACTTCCATCTTTTGAAGGCACAATTCCATTAAATCAATCGATGTGCCCAGTAATTTCCCGTCTTGTACGAAATTATAGGGGGGAAATTCTTCACTCATCAAAAGGAGAGAATCAATAGTCTGTGCATTAAGCAACGTTGCTATATTCAGGGAAATAATATACAAAATCATGAGTATTTTATGTTTCATAATTTTTGCATAGTACAGTTTCTCCAAAAATTTTAAAAGCAATATTATTCAAATAATTTCAGATCTATGCAAATTCTCATAACCTGCATACGATCCCGGACACCCATTTTTTCGTAGATGTATGAAACATAATTCTTAACGGTCTGGAAAGCCAGATTGACTTCCTCTGCAATTTCATGATTGTCATAACCGTGTGTTATCAGTTTGAGAATCTGCAATTCTTTATTGTTCATCTCTTTGTACCAATCGGGCATATCTTCCGGTTCCTTGGGAGATAGGCTTTGATTGATAATCGTAGGTGATATGGACATCATTCCGTTATAAACTGTTTTAATAGCATAGACGAGATCTTCCGGTAGCATGTCTTTCAGGAGGTATCCTTTGGCTCCCACTTTCAAAGCTTTTTTCACATACTCGTCTTCATCAAAAGTCGTCAGCATAATGATCTTGATTTTTGGTTTGCTTTTATTAATTGATTCTGTTGCTTTTACACCATCGGCAACAGGCATTTTGACATCCATGAGTATTACATCAGGATCCCATTTTCTACAGAAATCAATTGCTTCTTTACCGTTATAGCAGACACCGATAATCTCGATTTCGTTGTCTTTTATTTCCAATACGGTCTTAAGACTGTTTATAAAAAGAATCTGATCGTCTACAAGCAATACTTTAATCCGCTTCATATTCAACCACCTTGTTCATTGGTATTTTTATTCTGAGCGTCACACCGGTTTTGTTGTTGGATATTGAAAAATCGCCGTTTATTTTAATAAGCCGTTCTTTTATTCCTTTTAGCCCCAGACCTGGAGTCATTTCATTAAAACCTTTCCCGTTATCGCTGATCGTTATTATTAGATTCTGGTTTTCGATAAATAGAAAAACATCTACCATGGTAGCCAGTCCATGGCGTAATGAATTGATCATGCCTTCCTGTATGAGCCTGAATACCAGATGAGAAACTTCCTCTTTAAAGTTATTCGGTGAATTCCCAAATTCTAATCTGACATTGACATCAGTCGCTTTTTCAAAGGCTTTGATCATTCTCTTCAACTGGATCAGATCAGATTTTATACCTTCTTTTTTAATCTTTAATATTCGCAATACGATTCTCATGTCTTTGAGACCGCTCTTGGCATATGTGGTTATATTGTTCAAAACTTCCTTAAGATTCGTATTTTCATTTACAATGCCAGATTCGATAATGGATGTGGACAGCATCATAATCGTCGTCAATGTATAACCGATGGAATCGTGAATTTCTCTTATGATTCTGTTTCTTTCGTCTTCAGAGGATTTTTCCTCGACGATTCGAATATAATGCTGAAAACCGCTATTGGCATCTGTAAGCTTGGTAATTGTCTGGTTTAAACGATTTAACTGATTTTCATGTCTCGAATAAGAATCATAAAAGTATTTGAACATCGTGAACATGAATATTGTGAGTAACGTGTAAAGAGATATATAGATGAAGTCATGAATTAAGGGAAAAGGAATTTGCATAGCCCAAAATTGACTTATTGTGCTGACAACGTAAATTGCAAGAAATGAAAGAATAGAAATGGAAAGATTCAAAGGGAATGAAAGAAAAAAAGAAAGGTCCAGGAGAAAGGCAAAGAGCAACATCTGCTTCAAACCTATATATATGCCGGTCGGGAAATGAACAATCAACAGTAAAATGAATCGTAATATAAAAAGAGCGTATTTGTACTTATTTTGCTTATTTAGATATTGGACTGTTGTTATTATTATTGAAATGAGGACAACTCCCATATATTGAGGAAGCCAGTTTATCGTGTAGGTCTCTTCGTCTTTCAAGAGATATTGCAGAGTCGAAACGCCTTGAAGGATAATAGAGAAAAGGAAGACCAGAACATAAATATTCTTCTTTCTTATCATTTTCATATAATATCTCATCCTTTTTCTATTAACAATCAAATATTATTTTAACCTTTAACTATAATTTTGAATAAGTACTCAGGTACTTATATTGATTACCGCGGTAACTATACCGGTCCTCGATCTGGTGTGATAATAAAATAAGTTCAAAATATGGAGGAACTGATTATGAAAAAAAGTTTTCTTATTATTCTTTGTATGTTTATCCTGATGCCAATGGCTTTTGCAGGTGGACAGCAGGAAAATGCAGAAGAAGAAACAGTGACATTGAAATGGCAGGTTTGGATAACACCAAACCTGGATCGTGATTTTTATCAAGAGATTGCTACGGCTTTCGAAGCTGAAAATCCCAATGTGGATGTAGAAATTATTGAAACATCAGCAACCGGTTCAGGTGCTGCCAGTGATTTTATCAGAAACAGAATTGCTTCAGGTGATGTTCCCGATGTTATGTCAAATCTTGGTGACATACCTTCATTTGCAGATGCAGGGCATCTTTGGGAAATTCCTGCAGACGATCCGGATCTGCAAAAAGTAAAAAATCTGAAGGCTTCAGCATATAATGGTAAATTATATAGTTTTGCCTCTTCTATACAGCCACAGAGTATAATGTTTTATAATAAGAAACTATGGGCTGCATCGGGATTAACAGAAAATGATATTCCCAAGACTTGGGATGAATACAATGCTGTTTGTTCAAAGATCAAAGCTGCCGGTTATACTCCTTTAGCAACTGGAGGAGAATGGGTTCCCATTGTTTTCTGGGATTATATTATTGGGCCTGAATTAACAAAACAATATCCTGATCTTTGGACAGATATCTATGCAGGAGATATGAAATGGAATACTCCTGAAGTTGTTGAAATCCTTGAATTTATGGATGGACTAGTTAAAAATGAATATGTTATAGAGGGTGCCCTGAGTATCGGTTATGCACAATTGGAACAGGCATTCCTTGCAGAAAAAAGTGTTATGTATGCTATGGGATCGTGGTTCACTGCTGCAGAAGCTGCTGCAGAAAAAGACTGGGAATGTGGTGCTTTCGCAGCTCCAACTAAAGACGGTGTAGTGAACTTGACAAGATCCGGTGGTTATGGAAATGGATTCGCTGTATCTTCAGATTCGGAAAATCCGGAACTTGCTCTAAAACTGATTAAAAAAATAGTTCTCGATCCTGTATATGGTGCAAAATTCCTCAAAGTTGATGGTTTATTTTCAAATCTGGATCCCGCTTTAACATATGAAATGTCTCCTTTGCAGGAAGATCTGGCTGCTCTGGTAGCCAGTGCTGATCACACTTATCCGATTTTGCAGCATGTTCTTGGAGAAGCAGCTCCTCCGGGAATTAGCGATTATTTTCAAAGTGCTGCTGAAGCTATCTTGAGCCAGTCATATTCAAGTTTTGAAGATGTTCTACAGAACATTGATGATTTTGTTGCAGAAACAAGATAAAGATATTCCAGAGCAGGCTCTGAAATATCTGTGTTCGGAAAGGATGCGGCTTTGCCGCGAGGAATCCACAGTCTTCATCCCAGAAGCAGGCTTCATGGGATTATGGCTCACCGAATAAAAAATGAAAACGTAGAGGAGTGAATAAATTCACTTCTCTACAAAAAAATATATTTATAGGATAATTACGTGAAGCTTAGGAACTATGCTGATAAAAAAATACAAAATCTAATTCTATTTGCTCCGGGATTTGTTATATATGTTGGACTGATTATTTTCTCGATCTTTTTATGTTTTTATTATTCCTTTTTTGATTGGGATGGAATAAGCAGGTCTATGGATTTTGTAGGATTTACAAATTACATTCGGGCGCTGAAAAATGAAGCCTTTAGAAACAGTATAGAAAACACCTTTTATTTCGCGATTTTCGGGACCGTAATCGTAAATATCGTCGCACTAATATTGGCGGTATTCCTGAATAACAAGGGTAAACTGACCTATTTTTATCGTGCCGCATTCTTTTTCCCCCAGCTCATCAGTCTTGTAGCTGTAGGTTTCATATTTAAGGGATTGCTCAGTTATATAGGGATTCTCAATACGATGCTTGAGACATTTGGTATACAGAAAATAAACTTTATAGGCGATCCGAATTTAGCCCCGGTTACAGTCCTTGTTATTAGCATCTGGCAGACTACGGGTTTTGGCACTGTTCTCTATCTGGCCGGTTTACAGGCCATACCGAATGATTTATATGAAGCGGCGAAAATTGACGGCGCCAATGCCTGGATTCAATTCAAAGCCATTACTTTCCCCTGGCTGGCTCCGTCCTTTACGGCCGTTACCATTTTCCTTTTTACGGGATATATGAAAATCTTTGACATCATATTCGTCATGACCGGCGGAGGACCTGCGGGGACGACCGAATCGATTACGATCCACTTCATGAAGATCGGATTCAATCAGTTCAGGATATCATACGCTTCGGCCATCGCCATATACATGATGATTCTGGTTATGGTGATTGCACTGATTTTAACTAATATTTTAAGAAAACGTGAAGAAAATTTAATAGGATAATAGAAGGATTTATATTTATGAAATTAAAACGTAATAAACTAACGCCGGCGATAATCAGAAATCTTCTATTATTGCTGACAGCGTTTATATATATAGTTCCTTTTTATATTGCTGTCGTAAACGCATTTAAAAAGGAAAAAGATATTTTTACATCACCTCTGGGTATTCCCTTTAAAAATCTTACTATGGATAATCTGGTAAGAAATTTTAATTCTCCCAATTTCAATGTACTGAAAGCGTATTTTTTTACGATCTGCTTAGTCATTGTGACATTGATTCTGGTAACGGTCATATCATCAATGCTGTCATATATTTTGAGCAGAAACAGAACAGGCTTTTATAAAGTCGCTTATATGCTGCTGCTGGCAGGATTATTAATCCCGATCCAGGTAATTCTTATACCGATAATTCAGATTCTGAAAACAATCAATCTGATGCTGACTGCTCCGGGACTGATTCTTTTGTATATTGCCTGGTATATGCCTTTTACAACCTTTGTTCTGACAGGGTATATCAGTACCATTTCACCGCAGCTCGATGAGTCTGCAAAGATGGATGGCGCAGGACCTCTGCTAATATTTTTCCGGATAATTCTACCGCTGATGAAACCGGCACTAACCAGTGTAGCCATATTCATTATGGTCTGGACCTGGAATGACTTTATAACTCCACTGGTTATTTTCGGAAGCAGTAAATATTATACGGTCACGACAGGTATATACAGGGCGATCGGCCAATACACACAGAAATGGGACGATGTTTTTGCCATATTATTTTATGCCATTACGCCCATGGCCATATGTTATCTCTGGATGCAGAAATATTTTATTTCGGGACTTACAGCCGGTTCAGTAAAAAGTTAAATATATTCCGAAAGCCAAAAATCAGGAGGATGATAAATGTCTATACGAGGAAAACTCTTAACCTTGGCTTTCGGAATTATCGGCGCATTTACTGCTGTAACTGTATTTGC
>Ga0070728_10002239_pt1 | contig 24761 bp, 20 predicted proteins | sample tdDd471_FD_66723 | JGI IMG/M metagenome (GOLD analysis project Ga0070728, IMG submission 66723) | Marine sediment microbial communities from the Atlantic coast under amendment with organic carbon and nitrate - tdDd47.1 | ecosystem: Environmental > Aquatic > Marine > Coastal > Sediment | place...
CAGACAAAAAGGCATCCCGGCTTTCAGAGTTTTTGGCAACAGAACCCTGATGCAACTGGCACACGATCTGCCATGCGATGAACAAAGCCTGCTGGAAGTGTATGGAGTCGGCCCGGCACTTTACAAAAAATACGGCGATTCGATCCTGCGTTTGATAGAGCAGAATAAGGTATAGTAGAAATATTATTGTATCTCGGTTTTAAAAACTCATTTGCTATTGTTTAATAGATACATCAATCATTCCATGTTTTTCCGGGTTAAATTCATGTGAAAACTTGGTAGGTGGATAATTAAGTTTTTCTACTACTAAATTTTCTGAATTATAGTACGTGCCTTGTATGTGTATGTTTTCAAGATTGGCATTGCTAAAATTCGCACCAATAGCAATGGCTTTATTTATATGAGCTCCTTTAAGGTTTGCTCCTTCCAAATTAGTTCCATTCATGAAGGTCATTTCAATTTGCACATTTTCTAAATTTGCTTTCTGCATGTTTGCACCAGCTAACAATCCCCCATCGAAATGTGCACCACTTAAGTCAGCTCCAGTTAGAATTGTTTGAGTCATATTTATACTATTCAGCTGGGCTTCGCGTAGTTTAGCATTGTGCATTTTTGCATTTACCAAAATAGTATTCGTTTGGGAAGATTTAGACAAATCAACTTTATTTAAACTAGCTTCGGTCAAATTTGCATCATTTAGTTTTGCTTCGCTCATTTCTGAACCATCTAAGTCGGTACCAATCAACGAAGCATTGTTTATAGAAGCCAAGGTCAGATCAGCTCCACTTAAGAACGCTCCATTAATATTTGCATTATCAAGAATTACCTCCCTCATATTTGCATCCACAAGATATGTCACATTAAGATGAGCATCTTGTAAATACGCCCCTTCAAGGTTAACTTCCATCAAATTAATTCGCTCCAAATGCGCTTTATTTAAAATTACTCCTCTTAAATCTGTTCTGTGAAGAAGTACAATTTGGTGTGCTTTTTCCTTATCGCGATGGCACCTCCTGCCAAGCACTGTAAGTGCAGCCTGCACATCCGCCTTATCTTCCATATATTGCTGTCTTGGTATATCTGAATCATTCGTTCTATTATTTAATGAAATATTGTTTTCAATATTAGCCTGTGCATTGTTTCTTATAAACCCTGCTAATGTTTCAACTATTGGCCAATGCAGTTCAAAATAATCTTTTGAAATTTGCTCTAGTGAATATATAGCTCCAATGCGTAGGTCAATCTTTTCACTACCAAGTAACTGCATAGCATCTGTAAAACGACTTGCATATTGGGACTCTTTCGCAATTCTAATGTCACCTTTACCTTTCAAAACATCCTGTCTTTTGTGTATTTCCCTCCAATACCATATAAGAATTAATGATGGTGCAGCAACCAAACTGGTTAAAAATGCCCATGGAATATAAGTCTTTCTACTGAGAAATACAAGATTGTTATAATCCACAAAAAAAGCTATAAACAAAATGGCAAATATTACACCCAAACACACAGTAGCAGAGATAAAAATGCCTGGTCTAATTTTGAATCTGATGAATTGATCCCAGGATGTCCATTCTTGTTTTACTCTGTATGCCAGAATCAACAGAGCTGCGCCAGTTAAAACAGAAACTATATGACTCATATCTACTCCTTGTAAGATCTCTAATAATTCAAGGTATTCGTTGCGAAAAAATTGGATAGCCATTATCGCCCAATAGAAATAAAACTTATGATTAAATTTTAATGTTATATATACAAATGTATCATATATGTCTACATGAATTTTTGCTTAAACCCCACAGCATCCCCCAAAACCAGCAAAGTAGTCAAGGCTAATTAGAACTACATCAGCATACATTTACTAACATGAGGCTACAGCAATATACTTTGAAGATACATCGAGCAACATCAGACTACATGAAGCTACATCAGCGATCAGCAGATTACATTCGGCCACATGAGACTACAGCAAGCCACATTTTCCATCTTTGCGCCTGGGTAAATATCTTTTAAAATATTGATATCATTACAAAAATCACCCGGCGATGTGTTTTCCCCTAATAAATTGCTGCGTATTTTCAACAACTTGCAGATACCTTTGACCCTAAAACTTGTGTAAAATCGACCCCAATAGAAATTATAGAAAATATTTCCACCCAAATTCCTGCAATTTCAAGCTAAGTTAATGGGAGCACCAATTAATTCAGGTACTTAGCAACTATAATTATGGGTGAAAATTTCAAAAAACTACATAACAAGTCACCAAGTGCCATTGTATGGCTTATTTTCTCTACTTGGACGAAAACAGCTGCGCCAAGGAAAATCTCGTCTGCAGTAATGCCCTCGAAACCAGCTTGAAAGATTAAATAGCATCCATTTTAAAGCTCTAGTGTAACCAGAACATTTGTAAACTCTCGGCAAGAACCATATTTACCTAGTAATTACAGAGAATTATAAAAATATACAAATAATGCTAAAGTTTTACTCAAAACTGCCGACTTATCCTTGATAGGTATAAAAGTATTTTGCACATGGGCTGTTTGTTTGCGGGAAATAACCGGGCAGGAAGAAGCCCGCCTCCTGTCGGCATGCAGATTATTTTGACCACATACGTTCTGTTATTTCTATATTTTGCAATATCACAGGCGTGTTGTAAAACCCGGGAGCCACATCATGATTAAAAAACTGGCCATCATTACAGTTCCGGCTTTAATTCTGGCTGTGTTTTTTACTATCTCCTGCAACAGTACCAAGGCTCAGAAAAACTATCTTGGCACAATTGCCTTTGAAAATGCCACTCAATTACAGCTTGCCGAAAGCATGTTAAGGCTTGATAATTTCAGGGATTTTGACAAGGCCGAGCTTGAATTTCTGGATCTGCGACTGAGCAATCCCGACAATCCATATATTGATGGCTGGCTGGCGCAATTGTATGTGGCCTGGGCGGAACAGCTTCGTACCGAGGTTCATGTTTTGCAGTGGCAGCTTTCCGCAGCTTCCACCGAAAATAGTCGGCGAAAACTGCTTTCAATAAAAAATCTGCTGGAATATCGGCTAGTTCAGCTCGAAAAGGTCAAGCAAAATGCCGGTCAACTGTGCAATGCCTTGATCTCGTATAATCAGGATAATTATATCAGTCACCGGGTAATGGCGGATTATTATCGCCTGATGGGTGACTATAATATGATGCAATTCGAGATGCTGGCGGTGGAGCGACTGAACCCTGAAAGTGTTGGTCTGCTTTTTCTGAAAGGCATTGCCATGGCCAGTTTCAAGCAAAATTATCCCGCTGCGATAGGTTTTTACAACAAGGCCCTCGAAAAAGATCCGATGTTTGTAAAAGCTTTGTATTTCAAGGGACTTGCCTACCATGCGATGAAAAAACATACCCGTGCCACCAACATCATGAATGCCGTGCTGGAAAAATCTCCCATGCATCCGGGAGCCAGACTTTACCTCGATGCCAACCAGTATATATCCTCATTACGTGAGGAAATTCAGGAACTTGCCCTCAACAACCACCCCACGGAAGAAGATTCGACAGAAGGGGCAACGCTGGTTAAATACAGTTGCGAATGGATCGACGAATTTCCCTCGATTTCGATCAGAATCAAAGGCGACCGGCAGCAAATTTCCGACCTGCTGGTGGCTATAACTTTAGTCAATGAGCAATCCGGGCTGCTTATGACCCGCAGCCAGGAGGTTCAAGTGAAAGCCGGCGGATTTAAAAATATAAACTACACTTTTGAAAAAAATCACGACAGTTGCCGTAAGGCCAGCGCCATGCTGATTAAATTGCAGATCCGGATTCCGGGCAGCGACGAATATAAAACCGTGGAAATAAAAAAGACTTTTTTGCCACGCAAAGCCTGAGATAAAGTGTTTTTTTGCATGATTTTGCTAAAAGCATTGGATTTATTCAATATTTTTTATATAATGAAGCAATAGAGGTAAAGATATTACATAAATGGCAAGGCCGAAATAATGAGGGTTGCGCCTTGCTTTTGGTGTGTGAATTTTTCACTTTGAAACTGGTTGTTTCGCACGGGCAAAGGCGGAAAAAGTACGATGTAACAAGTGCTACAATGGCAAATTGATTAGTTTATTCAAGTGATTACAGAGGGTAAGGCTTTATTGTTTAAAAGGGGACCGAAGAATGACAAAGGCAGATCTTATCGAGAAAATTTACCAGGAAGTTGCTCCCACGAAAAAAGATTCGGCAGAACTTGTTGAAATGACTTTCGAACTTATTAAATCCACGCTGGAAAACGGAAAAAGCGTTCAACTTTCCGGTTTTGGTAAATTTGTGATTCGTGACAAAAAATCCCGCATGGGCAGAAATCCCCAAACCGGCCAGGAAATGGTTATTTCCGCTCGCCGCGTGCTTACCTTCAAGCCCAGCCACGTATTGAAAGACCGCATCAATAATAAATAATCTATTATACAGGGAGCATGTTTTTACATGCTTCTTGTTTTACTCTTATGCATTATTATAACTAAAATCAACGGAGACTATCTACAAGCATCTCACGGCTTATTTTTTTTGTGTCTACACAAAGTTTACCTTGTTAACATTTTACCAAGTGTGATAAGTTGTGAATACAAAGTTAGTAATACCCCGAATTTCAAGTACTCGCTACTCGAATATCAACATATTAACACGGTGCCTAAACCATAGATTAGTAGGATGGGTGATTCCTCACCCATCACTTTTAGCGATATTGAAATTACCAAAAACATTGACAATAAGTATAGTAGGATGGGTGATTCCTCACCCATCATTTCCTGTGGCGTTGAAACAACGATCAAGTTTGATTCATGTAAAATATTATTGCTTGTAATATTAAAGTTTATTACGTTTCAAGCGTTGATGAAAGAGATGGGTAACAAGTTACCCATCCTACAGGACTCACAATGCCTAAGTGGGACCCAAGTGACCCATCATCGATTAAGGCATGGCAAAATATTTCAAAAGAGTATGCTGAGAATGCATCTGGCATTGTTCATGCTGTAATTGGTAAAGATTTACGTCCGAATAGTGTATGGGAAACAATCGAATTGCCGGCGTTAAAAAATAATAAAAGTGTTGAAAAGATAATTGGAATTGACCCTGAATCAGGTGACCAAACCGTTGTTTTTGAAAGGTGAGAAAGACTATGATACTTGAGATAACCCGGGGACATATACGTATGGAAATTGAAGGAAAAAAAATAACTATTTTAGGAGAAGCCTATTTCAGGGGATCTGGTTCGCCAGATTTTGTTGTTTATTCAAATTCGATAAGAAATTGGGATGCTCCTGACAGTGGATATATCGATAAATATACTAAAGAGAAAATTATTAGAGAGTTGTATAAAAGCATGAAAGAAAAAAACATGACAATTGAAATTGAATAATCCCGTGTTGGAGAGTTTATAGCTAAGTAGGTCGGGTAAACTTGTTACCCGACACAATGATGGCGAACGGAAATGATGGAAACGAATGAAATGGTAATGGCATGTACCGAAACAAAATGGTGGCGCATGGGTACTTGTGATTGATTAATGTCGGGTAAAACAATTGAGCAATGTAGCAAGGTAGGTCGGGTAAACTTGTTACCCGACACGATGATGGCGAACGGAAATGATGGAAACGAATTAAATGTAAATAATATGCACTAAATACTTAATATACCGTGTTGGAGCAGGGTTCCGACCCACTGCTGTCCGGTTGTTATCTGAATAATTCCAGTTGGTTATCGGAACAGTGCAATCCAGATGCATATTCATTGGCTTTTAGCACCTGTAGAATGGGGCTTTTCTCGAAAAGTGTTACACTTAAAATCTGCAAAATTGTAGCCAGACTATGCTCAAGATTCAGTTCTTTTTTCACAATAGCAACAAGCAAATAAACCGTGATAGAAATCCAGATTTGCGTCTTAACCGCATTTTTACTGCGTCCGAAGAAAGCCTTGATGCGCAGGTTCTGTTTGATCCATTTGAAAAACACCTCGATGCTCCAGCGAAGTCGATACAGATCCGGAATCATTTCGGATGGTAGATCAAAGTTATTTAGAAGCCAGACAAAGTTTGTATGAGTTTCCGGGTCAATATAATTGATTCGCCGAAGGTAGTCTGGGTAACGCTTCTTCGAGTAGTAGTCAACAAGAGATACTGTCTGGTCAGAAAGCAGACCATAACTTTTATTAACAGGGCTGGACTGAATGCAGTGGGTGCTGGTGTCCTTGCTGGCTCTGAGAAGAAAAAATGCGCCAGCCTGATTAATTCGATAGATACGTTTGTAGTCTTGATATCCCCTGTCCATCAGGTAGAATGCTCCGCTTTCCAAAGGCAGAATATCCAGCAAACGCTTGTCATGACTCTTCCCGTCTGTGATTGAAATAAAAGTTGGAATGCGCCCTCTCAAGTCCATCTGGGTATGCATCCTTACACTTCCAGCATAACGAGTATAATGCGCCCATGGAAACATGGAAAGACTCAGGCTGATTGCGGTGGTATCCAGAGCATAGGCTGTTGCATCAAGATCCACAGACAGACTTTCATTGGCATACAATGCACGGGCCTGCTTCATAAGAGGTTGGGCGCGGTCAGAGTAAATGCGCCAGTTGCGTTTCTCGTTGGCATCTGCAAGTGTGCTGCGTGAAACCTTGCCACGAATACCCATGTGATACAACTTTAGCTGTAAAGCCCTCAGAGTAGCTTCAATGTCTCTCAGGCTTTCACGGAATGACAACTGAGCAAATGCCATACATATAAACTGATCCATACAGGAAAAGGCTCGCACATTATGATTTCCCTTATAGCGTGCAACACATTCTCGAAAGAGGGACAGAGAAAGATAATCCAGCACCTGAGAAAATACGGTTCGTCCAGTATTCATCGGCAACTCCTGTTTCGACAAAGGATTTACCTAGGATACTACCAAATTCAAATCGATTTTACTTGAAACACACCTTAAACTATTGATATGACATGAATATTATTGTTTTGAAAAACAAACAACCGGACAGCAGTGGGTTCCGACCCTGATTCTGAACAATCCTGCCACGGCGGGAAAGGTGGAGACGATGAAAGCAAAGTAGGTCGGGTAAACTTGTTACCCGACACAACGATGGCGAACGGAAATGACGGAAACGAATGAAATATGAACAATAATAACCGACAACAATTGGTGGCATATGGATGCGGTGATGTTTGGGAATGTCTACGCATGGCGGTTATATATTCGCAACGGAATGAAAAACAAAATTGTATTAACCACTTAATAAATGTGTTTAAAATATACGGGAATATTTATTTGTTTGTAAACTGGAAAGAGAGTTGAGGGGACTATGATGTTAAAAAAACTGATTGATGTAATTGCTTTATCCATGCTGGCTGTATTTACAGCATCGCTTATTTCTGGTTGTGATATGTCGGTGGGCTGGGACGGTGAAAACGGCTCGGTGGTCGTTGAGCGAAAAATCTCTGTGAATGTAACCGATCAGGATGAAAACCCATTACAAGGTGTTAGGATGGAGGTTTACAACACTTCAAATGAGTTTATAGGAAAAGAAGCTATTACAGGATTTAATGGTATTGCAGTCGTTTCTGTTCCTGAAGGTGATTATAAAATAAGAACAACATATCAGCAGTTCGAAAAAGAAACGGGTACGATATCAGTCGCTACCTAACTGGACGAAACATGAGGTACAGGTCGGGAGTCCTGAACCAACAGCGATAAATCACTTAAAAGTCACTCAGGCTGAGCGGAAAGAAATTGAAAAAATTATTTACCGTTAAAATATTTCACACCAACTTTTTTCATACTAGCTGAATTGATTTGCTGCATCTTGCGCGAAATGGTACATTATAAAGCTCACGGTAATCGACTTTACAGGAGATTTTGAGGGATCAGTTTTGCACAAAGAATTGTATGTTAGCAGAGAAAATTTGCGGGATAAGGCCAGAGGCTGGATTGCGAGCAGCTATGCGCTTGAAAATCGCCACAAGATTGAAATTCCCGAGGGAAAACAAGCTCTTCTGGTGGTGGATATGCAGCGCTTCTTTCTGGAGCAGGACTCCCGTGCCTTTGTTCCTGCGGGCGCGGAAATTATTGATGCCCTGAACAAGCTGGTGAAATCCGCCCGCAAAAAATCTGTAGCTATTTTTGCCAGTAAACACGGGCATTTAGCAGGTGATAATTTCCCCTTTGATCATATCTGGCGCAGTTTGCTTCTAAAAGATGATCCAAAAGCCGAAATTGCCCTTGATCAGTTGAAAAAAGGCGATGTTGAGATCATCGAGAAGTCGACCTATTCGGCCTTTCAGGACACAGAGCTTGATGGTCTGCTGAAAGCGCAGAATATCAAAGTACTTGTTATTGCAGGGGTAACCAGTCACCTTTGTGTGGAGGCGACAGCCAGACATGCCTTTTCACTGGGGTATTTTCCGGTAATTGTGGCGGATTGCTGCGCTGCCTGGAATGAGAGGCAGCAGCTCAGAACACTGGCTGCTACGATTGCAGGCTTTGGAGCCATCAGCCTTTCTGAAGACTTGTTCAAGGATTTGCCATGAGTAGGCAGGTCGATGTTGCAATTATTGGAGCCGGCCCGGCGGGCATTACCGCAGCGGTGCAGCTTGTGCGCTGTGGCCTTTCGGTGGCACTTTTCGAAAAACGCAAGGCGGGTGGAACTATCGAGGTAGCCTGGCGGGTGGAAAATTTTCCGGCCTTCAAAAGTGGTGTGTCAGGTAATGTTATTGCGAAAAAGTTTGCCTCGCATCTGGACGATTTTGATATTGAACCAATCTGTTTGAGGGTCAAACGAATTACTCTTGGCACACCTTTTAGAGTTGAGACGGATGCTGAACTTTTCTTGGCCGATAATGTTATTGTAGCTGGTGGGCTTTTCCCTCGAGTGTTACAAGTGCCTGAAGATATTAAACCATTTATGCTTGACCTTTTTACATTACCCGAGAAAGCTGAAAGTTCGGTGCTGGTTGTAGGTAGTGGCGATGTAGCCTTTGATCAGGCTAGCCGACTGGCTGAGATGGGTCACAATGTGACGCTGGTACATCGCAAGCCTAAATTACAGGCTCTTGAAAGAATAGTGAAACTGGCTGAGCAATTAAATATAAAGAGATATATTTCGGCTAAGCCTGAATGGCTGGTAAAAGATGGTAGGCTAATAAGGCTTGATATTGATGAAAATATCTGTTTTGATTATGTTTTACCATGCATTGGTCGCGAGATTGATGCACCGGAGATTGTTACAGACTCTGCAAGATTTGATCTTGAATTGCAGCAGGGAAAAATATTGTCGGCTTATGATGGGCTTTATTTTGCCGGAGACATTATTCGGGGAAAAATGAGGCAGGTTTCTGTGGCCATGGGAGATGGAATGCGTGCTGCATTGACTATTATTGAAAAAATGGCATCATAGGACTGCCTTACTTGCTTTCTGAGATTGAAAGCATACGATAATACGAAGTTTTTCTTTTCCATGTTGTATTTGTGATTTAATATGCCGGAAATTGATGAACGAGGAGAATATGCGCCTATTGGTTGTAATGATGGTTTTGCTTGCCTGTTTTTCCCTTTTTGGGGAAAGGCTGAGCCACGCCTATCCGCGCAACCTTGAATGGCGAACCCTTGAGACGGATCATTTCAGGATAAGTTATCACAAGGGTCTTGAACAAATGGCTGACCGTCTGGCTCATATGTCGGAAGACGTGTATAAGACTCTGGCTCCGTTTTTAGAACACGACAGTACCAATAAAACCGAAATTGTGCTGGTGGATCATGTGGACAGCCCGAACGGTTTGGTCAACGTCTATCCCTATAATTATATGGTGCTTTATGCTGTACCCCCGGACAGGCGTTCTTCCTTGAACGACTATGACGACTGGTTCCGTTCGTTGTTTGCTCATGAGCAGACTCATATTCTGCAACTTGATACCAAAAGTGGTTTGCCGAGAATTGTCAATTATATCTTTGGTGGCTTGATGCATCCCAACCAGTATATGCCACGCTGGTACACGGAAGGTATTGCAGTTTTCGACGAGTCCCGCTTTACCTCTGGCGGTCGTATCCGCTCGTCCATTTTCGAGATGTATCTCAGAATGGATGTGCACGAGGATCGCGAAATTTCAATTGACCAGATCAACGGCAGCATGAGTCGCTGGCCCTATGGTCATGTACCTTACCTCTATGGCAGCAAGTTTCTGCAATATCTGGCCGATAAATATGGCGAGAAGGTTTTTGCCGCCCTTGGTTATCTCTATGGTCAGAGGATGATTCCGCTGGCTTTGAATACGGTTCTGATGAAGATTACCGATGACAATTATGTGCGGGTCTACGATGAATGGATGGCGGTTTTACGCAATCGCTACAAGACCGATATCGAGCGTCTGAAAGAATTTGGTTTGACCAAGGTGGAATATGTCACCGATCACGGAGAAAACCACGATTCGCCTGTGATGTTTCCCACCGGTGATAAAATTCTGTTTTACAATAACGATGAGTTGCCCGGCAGAAAAGGCTGGGCCATTCTGGATCTTGAAAGCAAAGAGTCCGAGGTGGTGATTAAAGCCTTTGAAGACGGTGGTGCAACCGTGGCCCCGGATGGTCGCCGGGTGATTACTGCCGAGATTGCCTATACAGAAAACGAGTACCGTCAATACGATTTGTTTCTTAATGATCTGGAGCGCAAAACCAGAAAACGCCTGACTTTTCACCAGCGCGCCAGAGAGCCGAATTTTGCACCTGACGGCAAGCACCTGGCCTATGTCTCCTATGGCCCCGGCTCCTCGCATCTGAGGATCATGAACGTTGATTCCGGTGACTACTGGCTACCCATTCCCAAAAATACCTTCGATCAGGTTTTTACCCCGGTCTACTCTCCCGATGGCAGATATCTGGCCTTTACTGGCTGGCGATTCAATGGTTTTAAAGATCTGTATGTCTATGATTTTGAGACCAACCGCATTAACCGCATTACCGATGACCGTAATCTGGATGTCTCACCAAGCTGGTCTGCTGATGGCAAGACCCTGTACTGGAGTTCTGACCGCACCGGAATTTACAATATTTACGGCATGGATATGAGAGATGCCAGAGTCTACCAGCTTACCAATATGGTTGGTGGTGCCTTTTCGCCTGTGGTCAGTCCGGATGGTGAAAAACTCTATATCTCCAGCTATACTTCATATGGTTTTGACCTTGGTATTGTGGAATTGAAATATCAGCGAAAGATTGCCGTGGCAGATGTTCCCGAAATGCGGGGCCAGCTTTTGTACAGCAAAACCAAAGTAGCCTACGAAGATAAGCCATATTCGCCTTTTCCTTCTATTTATCCAAAATTATGGATGCCTACCTGGGGCGAGGATCATGCGGGTATGACTTTGGGAATCAAGACCTGGGGTGATGATATAACCAGACAGCATAGCTGGAAGGCCGAGTTTGATGTGGGAATAAAATCGGCACAGCCGACCATTGCCCTCTCTTATTACAACAGATCGTTTTTACCGAATATCAGTGTCAACGCTTCACATGTATCTTATACGCTGGTAGATGCCGGAGTTCAGGACAACGAATATATTGATCTGGATGAATCCCGCACCAGCGGTTCGCTTTCATTGTCGATACCTTTCCGCGAGCGGGGTTATGGACATTCGTTAAGCATGGGAGTGAATTTTCGCTACACCCGATTGCTGACCAAGTTCGAATACGACCCGCTGGATATTCCGCCGACATTCGTTGAGACCGGTCTTGGCAGTGGTTTCAGTCTTACCTGGAGCTACAATGATCGCGAGTCTTATATCGGCTATGTGGGAACCGCTGCCGGTCGCTCGTTCTATATTTCCGTCAGAACAGATGCCAAACTGCTTGGTTCGGATTTCGACAGCATAAGTGTCACCGGGGGCTATAACGAATACATTGCCAACCCGTGGATCGAGAAACATGTGCTGGCTCTGAAATTCAATGGTGGCTTTGGTGTTTCTTCCAACAAAAACCGCCGGATGTTTTATATTGGTGGCCCACCGGATCAGGATATTGTTGACGATCTGATTCGCAAAAATCGTTCTTATGGAAATTATCTCCGTGGCTACAAGCCTTTGAGTATGGGCGGAAACAAATATTTCCAGTTTAAATCTGAATACAGGTTTATTCTCTGGACCATTGATCGCGGACTTTATACGCTGCCGATTTTCTTCAAGCGTGTTACCTTTGCACCATTTTTTGATTGTGGCTACGCCTGGGTTGACGATTTCGATATTAGCGATACCCGTAAAGGGATGGGTGCCGAAATCAAGCTGGATGTACACTATGGTTATTTCACCCCGGTTTCGATTATCATCGGTTATCAATACGGCTTTGACAAGGATGGTGTAAGTGCGCTGTATTTTACTCTGGATAACACTTTCTGATGGACAGCATAAAAACAACATCTGTAAGTCTAATCTTGCTACTGATGACAGGAGGTCTCCTGCTTTTTGCTGCTTGCGAGAGGGAGGGTGCAAGGCTTGTGGCCTTTGACTGCACCATGGATGCAGAATGTCCTGCGGATGAAATCTGTTCTAAAGGTGGTCTGTGTATTGAGCCTTCAACGGATTGTCTGGAAGACAGCCAGTGCGGTGAGGGGCAAATCTGTTTTGCCAGAGAATGCGTTGAGAGTTTTTGTTCAAGCGATTGCGATTGCATGGTTGACAGCGTTTGCGATAAGGGAAGATGCAACGGCGAAATGACCCAGTGTTATCAGGATAGTGATTGCCCGGAAAACCAGCTGTGTAATTTTTTTGATGCCGATGTTTGTTTAGCCAAACGTTGCATGGCCGGGGAATGTATAGAGGACGAGGAATGCGAGGGGCAGAGTATCTGCATTAGAAATCTTTGTGACAGTCCCGACTGTTATTATGACCTGGACTGTTTCGGTTCAGGCTCCTGTATGCAGTTTCGCTGTATGGAGCAGAATTGTTTCAGTAGCGAAAACTGCGATTTGGGATATATCTGCTACCATAAAATCTGTCAGGTCTTTCCCTGTGCCGAGGCCTCCGATTGCCCCGAAGGTTTTACCTGTCTGGATAAACTTTGTCGCAAGGCTGGATGTAGCACAGATTCCAATTGTCCGAACAACTATATCTGCGAGGATCGTCGCTGTACCGCATACGAATGCGAAGAAAACGAGGATTGTCTCCCCATTGAACGCTGCCTTAACAATCGCTGCCTGCTGGATTTTGAAACATTTGATTAATTTTTCAAGACCTTGCCACTTCTGATGAAATGCTCAATGCGCTCTTTGGTTTGCCGATATCCACACAGTGACAAAAAGGCCTCTTTTTCAAGCTCCAGAATATGGTTTTCGGAAAGCTGATCCATTGGCGAACAGTTACCACCTGTCAGAACATGAGCCAGTTTCTTGCCTATGGTGGCTTCGTGGTCGGAAATTTTACCTGTAAGTTTCATTTGTTGAAGCTGCAATTCTATGGCTGCCGCACCGCCGGGACCCGGGAGGTTTAAATTCAGAATCGGTGGTTTTCCATGACCGCTTTCCAGTTTTTCCTTGATTATTTCCACAGCGTTGAAAAGGTTTTGCTCGACTCCCATGGAGACCTTGTCAATTTTTCTGAGCATGCCCAACTGTTTGCTTTTGTATGCACCTTTAGCGATCAATGAGTTGATAATAATATCGAAGCTGTGTTGGACTATTGGATGCGGGCCATCCATTGAGACTTTCTGCACTGCCCGATAGAGCATTTCCTTGCAGCCTCCGGCAAAAGGTGTCAGACCAAGTTCGAGGTTATTCAGAGAAAATTGACCCTCTACATGTGTGTGAATTATTCCGCAATGCATAGCCATCTCGTAACCTGTACCAAAGGTGTTGCCACAGACGGATGCTACCAGAGGGAAAGAGGATTGTTTGATTCTCAGCAGAACCTTTTGCAGTGAGTCTACATATTGCTCCAGTGATTTCCAGTCTTCTTTTTCTATTAGGCTAAACAAAAAACCGGGATCCTGGCCAAGTGAAAAATTCTCTGCCCCTGAAAAGATTGCCAGACCTTTCAGGTTTTTGCTTTCAATTGTGTCAAGCGTTTTATTCAGTGTCTCAATAAAATCTTCGTTTATGGCAAAGCCTTTGGAGTTCGGTTCTTTGATGGACAAGCAGGCAATGCCCTGTCCAAGATCATACAGCACATGTTTGTCGTTTGAAAAAAACTGCGCATCTGAATTTTTATAATTATCCAGATCAATGTTTGCTTTATTGGGGGAGACCTTTTCCAGTTTGTCCTGTGCTGGAACATATTGCTGCCTTTTGCCATTGACCAGGCTGTACCAGCTTGTGTGGCCTGCTTCAAGCAGTTTAATGGCGTTGGGTGGCGGTTCAATACCATCTTGTTTCATGCGCTCGATAACGTACTCAACGCCCAGACTGTCCCAGATTTCGAAGGGGCCAAGTTCCCAGTTGTAGCCACATTTCATTGCGCGGTCAACCTTGATAGGCTGATCTGTGCTTTCGCCAAGTTGCAAGGCTGAAAAATTCATCGTGTCGCGCATAATGGCCCAGGCAAAGATTGCTGCGTCATCATTTCCCGATACCAGAGCCTTGATGCGCTTTCTTGGGTCTGTTATACCTTCTGCCTTTTTCAAGCTCTCAAATTCGCGTGGCGTGCTTTCATCGTATTTCAGTGTTTCCAGGTCTATGGTTTCAATAACTCTTTTATTGTCTCTGCTGGAGAGTCTGTAGAAGCCTCCATCGGCCTTGTCACCCCAATATCCTTTTTCGACCATGATGCGGAAAAAGGCGGGAGCGTTGAATCTTTCCCGGCAGGGGTTTCCTGCAAAGGCTCCATGAAGATTGTCGAAAGCCAGTTGCAAGGCATCCAGACCTACTATATCAGCGGTTCGGAAAGTTGCTGAGTTTGCTCTTGCCATTACCTCGCCGGTCAGCATGTCGCATTCCTTAACGCTGATGCCCATTTCATGGGCTCTGCTCATGGCAGTGACCATTGAAAAAAGACCGATCTGGTTGGCTACAAAATATGGTGCATCTGATACGGAAATCACCACTTTACCAAGTTTGTGGGTGGCAAAGTCTGTTATGGCCTTGGCCAAAAGCGGATCTGTTTGTTGACTGGTGACAAGTTCCATCAGTCGCATATGTCTGACCGGGTTGAAAAAATGAGAGATGAAAAACTGACGGGCAAAGGTTTTCGATCTGCCGTGTAGAAGCTCGGATATTTTCAAACCGGAGGTGTTGGAGCTTATCAGAGTTCCTGGTTGCAGATGCGGTTCAATTCTGTCATAGATGGCGCGTTTGATGTCCAGTACTTCCGGTACCGATTCCAGAATCCAGTGCATTTCAGAAAGCAGGGCAAGGTGATCAACCACATTTCCGGCATGAACTTTTTCGGCTGCCTCGGGATCAAGAAAGGCCCCAAATTTTTTAGCCCTTTTAATGGCCGAGATGGCAAGGGAGGAACGCCATTCATCCGAAAAACGTGTCAGACCTCGTTTGAGATCTTCTTCGGTTGGCTCCATTGGTGGCAGAACATCCAGCAGGGTAGTGTCCAGACCGGCAGAAGCTAAAAGAGCCGCAATGCTGGTTCCCATCCATCCTGCACCGATAACTGCAACGCGCTTGATTTCAAAGTCCATTGTAGACCCCTTTTAATGTTTACTGAACGCCTTCCAAAATCATTGCACAACCCTGACCACCACGGACACCCATTGTCATAAGGGCGTATTTTCCTTTGGTTTTGTAAAACTGGTTTGCCATGGTGGCAATCAGACGTCCTCCTACCGCTCCGGTAGGATATCCTAAAGCAATGCTCCCACCATTGGGATTTACTCGTTCATCTTCCAGAATCCCCAGTTCGCTCTGAACCGCCAGTGAAGTGGAGGCATATTTTTCGCAAAGCTCAATCAAATCCATGTCGTTTATTGTAAGGCCGGTTTTTTTAAGGACTTTCTGGGCCGCCAGTACAGCACCGTATCCAGACATTTCAGCCTGACAGCCGATAGTTGCTGATGCCTTGATTCTGGCAAGTGGTGGAATTCCAAGACTAACAGCCTTCTCTTCGGCCATCAGCACCAGAATGGTGGCTCCATCTGCCGGTGGTGCAATATTTCCCTGTGTAACACTGCCACCCTGTATGAAATAGGGCGAGTAGGATTGTAATTCTTTCAGGGTAATCTCTGCCGGAATATCGTCTCTTACCACCACTGTTTGTTCGCCTTTGGCGTTAACCGTTCTTACCGGAACCACTTCAGAGCTGAACTGTCCGGTGTTCCATGCCTTAAGTGCTTTATTATGTGATAACAGGGCGTATTCGTCCTGGGCTTCTCTGGAGATGTTGAATTTGTCGGCAATGCTTTCTGCTGCGACACCCGGCGGGGTTAATGCCTCCGGATGTGATCTTAATACCACCGGCGGAGGTGAGGGATTGAAACCTGCTTCCGGAACTCGGGTAAGAGATTCTACTCCTCCTGCCAGAACAATGTTGGCATCGCCGGTTTTAATGGCATTGGCGGCGATGGCCACCGTTGCAAAAGAGGAGGCATCGTAACGGTTTATCACGGCAGCAGGCACCGCAGAAGGAATACCCGCCAGAACAGATGCCAAATGGGCAATGTTCAAACCTTGTTCGCCCTCTGGAACCGAGCAGCCTACCAACACATCGTCAATCTCGTGCCAGTCAAGCTGGGGAGCCCGTGCCAGAGATTCCTTTATGACTGTGGCAATTAAATCATCGGGTCTGGTATGTGCAAGTTGCCCGCTTTTGGTTTTGCATATTGCGGATCGCATGGCCGAGACAATAACGACATTTTGCATTGGGGCTCCTCCGTTTGTGAACTGTTCATCTTTCTGTTTGCAAGCCAGTAAGCTTAATCGGGCAGTTGTTAAGAACTGACCAGTGTTCCAGCTTGGCATATGCTTCTGACCTATGTTGTAATTCGGCCAGTAAAGCATATTTATGATACCTATTAATAGATTCTTTTACCAGATGCGGTCAATTGACACAAGATTAAGTTTTTGAGGAAAAAATTTTAAAGGGAAGGCCACTTTTCATTCTTCGCGGGTGATGCTGATAATTGCGTCGATTTTTCTTATTTCATTGACGACTTTGATCAATTCGCGATGGTTAATTACGTCGAGACGAATCTTCATAAAGGCTTCGTGACCTATGGTGTATGCGTTAAACTCGGACATGTTAATGCCAAGTTTTTTAACCACAAGCAAAACCATTGCCAAAACACCTTGCTGATCCTGAACATGCAAGTTCAAAACAGCGGAGGTGAAGTTTTCCTCCAGATCCCATTCGACTTCAACCAGTTGATTTTTATCGATGTTTTTAAGGTTTGGGCATCCTATTCGATGAACCAGAATGCCTTTGCCTTCACTTACTATTCCACCAACTTTGTCACCAAAAATCGGGTTGCAACAATTGGCGTATTTGATAAAGATATCATCCTTGGAAAACTTGTAGCTGTTGTCTTTTCTGCGACTTAAGCTGGAAAAAAGTTTTTCCCGAATGGAAGCTCGTTCTGCCTTCTTCTGTTTTATTATTCTATCTTGCGGTACAAGCTTGTAGCGGGAAATGACATCCAATACGGAAACTTTTCTAAAGCCAATTCTCATTAGTAAAGAATCGAGAGATTTTTTCCTTTTCTCCAGAACCGCAACAAATTCAGGGCTTTCCAGTACAACTTTTGGATCTCTGCCGTATTTGGAAAGCTCTGCAAATAGCATCTCTTTGCCAAGTTCAATGGCTCGTTGATCCACTCTTCGCCTGAGAGTGTTTTTGATGGAAGACTGAGCTTTAGTTGAAACGGCAATGTTGAGCCATGATTCTTCTGGCTGGACTGCGGGATCGGTGACAATTTCAACCACATCGCCTGTTGCAAGGGCATGATAGAGTGGTCTGGAGACACCGTTTACATAGGCCTCTTTGGTGTGGGCGCCGATCTGTTTATGAACATTGTAGGCAAAATCCAGAACGGTTGACTTGCTTGGCAAAACATATAAGTCTTTTTTGGGGGAGAAAACGGCGATGCCATCTACCTGAGACTGATTAAGCACGTCGTCCACACGAATATCCTGATCTTCCAAAAGTTCGCCAAGGAGATTCATGTAACTGGTATAGTAACCACTCAAGCGACTTTTATTAACGCGCCAATTATGGACAATACCACTTTCGTTGACCTCTTTCATCTCGTGGCTCATAACTGAAAAAGCGTGAATTTTGCCTTTTATCACAACTCTGGTTTCCAGTGCCCGGTAACCGTTTGCCATGGGATTGGCGATTTTATCTCGCACAGCCATGGGAACCGGGGTGTAAAGTGAGTGCAATATCCCAAGGCAGGTGTAGTTTTTAACCACATCATCTATTAAAAGTGAAAGATCTACTTCCACATCTTTTTGCGGATTAAGACCGAATTCGTTTTCGTAGAAGTCTTCCATTGCAGGCCAGTTGATCTGTATTTCCACATCGATGTCATGTTTGCCACAGAGAGAAGAGACCGCGTTTTGAATCTCTTCGATGTCAGATTTGCGTTCCAGCTGATTCTTTTTGATCTTTTCTTTGATCAGATTGTAGTTTTCCGGGTAGATATAGCGCAGGGAAAGCTCGGTCAGCTCATTATCAACCAGACTCATGCCCAGTCTTCTGGCAAGTGGAACGTAAATATCCATAGTTTCTTTGGAAATTCGTTTCTGATGACCCTCCGGCATATGCTCCATATCGCGCATATTGGCCAGACGATCGAAGATTTTGACTAACAGGGGTCTGATATCTTTACTGGCTGCCTTTAAAATTCTCTGATACGTCAGCCATTTGTCATCTTCTTTCGAACTCTCGCTGCTATAGTTACGGATTTTGGTCAGAGCCTGGACAAAATCGCCAATTACCGGGCCGAATTTCTTGCTCACGGTGCTTTTGGTTGCAACGGTGTCTTCGATGGTGTCGTGCAAGAGGGCCGACATCACTGAAGCCTCGTCCATTTGGGCGACGGTGACAAGTTCTGCCACAGTCAGTGGGTGAAAAATATAGGGGATTCCGTTACGCCTCAGTTGACCTCGGTGCAAGAGTTCGGCATAATCCATTGCCTGTTCAATTCTGGAGGTGTCTTTGCCGGGGTAATTGGATAGAAATCTATCCAGAATTCGTTGGCGAATCTCTGTAATTTCAGATTTGTATTCTTCTAAATTTCGACCCATTTTTTATCCAGATACTCGTTTCAATCGCCAAAGGGCACAAATCCATGGCTCTTTTAGAATATGACAGAATAGCAAAACCATTAATAACATTAATGAATTAAGTCCTCTCCGGGTTTTGCCGACAGCCTGTTTTAATCAAAAAAACAAAAACTATACCACTACATATGGTAGTGTTATTTAGTATATTCATACTACATATAGACATTTTAAAGAAACACTACCGCAAACCAATAAAAAATCTTGCACAACTATATAGTATAGATGTACTATCAATCCCTAAGTGGCCCTAAATTTCCCTGTTTGTCCCTGGTAAGGGCAAGACAGAAAAGAAAACCACTTGAAAAAGTGCGATCTGTATCACGTGGACGCAAGCAACCACGGGACAAAAAATAGTTTATCATAGGCGATTAGGTGGCGCAACAGATTACATGTCGAATAGCAAAAGCAAAATTTCAACGGCGTTTATAGGGATGGACGCCAAAAACCTGGATTCCAAGGGGAGAATCAGTATTCCCAAGGTCTTCAAGCCGCTTTTGCCAGAGGAAGACAGTGAGCGTGTGGTGGTGGTTATGGGAACCGACGGCCCTTATCTGGAAGTTTGGCCGGCTCCCGAATGGGAGAATGTTCTGTTGAAGGTTTCCAAGCTTAAAGCTGCCAGAGCCAAACGAATTATGTATCGTGGCTATGTTTCTCGCGCGGTGGACTGCAAGCTGGATAAACAGGGTCGGCTGGTTTTGCCTCCGTTATTTAAAGAGCATTTGTTCAAGGATGGCGAAAAATCCGGTGAATTGCTTTGGATCGGAGCCGGTTCGGTGATGGAGCTATGGTCTAAAAAACAATATGATAGTGAAGGTGAAGACATTGTCGAGCAGGCCAATCAGGTGATGCTTGAAAATGAAGAATACTTTGCTGAGTAATATTTTCTAATTTTTTTATTTCGATATTATTTTTTTTATATTTTTGGTTTTTTTGAGGACATTTAAAGGAATGGGAATGGGAATGGCTATTAGAGTAGAGACAAGCAACGGCAAGACTGCCGTTATATACCCTGGAAAATCATTTGAGCGCAATCAGATGCGCAACTTGCGTATGCGCCTTGGGGAACTGGTTGGTGCAGGTTATACCAGTATCGTCTTTGAGTTTTCCGAGACGGAGCATGTGTATTACCGCCTGGCAGATACCCTTGCAAGGTTGAAGGATATTGTAGAACAGCGAGACGGCTCACTGATTTTACAGGGGATGAATTCATATCTGACCAGCATCTTCAATTTTCTGGGGATGTTTAACTGTTTTGACTATACAGATTATCAAACCGAAGCAATGCACTGACAGGTGGGCATAATGGTTAAAAGTAGACACATACCGGTTTTGCTAAACGAGATACTTGAGGTGCTTCAGGTTTCTGCTGGTGGAGTGTATGTGGACTGCACTGTTGACGGCGGTGGACATGCTGAGGCCATTCTTGAAAAGACTGCACCTTCCGGGGTTGTGGTGGGCCTTGATATGGATCCGTTGATGATTGAACGCTCGTCAGAACGCCTGGCAGGTTTTGGTGAGAGAATCAAACTGGTGCATACAAACTTTGCCGACTTGAAAGAAGCTTTAAACTCGGTTGGTATTGAACAGGTGGACGGTATTATGGCTGATCTCGGTATCTCATCCAATCAGCTGGATTATCGTGAAAGAGGCTTCAGCTTTATGCAGGCCGGCCCCATTGATATGCGGATGAATACAACTCTTGAAGAAACGGCACTGGATGTAATTGCCAACCGTGATGAAAATGAGTTGGCCAATATTATCTATCGTTACGGTGAGGAAAAGTTTTCCAGAAGAATTTCCAGAGAGCTTAAAAAATGGCTGGCGGAAAATAAGCTGGTTACCACAAAGGATTTGGCTGAGGCGGTTGGCAGAGCCATTCCCAGAAAGATGCACCCTAAAAGAATAAACCCGGCAACCAAGACCTTTCAGGCTTTACGGATTGCGGTAAACAAAGAACTAGAGAGTATTGAACAAATGCTGCCACAGGCTCTGGAGGTTCTGAAACCCGGTGGCAGGCTGGCAATAATGTCCTATCATTCGCTGGAAGATCGAATAGTGCGCAGCGAGTTCAAGGACTGGGAGAAGGATTGTATCTGTCCGCCGAAATTGCCCATCTGTGTTTGCGATAAAGTCAGAGAGGCAAAAATTCTGACAAGAAAACCGATTTTGCCAACTGAGGCCGAGATTGAAAACAATCCCCGTGCCAGAAGCGCAAAATTAAGAGTGGTGGAAAAAACCTCATGAGAAAACAGAATACCAAAAACAAAAAAAACACCGCGACTATCAGTTTGCCGAAACCTGCCAGAAAAAAATCTGCTGCACTTAAGGCAAAGCCCAAGACGAAGGTCAAGACTAAAACGACTGCCAAAAGTAAAGCCAAGTCTTCCACTAAAAATGCCAAGGTAAGCAGAAAAAGAAATTCCTCGGTAGCTGTTTCAACCACCAAGGCCGTGCGTAAGCCAGCCAGGGCTATTACCAGACAAAAAAGCAAAAAGGTGGAGACGGTTCAATATCATGTCAAGCCTGCTGAAAAGCTGATCTTTGTAGTTGCCCTGATTCTGCTGATTGGTTTTGCTTGTGTATACGTTGCCACCAGAGTGCAAACACGCACAATAAGGTTTGATATTGCAGAGTTAAAAGAGACGCAGATCAAGGAGATGAAAACCAGAGAACAATTGACGGAGAAGATCGCGACATACAAAAGGCCGGAATTGATTATGAAGCGTGCCGAAAGCAGAGGCATGGAAAAGGCCAAGAATAACCAGATAGAATGGGTGGAATAGGCTAATTTAATGCTGGATAAAAATTACCGCAAAATCAGAAGGAGAGCATTGGCTGTAATCGTGCTGTTTTTTGCGGGCTTCATCATGTTGGGGGTCAGAGCTTTTACCCTACAGGTGCTGGATGGGCATATTCACCAGAAGAAGGCCTTAAGCCAGACTACCGGCTCGATTGTGATTCATCCACGCAGAGGTTTTATCTACGACAGAGAAATGAGAATTCTGGCCAGTAATCAGCAGGTACCTTCTCTAGTGGCACAGCCGAGACTGATGGACGATGAAGAACGTCTGATTGCCAAAACCATTGCAAAAGAAATATTTGAGCTTGAAAGAAAAAAACTGAAGAGGCTGGATTATGACAAGCTGTTTGTCAGGCTGAAAAGAAATCTTAGCGAACAAGAAGTCAAACTTTTTAAAAATACCATCAGGAAAATGGGCAAGGAAAGTCGCCCACTGCATCTGAATTTGAGCAACGAAGATAAACGGGCCTATCCTTCAGGAATTCTGGCTGCGCCGATTCTGGGTTTTGTTAATCGAGATCTTGAAGGAAAGATGGGGCTTGAACGAAAATTTGATTCGGACTTGCAGGGTTCTTCGCAGAAGTTCAGCGGGCTGATTGATAATTCCGGCAAGCTGGCTCTGGAGTCATTAGATCTGTCATTGGATGTACCAACCGGTGATCATCTGGTTTTGACGATTGACAAAGGCATGCAATATGTCACCGAGCGAGTGATTCGTGCTACTGTCGAAAAATATCAGGCTGCATATGGTATCGCGATAGTAATGGATGTGAAAAACAGTGATGTTCTGGCCATGGGTCAGTGGCCGACTTTCGATCCAAACGACCTGAACAAAACACCGATGTCCAGATTGCACAACTATGCCATCGAATGGACTTTTGAACCGGGTTCGACCATGAAGACCTTTGTCGTAGCAGGTGCAATTGATTCGGCAAGGTATGTACCGGATGATAAAATCTATTGCAACATGGGTGAATTTCAGATTGGCCCCAACAAAATACATGACACAACCAGACATGGGCATTTGACTATTTCGGATGTGCTGGCCAAATCCAGTAACATCGGCACGGCAAAAATCGGGATGGATCTCGGAGCCGAAAAGGTTTACGAGATTTTGCGTTCCTTCGGTTTTGGTGAGCGTTCCGGTATCAGACTGCCGGTGGAGTCCAGAGGAATACTGGCCAAGCCTGAAGACTGGGAACCGATTGAACTTGCAACTATCAGTTTTGGTCAAGGGGTAAACACCACAGGGATTCAGCTGGCCAATGCCATGTGTGCCATTGCCAATGGTGGAAAATTGATACAGCCACGAATTGTCAGAAAAGTAATCAGCGCCGATGGTGAAGTGAAAAAATCCTTTGAGACTAAAATAATACGCGAAGTGGTTGGTGAAAACACCGCGATGCTGATGAGGGAGATGTTGAAAGAGGCTGCCAGCGAACGTGGTACAGGAAGAAAATCCCAGATGGAAGCCTGTCAGGTGGCGGGTAAAACTGGAACAGCCGAAAAACTGTTTAAGAACCAGCAGGTCGGGGAAAGAAAATACTGGACTAGTTCCTATGCCGGATTTTTCCCGGCGGATGATCCTGAAATAGTGATACTGGTGATTGTGGATGAGCCAGCAGGGAAGAAGTTCTATGGTGGTGATGTGGCGGGTCCGGCCTTTAAGGAGATTGCCGAGGAAGTATCCTCGATGCGAGGAGTATGTTCAACCAGAAATCAGCAGTTGGCGGAAAAATAGATGAAATTAAGTGAATTTACATCCGGCATTATAGATGGCAGGCTTTTAGGAGCAGATGTCGAGATCAGCTCGATTACCGACGATTCACGCAAGGTGGTCGAGGGAACCTGCTTTGTAGCCCTGAGGGGTCATCTTGCTGATGGACACAAATATATCCAACAGGCCATAGACAGTGGGGCTGCTGCCCTTGTGCTGGAAGATGAAACGCTGGTTAAAAGTTTTCCCGCTTTTGTGGTGAAGGATAGCAAAAAGATAGTCGGACAGCTCGCATCTGCCTTCTACGGTTTTCCATCAAAAGCAATGAAGGTTTGTGGCATAACCGGAACCAACGGCAAGACCTCCTGCACCTATTTGCTTGAAAGCATGTTCAACAAAGCCGGCTTCAAGGTGGGAGTTATTGGCACAATCAACTACCGTTATGGGGACAAAATTTATCCGGCACTGACCACCACGCCAGGCGCGATTGAAATGCAAGACCATTTGGCCAAGATGCGTGATGCCGGTGTGAGCCATGTGTTTATGGAAGTTTCATCTCATGCGCTGGATCAATATCGAGCTGATGGTACGCTGTTTGATTATGCCCAGTTTACCAATCTGACCAGAGACCATCTTGATTATCATCATGGGATGGATGATTATTTAAAAGCCAAACAGCGTTTGTTTGATCCATTGCTTGAGAAAAGTGATAAGGATAAAAAAGTTGCTGTTGTCAACATTGATGATGAATATGCCGAGCAGGTTCTGGCCTCCTATTCAGGTAGGGTTGTAAGAACCGCTCTTGAAAAGAGTCAGGCCGATATCTATGCTGAAACTCTTGAGACCAGCTTGGACGGCAACCGTATGTTGTTGAATGTTTTAGGCGAACAATACCAATGTGCAAGTCCTTTAACCGGGGTGCATAATGCCAAAAACATCATACAGGCAGTGGCCGTAGGGCTTGCTGCTGGAATCTCTGCCACCGATGCGCTTGAGGGTGTGGCAAGTTT
>Ga0070728_10002245_pt1 | contig 24729 bp, 33 predicted proteins | sample tdDd471_FD_66723 | JGI IMG/M metagenome (GOLD analysis project Ga0070728, IMG submission 66723) | Marine sediment microbial communities from the Atlantic coast under amendment with organic carbon and nitrate - tdDd47.1 | ecosystem: Environmental > Aquatic > Marine > Coastal > Sediment | place...
AACCCTATCGGGACACCGAGGGCAAGCTGACGATCGGGATCGGGCGCAATCTGGACGATGTCGGGATCTCGAAAGAGGAAGCCCACGCGCTCTGCGCAAACGATCTGAAGGGTGTGTTCGACGATCTCGACCGTAACATTCCCTGGTGGGTTCGCCTGTCCGATGATCGGCAGCGGGCACTCGTCAATATGTGCTTCAACCTGGGTTGGCCCCGGCTTTCCGGCTTCAAGAATATGCTGGCCGCGATGGAGAAGGGCTTGTTCGAACGGGCCGCGGACGAGGCGCTCGAGTCGAAATGGGCGCGCCAGGTTGGCAGTCGGGCGCGGGAAATTTCCGTCTGGATCCGGGAGGGGTAGATGCTTGGATTGGCAACTGCCGCATTAGGCTTGATCAAGCTTGCACCGTCCATCATCGAATGGATCGACGGCGACGAGGATGAATCCAAACTTTCGAAAGCAGCCGGCGTCGCGTCGAAAGTCGCGCGAGCGATCACGGGCGAGGACAACGACGACAACGCGCTCGCCGCCATCCAGTCGAACCCCGAATTGCTGACACAATATCAGGCCGAAACGAACCGCCTCACGCTCAGCCTGTACCGGGAAGACACCAAGCGGCTGCAAACGGTCAACGAGACGATCCGGAAAGAGGCGAACAGCAAGGATCCTTATGTGCGCCGTTGGCGTCCGACTTTCGGCTACTGCATGTCGATCGCCTGGGTGGTGCAGTTCTTCGGCACCATCGCTGCGGTGATTGGCGCAGTGTTCGTAAACCCGGAAAAGTCGGGTGAGATATTGAAAGGCCTGGCCGAGGTGAACGCCGCGACCCTTGGGCTTTGGGGGATCGCCCTATCCGTCATCGGCGTATCCGTCGTGCAGCGCTCACGCGACAAGCAGATCGCAGCCGGCCAGACCCCGCCGCCAGGCGTGCTTGGATCAATCGCCGGGGTTCTAACGAACGCGGTGGCCGGGACCAGGCCGCAATGACGGACTGGGTGGATCATGCACAGCGGCTGGAAGAGGCCGAGCGGGCCGCGGCGCTGCAGCGCGTGCTCGACAACGTGAAGGCCAGCGAAGCGAAGTCGCGTGGTGTCCATCACACCTGCACGAAATGCGGGGACTCGATACCGCCAGCCCGACGCGTCGTGATGCCTGGCGCCGATCTGTGTGTTGAATGTGCGAGTGAACTTGAAGGATACGGCCGATGAATGTGGACGGCGTCGACGCAAAATTCTGGATCGACGTTCTGCAGTGGATCACCACGATCGGCGTTGGGATCTATGTTTGGCAAAGCAACAGACACCGGGCGACACGCGAACACATCACCGCTGTTGAAAAGGATCTGCGCTCTTCGATCGAGACAGAGCGCGTCGGCACGGCCGATAGGCTGAACAATCATGCGCATCGATTAACGGCCGTTGAAGAAGGCTTCAAACACTTGCCCGCCAGCCATGACTTCAAGGAGCTGGCGCATGCGATCTCCGCCCTGCATGGCGACTTTCAGCGGATCACCGGGCAGTTCGAAGGGTTCAAGGAATTGGCCGCCATATTGCGCGAGCGCGTCGGCCGCATCGACGACTTTCTGCGGGAGCACGGTAAATGAAGGACTATATGGACTCGATCATCCGGCCGGATGCGCGACTGTCGATCCTACGGGCGCTCACTGAAGCGCCCGAGTACCGTCTCAACGAGTCGATCCTGCATCGGATCGCAAACGCCTTTGGCCTATCCCTTGCCCGGCACCAGGTCGCCGCTGAGATTGAATGGCTTCGCGATGCCGGCCTGGTCAAGGCGGAGAAGCTCGGCGACATGTGGGTTGCCACGGCCACGAGCCTCGGCCTGGACGTTGCGGCCGGCCGAACGATCCGCGACGGGGTGACGCGGCCGTCGCCGAAAGGTTAGACCGATGCCCCGCAAATCCACGGTCAAAGGCCTTCCCCATCACATGAAGAAGCAGGTCGACTTCATGCTCGAGAAAGAGCACCTGTCGATCGACAATATCGTCGAGTGGCTGGAAACCGAACACGGTTACAAGATCTCCCGATCCGCGATGGGTCGGTACAGCAAAGAGTATGGTGACCTGCGTTCCAGCCTGCGGGAGTCGCGGGAGGTAGCGGAAGCCTTCGCCAAGGAACTCGGTCCGGATGCTGTTACCGGAAAGCAGGGCGCGTTGCTGATCGAGATCCTGCAAACCGTGTTGTTCAAGAACCTGTCCAGCCAGCTGCAGGCTGGTCCGCTCTCCGATGATGACGAAGATCTGGACAGCGGCGACTTCATGAAACTGGCGCGGGCGATCAAGGATCTGTCTCAGGCGAACCGATTCAATCAGGACTTTGCCGAAAAGCTGCGCGTGCAGATCCGCGAAGAGGAACGCGAACGTGCGGCCGCGGCTGTGAAGGAAGGCGGACGGAAAGCCGGTCTTAGCGATGAGGCCCGTGCGATTATTGAGGCCGAGCTTGGGATACGCTGATGAGCGGATATTTCTTGCCCTATCAGATCGCCTGGCTTCAGGACAATTCCCGCCTGAAGATATGGGAGAAGTCCCGGCGTATCGGTGCAACCTATGTCCAGGCCTATGAGGACGTCCGCGATGCATCGAAACAGAACGAACCGATGGACGTCTGGTTTTCTTCCGCCGACGAAACGGCCGCCAAGGAATACATCCGCTATTGCGCTATGTGGGCGCGCATTCTGAATGTCGGCGCCATCGATCTTGGAGAGGTGGTTCTAGACAACGACAAAAACATTAAAGCCCTGGCCATCGAGTTCGCCACCGGCAAGCGGATCCACGGCCTTTCGTCCAATCCGACCGCGTTCCGGTCTAAAGGCGGCAAGCTTATCCTCGACGAATTCGCGTTTCACAAGGATCCGGAAGCCCTTTGGAAAGCCGCGGCGCCGATCATCACCTGGGGTTATCCGGGCCGGGTTCTGTCTACCTACAACGGCAAGGGCAACCGCTATTATCGGATGGTGGACGAGGCCAAGAAGGGAAACAGTTGGACGCCGCACACGACGACGATCGAGGATGCGATCTCGGACGGCCTGGTTGCACGTATTCTCGGCAAGGATGTCGCCAGCGAAGAGGACATTGCCAAATTCCTGCAGGAATGCCGGGACATCGCCGGCGACGAAGAAACCTATATGCAGGAATTCATGTGCCAGCCGATCGACGAAGCCACGGCCTGGTTGACTTGGTCATTGATCACATCGGCGGAACATGCGGACGCCGGTAAACCGGAGCTCTACGAAGGCGGCGACTGTTATGTAGGGGTAGACATTGGCCGCAAGAGCGACTTGACCGTCATCTGGGTTTTCGAGCGGATCGGCGATGTGCTCTGGACCCGTGAGGTGGTACGGATGAAGCGCGTCAGCTTCGCCGAACAGGACGCCGAGCTCGACCGCATCATGGACGCCTATCGCGTCCGCCGTGTCTGTATGGATGAAACCGGGTTGGGGATGAAGCCGGTCGAGGACGCGAAGGCCAGGCACGGCGCCTATCGTGTGGAAGGTATCACCTTCACGAACGCGGTGAAGCATCATTTGGCCAACTTGGTCAAACAGGCATTCGAGGACCGGCAGGCACGCATCCCGGAAGACAAGCGGATCCGCAACGCGAACCACGCTGTTCGGAAAGTGACGACGGCCGCGGGCAATCAGCGGTTTGACGCGGACCGGACCGAAGCCGGCCATGCGGATGAATTCTGGGCCGAAGCATTAGCGCTACATGCGGCCGAGGAAACAGTCCAGCCCGCGGCCGGAAGCACGATCGACAATCAGCAAGACACTTACAAATCGGAACGGCGCAACCATCGCTTGGTCGCGCGGCCGTAGGAGGAAGAAAGATGGGATTGCGCCAGGCGCTGATCAGTCTGCTTACACCCGCACCGAAAGCCGACGCCGATGCACGGGCGGCGGCGCCGATGCGCGAGGCCGCCGGCGTGACGCGGGACGAGGACCGCGGCTGGACCCGGTTGTCCGCGGACACCAACCGCGACCTGGACCCGTACACGCATCGCCGCATGCAGGAGATGGCGGTTTATCTTTGGAAGACCAATCCGCTTGCCAACAGACTGATCGAGCTGCCGCTGGCCTTTCTGCTGGCCGAAGGGTGCCGTGCGACTGTGCCCGATGACGAAGCGCAGCAATGGCTGGAAGATTTTTGGGACGATCCGATCAACGAGATGGCGATCAAGCTGCCCAAAAAGGTCCGCGATCTTTCCCTGTTCGGCGAACAGTGCTGGCCAACCTTCGTCGATCAGTTCACCGGGCATGTTCGGCTAGGCTACCTTGACCCGGACCGGATCGGGACGGTCATCGTGGATCCGGACAATGTGGAGCAGCGGATCGCCGTCATCACCAAGCCTGACAAGAAGGGCGCCACCAAGCGGTACAGGATCATCGTTAACGGGCGCGAAACGGTTTTCGGCGAAAAGGCCCGCGAGATCCGCGAGACCTGCACCGATGGTGACTGTTTCTATTTCGCGATCAACGATCTCTCCAGTTCGGCCCGCGGGCATTCGGATTTGCTTGCGGTAACCGACTGGTTGGACGGACTGTCGAACTCGATGTTCGGCGATCTCGACCGGTGGGACATGCAACGCGCGTTCATCTGGGACGTGAAGCTGCTCGGCGCAACCCCGGAGGAAGTCGCGCAGCGCGCCAAACAGATTGTCGCGCCGAGCCAAGGCAGCGTCAGAGTGCGCAACGAATCCGAAGAATGGAGCGCGATATCTCCTGATCTCGGCGCAGTCGAAAGCGAAAGTTTTGCGAAGCTGTTCCGCAACTGGATCCTGGGTGGTGTGACACTGCCGTCGCATTGGTTCGCCGATGGCGGCGACGTGAACCGCGCCAGCGCGACGGAGATGGGTGAACCGACTTTCAAGGTGCTGACCATGAAGCAGACCTTCCTGGGCTATATCCTGCGCAGTGTGCTGAAGTACCAGATCCGCATGCGCCTGCAGAAGCTCGGCCTGGAAGATCTTATCGAGGAAGACGACTACAAGCCCGATGTGATCTGGCCGGATCTCACCGCCAAGGATACCTCCAAGTATTCGAATGCATTGCAGCAGGTGACGGTCGCCTGCTGCCTGCTGATCGATAAGGGCCTGATCACACGGGCCGAGGCGGTCAATCTGATCGCGCTGATCTTCAGCCAATTGGGGCTGAAGGTGGATCCCGAAGAGATGTTGGAAGCAGCCGCGGCCGAAGCAGCTGCACGGCGCGAGGAAGACACCTTCAGCGCCTTTGGCAACCAGGCGCCGGCGGCGGCCGAATGACCGACGAAGAACGTGCCAAGGCCTTCCTGGACGCCAGGGCGGAGGTTCTGCAATCCTTCAACGGCGCGACGGCGGACAGCTTGCGCCAGGTGCTCGCGGTCCTGGAAGCGACCGAACAGAAGCTGCGCGCGGAGCTCGCCAATTCCCCGACCGATTGGCAGGCCTATCAGCTGCCGAACCAATTGCAGTCGATCGATGTCGCCCTGCTCGAGGTGAAACAGGCCTTGACCCGGATCACCATGTCGGCTGCGAATGACGGGGTTGAATATGGCCGCGCGCTGATCGACTCGCCACTCGCCGCCGGCGGGATCCGCGTCGGCGCCGTGCTCGGCGATATCGACCTGCGCCAGGTGCACGCGATCCGGACCTTCATGATCGACCGCATGTCGGATGTTTCGTCCGAAGCGGCCGGCAAACTGAAGAGCTCGATCTCGCTCGCCGTGACCGGGGGGAAGACGCCGGCGGACGCGGTCAGCGAGGTCGCCGCCGCGCTCAAGTCGCCACGAAGCCGCGCCATCACGATCGTCCGGACGGAGATGGGTCGCACGTTCTCGGTCGCCGGCCAGGAACGAATGGGCCAAGCGTCAACGGTCCTGCCTGGGCTAAAAAAACAGTGGCGGCGGTCGGGCAAGATCCATAGCAGAATCAACCACGATCTGGCGGACGGTCAGATCCAGGGCGTCGACAAGCCGTTTGACCTTGGCGGACCGAAGCTGATGTATCCGCGAGACCCTGAAGGATCGGCTTCCGAGACGATCAACTGCGGATGCGTTTCGCTGCCCTTCATGGATAGTTGGCAGGTGTCGCATTCAGGTCGCGTACCGTTCACCGATCGCGAGCTCGAACTCAACCCGCGTAAGCGCGATCTGGATGCGGCCTTGAACGGCTAATTTCGACCATCCGGATTCCGGCCCGCTGAGCGGCCTTTAACGACCGGCCCGGCGTCATCGTCCGCCGAAACCCGTTCCGCGCGGGAAAACCCCTTCAAAACCCATTTAACGCCAACCGGAAGTCCGGTTCCTGCACGTGTGATCCAGGTTGCTGCGGTGATCGGGGTTGTTGGCGGCTGCCCGGAACTGTTCCGGGAAAGGCAAGCGTCCGCGATGAGCCTACGGTGCCAATAGTTCAGTCGGCCTGTCCAGGGCCGCGTTCTTTTTGGAACCGCAAACGAGGAACCGACATGTCCGAAACGAAGAAGGCGGCTGCGAAGAAAGCGCCAGCGGCGGCTGCAACGTCCCCGACCACATCGCCGGCCGTCGATGCCGAGCTGGCCGCCCGGAACAAAGAGGTCGAGCTGCTGCATCGCCAGTTGAAGGAAGAGAAGGAGCGCGCCGACAAGGCGGAGGCCCTGCTGGCCGAGGCTCTTCGTCCCGTTCCGGCCGAAGTTCTGGGAAGCGGCGCCGATGCCGATACGGTGACGCAGGCGGATCTGGTCGCTGTCGTCGATGCGCTGAACGCGAAGGACGTGACGGTTCGCGTGCCCGAGACGGACGCCGCCGGCAAACGCCATATCGTCAACCGCGAGGTTCGCGCCGACGACATCATGAGCTTCCGCATCGACGGGAGCGCCGTGCATGTTACGACCTGCGACGGCCGCAAACACGAAGCGGTTCTGGTCTGATGGCCCGGAAAGCACTGCTCGCAACCGCCGCCGCGCTTTCTCTGATGAGTTTCAGGGAGGCAAAGGCAGACCTTCCGCCGCTCGGGATCATTGGCACGGACGCAGTCCGGGAGGCTTTTGAAGGCGATCTCCGTCAACTCCAAGACCTGTTGCAGGGCTCAATCCAAAAAGTCCTCGAGCTGTCCGGCGACGATGATTGGTGGCCATACGTCCATGGCTTGTTCGAAGATTTCGTCGTCGTCGAGATGAAGGACGGGAAGCTGATGCGCTACCCGTACGAGATCGACGGAACCAAGGTCACCCTCGGCAATCCGATCGAGGTCGTTAAGACCTTCGAGCCGGTGAGCGGAAACCAACCGTCGCCAATGATGGAGGCGACGATCGAAGCGGCATTCATCGCCCGCGAAGGCGATGCCGAAGGCAGCGTCTACAAGATCCGCGTGATCCGCGCCGGCGTCTCAGGTAACGGCAACTACTATCCCGATGCGGTTCTTCGCGAGGCCGCGCCGATGTTCAACGGCGTCCGGGTGTTCGTGAAGTCCGACGAAGAGCACCTGGCCGGCAAAGGCAAGGATGTCCGGAACCTGATCGGCGCGCTGTCCGACGCCGCCTTTGTGGAAGGCAGCAGCCCGGACACAGGCGAAATCCGCGCGACGTTGACGCTGATCGAGGCGGAAGGCGCGATCGCCGTGAAAATTCGCGAGGCCTGGTCGCGGCAACTCACCGGTCTGTTCGGCTTCTCGATCGATGCGGTTGCCTACGCGAAGAAGAGCAAGCGCGGGACGCAGGACGTCCGCGAGGCCACCAAATTCGTCAAAGTTAAATCCGTTGACCTGATCGTCGAGCCCGGCGCCGCCGGCGAAATCATCGAAATGGTCGAAGCACAGAAGGAGAAGGTCATTATGGGCCGGGCAACACTGATCGCACTGCTTGAGGCGAAAGGCCACAAGAAGGACAAGCTCGACAATATGACGGACGACCAGCTGGTCGCCCTGGTACGCGAGGCGCTTCCGGATTCCGGACCCGGTTCCGATCCGCAGCTGCAACCTGGCATCTCGGAGCAGAGCATGCGGGAAGCGATCGCCATGGTCGAACGCCGCGGGGCGATGCGAATCCGCGTTACCGAGTCCGCGCTGCCCCAGCCCGCCCGTGACCGCGTGATCGCCACACTGGGAGAACGTGAGTCCTTCACTGAAGCCGATGTCGAAGAGGCAATCCGCGCGGAACTCACCTATCTTTCCGAAGCCTTGCCGAACAATCACGTCGCTGATCTCGGCCCCGTTGCGCGGATCGAGTCCGGAGAGACCCGTGCCGAGAAGGTCGCCAACATGTTCGAGGCGTTCTTCGACCGGGAGCACCCCGATCACCGGCACGCGCGCAGTTTCCGCGAGTGCTACATCGCGGTCACCGGGGACCGGAACGTCACCGGGCGGATGCGTGACGCCGACCCGGCGCTGATGCGCGAAGCTCTCAATTCCGCCAGCTTTGCGGATGTCCTGGGCGATCACATGTACCGCCGCATGATGCGCGAGTACAATGTCGCGACGCCGATCGACGCCTGGCGCCGGATCGTGGATGTCACCGACCTGAATGATTTCCGGACGGTGGAGCGGGTGCGCTTCGGCGGCTACGGCGATATTCCGGTCGTGGCGGAAGGCGCTGACTATCTGGCGCTGGGCAGCCCGAGCGATGAGAAGGCGACCTATGCGGCCGGCAAGCGCGGCGGTTTGGAAACCATCACACGCGAGATGATCCTCAACGACGATGTCAACGTCATCCGGCAACTGCCGGTGAAGATCGCACGGGCCGCGAAGCGGACGTTGTCCAAGTTCGCCTTCGATTTCATTCTCACCAACCCGGTGATCTATGACGGCGTCGCACTGTTCCACGCGACGCACGGTAATTTGGGCGGCGCTGCGCTCGCGGATGCTTCCTTCGCCGCCGGCCGTCTGGCCATGCAGGCGCAGACGGAACTGGACTCCGGACAGCAGCTCTACGTCACGCCGAAATACCTTCTCGTCCCGGACGATCTCGAAGAGACCGCCTACAACATGTTCAAGCGGGACACGAACAACGACGAAACCTTCGTCCAGTCGCTGAAGCCGGAAGTCGTTCCGGTCTGGTGCCAGGCCGACGCGAACGATTGGCATCTGCTGGCCGATCCGAGGGATTGCACCTGCATCGAAATCGGCTTCGTCAACGGTCAGCAGGAACCGGAGATGTTCGTCCAGGAAAACCCGAACGAAGGGTCGATGTTCGCGGCCGACAAGCTGACCTACAAGGTCCGCCACGAATACGGCGGTGGCATCACCGACTATCGCGGCGCGTATTCCAGCCGGCCGGCCTAACCGGAATTCAAGCCGGAGAGGGGGCGCTGACGGGCTTCCTTACTCAGTCCCGAGCCCCACGGCAAAGTCCCCCTGGCGTTAGCGGTCAACGCCAGGGGGGCATTTTAGGACAAACCATGCTCGACGATTATCGCCAACTGGTTGAAAGCTTCACCCGCAGCCCGGAAGAGGAAGTGCGGCCGGAGCAGATCGACGGCGCGATCGAGCTTGCAGTCATCCGCTATTCGACCGACCGGCCGCGCCGGCGCATCGAGGCGGTCGCCCGCGACGAAGGCCTGATGATGGCCATGCCGGCAAGCTGGGAAGACGGCTTTTCGGATCTCGTGTCGCTTACGCCGGCGGACGATCCGCTCGATCGGGTCCGCGCGTCCATCCTGAACACGATCGACGGCGACCGGATCTACATCGAGGACGGCCAGGGCCTGGCCGAAGCCCACGCGACGTTCACGATCCGCCATGTTCTGACCGACGCGGAAGACACGATCCCGCAAAAGGATCGCGAGGCCGTCGCCAACTACGCCTCGGCCGTCGTCTGCGAGCAGCTGGCCACCTATTATTCCGGCGCATTGTCATCGACGATCCAATCCGATTCCGTCGATCACGGATCGAAGGGCCGCGAATTCAGCCAGCGCGCCGGCCGGTTCCGGAAACTCTACCAGGATCACCTTGGCATCGATCCGAAGCGCAACAGCGCCGCCGGCGTCGTCGTCGACCTGGACGGCAGCGATAGCCGCGGCCGAGACCGCCTTATCCAGCGAGGCCGTTACAGATGAACGGGCTCGGCATTTCCATATCCGCGCGTGACCTAATCGGTTATGCACGCGCCTTCAAGAAGGCCCCGGACATTGTCTTCGAAGAGCTGACCAGAACTACCTGGGAAGCGACCTTGCTGCTTGAGCGTGAGGTCAAGGAAGAAACGCCGCGGGGCGTTGGCGCCGGCGGCGGCCTGGTCGGTTCGATCGCTGGCCGGGAGCCCGTGCAGCTGAAGGATGGCGTGATCGGCGTGGTGGGGACGCCGATGGCCTATGCCGAGGCGGTCGAGCTGGGAACCAAGCCGCACTTCCCGCCGATCGAACCGATCAACGATTGGGTCCAGACGAAGCTCGGCATCGGCGACAATGAGTCCCGCGGCGTCGCCTTCCTGATCGCGCGCAAGATTTCGGTGAAAGGCACCGCTGGCGCATTCATGTTCACCAAGGCCTTTAAGAAAAACAAGGCACAGATCCAGGACAAGTACCAGGATTGCCTCGCGCGAATCCAGATGCGCATCGCGACGGTGCGGCCATGAGCTCGGCAACTATCCGGGAAAAGATCAAAGCCATACTGGACGGCGTGGACGGCGTTGGCCGCGTGCATTCGTTCGAACGCTATGGTCGTCATCTGATCGACCTGAAGAAGCTTTATGCGCAGGATGACGCGGTCCTCGGTTTCTATATCCGCCGCGTAGGTTTCCGCCGGCGGAAGACCAGCGAGAATACGATTGAGGTTGTTACCCGCTGGCAGATCCGCGGCTTCGCGAGCTTGGTCGATGAAGACGAAACCGGCATCGCTTTCGACGAGTTGATCGACAGCCTGGTCGCGGCGTTCGACTTGGACGAGACGATCGGCGGCGCGGTGGTCACCACAGTGACCGATGCCCAGGCCGGCCTTCAGTTGGAGGATGCCGGCCCGGCGATGTTCTGTGGCCACCTGTGTCATTCGGCCGAACTGGCGTTGCAGACGGTTCACTACGACAACGTTCCCGAGGCGCCGCTGGACGGTCAGATCAACACGATCCTCGGATCCTGGGCGCCGGAAATCGGCGCGGATCACGAGCCGGATTATGAGGTCATCGCAAGCGATGCAGCCTGACATGGACTTCCGAGTGACTGAGTTAGAAAGGCGTTTGGCAAACTGCCTGCGCGTCGGCGTTGTGCACTCGGCCGACTACGACCAGGCGCGCGTGCGCGTCCAGTCCGGCGATCTGACTACGGCCTGGCTGCCGTGGTTCACACAACGCGCCGGCGGCGATCGCAGCTGGCATGCGCCAGAGATCGGCGAGCAGGTCATGCTGTTGGCGCCGTCCGGCGACCTCGAGCAGGCGATCGTGCTGCCGTCCATCTACCGCAGCATTCACCCCGCGCCGGCCGCGTCGGCCGATGTGAGCCGAACCGTGTATGGCGACGGCCTGGTCATCGAACACGACCGCGCCGCCAAGGTCACCCGGCTTTCGGCGTTGGAGTCCGAAGGCACGATCGTGATCGAGGCAATGAACCTGGTGCTTCGAACCGGCGAGGGCGGAACGTACCTGGTCGACAATCACGGGAGGGCGTCCCGCCTGACCCATTTAGGCGGGACCGATTTCGTGAGCGAAGGCTACACGACCGGATCCTTCGTCACGCCGCTGGCCGACGCCGGCTATCAGCCGCCGAAGGTCACCATTCCTGAAGAGGGAGTTTCCTGATGAAAACCTACGAGGTTCTGACGCGCATCCGCCATGAACGCCGCACCTATGTCGAAGGCGAAGAGGTCGCCATGACCGCGGCACAGGCGAAGTACCCCCTGATGAACGGGCAGATCGCCGATCCGTCCGCCAAGCCGGCGAAGTCCGCCAAGTCGGAGAAGGCTACCAGCTGATGGCCGGCGTTTCCGCTACGACGGGGAAGACCCTTGCCGGCCGGGATCACCTGGCGCAGTCGATCGGCGACATTCTTTCGACGCCGATCGGCACGCGGGTGATGCGGCGCGACTATGGGTCCGTCTTGCCCGATTTGATCGACCGGCCGATCAATGACGAAACCGTCGTGGATATCTTCGCCGGTATCGCCGAAGCGCTCGACAGATGGGAACCCCGCTTCCGCCTGGCGCGGGTGGTCACCGTCCAGGCGCAGGCCGGGCGTCTGATCGTCGATCTGGAAGGCGACTATCTGCCGGCCGGCGACACGGTCATGCTTGAGGGGATCGTGATCCAATGACGCGCTTCTCCTACATCGATCTTTCCAAGCTTGATCCGCCCGACGTCGTCGAAACGCTATCCTTCGAAGCGATCCTTCAGGAGATGCGCGACGATTTGGCGGTGCGGGATCCGGACCTGGCGGAGACGCTGTTGGAGAGCGACCCCGGATCGAAGATATTGGAGGCTGCGGCTTTTCGTGAAGTCCTGGTAAGGCAGCGTGTGAACGAAGGAGCCCGCGCAGTGATGCTGGCTTTCGCCGCTGCCGCGGATCTCGATCAGATCGGCGCCCGTTATGCGGTCGAGCGCCTGGTGCTCGATCCCGGCGACCCGGACGCGATACCGCCCGTGGCACCAACCCTCGAATCCGACGATGCCTTCCGCGCGCGCGTGCAATTGGCGCCCGAGGCCCTGACGACAGCCGGCAGCGAAGGCAGTTATGTGTTCAACACACTCTCGGCAGGCGACACGCCGAGCGCGGTTTCGGTCGCGTCGCCGGAGCCCGGAAAGATCGTCGTAACCTACGAGTTCGACCCGGACAGTTTCAGTGTCCAGGTTAAGGATGCGTCGGTCGTTTCCCCGGCACCCGGCGAAGTCGTGGTTACCGTTCTTTCGCGTGAGGGCGATGGGACGGCGAGCCCGGAAATCCTCGCCGCGGTTTCGGCGCATCTGACCGGGAAGTATGTCCGCCCGCTGACCGATATTCTGACCGTCCAGGGTGCGACGATCCTGAATTACGCAGTCGACGCGACCCTGCATCTGTATGATGGTCCCGACGCCGCGGTGGTGCTGGCCGAAGCTACCGCCGCCTTCGAAGCCTATCGCGAAGCCCGCCATGCACTTGGCGAGGAGATCACCGAGTCCGGCATTCATCGCGCCCTTCAGGTGAGCGGCGTCCGGAAGGTTGTGCTCAATGGCTGGGTCGACGTGACCGCCGGGATGGATGAAGCGCCCTTCAACACCGGTTTAACCTTGGCGGTGGCGGCGTGATGACCGATACGCTTCTGCCCCCGAACGCAACAAAGGCCGAAACCGCAATCGAACTCGCGGCCGCGCGGATCGGCGACGTGCCCGTGCCGGTCAAGGCGGTTTGGGATCCGGCGACCTGTCCGGAAAACGCGCTGCCCTTCCTGGCCTGGGCCTTCAGCGTCGATCGGTGGGATGTGACCTGGCCGCTGGCGGTGAAGCGTCAGGTTGTTGCCGCGGCGATCCAGGTTCATCGCGTGAAAGGCACGATTGGCGCGATCGAGGATGCGCTGGCCGCGCTGGACCTGGATGCTTTCGTCACGGAATGGCCGGACTTCGGCGGCGACCCGTATACGTTCCGCGTCGGTGTCGATCTGCAGACGCGCGGCCTGACCGATGCCGAATACGATGCGATCGAGGCGGTCATCCTTGCGGCCAAGAATGTCCGCTCGCATCTGGACAGCTTGACCGTTTACCTGACGAACCGCAGCCGAGTGCCCGCCGTGGCCATGACCACAGGCACCGGCGAGATCACCGAAATCTTTCCGCACATTGTCGATGAGATCGAAGTCGGATCCACGACGCCGATGTTCGCCGCGGCGATGCAGGAAGCGGAAACGACCATTGTTTATCCGGTAGGAGCGTAACCTATGCCCAACTACTACACGCTACTGACGACGATCGGCGCCGCCCAGTTGGTCAATGCACAGGCGTTGAGCGTACCGCTGAACTTGACCGAGATCGCCGCCGGCGATGGGCTTGCCGGCGCGGTCTACGACCCGATCGAAAGCCAGGCGGCGCTGAAGAACGAAGTGTGGCGCGGCGCGATCAATACCATCTATCAGCACGCCGACAACGCGAACTGGCTGGTGATAGAAGGGATCATCCCGACCGCGGTTGGCGGATGGTTCATCCGCGAGGTCGGGGTCTTCGACGAAAACGGCAACATGTTCGCGATCGCCAAGGTGCCGGAAACATACAAACCGTTGTTGGCCGAAGGGTCGACGCGCGACATGTTCCTGCGGGTGATCCTGGAAGTGTCCAATGCCGATCAGATCACCCTGCAGATCGACCCCGGTGTTGTGTTGGCCAGCCAGGCCTGGGTGCTGCAGGCGATCCAGAACAACGTTCCCGTCGCAACTGAAACCGTACAGGGCAAGGTGGAGCTGGCGACCGTCGCCGAGGCATTGGCCGGATCAGACACGGGCCGTGCGGTAACGCCGGCGGGCCTGTCTGCGGTAGAGGCAAAAATCCTGGCGGACCAGCGCAAGAAGGACTTGCTGCAGGATCTGCTCGCCGCCATGCAGGAAGGCGCCCCTGGCCTGGTGCTCAATGCGGCGCCGGACCCGCTGGTCGATCTGTCCCGTGTGGATACGGTTGCAAGCGCCAACTATGTGCATATCCCGGCGGGCTCTTATCTGCACAATCCGCCCGAAGTGACGACGGATCTGGCGACCAGTATCGCAGATTGGAACGGTCAGACCGGCAACTTCACGCTCAATCCCGATGGATCGATCGACGGCGCTGCGCTTGGGGACAACGTATTCCGGGCCATGCGTCGGAATGAAACCTTCACCGGGGACTTCTCAATTGAATGGCAGTGGTCAACCGGCGACGGTCTTGGCGAGGCAGTCGGGCTGTACGATGCGACGGGTGATGCGTCTTTTAGCGGCACGGGTCACACTGGGAGCATCTTCTGGACATCGGTCAATCCGGGTGTTCTTGGTTGGGCAATCATGCGAGACCTGGGCGGCGGGAACGACTACGTTCTATATGCTCCGGACGGCGGCGCGGTTACTCAAACCCAGGGCCTGATCGGCAACATTGAAGACGCGGTGCTTCGGCTCACCCGCGTCGGCGATACCGTTAAGTTCTACATCGACGATGTAGAAACTTACACATTTCCCATCACGTTTGCCGGCGATGTCCGGCTGCTTATCGCCGGGACGAACAACACAGCTTCGGCTTGGGATTATCTCGACCTGATCACACCGGCCGCGGCTGGCGACTGCGAGGTGATCTGGCTGGCGACGGAGGCGTTTGCCATTCCTGTGACAGGCTACTTGCTGGCCATCGTCGAGCCGGTAGACGCGGTTGTTTATGGCGTCGATGTCCTGGTCGACATGTCAATCGACGACGGCGGCACCTGGGATGCCGGCATCGTCGAAAAAATCGGCGAGACCGATGATGGCTATGACGTGATTTTCGCGGAAGCGGCCTTCTCGATCGGTGGCGACCAGACGGTCCGTGCCCGGCTTCGCTTCATCAACGACAAACACGTCAAACTGCACGGCATCGTGCCGGACGCGGAGTAATTGATCATGCAAAGACGAACCCGTCTCCTCGACCGCATGCGCCAGGTGCAAGGCGCTACCGCGACGGCCGCCATGCCGGTCGCCGAGCGCAAGGCCTTGGCGAAGGAAGATCTCGCGGTGCTTTCCGAGATGGCCCGGCAACAGTTCATGACGCCGGGCGATACCAAGTCGGCCGTCTACCGACAGAAGAAGGAAGAGGCGGAAGCCTACCTGGCCGCCGGCGCGCCGATCCCGGAGGACTATCCTTTCCTGAAGGCGCGGGCAGAACTGCTCGATCCTGTCACTCCGGACTATGCGGCCGTCGCGGCGGAGTGGAAAGCGCGGGCCGACGCCTGGTTGATTGCCGGCCCGGCGATCGAGACGGTCTACGACAACGCGATCCTGCTGATCGACGGGGCCGCCACCGTCGCTGAAATTGAAACCATTCTGGCCGGCATTGTCTGGCCGGCCCCGGCATAAGGAGGTTCAACCATGCCCGAACAATATCTCCATGGAGTTGAAGTGGTCGAGATCGCTGACGGTCTCCGCCCCATCCAAACGGTCAAGTCCGCGGTCATCGGCTTGATCGGAACAGCCCCGGACGCGGACGCGGCCGAGTTTCCGCTCAACACACCGGTCCTGGTCACGGGCGCTCGCCGGAAGGCCGCGCTGCTGGATACGACTGGCAACGGGCTCGGCACCCTGAAGGACGCGATCGACGGGATTTTCGACCAGGCCGGCGCGGCCGTCGTCGTTGTCCGTGTAGAGGAAGGCGTCGACATCGATGCGACCTTGGCGAACGTGGTCGGGGATTCGGCGACCTATACCGGCGTACACGCCTTCATCGCGGCCGAGGCCGAGGTGAAGGTGACCCCGCGCATCCTGATTGCGCCGGGCTTCACGTCGCAGCGACCCTTGGCGGCGGCCAACCCCGTGGTGGCCGAACTGCTGGGTATCGCCAGCCGGCTGCGCGCGGTCATCGTGGCGGACGGACCGAACACGACCGATGCGGACGCCATCACCTATCGCGAGGACTGGGGCAGCGATCGGGTCTATGTCGTGGATCCGCACGCGCTGGTGTTCGATACGATCGCGGCCGCGCCTGTCGCCAAGCCGTCATCCGCCCGTGTCGCCGGCATGATTGCCCGAATGGACAACGATCGCGGCTTCTGGTGGTCGCCGTCCAACCAGATCATGAACGGGATTGTGGGCATCGCGCGGCCGATCGACTTCAATCTTTCCGATCCGAACTCGATCGCCAACTACCTCAACGAAAATGAGGTGGCGACGATCGTGCACAAGGACGGCTACCGGCTTTGGGGCAACCGGACGACGACGGCGGATCCGCTTTGGGCCTTCCTGCCCGTGCGGCGCACCGCGGACGTGATCTACGACAGCATCGAGCGGGCGTTCCTGTGGGCGATGGACCGGCCGTTCTCGGCGCAGCTGATCCTGGACATCGAGGACAGCGTGAATGCCTATCTCCGCACGTTGACTTCGCTTGGCGCGATCCTGGGGGGCAAGGCCTGGATGGATCCGGAGCTGAATACCGAAGCGACGCTGAAAGCCGGCAAGCTCTACATGAACTTCGATATCGAGCCGCCGGCGCCGATGGAGCACCTGATCTTCCAGGCGCGGCGGAACGGTACCTATTACGAGACGCTGGTCGAAGAGGTTCTGAACGCGGCCTGACCGGCGAACTGACCGGCGGCCGGCGAGCTGAAACCGTCGTCCGTTAAACCCTGTTTGAATGGAGGTTCACATGATCCCCAAGACACTTCGAAACTTCAACGCTTTCATCGACGGGATCGGCTGGGCCGGTCTTGTCGAGGAAGGCACGCCGCCGAAGATCGCGATCGCGGTGTTGGAACATAAGGCGGGCGGCATGGCTGCGCCCATCGATCTCGACTCCGGGATGGTCGAAAAGATGGAATGCGAAATGTCCTTCGCCGAATTCAACCCGGCACTGTTCACTCAGCTGGGCAATTCGGACGCGACCTTCACGCTTCGCGGCGCGCAGTCCGACGGTACGGTCACACAAGGCGTCGTCTACCAGATGCGCGGCCTGGTGAAAACCAACGAGCCGTCGAGCTGGAAGCCCGGCGAAAAGGGTACGCTGAAGGTCATGATGACCTGCAGCTTCCTGCGTCTGACCATCGACGGATCGGATGTCGTGGAGATCGACGCCATCAACATGCGCCGGGTTATCGGCGGCGTCGATCAACTGGCCGAGCAGCGTTCCGCGCTGGGCTTCTAAGCACCGGAGACCTGACCCATGAGCAAGAAGACAGCAACGATCCCCCTGTCGAAACCGCTGACCGTCAACGAGCAGGAAGTCACCAAACTCACCCTGCGCAAGCCCGGCGCCGGCGAACTGCGGGGGCTGCGGCTGGTCAATATCTATTCGCTGGATATGGACACGGTGGCGACCCTGGTGCCGCGCATAGCGGATCCGCAGATCTCGATTGAGCACTTCTACAGCTTGGAGATCGAGGACATCGGCGAGATCGGAAGGCATCTGCTCGATTTTTTTCATCCCAAAGGCCAGCCGTCACCGACGATGTGACGGAAATGATGGCCGATATCGCGGCCATCTTTCACTGGCGGCCGGCCGATATGTACGAAATGGAACTGGAGGAGCTGGCGTTGTGGTGGGAACGGGCGAAGGCGCGGTTACCGTCTGCGCCGAAGGCCTGACCGGCGCGGCCGGGAAATGTCGAGGAAGGACGGGCCCGAATGCGTCAGCAGGTAAAGGATCCAGGATACCAACCCGAGTCCGATGCCAAGCGGCCAGCTTTCTTCCAGGTAACCGGCCGTCGCGCCCATGGATACGAAAAACACGGTGGATAGCCACCATGGGATCGGGCGGCTGCGGAAGACCAGAAGGTAGACCAGGACGAAGACCTGAAACATCAGGACGCCAGCCAGCCAGCCGGAAGTAGCGCCGACGCTGGCGACCGAAAGGGCCGCGACGCCGATGGCGGCGACGGCCAGGAAGATCGGGAAGATGACTATTAACACCATGAGGGGACAGTAGCATGGCCGATACGACACTGTCAGTATCCATGGTGGCGCAGGCACGGTCGCTGCTTGGCGCGTTCCGTGAGGTCTATGCGCAGCACTCCGGCCTGGAGCGGGCGCAGCGCCGCGTCGAAGCGTCCACGCGCCTTCTGAACCGCCGTTTCGACCAGATGCAGCAGCGTCTGGAATCCATGGGCCAATTGACTTGGGTGACCGACGCTCTCGGCCGGACGGGCGATGCCTTGACCAGGTTCGCCTCGGCGCCGATCCAGACGGCCGCGGGTTTCGAGCAGGCGATGACTGAGGTGCGGGCAATCACAAACGCGACGGTCGAGCAGTTCGGCGATCTCACGGCCGAGGCGCGGCGGCTTGGCGCGTCGACCAGCTTCTCCGCTTCGCAGGCCGCGTCGGGCATGAAGTTCCTGGGGATGGCCGGTTTCGACACAATGCAGATCATCGAAGCGATGCCGGCGGTGCTCGACCTGGCGCGCGCGGGTTCGCTCGATCTCGGTTTAGCAGCGGATATTTCGTCGGACATCATGTCCGCCTTCGGGCTGCAGGCGGCGGATCTGACGCATGTGGTTGACGTGCTGGCGGCAACGACAACCAGGTCGAACACCAACGTCCAGATGCTGGGACAATCCATGAAGTTCGTCGCGCCGGTCGCGGCGACCGCCGGAGCGTCGATCGAGGATGTCTCCGCGCTGCTCGGCGCGATGGCGAATTCGGGCATCAAGGCCAGCCAGGGCGGCACTGCCGCGCGCGCGATCTTCCTGCGCCTTGCGTCCGCGTCGGGCGAAGCGGCCGACATGTTGGCCGATCTGGGCATCGAGACGACGAACCTGGATGGATCGATGCGCCCGATCCTTGACGTTTTGAAAGAGCTGGCGGACGCGACCGACGGCATGGGTTCCGGCGAGCAGCTGCAGGCCTTCAAGACGATCTTCGAAACCGAGGCGGCGCCGGCAGTGGCCAAGCTCGTCGCCGAAATGAAGGCCGGCACCCTGCAGAAGTTCCGGCAGGAACTGAACAATGTCGGCGGGGAAGGCAAACGCCTGGCCAAGGATATGGCGGACACGACGCAGGGCGGATGGCTGGAACTTTGGTCAGCCGTCGAGAGCCTGTCGATTTCCTTCGGCACGCTGCTGCTGCCGGCGGTGCGTTGGGTCACCGGGGCGCTTCGAACCGCTACCGGATGGGTCGACACGCTAGTGCAGGAGTTCCCAATCCTATCACAAATCGTCGGTATCGGTGCTTTGGCCTTGGGTGGTTTGATGGTTGCCGTCGCCGGCGTCGGGACGGCCGTAGCGGGCATTCTCGGCACCCTCGTGGCTTCGCAATACCTTCTGACCTTCCTGGGCATCAAATCCCTGGGACTGATCACGGTTTTCAAGGGGCTGTCGGGCGTTGCCCTGGCACTCGGCCAGACCGTGTTTCCCCTCGTCGCCACCGGCTTACGAATGATCGCGGCCGCAGCAATTGCCAATCCGATCGGCGCGATTATCGCCGTCGTTGCCGGTGCCGCGGCGCTGATCATCGCGAACTGGTCGACCGTTACCGAATGGTTCGAAGAAAAATTTCCGGGCCTGACTGAGTGGATTGGTGGGGCGTTTAGCACCGTCGGTGACTGGATATCCTGGGCTTGGGATATGGCTAAACAGTTTTTCGACTGGTTTGGCGGAGCCTATGACGCGGTCGCCGGATTTTTCGGTGACGATGACGAAGAAGACCAAGCGCAGCCGGCGGCCGGCCGCCGGCGCAGTTCTGCATCACAGATCGTACAGACCGCAGAGGCGGCTCGAACGGCCGGACCGATCGTCACATCCAATGGGCCGCCGCGTCCGGCCACGGCATCGGCCGCCGGCGACACCGTCACCCACAATGTCACCATCAACGTCCAGGCCGCGCCCGGCCAGGATCCGCGGGCGATCGCGCAAGAGGTCGCCCGGATCCAGGATGAGCAGCGCCGCGCGGCGCTGTACGATTAGGAGGTCGAACCGTGTCCGTCATGCTCGGCCTTGGGTCTTTCCGGTTTTCCATTTCAACGGCGGCGTACCAGACGTTGAGCCGGAGCACGGACTATCGCTGGCAGGCGCAGGATCGTTTCGGCCGTCGCCCCGCGCTGCAGTTCGTCGGTATCGGCCGGGACACGATCGATCTGCAGGGGGTTATCTTTCCGCATTTCCGCGGCGGACTAGGTCAGATCGACAGAATGCGTAGTTCCGCATCCGGTGGCGAGCCGATGATCCTGGTCGACGGCCGCGGCCGGGTGCATGGAAAATTCGTCATCACCCGCGTGGCCGAGCGGAATTCGCTGTTCGATCGGAACGGGGATCCGCGGCAGATGGAGTTCACGCTGTCGCTGGAATATTACGGGGAAGATCGATGACGGCGCGCTACTTCACAAAAGCGGGCGACATGGTCGACGCGATCTGCTGGCGCTACTACGGCAAGCAGGCCGACGCGGTCGAGAAGGTGCTCGAGGCCAATCCGGCCCTGGCCGATCTCGGCCCGATCCTGCCGGCCGGCCGCATCATCGTGCTGCCGGATGTCGTCGTCGCGGCCGAACCCGAACAAGTGAGGCTTTGGGACTGATGCGGCCCGCATTCAAAATACGGGCGGACCAGGTCGACGTGACGGCCGTCATCCGCGATCGGCTGCTTTCGATGCGAATCGAGGATGAACCTGGCTGGAAGAGCGACCGTGTCGAGCTGTATCTGGATGACCGTGACGGGCGGATCGCGCGGCCTGCTAAAGGTGCGGTCCTGGACGTGTCGATCGGCTATTCGGAAACCGGTCTGACGCATATGGGTCGGTTCACCGTCGATGAGGTCGAAATCTCGGGACCGCCACATCGGATCGGGATTTTTGCGAAGGCGGCCGACATGCGGTCGGAGATGAAGCAGCCGATCACGAAGTCATGGGACGGCGTGACGATCCGCGATCTGGTGTCGACCATCGCCTCGAGCCACGGCCTGGCGCCGGCCATATCGCCCGCGCTTGCCGGCAAATTCTACAACCATGTCGACCAGACCGAAGAAAGCGACCTGCACCTGCTGACGCGCCTGGCGCGCGACCTGGATGCGATCGCCAAGCCGGCGTCTGGCCGACTGCTGTTCGTCACCCGCGGAGAGTCCAAGTCCATCACCGGCAAGCCGCTAAAGCATGCGGTCATCACGCCGGAAGATCTGGCCGATTGGCGGATGCGGGAGGCGGACCGGGAAAAGTACACCGCTGTCATCGCACACTTTCAGGACGTCGACGGCGGCGATCGTGTTCCCGTGCGCGCCGGCGAAGGGTCGCCGGTCTACACGATCCGCCGGACCTACCCTGACCAGGCGCAAGCCTACAGCGCGGCCGTGGCGCGCCTGGACGCCTTGCAGCGGGGGGCGGCGACGCTGGCCTGCAAGGGTCGCGGCCGAACGGATCTGGTTGCCGAAGGCACCGCCGCCCTGTCCGGGTTCCGCGACGGCCTGGATGGTGAATGGACCATCACCCGCGCCACTCATGTTTTTTCCGGTACCGAAGCCTTCGAAACTTCATTCGAAGCTGAAACACCTAAGTCAAAATAGAGGACCATCATCATGGCTGACATCATCTTCAATATCGCAAAGGGCCGGTTGGCGGCGTATGTCGACCGCGTCGTTTCGAACGATCCGGCGAACAGCGCCCTGACCGTCGTCATCCTGAAGACCGCCGCGGCCGATGCCGTGCTGCAGGATCTCGACACGCTCGCCGCGATCCTGGCCGGCGCCAGCGTCGAGGCGGATTTCACCAACTACGTCCGCAAGGTGCTGACCGACGCGGACCTGACCGCGCCGGCGGTCGACGACGCCAACGACCGGGTCGACATCTCGATCCCGCAACTCACCTTCACCGCCGCCGGCGGCGCGGTGAACAACACGACGGCCAAGCTGTTGCTCTGCTACGACCCGGACACGACCGGCGGCACGGATGCCGACCTGATCCCGCTCGCCGCCTACGACTATGTCGAGACAACCAGCGGGTCGGACCTGGTCATCAACGCCGGCGTCGTCGCGCGGGCGAGCTGATGACTTTGTAGGAAAGGATTGCACTATGTCGCCAATTGTAAACGCCAGATTGAACCGCCTTGCCGTCGCACTCCTGCAGGAGAAGGAGGGCATCGACAAAGCCGCCGACAAGCTCGTCATGGATCTGACGACCCGCCGGAACAACCTCATTGCGCATCGGGCTGCGGTGCTGGCCGATGCCGAGTTCGATGCCGCGACCAAGGCCGCTCTCGAAGGCGATATCGACGCGATCGAAGCAGGTCTGTCGGCGAAGATTGAAGAGGTCTATGCGGCGTTGACGACGCCGTAAGATGGCTATTCTCGATGATATTGGCCTCGATATTATCGCGGCCTATTCGTTTTCACGCTATCTGCGGTTGGCGTATGCCGGGCCGGTCGTCCGCTTGAGGGATAGTCTTTCCGCGGAGGCGGATTTTTACCCCAACGGGTCGGGCGGCCTGGCGCAGGGGTCCGCCGTCGGCGACGATCCCAACACCTGGGGCACCGCACCTTTCGACGTGATCACGGTCTATGACCAGTCGGGCAACGCGCTCGACGCGGACGCGCTGATAAGCGCAAGTTATCCAGACCTGAACCTTGTGTTGACCGGCGGCTTTGCCGCGATGGAAAGCGAGGGTTTGCGCTCGACGCTTAATCTTAGCGCGTCCGGGGTATCAAACTCGACCTCTCACATTCTCGCGGCTGTTGTTCAATACAATGGCACTGAAGCCTTTGGGAATAACGGTGGAAATGTTCTTGGGCAGTCAGCCGGGTCTATCGCCGGCCTTCGATATGAAGCATATAGCGGCACTGCCGGCGTTTTTGATCCGAGATATATCGACTACCAAGCCGATGACATTTATCAGGCGCCCGGCACGGATTTCATCGATCAGGGTGAGCGCGTATCCCTCGCTCTTGTAAAGCCGACCGCCGGCTCATCGTCCGCCGACATTGAGGGATATTTCGAAGGGGTTTTGGATGGAGGCAACTCCGGCGGCGTTTGGGATATCAGGTCAAACTTTAAGCTCGATCTCTCAGGATCTCAGGCGTCCGATCAGCTTTCTCCTCTGTTCGAGGCGGTTTGGCTCCAAAGTGCATCTGATCTCATTCAAGCCGATATCGACGCGCTCATCGCCGATCAGATGGCGTATTACGAAACGCGCGATTATGGACCCGCGGCGGCAGGCACATCCCTCGGTACAGCGATCGAAACGGACTCCGCCCCGCCGATCTCGGCCGCGCGCGTCTCGACGCTTGGCGCGGCCCAGGAAACCGACGCCGCCCTGTCGCTCGCCTCGGCCAGACGGCGGACGCTGACGCCGGCGGCCGAGGTCGACCAGGCGCTGCCGTTGTCGGTCGCGCGGGTGCGGTCGCTGGGGGTTGCGGCCGAAACGGAGGCGGCCCTGCCGCTGGCGACGGCGGCGGGCGTCACGCTGGCCAGCGTGACAATGGCGGAGACCGCCTTGCCGCTGGCAGCCGAGCGCGTCCGGTCGCTCGGCCTGGCGACAACGTCGATCGAGGCCCTGGCGCTTTCTACCGCCCACGCCTGCACGCTGACGCCGGCGATTGAGGCTATCCAGATTTTGCCGATCACCGGCCGCCGGATCACGACGCTGGACATCGCCGAGGGATCGGATCAGGCGCTGGCGTTGGTCCAAGCGGCCGGTGACGACTTTATCCGGTTCACGATTGAACTCGCGCCGGTTCGGTCGATCGCCGAAATAGGTCCGATCCGGGCCACAATCGAACGCGCCGCATAGCAGGGGGAAAACATGATTGGACAACCCGCCGAGGTGAACATCGTGCGCTATCGGGGCGACAGCTGGGCGCCCGAATTCGAGATCCGCCAGGGAAAGGCGGCCTATGACGTGACGGGAAGCAGCTTCCGATTGACCGTCAATCCGAGCCGTGCGCCGGCGGATGCGTTCGGCCAGGCGTTTCAACTGGTTGGCGTCATTGTCGACGGCCCGGCCGGCTTGGTCCGATTTCCTGCCTCGGCCGCGTCGGCCGAAGCTGCGCCTGGCGCGTATCGCTTCGACGTCGAGGAGACTAATTCTGCCGGCGAGGTCCGGACGATCGTTGTCGGCCGTTGGGATGTGAAGCAGGATATCTCGAAGTGATCGATGGCTGGAAACGCAAGGTGTTTAACGGGCCTTCATCTGGCACTTTATCGGCCGCTTTTTGACGGCAAAAGTTCTACAAGACCAAGTGTCGCTGACTCCAAAACCATTTGTCGCGCTACAC
>Ga0070728_10002246_pt1 | contig 24721 bp, 16 predicted proteins | sample tdDd471_FD_66723 | JGI IMG/M metagenome (GOLD analysis project Ga0070728, IMG submission 66723) | Marine sediment microbial communities from the Atlantic coast under amendment with organic carbon and nitrate - tdDd47.1 | ecosystem: Environmental > Aquatic > Marine > Coastal > Sediment | place...
GCATCAGGCGTCGCGCGCGTCCTCCACGACGCGCGATCGGACCGCCTCGACGAGCGCCGCCGGGGCCTTGTCGACCGAGCCGGTGTCGTAGGGCGGCTGCGGGTCGTACTCGATGCCGAGCTGGATCGCCTGCGCGAGCTCGGGCGCCGCGATCTTCGCCACCAGCGCCAGCGCCATGTCGATCCCGGCCGACACCCCCGCGGCGGTGACGATGCGCCCCTCGTCGACCACGCGCTCCTTGGTGGGGATCGCGCCGACGTCGGCGAGCCGCTCGTGCATCGCCCAGTGCGTGGTCGCGCGCTTGCCCTCGAGCAGGCCGGCCGCGCCGAGCACGAGCGAGCCGGTGCACACGCTCGTCGTGTACTGCGTGGTCGCGTCGATCGCGCGCACCCACTCGAGCACCCGCGCGTCGGTGGTGAGGCGGCGCGTGCCCCAGCCGCCGGGGATCAACAGCAGGTCGGCGGAGTCGACGTCGTCGATGCGGTGATCGGCGACGAGGCGCAGGAACCCGTTGTCGGTGGACACCGGGCCCACCTCTTCGCCGACGAACTTCACGTCCGCGCCGGGCAGGCGGGAGAGCACCTCGTAGGGCCCGATGGCGTCGAGGGCGGTGATCGATTCGAACAGGAGGAAGACGAGCTTCATGGGGATCCTCGGTTGGAGAACGACTGGCGGTAGCGCGTCGGCGGGACGCCGAGCTGCCGCAGGAAGGCGCGCCGCAGGGTCTGCGCCGTCCCGAGGCCCGAGGCCTCGGCGACGCGCGGCATGTCGAGGCCGGTCGTCTCGAGCAGCCGGCGCGCGACCTCCACGCGCGCGCGCTCGACGAACACGGCGGGCGTGACGCCGACCTGCTGCCGGAACACGCGCGCGAAGTTGCGCGGCGACATGCCCGCTCGCGCGGCGAGCTCGGCCACCCGAAGGTCGTCGGCGACGTGCTCGAGCACGTGCTGCTGCAGCTCGCGGATCGCGTCGCGCTCGGCGAGCTGCGCGGCGAGCTGAGCCGAGAACTGGGACTGGCCGCCGGGCCGGCGGACGTAGATCACGAGGTAGCGCGCGACCTCGAGCGCGAGCTCGCGGCCGTGGTCCTCCTCGACGAGCGCGAGGGCGAGGTCCATGCCCGCGGTGACCCCGGCCGACGTGTAGACCGACCCGTCCTGCACGAAGATCGCGTCGGGCTCGACGTCGACGGTGTCGAACCGATCGGCGAGCACGTCGCACCACGCCCAGTGCGTCGTCGCGCGGCGTCCGTCGAGCAGGCCGGCCGCCGCGAGGAGGAACGCGCCCGTGCACACCGAGGTCACGCGGCGGCTTCGGCCGGCGACCCGGGCGAGCGCGCGGGTGAACGCGCGGTCGTCGAGCATCCGGCGCGAGCCGGGGCCGCCGACCACGACGAGCGTGTCGATCGCGCCTCGGACGCGCGACAGCGCCCGGTCGGTCTGAACCCGCAGGCCGTGCGGGCTCGAGATGGTTCCCCCGCTCGGCGAGACGACCTCCAGCCGGTAGGCGTGGTTGCGATCGAGCGAGCCCGCGAGGATCTGTCCGGCGCTGCCGAACACCTCCATCGGCCCGACCAGGTCGAGCATCGTCGCGCCGTCGAAGGCGACCAGGACCACCCGTCTCACGAGGGACAAGCTAGCCGAGACGACGGGTGGCCGAAATGACAGGTTTCAGTCGAATTCTGCCATGCGGATCCGGACCGGGGGGGCGTCGAGTAGAGTCGGCCGATGCGTCGACCGACGTGGTTCGTGCTCCTGACGGTGCTCGCGCTGACGGCCTGCGGCGAGGACGACCCCGCGCCGCCGCCCGACCCGGCGCCTCCGGCCCCGCCCGAGCCCCCCGCGGCGCAGGCCGAGGAGCCCGAGGCCCCCGACGCACCGGCCGCCGAGCCCGAGCCGCTGCCCGAGCCGACCGAGCCGCCTCCCGAACCGCGGATCGTCGAGGTCGCCGGCTACCAGGCCGACGCGGGGCGCGACTGCGATGGCTTCCCCTACCTCGCCCTGCAGACGCCGCGCGGGATCTGCGTCGGCGTCGTGGCGCACTCCGAGACGCCTGGGATCGCGGGGTCGCGCGGCCGCTTCCGACCGCGCTCGCTCCTGCCGGACCCGCGCGACGACGGCGTGATGTGGGTGATCGACCACGGCGCCCGCCGCGCCAACGCCGGGCGCGTGTGGAGGTTGCGCGCGCAGGGTGGGGCGTGGACGGCCGAGCGGATCCTGCGGCGGCTGAACCGGCCGCACGGGTCGCGGCTCGGACCGGACGGCTGGATCTACGTCGGGGAGGTTCAGCGAATCATCCGGTTCGATCCGACGGCGAGCGACCCGTCGAGCACGGTCCAGACGGTGATCGACGATCTGCCGATCGAGATGCCGGGCAGGCCGCTGCGCTTCCACCCGATGACGTCGTTCGTGTTCACGCCCGAGTGGGACCTGATCGTGAACATGGGATCGGCGACCGACCACTGCGCCGAGTCGGCCGACGAGCGGGCGCCGCGCTGTCACGACGAGGCGGACCACACGGCCGCGATCTGGCGCTTCGACTACCAGGGCGACCGGACCTGGTCGCGCGAGCCCACCTACCTCGCGCACGGCCTGCGCAACTCGGTCGCGCTCGTGGCGCACCCGTCGGGGACGATCCTGCAAGGCGAGAACGGCACCGATCTGCGTGAGGTCGACCGCCCGCACGAGGAGCTGAACGTCATCCGCGAGGGGCGACACTACGGCTGGCCGTATTGCTACGACCGCGACCAGCGCGACCCGCGGTGGGCGCACTCGGCGTTCGGCTGCGACCCGGAGCAGAACCCCGAGTACGAGCCGCCGCACCTGCTGCTCCCGCCGCACGGCGCGCCGCTCGGCATGCACTACGTGGCCGGCGATCGGCTGCGCGGGATGCAGGGCCAGCTGCTGATCACGCTGCACGGCTACCGCGATCCGGGGCACCGCATCCTCGCGTTCGCGGTCGACGACGACGGGCTCCCCGCGGCCGACGCGCAGCCTACCGAGCTGGTGGCCGGCTGGAGCGCGTCGGACTCCGGCCCGCGCGGGAACCCCGTGGAGCTCGCCGAGGCGCGCGACGGGAGCGTGTGGACCGTGGAGGACCACAACGGCACCGTGCTGCGGATCGGCCGCGACCGCTGGTGGGCGCACCGCGAGGGCGCGAGCGGCGCGGACGGAGCGCAGCTCGAGGCCGACGCCGCGTTCGAGCGCGTGCACGCCGAGGTCCTGCAGCCGCGGTGCAGCCCCTGTCACGAGCTCCTCGGCGGCGGGCCCTCGGCGGCGCTCACCGCGCTGACCCGTGAGGGCTGGCTGCGCGACGAGGCCGGGCACCCGATGATGTGGCATCGCCTCCAGGACACGTCCGAGCGCCCGATGCCGCCCGACCGCCCGCTGACCGCGGCCCAGCGGACCGCGCTGATGGACTGGGTGAACGCGCGCTGATCGGGCACGCGCGGCCTGGAATCATTTGCGATAAGTGTGGCCGCACACCACAAAAAAGCGACCCCACCCACTTGGCGCTCCCCGCGGGCGCCTAAGTGCCCGCGCTAGGTGCGCACCCAACCGAGCGAGCGAGCCACGGCTCGCGAGTCCGTCACGTCGATCCTCGTCGTCGACGACGAGCCGGCCAACCTCGTCGCCATGGAGGCCGTGCTCGGGGAGCTCGGCCACCCCCTCGTGCAGGTCCAGTCGGGGGAGGCCGCGCTCAAGGAGCTGCTCCAGCGGGAGTTCGCGCTCGTCATCCTCGACGTCCACATGCCGGACCTCGACGGCTTCGAGACCGCGCGGCTCATCCGCCAACGCCCGCGGACCGAGCACCTGCCCATCATCTTCGCCACCGCGTACGACCAGACCGACGCGCGCGTCCTCGAGGGCTACGATCTCGGCGCGGTCGACTTCATGTTCAAGCCGCTGCAGCCCGCGGTGCTCCGGGCCAAGGCGCACGTCTTCGTGCAGCTGCACGAGCGCACGTCCCAGATCGCGCGTCAGGCCGCGGAGCTGCGCCAACACGAGCGCCGCGAGGCCGAGCAGCGGCTCGCGCGCGAGCGCGAGCGCTGGGAGCGCGAGGCCCTCGAGCGAAAGATGGTCGAGCAGCGCGAGGCGGCCGAGGCGATGGCCGCCCGGGCCGACGAGCTGGCGCGGACCGTGGCCGAGCGCGCCGCGGCGCAGCGCGAGCTCAAGCGGATCAACGCGCGGCTCGCCGAGTCCGACCGGCGCAAAGACCAGTTCCTCGCCACGCTGGCTCACGAGCTGCGCAACCCCCTCGCGCCGCTGTCGTTCGCCGTCGGCCTGCTCCAAGAGCGCGACGATCCCGAGCTGACCGAGGTCTACGAGCGGATCGAGAGGCAGCTCCGCCACATCGAGCGCCTCGTCGACGACTTGCTGGATGTATCGCGCGTGACCTCGGGCAAGATCGAGCTGCGCCGCGCTCGCTGCGAGCTGGGCGACGTGGTCCGCGCCGGCGTCGAGCTCAGCCGCGCGCCCATCGAGGCGGGCGGGCACGAGCTCGAGGTGACCCTCCCCGACGAGCCGGTGCCCATCGAAGGGGACGCGGTGCGCCTCGCGCAGGTCGTCTCGAACCTGCTCAACAACGCCGCCCGCTACTCCGACGGGCCGGGGACCGTGCGGCTCGCGCTGCTTCACGACGCAGGCATCGCCGAGATCGTCGTGCAGGACGACGGACGCGGCATCGCGCCCACCATGGTCGACTCGATCTTCGACGCGTTCGTGCAGGAGAAGGTGGGGCAGGGGGGCCTCGGGCTCGGGCTGCACCTGGCCAAGCAGCTCGTCGAGCTGCACGAGGGGCGGATCTCGGCCTACAGCGAGGGTATCGGCGAAGGCTCGACCTTCCGGATCGAGCTGCCGCTGGCGCTCGACCCGACCGAGGTGTCCAGCGAGCGGCGCCGGCGGCGCACCCCGGTGTCGCCGGTCGAGCTCGCGCCGCTGCGGCCGCTGCGGATCTCGCTGATCGAAGACCAGGACGACATCCGCGAGATGATGGGCCTGCTGCTGACCCGCTGGGGCCACCTCGTCGAGGACGCGGCCACCGGCGAGGCGGGGGTCGCGCTCGTGCAGGAGTGGTCGTGCGACGTCGCGATGGTCGACATCGGGCTGCCCGACATCGACGGCTACGAGGTCGCGCGCCGGCTGCGCGCGAGCCTCGGCGCGCGTTGCCCGACGCTGATCGCGGTCACGGGGTGGGGCCAGGAGAGTCACCGCCGGCAGGCGATCGAGGCGGGGTTCGACCGCCATCTCGTCAAGCCGGTGAGCCCGCGCGACCTGCGCCGGGTGTTGAGCGAATCGAGCGCGCCCGCGGGCGACGCGGGAGGGAACGATGGCGGCGACGAGCACGTCCAAGTCGAGCAAGACCAAGAGCCGTAAGAAGAGCGCCAAGAAGTCGACGTCGAAGAAGGACGGCGGCGGACAGACGGTCGAGGTCGCCGACACGCTCGACCGTCGGATGCTGCTGGCTGCGCTGCGCGCGATGAAGCGCGGCGAGTTCGATCGGCGGCTGCCGGACGGCTTCACCGGCCTGGACGGTCAGATCGCCGAGGTCTTCAACGACGTGATGGCGCAGGCGGGCGGCCTGGCCGACGACGTATCGGAGATGCGCCAGGTCGTCGGGACCGAGGGGCGGACCAAGAAGCGCCTCCGCAAGAACGGCGCGAAGGGCGGCTGGGCGACCTACGTCACGAGCGTCAACGAGATGATCGAGGACGTGACCTCGCACTCCGAGGAGGTCGCGCGGGTCGTGAAGTCGGTCTCCGCGGGTGACCTCACCGACCGTGTCGAGATCGAGTCCTCCGAGCCGCCGCTGCGCGGCGACTTCCTGCGCCACGCCAAGACCGTCAACGGGATGGTCGACCGGCTCAACGACATCAGCGGCGAGCTGACCCGCGTCGCCCTCGAGGTCGGCGTGGAGGGCAAGCTCGGGGCGCAGGCCTCGCTGCCGGGGATCAGCGGCACCTGGAAGGACCTCACCGAATCCGTCAACTCGATGGCGTCGAACCTCACCGCGCAGGTCCGCGAGATCGCGCGCGTCACCACCGCGGTCGCCAACGGCGACCTGTCGCAGACGATCAACATCGAGGTCCGCGGCGAGATCCTCGAGCTCAAGAACACGATCAACACGATGGTCGACCAGCTCGGCTCGTTCGCGGCCGAGGTCACGCGCGTCGCGCGCGAGGTCGGGACGGAGGGGCGCCTCGGCGGGCAGGCGCGCGTGCACGGCGTGTCGGGGGTCTGGCGCGAGCTGACCGAGAACGTCAACTCGATGGCCAACAACCTGACCCTGCAGGTGCGGAACATCGCCGAGGTCGCCACCGCCATCGCGGACGGCGACCTGTCCAAGAAGATCACCGTCGAGGCGCAGGGCGAGATCGCCGAGCTCAAGAAGACCATCAACACGATGGTCGACCAGCTGTCGTCGTTCGCCGACGAGGTCACGCGCGTCGCGCGGGAGGTCGGCACCGACGGCGTCCTCGGCGGCCAGGCGGAGGTCAGCGGCGTGCGCGGTCGCTGGCGCGAGCTGACCGAGAACGTCAACTCGATGGCCAACAACCTGACGATGCAGGTGCGGAACATCGCCGAGGTCGTCACCGCGATCGCCGACGGCGACCTGTCCAAGAAGATCACCGTCGACGCGCGCGGCGAGATCCTCACGCTCAAGAGCACGATCAACTCGACGGTCGACAAGCTCAACCGCTTCAGCGCGGAGGTCACCCGCGTCGCGCGGCTGGTCGGCACCGAGGGGCAGCTCGGCGTGCAGGCCGAGGTGAAGGACGTCAGCGGCATCTGGAAGGAGCTGACCGACAACGTCAACTCGATGGCGTCGAACCTCACCGACCAGGTGCGCAACATCGCCGAGGTCACCACCGCGGTCGCGAACGGCGACCTGTCCAAGAAGATCACGGTCGAGGTCAAGGGCGAGATCCTCGAGCTCAAGAAGACCGTCAACGCGATGGTCGACTCGCTCGGGTTCTTCGCCGACGAGGTGACGCGGATGGCGCGCGAGGTCGGCACCGAGGGCGTCCTCGGTGGCCAGGCCGAGGTGCGCGAGGTGTCGGGCATCTGGAAGGAGCTGACCGACAACGTCAACTCGATGGCCGACAACCTCACGCGGCAGGTGCGGAACATCGCCGACGTCGCGCGCTCGGTCGCGCGGGGCGACCTGTCCAAGAAGATCACGGTCGAGGCGCAGGGCGAGGTCGAGGACCTCAAGTCGACGCTCAACGACATGGTCGACCAGCTCAACTCGTTCGCCGCGGAGGTCACCCGCGTCGCGCGCGAGGTCGGCGTCGAGGGCAAGCTCGGCGGTCAGGCGGAGGTCGAGGGCGTCCAGGGCACCTGGAAGGAGCTCACCGACAACGTGAACCTGATGGCGTCGAACCTGACCGATCAGGTCCGCGACATCGCCGAGGTCACCACGTCGGTCGCGAACGGCGACCTGACCCGCAAGATCAGCGTCGACGCGAAGGGGGAGATCCTCGAGCTCAAGGAGACCATCAACACGATGGTCGACCAGCTCTCGTCGTTCGCCGACGAGGTCACGCGGCTCGCGTCGGAGGTCGGCTTCGAGGGCAAGCTCGGCGGGCAGGCGGACGTGCGCGGGGTCAGCGGCACGTGGCGCGACCTCACCGACGCGGTCAACTCGATGGCGTCGAACCTGACCGATCAGGTGCGGAGCATCTCCGAGGTCGCGACCGCGATCGCGCAGGGTGATCTCGACAAGAAGATCACGGTCGACGCGAAGGGGGAGATCCTCGAGCTCAAGGAGACCATCAACACGATGGTCGATCAGCTCAGCTCGTTCGCCGAGCAGGTCACGCGGATGGCGCGCGAGGTCGGCACCGAGGGCAAGCTCGGCGGCCAGGCCTCGGTCGAGGGGGTCCGCGGCGTCTGGAAGGAGCTGACCGACAACGTCAACCTGATGGGCTCGAACCTGACCGCGCAGGTCCGCGACATCGCCGACGTGGCGACCGCGATCGCGCAGGGTGACCTGGGGCGCAAGGTCACCGTCGAGGTCCGCGGCGAGCTGCTCGACCTCAAGAACACGATCAACACGATGGTCGATCAGCTCTCGTCGTTCGCTGACGAGGTCACGCGCGTCGCCCGCGACGTCGGCGTGGAGGGCAAGCTCGGCGGTCAGGCCGAGGTGCGCGGGGTCAGCGGCATCTGGAAGGAGCTGACCGACAACGTGAACCTGATGGCGTCGAACCTGACGGCGCAGGTCCGCGACATCGCGCAGGTCACCACCGCGGTCGCGAACGGCGACCTGTCGCGCAAGATCACCGTCGAGGTCCGCGGCGAGATCCTCGAGCTCAAGAACACCGTCAACACGATGGTCGACCAGCTCGGCTCGTTCGCCGACGAGGTGACCCGCGTGTCGCGCGAGGTCGGCACCGAGGGCGTGCTCGGCGGTCAGGCCGAGGTCCGCGGGGTCAGCGGCACGTGGCGCGAGCTGACCAACAACGTGAACCTGATGGCCCGCAACCTCACCGAGCAGGTCCGCGGGATCGCGCGCGTCGTCACCGCGGTCGCGAACGGTGATCTGAAGCAGGAGCTGCGGCTCGAGGCCAAGGGCGAGATCGCGACGCTCGTCGACACGATCAACAACATGCTCGTGACGCTGAGCACGTTCGCCGACCAGGTGTCGGGCGTGGCGCGCGACGTCGGCGTGGAGGGCAAGCTCGGCGGTCAGGCCAACGTGCCGGGCGCCGCGGGCATCTGGCGCGACCTGACCGACAACGTCAACGAGCTCGCCGGCAACCTGACGCGGCAGGTCCGCGCCATCGGCGACGTCGCCACCGCGGTGACGAAGGGGGACCTGACCCAGTCGATCGACGTCGAGGCCCGCGGCGAGGTCGCGGCGCTCAAGGACAACATCAACCAGATGATCCGGACGCTGGCCGACACGACGAAGGTCAACCAGGAGCAGGACTGGCTCAAGACGAACCTCACCCGCTTCACCCGGATGCTGCAGGGCCAGCGCGATCTGCTCACCGTCTCCGAGCAGGTGCTCGGCCAGCTCGCCACGGTCGTCGACGCGCAGCACGGCGTCTTCTACATGGCGCGCAAGGAGGAGGAGCAGAGCCAGCTCCGGCTGCGGCTGTACGCGTCCTACGCCTACCGCGAGCGCAAGCACGCCTCGGACAACTTCGAGCTCGGCGAGGGCCTCGTCGGCCAGGCCGCGCTCGAGAAGAAGCGCATCCTCGTCACCGACGTCCCGCCGCAGTACGTGCAGATCAACTCCGCGCTCGGCGAGGCGGTGCCGCTGCACCTCGTCGTCGTCCCGATCCTCTTCGAGGGCCAGGTCAAGGGCGTCATCGAGCTCGCGTCGTTCCAGCCGTTCACGAAGATCCAGCTCGCGTTCCTCGACCAGCTCCTCGAGTCGCTCGGCATCGTCGTCGCGACCATCGAGGCCACGATGCGTACCGACGACCTGCTGAGGCAGTCGCAGAGCCTCGCCGAGGAGCTGCAGACCCAGCAGGAGGAGCTGCAGCAGACCAACGAGGAGCTCGAAGAGAAGGCGCGCCAGCTCACCGCGCAGAAGACCGAGGTCGAGCGCAAGAACCGCGAGGTGGAGCTCGCCAAGCAGGAGCTCGAGGAGAAGGCCGAGCAGCTCGCGCTCACCTCCCGCTACAAGAGCGAGTTCCTGGCGAACATGAGCCACGAGCTGCGCACGCCGCTCAACAGCCTCCTCATCCTGTCGCGCCAGCTCGCCGACAACCGCGACGCGCACCTCACCGCCAAGGAGGTCGAGTACGCCCACACGATCCATCAGTCCGGCGGTGACCTGCTGGCGCTGATCAACGAGATCCTGGATCTCGCCAAGATCGAGTCGGGGACCATGGCCGTGGAGGTCAGCGTGATCCCGCTCGAGGAGCTGCGCGACTACGTGCAGCGGTCGTTCTCGCAGGTGGCCGAGGAGAAGGGGCTCGAGCTGACCATCGAGGTCGACGACGGCGCGCCGCCGGTGATCGAGACCGACGACATGCGGCTGCGGCAGGTGATCCGGAACCTGCTGTCGAACGCGCTCAAGTTCACCGAGGTCGGCTCGGTCGAGCTGCGCGTGTCGGTCTGCCGCGAGCCCGTGTGGGGCGTGCGCGCCAAGCCGGGGGAGATCGTCGCGTTCTCCGTGCGCGACACCGGGATCGGGATCGCGGCGGACAAGCAGCAGGTCGTGTTCGAAGCGTTCCAGCAGATCGACGGCGGACCGGCGCGCCGCTACGGCGGCACCGGCCTCGGGCTGTCGATCAGCCGCGAGATCGCGACCCTGCTCGGCGGCGCGCTCGAGCTCGAGAGCGCGGTCGGCGAGGGGAGCACGTTCACGCTGTTCCTGCCCTTCCGCTACACCGCGCCCGCGCCGCGTCGGCTCCCGAGCACCACCACGCCGCCTTCGCTGCCGGCGCCGACGGACACCCGAGAGCACCCCGCTCGCCCCGCCCGACAGGTGGCGCCGCCGCGCGTGCCGGACGATCGCGGCAAGATCGAGCAGGGCGATCGCGTGCTGCTCATCATCGAGGACGACCCGACCTTCGCGCAGACGATGCTCGCGGTGGCGCGCGAGCGGGGGTTCCGCGGCGTGGCGGCGCTCACCGGCCGCGAGGGCCTCGAGCTCGCGCGCACGCTCGCCCCCGACGCGATCACGCTGGACCTGCGCCTGCCGGACATGGACGGCTGGGTGCTGCTCGATCGGCTCAAGCACGACGCGGCGACCCGACACGTCCCGGTGCACATCATCAGCGCCGACCCCGACGAGCCGCGCGGGCTCGCGCGCGGCGCGCGGGTCGCGCTGACCAAGCCGGTGTCGAGCGAGCAGCTCTCGGACGCGATGGAGTCCATCGAGGAGTTCCTCGAGCGGCGGGTCAAGCGCCTGCTCGTGGTCGAGGACGACGACGTGCAGCGCGGCGCGGTGGTCGACCTGCTCGACGCGGACGACGTCGGCGTCGACGCGGTCGAGACGGCGGAGCGCGCGCTCGAGCGGCTCGAGAGCGAGACGTACGACTGCCTCGTGCTCGACCTGTCCCTGCCGGGGATGGATGGCTTCGAGCTCATCTCGCGCATCGAGCAGACGCCGAGGCTGAGGCGGCTGCCGGTCATCGTGTACACGGGCAAGGAGCTGACCGAGGAGGAGAGCCGGCGGCTCGCGGCGTTCGGGACCACGGTGATCCTCAAGGACGTGAAGAGCCCCGAGCGCCTGCTCGACGAGACCGCGCTGTTCTTGCACCGCGTCGAGGAGGAGATGCCCGAGCCCAAGCGCAAGATGCTGCGCAGCCTCGAGCGGCCCGACCCGGCGCTGAGCGGTCGCTCCGTGCTCGTGGTCGACGACGACTACCGCAACGTGTTCGCCATCACGGCGGTCCTCGAGCAGCACGAGATGGACGTCGAGTACGCCGAGAACGGGCGCACGGCGCTCGATAAGCTCGCCAAGGAGCCCGAGCGCTACGACGTCGTCCTGATGGACATCATGATGCCGGAGATGGACGGCTACGAGGCCATGCGGCGGATCCGCGCGCGGCCCGAGCTGGAGGAGCTCCCGGTGATCGCGCTGACCGCCAAGGCGATGCAGGGCGACCGCGACAAGTGCATCGAAGCCGGCGCGTCCGACTACGTCACCAAGCCGGTGGACACCGACCAGATCATCTCGCTGCTCCGGGTATGGCTCTACGGCTGAACGACGCCCCGTCCGATCTCGTGGACGACGTGGAGGAGCTCGAGCTCGAGCTCCTGCTGGACGCGATCGTGCGGCGCTGGGGCTACGACTTCCGCGACTACTCGCGGCCCTCGATGCGGCGGCGGGTGCAGCGCGTGCTCGAGCGCGAGCAGCTCCGCACCGTCAGCGGGCTGCAGGGACGGATCCTCCGCAGCGAGGAGGCGATGCGTCGCTTCATCGCCACGATCAGCGTGAGCGTGAGCGCGATGTTCCGCGACCCGCGCTTCTTCGCCGCGCTCCGCGAGGAGGTGATCCCGGTCCTGCGGACCCACCCGTTCGTCCGGGTGTGGGTGGCCGGCTGCGCCACCGGCGAGGAGGTCTACTCGATGGCGATCCTCCTGCACGAGGCGGGGCTGTCGGCGCGCGCGCGCATCTACGCGACCGACCTGAGCGATGAGCTGCTCGAGCGCGCGAGCCGCGGCGTGTTCCCGCTCAAGCGAATGCAGGAGTACACGCGCAACTACCTCGCCGCCGGCGGGCGAGCGGACTTCTCGTCCTACTACCGGACCGACGCGGAGCACGCGATCATCCGCCACCCCCTGCGGCAGAACGTCGTCTTCTCGCAGCACAACCTGGTGTCGGACGGCTCGTTCAACGAGTTCCACCTCGTGCTCTGCCGCAACGTCTTGATCTACTTCGGCGAGGCGCTGCGCGACCGCGTGTACGAGCTGCTGTTCTCGAGCATGGTGCGCCACGGCTACCTCGCGCTCGGCCTCAAGGAGAACCTGCGCCACACGCGCTGGAACAGCCGCTTCGACGCGCTCGACGAGGAGCTCAGCCTCTACCGGAGGCGGGCGTGAGCGCGGCGCGGCTGCTCGTCGCCGGCGCTTCGCTCGGCGGCCTCGACGCGGTCCCGGAGCTGCTCGGCCCGCTGTCGGTCGATCTCGACCTCGCGGTCGTGGTCTGCCAGCACCGCCACGCAGACAGCGGCGCGCCGCTCGCGCGCCTGATCGGCGAGCGCGCCGGCCGCTCGGTGCTCGAGGCGTTCGACGCCACGCCGCTGGGGCGCGGCGCGATCCTCCTCGCGCCGGCGAACTACCACACGCTCGTGGAGGGCGAGCACGTGCGCTTGTCGCTCGACGCGACCGAGCGGTTCGCGCGGCCCTCCATCGACGCGCTGTTCGGCTCGGCGGCGCGCGCGTGGGGCGGGCGCGTCGCCGCGGCCCTGCTCACGAGCAGCAGCGACGACGGCGCGCGCGGGCTCGCGGAGGTTCAGCGCCGGGGCGGAGCGACGTACGTGCAGGACCCCGCCCTGGCCGAGGCGCGCGAGGCGCCCGAGGCCGCGCTGGCGCGGGTGACCCCGACGGCGGTCGGCTCGCCGGCGGAGCTCGGTGCGGCGATCGCGGCGTGGGCGGGCGCGTTGCCCGCCGGGAGGACCCATGGCTGATCGGCGGAGACGAGTCGGGATCGCGCCCAAGCTCTTCGCGCTGCTCGCGGCGTTCTGCATGGCGCCGCTCGGCGGGCTGGTGTGGTGGCAGCAGTCGGCGATCGTCGAGAGCCAGCGCGCGCAGCGCCTCGCCTCGCTCGAGGGTCTGGCGTCGGCGAAGGCCTCGGCCGTCGACCAGACGATGCAGAGCCGCCGGCGCGACGTAGAGCGGATCGCCACCCTGATGGCCCCGCGGCTCGCGGCCGTCATGGAGGCCGAGGACACGCTGGAGGAGGCGGTCGAGCCGCCGGCCGAGCCGACCGCGCCGCTGCCCGAGCTGCAGGACGCCGAGCAGCTCGACGAGCCGGAGGAGATCGAGCAGGCGACCGAGGAGCCGCGGGAGCCGGCCGCCCCGCGCCCGACCGACCCGGAGCCGGTGGCGTCCGAGCCGCCGGCGGTCCGGCGTCGCGCGGCGGCCCTCGACGACGCGCTGGCCGACCTGCGCCGCGCGCTCGGGCTCGTCCTGTGGGACCAGGCCGACTTCGAGGAGCTGCTCGTCATCGACTCGAGCGGGCGCGTGCGCGCGTCGACCCACTCCGCGCACGAGGGCCGCACGGCCGAGGGGCTCGAGTACTTCCAGCAGGGACAGCGGGCGACGTACGTTCAGCCGGTGTTCATGTCGCCGATCACCGAGCGATGGACGATGGTGGTCGCGACGCCGATGCGCGACGAGAACGCGCTCGAGCTGGGGGTGCTGGCCGCGCGGCTGAACCTCGCGCAGCTCTTCGGCCTGATCACCGACCTCAGCGGCCTCGGAGAGACCGGCGAGACCGTGGTCGCCCGCGTCATCGGCGACGAGCTGGTGATGATGGCGCCGACCCGCACGCAGCCGGACGCGGCGCTGACGCGGCGCCCGCTGGGCGAGGTCGAGGCGCTGCCGCTCACCCTGGCGGCGCGCGGACAAGAGGGCAGCGGCGAGCGGCTCGACTACCGCGGCCAGCCGGTGTTCGCGGCGTGGCGACCCATTCCGTCGCTCGAGTGGGGGCTCGTCGTGAAGATGGACGACGGGGAGGCGCTCGAGGAGGCGGAGGCGGCGAGCTGGCGTTCGGTGCAGGTCGCGCTGGTGATCCTCGCGCTGGCGCTCCTCGCCGCGATCGTGGCGGCGCGCCAGGTGGTGCGCCCGCTCCGGCAGCTGCGCGAGGCGACCGATCGCTTGAGCCGCGGCGACTTCGACGTGCGGCTCGACATCCGCTCGCGCGACGAGATCGGCGAGCTGGCGGACAGCTTCGAGCGCATGGTGGCCGCCATCAAGTTCTTCCGGGAGCACGCCCGCCCGGAGTCGGAGATGGATGACGACAGCCTCGAGGCGGAGGAGCTCGGACTCGGCGCAGCAGCAAGCGACGACGACGACCACGGGTAGGCCATGTCCAAGTCGCTCTACGACGACATCCTCGCGATCGCGACGGAGTACATGGGCATCGCCGCGGAGGACTACATCCGGCGGCGCATCCGCATCGTGCTGCGGGGCGAGGCGCCCGAGCAGATCGAGGTGGACCGCCTCGAGCGGCTGGCGGCTGGGATCGACATGACCGCGAAGGGCTACATGTCCGAGGCGAAGGCCGATCGCTTCCGGATGGAGATCCTGGCGCTCGCTCGCAAGCACGGTTGACGCGCAACCGTTGCGGCGCGGGCGCCGCGCGGGGCGCCCGAACGCAACGGCCGCGCGGTGACTCGCGGTCGAACGCGACACCGTGACGTCGACGACGCGACAGCCGAGACGAAGTGCCCCGCGCGCGGGCCGCGCGACCGTCGGACTCGCGCGTTGGCCCGCGATGTGAAGTGCAGTGGGGCATGCCCCACGTCCTCAGCCCGCACCCGCCGCCCCACGGGTTCCTGGCCGCGCTGTTCGGCGCGGTCTGCGTCATCCTCCTCGCCTTCACCGTCGACGCGCAGCCGCGCCGGGGGTTCGGCGGGGCATGGACGGTCCACGTCGAGCTGTCCGCCGGCCCACCGAGCGACGGCGAGGTCGAGCTCGTCTTCGACGTCGACGCCGACACCGACGTGGTCTGCACGATGGACCACGAGGGCGACGGAATCGCCGAGCGGTCCTTCGAGGACTGCGAGAACCGTGAGCGGGTGACGGTCACCTACGACGAGGCGGGGGCGTACTTCCCCACGCTCGTGGCCCGGACCCGCGATGGACGGTCCGGCCGCGCGACGACCCGCGTCGTGGTGCGCTGACCTCCGCCCCCGCCGGCCTCAGGTGACGCGGTCCCAGGTCAACGAGACCGGGTCCACGTAGCCGAGCTTCAGGTGACAGCGCGACGGGGGCAGCCGCACCATGCGCAGCCGCGCCTTGCTCGCGTAGGTCCCCTGCGTCGAGCACAGATCGATCGCGACGTCCTGAGCCCCGTCGCGCAGCAGCAGCAGGTGAACGCGCGAGATGCTCGTGGTCAGCACCGTCTTGAGGCCGCGGTCGAGGCAGCGCTGCGCGCGCCCGATGAGCACGCCGTTCTCGAGTGTGCCCTCGTCGACCACGATCGACGACGCGTGCCCGGCGCGCGACAGCGTGATCCGCGCGTAGCCGTCCTGCGGCCACGCGGGGATCTGGGTCACGAAGCGGCTGCCGGGAAGCAGCGTGATCCGCGAGCGGCGCAGCCCGACCGGCGTCTTGAGCGAGGCGCGCGGGATGCGCGCGGCGGAGTCGATCAGCGCGGGCGCCCGGTACGGGCCGCCTCGCGTCTCGTACTCCCGGTGGTTCGAGGGGATGCCCCCGATGACGTACCCGCCCACCGCGACCGCGAAGGGCCCGGACGCCACCACCGATCGCTGCAGGGTCCCGTCATGAAGCAGGAACGGGCGGGGGGTCATCAGATCGAGCAGGCGCAGCGCCAGCGTGCCGTCGGAGAGCTGGATGGTCCGCGCGAGCAGGTGCCGCAGCGAGACGGTCGGGTCCGCGGTGAGGAACACGTCGCACTCCTCGTGGCGACCGATCACCAGGTGCTCGTCCGGGTTCGCGGGGAGGAACCGGACCATCACGTCGCGCCCGTACACGCCGAACAGGTGGATGCCCGGCGCCCCGGGCGAGGGCGCGCCCGCGATCGTGCGCCACGCCAGCTCCAGCGCGTCCTGGATGTGGGTCGGCTTCGGGAGCTCGAGGCTCCCCGGGAGGATCGTGTTGGGGTTGATGCTCGGCCGGGATCCGCGGTCGCTCGACATGCGCTCTTCAGTGTTACGCGCGCCGCGGAGAAATCTCCTCTCACTTGGGCCGCGGGGGTACCGTGAGCGCGATGGCGTCCAAGAAACAGCCCGTGCAGCGGCCCCCGGCCGAGCTGCTCCACGCCGCCGAGCTGAAGCGGCTCGCCAGCGCCGACGACGGCCCGCGCCCGCCGGGCTGGAGGCTCTCGCTGGGCGCGGTCCGGCGCTTCGTCCTCGGCGACGAAGACCTCGGGATCGACGCCAAGTTCGTCGGTGACCCGTCGCTCGTCGATCGGGCGATGGTCTCGCTCGCGACTCAGCGCGGGCTGATGCTGATCGGCGAGCCGGGGACCGCCAAGAGCTTGCTGTCGGAGCTGCTCGCCGCCGCGATCAGCGGGCGCTCGACCCTGACCATCCAGGGCGGCGCGGCGACCACCGAGGACCAGATCAAGTACTCGTGGAACTACGCCCTGCTCGTCGCCGAGGGACCGTCGACCCGATCGCTGGTGCCCGCGCCGATGCTCGTCGGGATGAGGGAGGGCGCGATCGTCCGCTTCGAGGAGATCACGCGCTGCCCGCTCGAGGTGCAGGACTCGATGCTCTCGATCTTGTCCGACCGCGTCCTCGCGATCCCCGAGCTCGACGGCGACGAGGGCATGCTGTTCGCCCGCGAGGGCTTCAACGTGATCGCGACCGCCAACACGCGCGATCGCGGGGTCAGCGAGATGTCCGCCGCGCTCAAGCGGCGCTTCAACTTCGAGACGATCTTCCCCATCGCCGACTTCGCGACCGAGCTCGCGCTCGTGCGGCGCGAGGCGGCGCGGCTGCTCGAGCGCTCCGGCGTGCCCGAGGCGCCGCCCGACGACGTGCTCGAGATCCTCGTCACGACGTTCCGCGAGCTGCGCAGCGGCGAGCTGACCGACGGCACCCGGATGGAGACGCTGGGCGCGGCGCTGTCGACCGCCGAGTGCGTCGCGGTGGCCCACGCGGTCGGCGTGCGCGGCTACTACACGCGCGGCGGCGCGCCGACCCCCGCCGACGTGGTGCAGGCGCTCGCGGGCACGGCGGCCAAGGACGATCCCGAGGATCTGCGCCGCATCCGCCGCTACCTCGAGCAGCGGGTCAAGGCGAAGGAGGGCGCGCACTGGGAGGCGTTCTACGCCGCGCGCCACGAGCTCCCGGGCGCATGAGCGGCGCGCCCCGCATCATCGGCGTCCGCCACCACAGCCCCGCCTGCGCGCGGCTGGTCCGCGAGACGATCCGCGCGCTGCGCCCGGCGCGCGTGCTGATCGAGGGGCCCGCCGACTTCAACGATCGCCTCGACGAGCTGTGCCTCGCGCACCGGCTGCCGATCGCGATCTTCAGCTACTACCAGCGCGCCGAGCGCACCTTCTCGTCGTGGTCGCCGCTGTGCGACTACTCGCCCGAGCACGTCGCGCTGCGCGAGGGGCGCGACGCCGGCGCCGAGGTCCGCTTCATCGACCTGCCCGCGTGGACGCACGCGTTCGTCGGCGTGCGCAACCGCTACAGCGACCGTGGGCGGCGACGGCTGACCTACGTCGAGCGCCTCTGCCGCCGGCTCGGGGTCGACGGGCTCGACGCGCTCTGGGACCACCTGTTCGAGCAGCCGATGGAGACCGACGCGCTCGCGGCTCGGCTCGACGCGTACTTCGAGGCGCTGCGTGGCGAGGACGAGGGCGAGCCCGCGATCGACGGCGACGACGCGCGCGAGGCGATGATGGCGGCGCACGTCGCGCACGCGATGGCCGAGGACGCCGGGCCGGTGGTCGTCGTCTGCGGCGGCTACCACGCGCCCGCGCTCGCGACGCTCTGGCGCGAGGCGGACGGGTCCGCGCCGCCGCGCGTGCCCCGCCCGGCCGAGGGCGCGCGGCACGGCAGCTACCTCGTGCCGTACTCGTTCCGCCGGCTGGACTCGTTCACCGGCTACGAGGCGGGCATGCCGTCGCCCCACTACTACCAGCAGCTATGGGAGCACGGGCCGAGCGTGGCCGGCGAGCGCATGCTCGAGGCGTCGGTGCGGCGGCTGCGCGAGCGCCGCCAGCCGATCAGCGCGGCGGACCTGATCTCGGCCGAGGCGATGACCCGCGGGCTGATGCGCCTGCGGGGCCACCGCGCGATGAGCCGGACCGATCTGCTCGACGGGGTCGCGGCCGCGCTGCTGAAGGAGGCGCAGGAGGCGCCGCTGCCGTGGACGCGGCGCGGGCCGATCCCGGCGGGGACCGACCCGCGCCTGGTCGTCGTGCTCGCGGCGCTGTCGGGGGCGCGGCGCGGCGAGCTCGCGCCGCAGACGCCGCGCCCTCCGCTGACCACCGACGTGCACGAGGCGCTCGCCCGCCACGATCTGGAGCCCGGGGACGGCGAGCCGCGCGCCTGCCGCCTCGACCTGACCGACGCCGCGCAGCGAGCGGGTTCGCAGGTGCTGCACCGGCTGCGCGTCCTCGACGTGCCCGGCTTCGTGCGGGTGCAGGGGCCGCGCACGGCGGTCGATCCGGAGCTGGTGGAGGTCTGGGAGCTCACCCGCGCGCTCGACGCGGACGCGGCGCTCGTCGAGGCGGCCGCGTTCGGGGCCACGCTCGAAGCGGCGGCGGCGGCGCGGCTCGCCGAGCACCTGCGCGCCGCGGGCGCCGATCTGGAGGCGCTCGCGCAGGTCCTCGCGGAGGCGCTGTTCGTGGGCCTGGGCGCGGTGGCCGAGGGGGCGATCGTCGAGGCGCGCGCGCAGGTCCACGACGAGCCGCACCTCGGGCGCCTCGGCGCCGGGCTGAGCCTCGTGCTCGCGCTGTGGCGTCACGACGACTTGCTCGGGGCCAAGCGCGCCCCGGCGCTCGGCGCGGTGATCGAGGCGATGGTGCGCCGCGGCCTGTGGCTGTTCGAAGGCCGGACGGGCGCGCACGCGGCGACCCCGCGCGAGGAGCTGCGGGCGGTGGTCGCGCTCCGGGACGCGGTCCGGTACGGCGCCGGCGCGCTCGACCTCGACGTCGAGGCGGCGCGCGCGGTGATGGAGCGCCGCGCGGTGGATCGCGCCGCGCCGCCCGGCTACCGCGGAGCCGCGCTGGGCTACCTCTGGTCGACGCGCGCGCTCGGCGACGAGGCGACGGCGCGGGCCGAGCGCGCGATCCGCGGCGCGGGCGCACCCGACGCGCTCGGCGAGCTGCTCGCCGGGCTGTTCGCGCTCGCGCGCGAGGAGGTGATCGCGGCGGGCGGGCTCGTCGAGGCGCTCGACGCGACCCTCGCGGAGCTGTCGCAGCGCGAGTTCCTGATCGCGGTGCCGTCGCTGCGCCTCGCGTTCGCGTGGTTCCCGCCCCGCGAGCGGGACGCGCTGGCCCGCGCGGTGCTCGGGCTGCGGGGGGAGGGCGACCGGCGCGTCGCGAGCTTGCGCACCCTCGAGGTCGACCCGGAGGTCACCGTCCGCGCCGCGGCGCTCGAGGCGCGGGTCGACGCGATCGAGGACCGCTTCGGGCTCGGGGTCGGCGATGGCTGAGCTCTCGCCGCTCGAGCGGTGGCGCCTCGTGCTCGGCGAGGCGGCGGACTCGACCCTGGCCGCGGGGCCGGAGATCGCCGCCTTCGACGCGGCGCTCGGGTTCCTCTACGACCGCGAGGGGGACCTGGACGGCCGCGGGATCCGCACCGGCGAGCGCTCCGGCGGCGTGACGCCGAGCGCGCTGAACGTGCCGGACTGGCTCGACTCGATCCACCGCCTGTTCCCCAAGGAGACGATCGAGCGGCTCGAGCGCGACGCGGTCGAGCGCTACCAGATCCACGAGGTGGTCACCGACCCGGAGGTGCTCGCCCGCGTCGAGCCCAACGAGGCGCTGCTGCGCGCGGTGCTCCGTACCAAGCACCTGATGAACCCCGAGCTGCTCGCGATGGCGCGCCAGCTCGTGGCGCGCGTGGTCCGTCGCCTCCTCGACGCGCTGCGTCGCGACGTGCGCAGCGCGTTCAGCGGCGCGCTCGACCGGCGCCGCGGCTCGCCCCATCGCGTGGCGAGCAACCTCGACCTGCCGCGCACGCTGCGCCGCAACCTGAAGCACTACGACCCGGCGACGCGTCGGGTCGTGATCGAGCGCCCTCACTTCTTCTCGCGGACGCGCCGCCTGTCGGACCGCTGGCAAGTCATCTTGCTCGTCGATCAGAGCGGCTCGATGCTCGACTCGACCATTCACGCCGCGGTGACGGCGGCGTGCTTCGCGTCGACCCCGGGCCTGCGCGCGCACCTCGTGGCGTTCGACACCGAGCTGGTCGACCTGAGCGCGGACCTGTCCGATCCGGTCGAGGTGCTGATGAAGGTGCAGCTCGGCGGCGGCACCGACATCGCCCGCGCCCTCCGATACGGGGCGCAGCTCGTCGACGACCCGCGGCGCGCGATCGTGGTGCTCGTCACCGACTTCTACGAGGGCCGCGACCCGCACGACCTGTACCGGGAGGTGGAGCGGCTGACCTCGTCGGGCGTGCACGTGCTCGGGCTCGCCGCGCTCGATCGCGACGCCGAGCCAGCGTACGACCGCGAGGTCGCCGGCGAGTGCGCCAAGCGCGGGGCGACGGTGGGCGCGATGACGCCGGGGCAGCTCGCGCAGCTCGTCGCCGAGAGGGTGCGGGCGTGACGCGCGACGACCTGCTCGCGCTCGACGAGGCGAAGCTCGCGGCGCTCGCGACGCGCGGCCACGTCAAGCGCGCGGCGAAGCTGCTCGCGCGGGGCCGCGGGCCGTCGCTCCGCGTCGAGCCGGACGGCACCGTGGTGTCGACGCTCGGCGAGCACACCACCCGGCTCGTCCCCGGCGCGCCCCTGCGCGACACCGAGTGCTCCTGCTCGGCCCTCAAGGTCTGCGGCCACCGCGTGATCGCCGTGCTGGCCTACCGCGCGCAGCGCGACGGCCAGGGCGCCCCGGCGCCCCCCGCGGCGTGGAGCCCCGCCACCCTCGACGACGCGGCGATCGAGGAGCTGCTCGGCCGGCACGCGATGACGCGGGCGCGCCGACGCCGCACGCGCGGCTACGTCGCCGAGATCCACCGCGGCGAGATCCCGTCGGTCGAGCTCGCGACGTGCACGGTGCGCTTCCTCGTGGCGGGCGAGCCGAGCTACGCGCGGTGCGACTGCGAGCAGGGGGTGAAGTGCGCGCACCTCGCGCTCGCCGTCTGGGCGTTCCGCGAGGCGGACGCACGCGACCCCGACTCGGCGCAGCTCACCGTGGAGGTGGGCGGAGGCGGGTTCTCGCTCGAGGCGCTCGACCCGGCGCGCGCGCTCGCCGCGGGGGTGCTCCTCGACGGCGCCGCCGGCGCGGGCGAGGGCCTCGCCGCGCGCTTCGCGCGGGCCGCCAAGCCGCTCGACGACGCGCGGCTGCGCTGGCCGGTCACCCTCGTCGACGACCTGCGCGAGACGCTCGCGCGCTATGCCGGGCGCGACGCGGCCTACGATCCCGGGCGGGTCGGCGCGCTGCTCACCGAGCTGCACGGCCGCGCGACCGCGGCGGCGCGCGGCGGCGCGGTGCCTCCGCGCGCGGTGCTCGGCGCGGACGAGCCGGAGCAGACGGCGCTCGAGCACCTGCGGCTCGTCTCGCTGGGGTGCCGGCTGTCGCGCGAGCCCGAGGGGGGCGCCTACCGCGCGCGCGTGGACGTGTTCCTCGCGGACCCCGACGCGTCGACCGTGCTCGTGCTGCGGCGCGCGTGGTCGACGGGCCCCGACGAGGCCGGGCCGGCTCTGTCGCGCCGCAACCTCGCGCCCGACGTCCCGCTCGGCGGGCTCGCGGCGGGGCAGATGGTGACGCGCGCGGCGAAGCGGCGGGCCAACCGGCAGCTCGTGCTGGGCCGCGGGGGGCTCGCGCGCACGAGCGTCACGCCGCAGCGCGGCGACTGGGGCGCGCTGTTCCGCGCGCCGCTGTACGTGGAGGGCTTCGCCGCGCTCGCGACCGAGCTGCGCGAGCGCCCCCCGTGGTGCGTGCGCCCTCGGCTGCTCGCCGACTCGGTGCGGGTGCTCGCGATCCACGACGTCGGCTCGGTCGCGTACCACGCGGGTGACCAGACCCTGCGCGCCGACGTCCACGACGCCGCGGGGGCGCGCGTCCGCGTCGAGCTCGCGCACTCTCCCGCGGCGCCCGGGGCGCTCGACGCGCTGGCGGCCGCGCTCGCCGATCGCCCGCGCTACCTCAGCGGCGAGGTGCGGGCCGGAGACGCGCCCGTCCTCACGCCGCTCGCGGTGGTCACCGACCGCGTGATCGCGCTCGACGTCGAGCCGGCGTCGCGCCGCCGCCTGCCCGCCGGCGCCGTCGGCGCGTCGAGCGACCCGGTGCACGCGGCGCTCGCGGCCACCCGCGACGTGCTCGACCGGGGCGCCCACGCCGGCCTGCGGCGCGTGACCGAGCGATGGCGCGAGGAGCTGACGCGGGCGGCGGCGCGGCTGGAGGTCGTCGGCCTGGGCGGCTGCGCTCGTCGGGCCCGGGCGGTGGACGCCGGGCTCGCGCGGAGCGCGGGCGGCGACGAGGAGGCGCTGGTCGCCGCGTGGCTGAGCGCCTCGCTGCGCGTGCGCCTGGCGCTCGAGGCCCTCTGACGCGCGCCCGGGCGGGGCGCGCGCTGCCTTGACCCGGGGACGGTCGCGCGAAACGATGCGCCCCGATGCCCTCCGAGCCCCAGCCGCGCGCGAGCTTGCCGCCGCCCGGCACGGTGATGGGAGACCGCTACCGGCTCGAGCGCCTGCTCGCCGAGGGCGGCATGGGCGCGGTGTACGAGGCGACCGACACACGGACCGACGTCAAGGTGGCGCTCAAGCTCCTGCACCCCGAGCTCACGCAGGAGCGCGACGTCCGGCGGCGGTTCCGGCGCGAGGCGTCGGTGCTCAAGGCGCTCGATCACCCCTGCGTGGTCGACGTCCTCGACGTCGGGACGAGCGACCACGAGCTGCTTTACTCGGTGATGGAGCTGCTCGAGGGCGAGACGCTCGCGGAGCTCGTCGCGCGCGAGGGCGCGCTGTCGCCGCAGGATCTGTTGCCGATCGTCGAGGGCATCGCCGACGGGCTCGGGGCGGCGCACGAGCACGGGGTGATCCACGGCGATCTCAAGCCGGCCAACGTCTTCCTCGAGGCGCCGGCGCGGCACGTGAAGATCCTCGACTTCGGGCTGTCGAAGATCCTCGGCCTCGAGCGGCTCACCCGCACCGGGGAGCTGATCGGTACGCCGGCGTACATGGCGCCCGAGCTGCTGACCGGGAAGGGCGAGCTCGACGAACGCATCGACACCTACGCCTTCGGCGTCATGATCTACCAGTGCCTCGCGGGGGAGGCCCCGTTCACGGGGAGCAACCCGGGCAAGCTGATGATGGACATCGTGATGGGCGAGGTACAGCCGCTCGCGCAGGCGGCGCCGGGGGTCTCCGAGGTGATGTCCGCGGTGGTGATGACGGCGATGAGCCGCCAGCGCGAGCGGCGGTTCCATTCGGCGCGCGCCCTTGTGCGCGCGTTCCGCGACGCGGCATGAAGGCGCGGCACGTCCTCGCGGCGACGGTCACCGTGCTCGGGGTGGTCGCGATCTGGTGGATGGCGTCGCAGCGCCAGGAGCAGCAGGCCCGCGAGCTGTCGCGGCAGTGGATCGGCGAGCAGTGGGACATCGCTCGGCGCTGCGTCACGGGCACGCCGGGGCCCCGCGGCGAGGACGAGGACGCGCTCGGCGACCGGCTGGCCGCGATGGCGGTCCGCGCGCTCGCCGACGGCTCGTCCTCGCACATCCCGCCCGACACCGCGCGGATCTGGCCGGCCCGGTGCCTGCCGCTGCTCGCGCGCCTCGACGCGGATCGCTCGGTCACGCGGGGGGACGTCGCCGCGCCGCTCGGTGAGCTGCGCGCGCTGCTGCCGCGGACGCTCGAGGTGGAGGACACGGCGCGCACGCTCGCCAACGCCCGGCAGCTCGCTCCGTCGCTGCGCGCGCTCGACGCCGCGATGCCGCCGGGGGCCGAGTACGACCTGTCGAACTTCGAGGAGCCCCCCGTCGACGTCGCCGCGATCGAGGCCAGCCTGGGGTGCGAGGCCGAGATCCCGCTGCCGCCGCCGCTGCCGGACGCGCCGGACGACGCGTGCCCCGCGCTGCTGTCCGAGGGGGGCGACCTGTTCTTCGCGCAAGGCAGCGCCCGCACCCCCGTCCGGCCGCGCCCGCCGACGGCCTCCGCGGTGTCCTGGGCGTGCCGCGACGGCGAGGTGGTGCTCGGGTGGTCCTCGCGCACGGTGATGGAGCACAGCCAGTGGACGGTGCTCCGCTGCGCGGGCGATCGCTGCGACGCGCTGCCCCTGCTCGTGGGGAGCGGGCGGCTCGCGTTCGTGTACTCGGGCGGGGCGCTGATCGCGGTGGCCCACGGTCGGTGGACGGACCTGCCGATCGCCAGGCGCCTCGGTGACGACGAGTGGGAGGGCGCGCTGCCGATCGCCGTCGGCGCGGTGGAGGGCGCCGACGAGG
>Ga0070728_10002247_pt1 | contig 24704 bp, 21 predicted proteins | sample tdDd471_FD_66723 | JGI IMG/M metagenome (GOLD analysis project Ga0070728, IMG submission 66723) | Marine sediment microbial communities from the Atlantic coast under amendment with organic carbon and nitrate - tdDd47.1 | ecosystem: Environmental > Aquatic > Marine > Coastal > Sediment | place...
GGGGTACTTTGCCGAGCAGGAAAGGCACCTCCAAAAGGCTCGTCTCCAGGTCTTTTACAAGCTCTCCACCATCCAGAGCGGGTTCGAGAACGCACTTAACTCCAAACTGCATCTGGCCCGTGCGCTCAAATCATTCATCGGCCGAAACCCGGACATCACCCAGGAAGAGTTCACAGCCCTGTCCAGGGGGCTGGTGGCCGAAATCAGCGGCATCCGCTTTATCGAACTGGCGCGAAACAATGTCATCACTCATATATTCCCGGATAATGACTCAAGCCAGGTCCTGGGCCGCAGCCTCATGAAGGACTTCCCCCTCGACATCCGAGAACTGACCATGCGGGCCATGGAAACCCGGCAAAGACAGATCACCTCTCCAAAACAAACCATCGAAGGCGGCAAGGCAATCATAACGGCCACCCCCGTTTACCTGGGCAGTTACGGACTGAACGGCAACGGACGGTATTGGGGGCTGATATCGATCCTCATCGACGTCAACACCCTGTATAGGGAAGCGGGACTCATCGACGCCTCACCCGGCCTTGAACTGGCCTTGCGAAAACCGGGAACTGACCTTGACCCGACCACATTGCTGATTGGCAAACAATCGGTGTTCAACATGGACCCGGTGATAATGAACATACCCATCCCCGACGGCTACTGGCAGGTGGCTGCCGTGCCCACCGGAGGGTGGCCCGCCTCACCCAACAAGCCGTACATCATCGGCGGCGGAACGATCGGGACACTCATGATCATGGCCTCCCTGTGGGCCGCGCTGTTCATGGTCCAGAGCCGCCTGCAGGAACGCGAAAAATACCGCTACCTGATCCAGAACGCCAAGAGCATCATCCTGCGCATCGACATGACCGGGAACATCACATTCTGCAATGATCATGCGGAGGAGTTCTACGGTTACGGGCCGGGTGAACTGATCGGAAAACCTCTCATCGGCACGCTGATTCCGAAGAAGAATCTGGAAGGCAAATCCATGAAGCGGTACATAAACCAACTTCTCAGGAATCCTTCGGCTCATCCGTTCAACGAGACCATGAACGTTTGCAAAAACGGCGAAATCGTCTGGGTGGCCTGGGCCAACGAATCGGTGCTGAACCGCGATGGGAGCATGGTCGAACTGCTGAGCGTCGGCACGGATATCACCGACCGAAAGCTGATGGAAGAGGCCTTGCGCCAGAGTGAAAAGCAACACCGCCTGTTGGCTGAAAACGTCACTGACATCATCTGGGGACTGGACACGGACGGGCGATTCACGTTCGTCAGTCCCTCTGACGAAACCCTGCGAGGTTTCAAGCGATACGATGTGCTGGGACGAACCATCGACGACTTCCTGACCCCGACATCGTCACGACGCCTGGCAGACACCATGAATATTTTGGAAGGCCAGGCTGAAAACAGCCCCCAACAGCCTTCGCTGACAATGGATATGGAATTCACCTGTAGCGACGGCTCCACGGTCTGGCTGGAAACCCACCTCGGCCTCCTGCTCAATGACGACGGCGAGAAGATCGGCATGCAGGGTGTGGGCCGCGATATCACCGACCGGAAACTGGCCGAAGCCCTGCGCGATGATGTGGAGCGCATGGCCCGGCACGACCTCAAGACCCCGCTGGGCGCAGTGGTCGGCCTGCCCGGAGAAATACGCAGGCTTGGAGACCTGACCTCGGCCCAGGAAGGCATGCTCGCCACCATCGAGGACGCGGGCAACGCTGTACTACAGCTCATCAACCGATCATTGGATCTCTTCAAGATGGAACGCGGGACATATTTTCTGGACAAAAAAACCGTGGACGTGCTCCAGATCCTCGAACGCATCAAGACCGAATCCCGACCCATGATCCGGGAAAAGGGCATCAGCGTGGGCATCGAAGTCCAGGGCGACCAACCAGAAGACAATTTCTGGGCCACCGTGGAAGAGGACCTGTTCAGGTCCATGCTCTCCAACCTGATCTTAAATGCCATGCAGGCCTCCCCTAACGGCGGATCGGTATCCATCGTCCTGGAAAAAAACACTGGTATTACCCTCACCATCCGCAACCAGGGTGAAGTTCCAGAACCCGTGCGCGAGAGCTTTTTCGACAAATACTCCAGCGACAACGGCCCCTCCGGCTCAGGGCTCGGGACCTACTCCGCAAGGCTCATCGCCCGCACCCACGGTGGCGACATTCAGGTAGACACCTGTGTGCCGGGTGAGACGTGTGTGATTGTTACCCTGCCGCAATAAACAAAAAAGCCCCTCCTTTCAGAGGGGCAATTATCCCGACCACTAAACGGTTAGTGGTTTTCAAACTATTCCAGAATGGCGAATCCAGACAGTCTGATTAATCTTCCAATTTTTTCATCAGCCAGGCCATGTTCTTGCCGAGCACGTCCATGGTCTCCATGCCTTCCGCATCCTCAAGTACATCACCCTTGTCCAGACCTCGGCCAATGTTCCAGTAGCGGGAACCGGGCACGACCATCTGCTCGATGAAAAAGAATGAGTTGAGCGCATTAAAGGCCTGCATGGCCCCACCGCGCCGATTAGCGACTACAGCAGCCCCGACCTTGCGGGCGAACATGTCGTCATTGACGCGTCCGACAACGCCAGCCCGGTCAATGAGCGCCTTCATCTCCGCAGTGATGTTGGCAAAATATGTTGGCGAGGCGAGGATGATGCCGTCAGCCTCATCCATGGCCGTAATACAATCGTTCGCAAAGTCGTTGGTCACACCGCACTTGTGGTCCTTGTTCTCAACACACTTGTAACAAGCGATGCAGCCACGCATTTTCTTGCCCGCCAGCTCGATCAGCTCTGTCTCGATTCCTTCAGCCTCAAGCTGAGCAAAAACACGCTTGACCATCTCGGCGGTGTTGCCGCCTTTGCGGGCCGAGCCATTAATTGCAACTACTTTCATGATATCCTCCATCTGCTTTCAACAGGTTGTTTGCGTCCGACCGACATTTACTGTGCTCTTCTTTTCTGCTAACAGTGAGAAAAGATCAAGTACGCACAATAAAGTGCTATAGTCACCAAAAAGAAACCATAGACCTCATTCATGTGCAGCATACACGTGAACCGAAAAGTCGTAATAGTATAATTGGAGAAAAGTATGAGCGATACCTGCGGCCTTAAAATCTGCGGCAACAAAAAATATTACTGTAACGTGGAGCTGACCATCCAGGTCATCGGCGGCAAATGGAAGCCGATCATCATCTACCGCCTTGATGCCGAAGGCACCATGAGATTCAGCGAGATCAAACGGTCAATCCCCAACATCACCCAGAAGATGCTCACCCAGCAGCTCCGCGAGCTGGAAGCTGACGGCGTGGTATTCCGTGAAGTTTACCCTCAGGTGCCGCCCAAAGTTGAGTATTCCCTGACCGAGCTCGGGCAGAGCGTGATGCCGGTCATCGGATCACTTTGCAAGTGGGGAGAAAAATACGAAAAGTGGGCGCAGGACCAGTTCCCAGAAGCCGAGGCAATTTAGCCCAGCATCCCTATTATAAATATTTCTCCGGCCTCTTCCATAGATCGGCTTCGTCAGTTATACTGCATGCATAAATGTGTATCCAGACCACTCGGGGCATCATGAGCAAAGATCAGGCAAAGGACGGAAGACAGCGACTTCGGAACATCCGGGAGTCCGCACTGGAAGCCGTGACGAAAATCCAGGCGGGCGGCACCGAATTGCCCGGCGATGTCCTTGATATTCTGGACAAGCTCATGGCCTATCATGACAGGCTGGACGAGCGAGAACAGTCCATGCAGGGAGCACTGGTCACCCTTGTGGACGACATGTCCCAGACCAGCCAGACGCTGACCGAAACAGGCATGCAGCTTGAAGGCATCCTGGAAGCAGCCGAGGACGTGGCCTTCATCATCGCCAATGCTAATCAACCGGCTGAAATAATCGAGTTCAATACCGGGGCTGAGAAGATTTTCGGTTGCGCCAAAGCCGATGCCCTGGGACTCGACCCGGCTATCTTCTATCCTGATAACCAGCCTGATCATGAAGACGAAATAGCCAGCGCGCGTACACTCATGAAGCGCAAATCCGGAGAAACATTTCCAGCCCTGCATTCCGCATATCCACTAAATGATTCGGAAGGCGAAACCACGGCTACATTGATCATCGCGCTGGACATCTCCATGCAAGAGATGACCGAGAGATTCCTCAAGGAAACACATGAGAAGTACAAGGCCCTGGCCTTGGCCACGCCGGTGTCTATCATGGCCTTCGACAAGGACGGCGCGGTCACTTTCGTCAACGACTGGCATCTGCGTGTGTTGGCCAAGGGAACAATTGGGCCGGAATTCTATATCGGCAAGAAATTCTACGAAATCCAGAGCCTTGTCCGGGCAGGTGTGGGCGACAAGATCAAACCGGTTCTCAAAGGCGAATCCGTGTCTCTGGAAGATGTATACATCCCACCATTCAGCGATAGAGAGGAAGTGTGGCAAAACATCCGCTCCTCCCCGCTCATGGAGAACGGTGAAGTAAAGGGAGGCATCCTTATTCGCGAGGACGTCACCCGGCGCAAAAACACCGAACAGGATCTGAAACTTCTCATCGACAGCTCACCTATCCCCCTCCTCAAGGTGGAACTTACCGAACGGGAAGGCTTCATCCGCTATCTCAACCCGGAAGCCACCGACATGCTCGGCCATACCGCCCTGGGCAAACCCGTCAGTGATTTCATTCGCCCGACAACCGGGAAAGACGAAGATCTTCCAAACTTGCATGGCCTACGGTGCGAAGTACTCACAAAGGATGGCCCACGCCAAGCTGTCCGCACCGTCCACCAATCCAGCGAACAATTTCAGGTCCTGGCGATCATGGACGTTACCGCCCTGATCCAGGCCAAGGAGACCGCTGAAAAGGCCAGCCGGGCCAAGAGCGACTTTCTCGCCAACATCAGCCATGAAATTCGCACACCTCTGAACATCCTGCTCGGCATGCTCCAGCTCTTCCAGGAAGAAGACCTCGGAGAAGACATGAACGAGATGGCTAACCACGCTTCCGGGGCGGCCAGAAGCCTGCTGGCGCTCCTCAATGACATCCTCGATTTCTCCGAGGCGGAATCCGGTGGCCTCGCCCTGGACAACCATAGCTTCAATTTGGCAGAAATCATCGACCTGGTGGCCGTACCCTACCGCGTGGAGGCAAACAGGAAGGGTGTCGAACTGAGCTACACCATCAATGACAACATACCGAAAATCCTGCTTGGTGATCCCCGGCGGATTAGGCAGGCCATTTTTCACCTAACAGGCAACGCGGTTAAATTTACGGACGAGGGAAGCGTCCAAATCGAGGCCGTATTACTCAGCAACTCGGTACGGGATGGCCGGGGAAAGATCGCGATCATAGTCACTGACACGGGCATCGGCATAGCTGAAGACCAGATGCCCCACATTTTCGAACCATTCCGGCAGGTCGACGGATCTCGCACCAGACGACACGGCGGCACAGGTATCGGCCTGTCGCTGGTAAGCGAATTCGTGACCTCCATGGGGGGCACCATTGCGGTCAACTCCGAACTGGATCATGGAACTGAATTCCTGTTCACCGTGGACGTTGGCATCGCCTGAGCCTACCTTTCTCCATTAGGTTCCCACACGCCTTCTAATAAACTTCCGAATTGCGTTATTCTATGTTAGCTAAACCTACCAAGGAGTAGGACATTGGCCGATTTTCGCAACAGACTTCCCCATCTCATCCGAGAGCCCAAGGCTCCGAAAGAGTTGCGCCAAGAATTCAAGCGGGAAATATCCTGGTCCAACTGCCGCAGGCTCAAGCCTGTCACCTGGCTGCTTCTTTCCTCACTCGTCGTCTACATGTTCGCCGATTTCTTCACCATCGAGCGGATCGGGACACCCCAGGCTCACGACATGTGGCTCGGCATCATCCTCATGCGAACCTGCGCATTCATCGCCTGCGGAGTTTTCCTATGGCTGTTTGGCCCGCTCAGGACCATCAACGACATCAAGCCGATGCACCACTGGGTGTGGCAGGGGTACATCTATTTCTTCCTCGTCTACACGGCCACCATAGTAAGCTACATGTTCCCGCTCAAGGAAAGCATCGGGCCGTTCTACATCTTCCTGCTCGGGCCGCCCGCATTAATAGCCCTGACCACCAGGCAGACCATTGTTCTCCTGTCACTAGGCATGGCCACCATTGCCGGAGCACTCTTCACCTTCGCCCCGGAAGCGGCCACCATAAAATACCATCTGATCAATGCCATGATAATCACCTGGGTTTCCTTCGTTGTGGCCCATCTCACTTACGCTTACACCTTCAGGGATTTCATGAACCGCAAACTCATTGAGCGAAAAAACACCCAGCTCGACGAGGCACGCGTGTCCGCCGAAGATGCAAACCAGGCCAAAAGCGACTTCCTGGCCGCCATCAGCCATGAGATACGCACGCCCATGAACTCCATCCTCGGCATGACCGAGGTGGCCCTGCACACCCCGCTAAACAGCGAGCAGCGCGACTACATCGGTACGGCCCGCGAGTCGGCCCTGCACCTGCTCGACGTCATCAATGACATCCTCGACTTCTCCCGCATCGAGGCACGGAAGCTGAGGCTCGTGACCACCCATTTCGACCTGCCCGCCGTGCTCCATTCCGCCGTCAAGACGGTCAAACTCCAGGCCGAGCAGAAAGGGTTGGACCTCGACCTTGAAATAATGTCCGACACGCCCCGCTTCCTCAAGGGGGATCCCGGCAGGCTTCGGCAGGTGCTCATCAACCTGCTCAATAACGCCATCAATTTCACGGACAAGGGATACATTCGCGTCACTGCCGGACCATGGCCGAGAATTCACGACGACAAGGATCGTCCCATCGGCCTGCAATTCTCGGTCAAGGACTCAGGCTCCGGCATACCGAAAGACAAGATCAAATCCATCTTCGAAGCATTCAAACAGGCCGACTCGGGCAGCTCCCGCTCAGCTAGCGGCTCCGGGCTGGGCCTTGCCATATGCAAATATCTGGTATCCCTCATGGGTGGTGAGATCAGACTGGAATCCCACCCCGACAGGGGCAGTGAATTCACCTTCACCGCCCGCTTCGCCGAGGGCGACCCGAAACGAGCCACCGAAGCCGACATGTTGGCCTCAGCCTGGAATCTGCAACAGCCCATTACACCATCGCGCATACTCTTAGTGGACGACAACCCGCTCAACATTAAGGTCGCAAAACTCCATCTGGACCGCATGGGCATGGATACCACAGTGGCAGAAAGCGGCACCGAGGCACTCATGGCCCTGGCCGACAACGAATTTGATCTGGTGCTCATGGACCTGGAAATGCCCGGCATGGACGGCCACGAAACCACCCGTCGCATCCGCACGGGAGAAGGGGCGGGAAGACCTGTCAAACAACCGGACATCCCGATTATGGCGGTTACGGCCCATGCCCTGGCCGACGTGCGCAAACGGTGCGAACAGGCGGGCATGAACGGCTTTGTCACCAAACCTGCCAGCTTCGGCGATCTGGGATCTGCCATGCGCCAGATTCTCGGCGGCGACTGGCGCGAATCCACTGGCGAACCCAAACCGAAAATCGAAAACGCACCGGTCCTCGACCTGATACACGCCAGCACCAGCCTCGGCGTGTCCAAAGCGGAAATCATGCATCTGCTTCCCAATGCCATGTCAGAAATAGGTATCAAACTCGGCCTCACGGAACGCGCCGTGCGAAGCAACACCCTGCGCGAGGTCACACTCCAGACCCACACCCTCAAGAGCGTGGCCGCTTCCATCGGAGCAGAAGCCACCCGCCGGGCCGCACTCAAGCTTGAGAACGCATCCCGCCGCGAAGAGATCGAATTGACCCACGAAAGACTGACCTCTCTCAGAACTGAGGTCGCCAGACTCGAAACAGCAGTAAACGCCCTGTAGCATTCAAAAGAAGAGGCGCGCCCGCTTTCGCAGACGCGCCTTTCTCAAACCTACCCTTTCCCTGATTCTACCAATCCAAAAGTCGCTGTTCGCCTTCGAGGCGACGAATCCAGCCCACTTCCTGGGTGACTTCGCAGACGCCAAGATATTTTCCATCGTCGTCATAGACCGGGAAGTAGCGGATCATGATGGTCTCGTCGCCCATGTTGATCCAGAACTCGGCCTTGTCGTGGGTCTTGTTCTTGAAGCCCTCCACGATCTGCTCGACCGTATCCACGGACTTCTTGGGATGGCATTTCTGCACCTTGCGCCCGACCACTGACCGGGTGCGGGCAAAGACCTTGGGCTTGTCGAGCTTGTTGAAGTAGGCCACCGTGTCTTCGGCATCCACGAAAGTGACCTCAAAGGGCAGGGCCTCAAGAATGCCGTGCAACTGCTCGGTGTTCAGATTTTCCACCAGACGGGTACGGATACCGCCCGTGCTCTCCATCTCCTCGACCATTTTCAGGAAATTCGCCTTGGCTTTCTCACCATAGGAGGCCAGATCGATAGCATTGAAGCTCACGATCAGTCCGGCTGCGGCTTCGGGCGGAATGATCTGACGCCCCATGTTGTAGAGCACGTCGTTTTCCTTCCAGATATGGTCGGCCCGGATACGCAGATACTCCATGCCTTCCTGCTTGAACTTCGCAAGTTCAGCAGCTCCAAGATCTGCGAGTCTCGGCACTTCGAGCATCATCCTGCCCAGCAGTTCGCGCTCAGCCTCGTGCTCCATGAGCATGACGCCCAGCGGACCGCCTTCAACCGGGATGCCGTGTTCCTGCATGAGCGGGAACAGATGGTCCTCTTCCTTCTTGTTGTGGACCTTGTCTCCGAACTCCAGGAGGAAATCCAGTGCGCGGGTAATCTGGGTCGGATCGTATTTGCCGGACTCCAGCCCTTCGAGGTTCTGATTGAGCACGGCCATGGCCCGCTCGATGAGTTCGTGTTCGTGAACCAGATAGGTGTCCCATTTCTCAAATTGAACCATTTCCATGACCTGCTCCTGCCTTGTGGTTGCACCGCTTTCCGGGCGATTAATTGTATATTGCTGATTCTTTTCTACCGCATACCTGTGGCCGTTACCTTGACCAAGATCAAACAACTGGAATCTATTCGGTCATATCGTGTTAGCCGTGGTTTTGCCGTTATTATCTCAACCCGGATGACAGGTTTTGAAAAAACAGGCGCAGTTGTGTAGTGTCCCCACAGCGGGACACAACATTTTCAGGAGGCCGCATGTCCGACGACCAGTTTGAATTCTATCTGACCGAAGCCAAGGCGGGATGGCTGGAATCCCGTATTATCCTCAATGGCTCTCACTATGACTTAAGCGTCAACTGCAATTTCTCCGAACCTCTCAAGGACCTGTTCCGCTGCATGTGTGATGTAAAAGACCTTGATGCGCCCACCAACATGCTCACCGACTACCGCCACTGCGAATTCGAATGGGTGGGCGAAGGTTGGCTCTATTTCTGGGAATTATGCCCTTTGGTGGACGGTAAACTGAAGGTGATGGTGGAGTTCAAGGGCAAACGCGAAGTGGGCGGCGCGGAATACCCGGTCTGGAAAATCGACTTCACCACCGACTGGCAGAGCCTGGCCCAGCAGATATTCACCCAGGCATCCGAGATGCTCTGGATGTACGGCTTCACCGGCTACCATGACCGCTGGACCAAGGACTTCCCCGCAGGCCAGATGATGCGCCTGGGCCACCTGCTGCACAACCAGCCCGTAGACACCGACGATTTCTCCCGCGAGCTGGGATATCTGGCGGAAACGAGATAATTAAGGGACCCATGAAATCATATCGCAAGGAACTATTTTACGAGATTCAGACCCGGCGGGCATTCATCAATATCACTGGTGACGTTGAGCAGTGCCTGCGTGAATCTGGAATTCGGGAGGGATTATGCCTGGTCAACGCCATGCACATCACGGCCTCGGTCTTCATCAATGATGACGAGTCCGGCCTGCATCACGATTACGAGGTATGGCTGGAGAAGCTCGCGCCGCACGCACCGGTCGACCAGTACCGGCACAACGGGTACGAGGACAATGCCGACGCGCACATGAAACGCCAGGTCATGGGCCGAGAGGTGGTGGTCGCCATCACCGATGGGCAACTCGACTTCGGCACCTGGGAGCGAATCTTTTACGGGGAATTTGACGGACGCAGGAAAAAACGCGTGCTCGTCAAGATTATAGGGGAGTAAACACATGAAGCGAATTTTCCAAATTATTACCTTGGTGCTGATGATCATGCTCTTGTCACCCGGCGGTCAGGCACAGGCAGAGCAGGAAACCCTGCAATACGCATTTTCCGAATTTACGCCGTGGAAAATCACCCTTGATGACGGCAGCTTGGGCGGAATAGACGTTGAAATAGTCAAGATCATGGCCGAACGGATGAACCTCAAACTCGAGATTCAAAAATTCCCCCTCAAGCGTGTATTTGCCATGCTTGAAGACGGGGATTCGGATATTGCCACCAGCATTTTGCGACGCCCGAGCAGAGAGCTTTTTCTATATTACATTGAGCCTCCGTATCTCACGGAGAGCAACAAGGCTTTTTACGTCCTCAAAGGCAACGAACACCTTGTCCAAAAGTATGATGACCTTGCCAAGCTCAAGGTCGGAACACATGCCGGTTCGAAATTCTTCCCTCAATTTGACCAGGACATATCCATCAACAAGATAGTCGCGGCAAATTTGGAAAAGAACATCCAAATGTTGCTGGCCGAGCGCATAAACACCTTCATCTACACCGAGATCGGAGCAAACTACCAACTCACCAAGAGAGGACTTAATGACCGTATCGTCGCGGCCCCGTACCGGTATACCAAGCAGCAGAACGTCCATATGGTGCTCTCAAAAAAATCAAAGTTTGCTCACCGACGGGATGAATTCAACCGGGTCATGGCCGACATGGTCAGGGAAGGCGTCGTCGAGCGCATCAAAGCAAAGTATATAAAGTAATTATCATTGTACAAAAACCGTTCACACGAGTAATATTCGACTAAGCTTCCGAGCATCTCTCTGAGGGGGGAGAAACCATGAAACGGTCAATCTGGATACTTGCAATCGTACTGCCGATGCTGCTGACAACCATGCTGCTGCCATGTCAACAGGCCCGCGCCGAGCAGGGTGTCCTGCGTGTGGTCTGCGACAATTACCCGCCGTGGAAATTCAAGGGGGCGGACGAAAAAGTCCAGGGGATCGACATTGATCTCATGAAAATCCTGGCCGACCGAATGAATCTCAAAATCGAATACGTTGACGTCGACTTCAGACGCGGCCTGAAACTGCTGGAGTTCGGCACGGCGGATATCATCACCAATCTCTACCGGCGAGCTGACCGCGAAAAGTACCTGCACTACCTGGACCCGGCCTACCTCAAATATTCCAGCACGGCCTTCTATGTCCTCAAGGGGGACGAGCACCGCATCAAGAAACTTGAGGACTTGAAAGGCCTCAAGATTGGTGTTTTGAAAGAGGTGCAATACTTCCCGAAATTCGACGAAGACAGCTCTCTAACCAAGATTCCGGTTACGACCTTCACCGAAGGCGTCCAGAAGCTCATCGCCCGTCAGATCGACGTACTCATCAACAGCGAGATTGAGGCGGATTACATGTTGGCCGGAGGACGAACCAAAATCTTCGTCGTCAAAAGCAACTATATCTACAGTGAACCGCAGAACAGCTACATAGCCATCTCCAAAAAATCACCACTCGCAAATCGACTTGGGGAATTCAAAAGAGTTGCGGCCGATCTCGTTAAAGAAGGTACCGTGGACAAGCTCAAGATCGAGTTCATCAAAGAGATCGAGGAAAAGGGTCACTCCTCCAAGCAATAGCGAGACTCGTTTCCGCCAGGATCAATAAGAAAGACAATTATGCGCGCACTCATCCACTACCTCGCCGCACTGGCACTGCTGACCATCTACGGCGGCCAGGTCTGCCCACTCATCGATACCCTGACCATCACACATTGGGGTGTGATTGTGCTCGTCACATTCATACCGCTTGTGATTGCCCGCAATCGCCTGATGCCGCACGTAGTCAGAGCTGCCCCGCTCTACGACCAACCTGGCAGGCAGTTCCTCCTCGAATTCGGCCTCTTCGCAGGCTTTGGCCTGGCTCTGGCAGCCTACAACTCCATCTACCTCGGCTTTCCCGTTTTCGAAAGTGGCCCCAAAGTAATTATCGGGTTCATGACATTCGGTTTCTTCATCGGACTTGATCTCGCTCTGGCCCGGGAGCGGAAGAACGGCGAAGAGATCATCAGCCAGAATCTCACCCCGCCCGAGACCGCGCGCTACACCTCGCTGACACGCAAATTTTCCGGCTTCGCCCTGGCCACGGTCGTCCTGGTCGGCACGGTGCTCATCCTGACGGTGGTCAAGGATGTCTACTGGCTGACGGACGTCGACTTCGCCATGGACGGGCAAATGGCCCAACTCCTCATCGTGATCGAGATCGGGTTCATCCTCTTTCTGCTGTGCGCCTACATCCTGACCATCATCGTCTCGTACACGCGCAACATCCGGCTCTTTTTCGGCAATGAGACCCAGGTGCTCCGCAAAGTGCGCGACGGCGACCTGACCAGCCGCGTTCCCTCGCTGACCCGCGACGAGTTCGGCGAAATAGCGAACCACACCAACACCATGATCGACGGCCTGCTCGAGCGGGACCGCATCAAGAACATGTTCGGCAAGGCAGTCAGCCCGACCATCGCCAGGCGGCTCATGGAGCAGGAAGAAAATGGGGTCTCACTGGGCGGCTCCATGCAACAACTGGTCATCCTCTTTTCCGACATCCGCAGCTTCACCTCGCGCACGGAGGCAAGCCCGCCCGAGACAGTCATCAAGGACCTCAACGCATGGCTCACCGAGGCGGTCGAAGCCATCGGTAATCATGGCGGTGTGGTGGATAAATTCATCGGCGACGGCATCCTGGCGGTCTTCGGCCTGGACGGTGATCTGGCAGCCTGTGAAAACTCCGTGGCCTGCGCCCAAGACATGCTCACCCGGCTGGACAAACTCAACCCGACACTATCGGAACCCATGGAGATCGGCATCGGCATCCACAAGGGCGATGTCCTGGCCGGAATCGTCGGCTCCCCGGAACGGCTGGAATTCACGGTCATAGGCGACGTGGTCAACACCGCCTCGCGCATCGAATCCATGACCCGCGAGATCGACACCTCTGTACTGGTCTCCGATGAAGTTAAATGCGGCCTGACTGACCCGACACTCTGGCAAGACCACGGCGAATGGAGTTTGAAAGGAAAATCTACAAAAATTAGACTTTTTGGATTGTCGACGGCTGACCCGAAAGACGCCTAACAATCCGACAAAACAGAATCCTCACGACATCCTCCCCGAAATCCGCACCATACAAGCGTTTCCGGCATCTCTAAAGTTGTTCAGATTCTGCATTTTACCATACAAAAACTGGCCTGTTTGGCACGGTTTAAGCAATGATTCCTACATAGGGGGAAAACGCCAGGCAATGGACGGTCAGTCTCTGAGCCTCGTACTCTCACCAAGTGGGACAACCGCTTGATCTCAATCGATAATCAGCTCTCACCCCGACCTCCCAAGCCCGGCACAAGGCGAAAGGAGATCGCCATGAATTTGACTCAGGAACAGACAGGACATGCAAAGGCACTGGGGTGGAATCCGGAAAAGACTTTCTCGGTCAGCATCACCGACGTCTGGATCAGCCGCGACGTACAGATCTCCATAGGTCATCACGTCAAGGCGTTGTGCATCAGCTACGGCATGCCGTACTCGTACCTGCGCGAAAGCCTCGTACAGGAGATATACTGGCATGAAGAATCAGGCAGGCTCGGCATTATGATCGAGGTCCAGGGCTCAAGCGTTGAGTCCATGTATCTCGAAATTCCCGACGGTCATTGGGGATTCAGGGAAGAGGAAGAAAAGACCTCGCAGTAGACATTACTGTCCAAGCTTGTTGAGTAACTTCTCGATGGTTGAATCGAGCTTTGCCGATTCCGGCAGCCCGAGCACGGATGCGTCCATCATCTGACGTTCAACCAGACCAGGCAGGGGCGGAATCTGAACACTCCACTCCGGCAGGCCGTCAAGTTTGGGTGGCTCGCCGCACATGAACCGGTTGAGCACCAGCACCTGATTGGTCAGACCCAGATCAGACGCCATGCGCCCTACCTCGGCCCCGGTCTGCAATCCACGCATACTCGGCTCCGACACCACGACCAGCCCGTCCACATGGGTCACGGTCCCGCGCCCCAGATGCTCGACACCAGCCTCCAGGTCAACCAGCACCCACTCGTCACGATCAATGACAATATGCGCCAGCAACGCCTTCAAGAGCGCATTGGCATCACAAGCACAACCACCGCCTGCATTGGTTACCGCGCCCATGACGATCAGCCGTTTACGACCAGGCGTAACACCATCAACAGGCTTACCGCCCAGCGGCACATCAACGGCCAAGGTCTCGGGCAAATCGCCCACATCAGGATTGAGATTCAAAAAACCACCGGCATGAATGCGTTCACGCACCAGATCCTCACGGCAGATAAGCGGCTCCGGCAACTGGTCCAGAGACAAGCCAGACGCCTGCCCCAACGAGAGCGCAGTATCCGCATCAATCAACCAGACATTCTTGCCGTTACGTGCCAGCCAGTCGGCTATCCAGGCGGTCAGCGAAGTCTTTCCAACTCCGCCCTTCCCCGCAAAAGCTATCTTCATACGTGATTATCCCTGTTCTTCCTCAATATCATTCGAAGCACACACCCCAAACCAAAAAGCTTTGGAAGGGGAGTCCAGAGGGGAAACCTTTCTCGAAAGGTTTCCCCTCTGGCCGCCGGAGGCATCTTTTCTTATTCGCTCAGACCGAGAGCCTTGCGCTTGGCCTTGATGCGGTCGTCGAACATGTTGGCTGCCTTGACCATGTCATTTTCGATGAAGAAGGTCGCGCCAACGACGTCTTCGAGTCCGGACACGGCAAGATTGGTTACAGTCTCGGACCCGAGGATATGCGGCGGATGTCCGAGGTGGGTGTAGATTCCGCTGGCCACGGCGTAGAGACCGATGGCTGCGGCTTTTTCCGAATACCACTCGGGCGAGGATGCACCCACGGGCAGGTCGGAGATGTCCACACCAAGGGCATTTGCAAGTGCTGCACAAAGTTGCAGGATACGGGCGTTGTCCACGCAGGAGCCATAGTGCAGAACGGGCGGGATGCCCAGCGAGCCACAGACCTTCTTGATACCGGGGCCAGCCTTTTCGATGGACTCCGGCAGGAGCAGGCCGGCCTTGCCTGCGGCGGTGGTGACACAGCCGGTGACAAGAACGAGGATGTCCTTCTTGATCAGCTCTTCGGTGAGCTTCACGTTCCAGGAGTCCTGCTGGATCTTGGGGTTGTTGCAACCGACGATGGCAACCGCGCCGCGAATGTCGCCGCCTGCGATGGCCTGCACCAGAGGATCGAGGGTGCCACCGAGTGCGCCGATAACAGCTTCGTTGGAGAAGCCGGTCATGATGTCCACGGGCTCGCCCGGAATGTCCACACGGCCGGGATCACGCTCGGCATAACCGGCAACGGCCAGACCGACGATTTCCTTGGCCTGGGCCAGGGCGGTGGGCGGCTGGATATCGTAGTGGATGCCGCCGGTGAAACGCGCCTTGTTGGCGGTGTCGATGAATTTGGTGTGATAACAACCGGCGATCTGCACAAGGCTCGGCATGATGCACTGGTAGTCGACCACGATGGCTTCGACCGCACCGGTGATGATGGCCAGCTCGGTCATGAGATGGTTACCCGCCATGGGGATCCCCTGACGCATGAGCAGCTCGTTACCGGTACAGCACAGGCCTGCCACGTTGATGCCGTTTGCGCCAAGTTTTTTGGCTTCGGCCAGCAGCTCGGGATCACGGGCAGCGGCCAGGATCATCTCGGAGACGACCGGATTGTGACCGTGCACGAGAATATTGACCTGATCTTTCTTGATGACGCCTAGGTTGGCAGTGGACATCTTGGGTGTCGGTGTGCCGAAGATGACGTCGGAGAGTTCGGTGCCGATCATGGAACCGCCCCAACCGTCGGAGAGCGAGGTACGGGCAGCATGAATAAGCGTGTTGACCGCGTCGTTGTCGCAACCCATATGGGTACGATGCATCATCTCGGCGATCTCGCGGTCCACGCCACGCGGGGTCATGCCGAACTTGGCCCAGATGTCTTTGCGTTTCTGGGGAACGCGGCACATGAATGAGATTTCTTTTTTGCGGCTGCCGAAGTCGGCGTAGAAGACGTCCATGACATCACGGGCCACATCCATGACTCCGCGGCCATCGGTATCGACGCCGATCTCAGCGGCAATGGCCCTGAGCTTGGCTTCGTCGGTAATCTTGTAGTCTTTGGTCTCGCCTTCGACGATGGCTTCCAGCACCTCGATGAGATCGCGGCCGTGGTCGGAGTGACCGGCGGAACCGCCAGCTACGAAACGACCGAAGTTACGGGCGACGGTGACATCAGCATCGGCTCCGCAGACACCACGAGGATTCTTCTCGCTGATGCGGCACGGGCCCATGGTGCAATTCCTACAGGAGGTGCCCAGTTCGCAAAATTTGCAATGCGGCGTCTGTTGCGCCAGTCTTTCGTGGACAGTCTCGATACCCTCTTCCCGGCCTTTCTTGATCATGGCCTTGGCATCGTCCCAAATGGTCAGTTCATCAATCGGTTTCGGTTCTTTAGCCATACTATCCTCCAAGTCCCTGGTTTATCGGGCAATAAAACGCCCCGCCCGATGAGTAACAAAGATAAATACCCTATTCTGCACTAGGGAATACACCTCTAATACTCCCTTGTATGTCGGCTAGCCGACAAAATGGAGGGAAAAGTGAAATAATAACCGGAAAACTGCTCTTCCTTGTAGTTTTTCTGTTTTGGACGTAATAATTGTTCCAATATCAACTTATTCGCCCGGGCCATAAACCATGACGAAGTCACAAGCTGAAAAACTTACGTTGATCGGGGTACTCACGACAATCCTCTGTCTGATCCTCCTGACCGTCCCTGCCTTTTCCGGCGAAACCATTCAATGGATCGTGGCGGACGAACCACCCATCACGTATATGGGGGAGGACGGCTACGCGGGCTATGGCATGGACATGCTGAACCAGCTCCAGCGAGCTTTACCCGAATACAGCCAAGAAATATCGCTTGCAGGCAACTACAAACGGATCATCCAGGACGTCAGGGAAGGTCCTCTGACATGCGCCATCGGCCTGTTCCGCACGCCGGAGCGCGAGCGGATCATGGAATTCTCGGAAGTGCCCTTCTTCTACTTTTTCAATATCCAGATCGCCATGAAACAAGAGCTCTTTGCCAAGCTGGGTGAACCGGTCTCGATCTCCTTCCGGGAAATGCTCCAGCGCAAGCAATACACACTCGGGCTTTCTCTGGGCAGGACCTACTCCGAAAGCCTGCGCAAAATACTGGACGATCACAAAAAGAGTGCAAACATTTTCTGGCGACCCCAAAGCGGCGTGGCAGAAGGATTGTTCAACATGCTGTTGCGCGACAGGATAGACTACATGCTCCTCTACCCGGACGAGGCCATGTACCTGTCGCGAAAAGCCGATGTCAAAGCCGAAATCATCACGGCCCCCATCGAGGAGGCCTTCGACCTGAGCTACGCATGGTGTGCCTGCACTAAAAACAGTGAAGGGAAAAAAGCGGCGGACGCCATTTCAAAAGCCCTGATCAAGCTCCGCCCGCTAGATTCATTCCGCACTCCATACGAGCAATGGATCTCACCAAACCTGCGGGAACTGTATCGAGAAAAGTATCTAAACGAATTCCTGTCGATCAAGAAGCAATAGGGCAGTTACGCCCCGGCCGCCCGTGCCAGCTCGTCCACGTCCGGGATTAAATACTCACCGCGTCCGCGTTTTTCCATCAGCCCTGCCCTGACCATGTCGTTGAGCAGCGTCGAGACAGTCTGCCTCGTTGCACCGACGACCTGGGCGAGTTGTTCTGTTGTCAGGTCGAGCTTGAGGAGCAGGCCGCCGTTTTCCGGGACACCTGACTCACGGGCTTCGGCCAGAATGTAATCCATAAGACGGTTGTAGATGTCCTTGAAGGCGAGGCCGCCGATGATGGAAAACGAGTTCTCAAGGATGTGGCCGAGCACCCGGACCATGGTACGGGTGAAGAGCGGGACCTCGGTCATGCACCGCTTGACGGACTGAACTTCAGTAACCAGCAGGGTGGTATCGTCGAAGGCCTGGATGTAACAGCCCGCATGGGTGGCATAGAGGTCGCCGGGACTGAGGATGGCGAGGGTGAATTCCTTGTCCTCATAGGCGAGGTAGACGCGCACCCGGCCCTCGGCGATGATGAACACCAGATTTTCTGGCTCGTCCGGGCGGTAGATGACGCTGTCCTTGGCGAACCTGCGCTCGTTGAACACGGCCCGCAACTCAGACAATTCGGCCTGTTCCAGCTCGTCGAGCAGGTTGATGTCGGAAATTTTCATGATCCCTTCTCTCGTTTGGGAAGCAATAACACGCACCGAGACATCGCGTCCAACTTCCGCGTCCAATATCCTCGGCAATCTTCTCCAGGCACGCCCTGTTTTTAGTTGATATTCATGGTGATTTGTCGAATAGTGCATATATGGAGTCACGTATGCACTATATCAAAATCATCCTGACGACACTGGTTCTGACCCTGATATTCCCCTGCCTGTCAACAGCTGCCGGGTACAAGGAGTGGCAGGTCAAACCGGACTGCATCTTCGCCATGCCTTATCTCGGGCACATCCTGTCCAAAACCGAAAAAGGCATCCTCATGGATGTCCTGCGCGAAGTCTACGAGCCGGAAAAGATCAACATCAAGCATGAAGCCGTTCCTTTCGTGCGCGCCCTTGAAGGGACCATCGCTGGCAAATACCACCTGACCTTGGGCATTAGCCCAAGAAAAAAACTGATCACGGCCAAGATTCCCATCGGCTTATACGACCTGTCCGCATGTTACCTGAAAGACAAGGCCGAGTGGAAGGGCGTCGAATCATTGACTGGTCAGGAGGTCGTGTATCTCTACGGCTTTGACCTGCAAAGCTACCTGCCCGTCAAAGTCAGGAAACAGATCGTCTACGATCTCAGTTCCGCGTTCGACATGCTCGACCGGGGTCACGTCAAATACATCCTCGACGACAACTGGCTGCTCAAGGATGCCATGATTGAGTCCCAGTACCCGCCCTATCTGTTTGACATCAAGGAAATCAAGCGGTTCAAGGTCTGGCCCCTCTTCGCCGACACACCCGATGGCCGCAAATTTCAGGCCATGTATGACCGCAGGATGAAAGAGCTTCTGGAGTCCGGGAAACTAGCCAAGATATATAAACGGCACGGACTTAGCGATAAATACATCGCAAGGCTTTTCGACCTGAAATAGCGCGGTGGCTTATGGATGAATACGCCCGTTTCGCCAAAATCTATGACCCTCTGATCGGTCCGGTCCTGAGACCTGTTCACAGGGCGATGCTTGCCGCGCTCTCCTCCAGGCAAAGTCGCAAGGTCGTGGACCTGTGCTGCGGCACCGGGCTCATGGCCGGGATGATTTCCGACGCGGGCATGAAAGTCGTGGGCGTGGACCTGTCACCATCCATGCTCCACGTGGCCCGCGAAAAACACCCAAATGCGACCTTCATCGACGGCGACGCGACCTCTCTCATCTTTTCAGACGGCGAATTCGACGCTGCGACCATCAGTTTCGCCCTGCACGAAAAGCCGGAAGCAATCGCTTTCGGCATCCTCTCCGAGGCGTTGCGGGTGGTCAGACAGGGCGGCCTGATCCTGGTGGCCGACTATCGCCAGCCAGTGCCCATGCAGTCCATGTGGATGGGATGGGCCATCGCTGCGGTTGAAAGAATGGCCGGGAAAGATCACTACAACCACTTCAGCAAATACATGAACAATGGCGGCACCGAGACATTCATGGGCCGCGCCGGGCTGGTGGGATTGCCAGCCATGACCTTCGTGCACGGCTGGGTCGGACTGTATATAAATTTGAGCTAAAAAGACGACGCCCTCCGGGGGAAGGGCGTCGTATATGGGAGGAGAGGAGGTGTCTCTTTCGGGCTGTTATGAGCAGCTGCTCTCTTTATCATGCATGTGATCCTTGATCATCTGCACAAGCTGCTTCTTCTGGTTATCGTCCAGAATATCGTACACTTCGAGCATGTAGTCGATCTTGACATTCAGGTGATCAGGCATGGACCGAATTTCCTTTTTCAGGTTGTTGCCCATCGCCTTGAGGTCCGGATTGGGCTTGTCCATTTCAGCTTTCATGGTGTCGTGGACAACCTCGTGCCGGTTAAAGGACCCTTCAATGGAAGCACCCATCTTGGCGCGAATGACCGCGTATTCAGCCTGCTGATCGGCGGTGAGATTCAGCTCCTGCATGGTGTAATCCATGTGGGAAAGAATTTTCTCCTGAACATGTTCCTTACCGTGTTCCCTGAAATGACTCTTGAAACCGGAAACCGCGTAACCCGCAGTGGTCAGAACCATAACCAGAACGCCTGTGCCGAGAATGAGCCATCTTTTGTTTTTCATAATGTCCTCCTGTGGACTTGTTTTTTAGTAGGGGGAACTCTCAACGAGTTTCCATGGTTCACAACCTACGGACAAAGCGTTGCAGAGGTTTTAACCAACGGTAACAGTCGGTAAAAAAGTGTAAAAAAGTGTAAAAACAGGTCCGGGAGGTTTTACTTCCTTCCCGGCTGGCGATAGGGAGTAGATATGGAAAAACACGTTCTCGTCATCGACGACGATGCAAAGCTTAGGAAACTCCTGAGCGAATACCTCTCCGGCTACGGCTTCCGGGTGGACACCCTGGAAGACGGCAGCAAGGTCATGGAGACCATCGAAGGCATCAAGCCGGACATCATCATCCTCGACGTCATGCTGCCCGACCGCGACGGGTTCGACATCCTGCGGGAGATTCGCGGTCAGTCCCGCGTGCCGGTGATCATGCTCACGGCCAAGGGCGAAGACGAGGACCGTATCGTAGGCCTTGAGATGGGTGCGGACGACTACCTTCCCAAACCTTTCAATCCGCGCGAACTGCTGGCCCGCATGAAGGCCATCCTGCGCAGGCTGGAAACACCCTCCGAGGACGAGCCGGATACCAGCGTGCTGCAAGCCGGGGGCATCGAACTCGACACCGCCCGACTGACGCTGACGATCGGGAACGAAAAACTTGAGATTTCCACCACCGAGTGCCGCCTGATGCAGGCGCTCATGGGCCGCGCGGGCAAGGCATTGTCAAGAGAGCAACTCATGACCATGGCCTGGGGCCGGGATTACGACGCCTTCGACCGCTCCATCGACGTCCATATCAGCCGCCTCAGGGCCAAGCTCGCACCCTTTGACGGACACGAAAAACGCATCCGCACAGTCTGGGGCACCGGCTACATGTTCATGGAGGACAAGTGATGCCGGGTCGCCTCTATATAAAAATTTTCCTGAGCTTCATCGGCGTCATCGTCGTTGCCATGTTCATGGTAGCCATGCTCTTCCGCTTCACCGAAGGCGAGAAGTTCGCAAGTCGATTCAAGAGGCTCGCAAGAGCACAGGTGGTCATGGTCCGCAGCACAGTGGAAGATCGCGCCGCGGCCAACCCCGAATACAGGAACGAGGCCAGCGAGCCCATGCAGGATTTGCTGAACAAGCTCGGCGAGGCATACCTGGCCAAGATCTGGCTCACCGATGATAACGGCAACGTACTGGTCCAATCATTCAAAGGGCCGGTGCCATCACCGCTGGAACTGGAGCCGGAAGACGATGACGACGACGATGATTATGACCACACATGGCATCATCCTGAGACTTTCCAGGTCAACAAATGCGACGATAGTCCACACTGCATATACGTGGTCATTCCCTTTGGAGGAACCAACGGCATCGAGTCTGGCAATATCCACTATTTCTATCAGGACCCCAGGATAACCAAGCATGAAAAGATATTCGTGCTCGGCCTGATCGGCATCTGCGTGTCCGTGGCCCTGCTGATCATGCCCGTCTCCTGGATCATTACCCGACGGCTCAAGCAACTCCGGGCCTCGGCCCTGCGCATCGCCGACGGAGACCTGTCCCACCGGGCGAACATCTGCGGCAAGGATGAGGTGACCGGTGTCGGCCGCGCCCTCAACCGGATGGCCGATTCCCTGTCGCGCATGATCCGGGGCAGCCAAGAGCTGACAGCCAACGTCTCGCACGAACTGCGCACGCCACTGACCCGCATCCGCATCGCCGAGGAAATCCTCCAGGAACGGTTCGGGGAAGACGGTGCGGCCCATCTGGATTCCATCCGGGAGGATGTTGAGGCCCTGGACAAACTCATCGGCAGAATGCTGACCCTATCCAAGCTGGACCTCAAGGAAGATCCTTTCACAATTGAGCCGGTAGACGTGGCGGAGCTGACCAACACCATTGCCGACCGACTCACGCCCATCGCCAAACACCGGGACCTGACCGTGACCACTGACATTCCGGGCGAGGCTGTAATCGAGGCCGACGGCGAGGCGTTGCTGACCGCTCTGGGCAGCGTTTTCGAGAACGGCGTCAAGCACGCGGACCGGGGCGGAGAGTTGAAATTCTCCCTGACCCAGGACGACTCATCGGTGACCGTAACGACTGAGAACAGTCACTCGCACCTGCCCGAAGACGAGCTGAAGGCCATTTTCGAGCCCTTCCGCCGCGCCAAGGGGACCGTGAATCAGGGCACCGGCCTCGGACTCGCCATCGCGCACAAGATCATCGAGCGGCACGGCGGAACCGTACATGCCGAGAACTGCGATGGCGGGGTGAGGTTTGTGGTGGTGATTCCGAAAGATGTGTCCAGTGATCAAGACTAAAGAAGAAGAAAAGGCCCCCTCGAAACGATGTTTCGAGGGGGCCTTTTAATTATTGCCGTCACGAAAAACTGCTACGCCCCTTGCGCCAGCCGCCGCCTCTTCTTCATCTTGAGATTCAGGAACTCCACGAACAGCGAGAACGCCATGGCGAAGTAGATGTAGCCGCGATCGATGTGCTTGTGCATGCCCTCGGCCATGAGAAATATGCCGACCAGAAGCAGGAAGGAAAAGGCGAGCATCTGCACCGTGGGGTGATTGGAAACAAAATCGCTGACCGGTCCGGCAAAAAGCAGCATGACGAAGACCGCAATGACAATTGCCGCGACCATGACGCCGATATGCTGAGCCATGCCCACTGCCGTGATTACCGAATCCAGAGAGAACACCAGATCGAGAAGGAGAATCTGAATAATGGCACTGGTATATGAATACTCGGCGCGCACGTTACTGTCGCCGTGACCCGGTTCCTCCAGTTTGTCGTGAATCTCGTGGGTGGCTTTTGCCAGCAGAAACAGCCCGCCAATCAGCAGTACTATATCGCGGCCCGAGACCACATGCTCGAAGATCGAGAATATGGGCGCGGTCAGTCCCATGATGGCGGATATGGCGAGCAGGAGCGCGATGCGGGTGAACATTGCCAGCCCGATCCCAAGCCTTCTGGCCGTGGCGCGGGCCGCCTCAGGTAGTTTGTTGGTAACCACCACCACAAAGACGATATTATCGATGCCGAGCACAATTTCCAGCCCGGCCAAGGTAATCAGCGCGATCATGTTTTCCAGCGTCCACAATCCTTCGAGCATATCCATTCCTCTCTTTTTGCCATTAGATTTCCGGGAGTATGGAGGATGCAACCGCTGAAATCAACGAAAGCTTTGCCCTTTGCTTCCGCCCTGTGGTAACAATAATGGCAATCAATAGGATTCCATTTCCGGAGGGAAACAATGCGAATAGGAATGATCGGGCTCGGCCGCATGGGCATGAACATGGCCCGCAGGCTAATGAAAAACGGTACGGAAGTAGTTGGCTTCAACCGTAGCGTGGACAAAACCGACCAGCTCAAAGCCGAAGGTGGCATGGGAGCATACTCATACGAAGAGCTCAAAGAACAACTCGATGCGCCACGCACGGTCTGGGTTATGCTTCCTGCGGGCAAAGCCACGGACCTGGCCCTGTACAGCCTCATGGAAACACTCGATTCCGGCGACACCGTCATCGACGGCGGCAACTCCCATTACAAGGACGACATCCGCCGCTCCGAAGAATTCAATGAGCTCGGCATCAACTATCTGGATGCTGGCGTTTCAGGCGGCATCTGGGGCCTTGAGATCGGCTACTGCACAATGGTCGGCGGACCCAAAAAAGAATTCAACAGACTTGAGCCTGTATTCAAGGGACTCGCTCCGGAAAACGGATACATGTACTGCGGCAACAGCGGCGCAGGTCATTTCGTCAAGATGATCCACAACGGCATCGAGTACGGCATGATGCAGGCCTATGCCGAGGGATTCGCACTCATCGAGGACTCGAACTACGGCGAGGGTCTCGACTACGCGGAACTCTCCAAACTCTGGAACAACGGCAGCGTGATCCGCTCCTGGCTTCTGGAGCTGGCCGGTGACGCTTTCGAAAAGAACGAACGACTGACAGACATCGAGGGCGTCGTCGACGACTCCGGCGAAGGGCGCTGGACCGTGCAGCAGGCCATCGAAACCGGCACCCCGGCCCCGGTCCTGACACAGGCCCTCATGGAGCGGTTCGCCTCCCGCCGTCCCAACGACTTCCGCAACCGGGTGCTGGCAGCCCTTCGGCGTGAATTCGGCGGGCATGCCGTCAAATCGGCAGGAG
>Ga0070728_10002248_pt1 | contig 24687 bp, 29 predicted proteins | sample tdDd471_FD_66723 | JGI IMG/M metagenome (GOLD analysis project Ga0070728, IMG submission 66723) | Marine sediment microbial communities from the Atlantic coast under amendment with organic carbon and nitrate - tdDd47.1 | ecosystem: Environmental > Aquatic > Marine > Coastal > Sediment | place...
CCCACAAAGCCCGCGATTATGCGGAGCAAAATCCGCCAGAACAGCCGGAAAACCGGACCTCAAAACCCGGCACTCCGCATAATCCCGTTCTCAGCATAATCGGCCCGACCTGCATAGATCCTAAAATCCGGCGCGCCATCCGATGCCTTCCTGTCATTGGCCACGATGTTCGCCTTGACGTTGACGGTGAGGGTCCGGATCGTGCCGGTATAACCATCCTTGCCGGCGGTGAAACTTCCGATAGCCGCCATGTTCAGGTCTCCTTGGACTGCTGTGACGATGATTGCGGACGGGTTTCCGCGAGTTGCTTGCGCGCCCGCTTGAAGCCCGGATCGGCGTCCATGAAGGCGTTGAGCATGAAGGGTATCAACTCGGCCACGCTCTCCTTATGCCCGTAGATGCGCCGATAGATCTCCGCATAGTCATTGAGCGCGGCCTTCAGATCTGCATCGGCGGTGAAGGTGATCTTGACCGCCTCGCGGTCGGGCAGCCGGTCGAGCTTGAGGGTCATTGCGCCGCCTCCTGCTGGCCGTAGGGCCGCAGCACGATGTCCTTGTGCACGATGATGCGAAGCGGCCAGCCGGGCCGGATGGTGATCGTCGGCTGGACATTGAGATTGCGCTCGGTAAGCTTCTGGCCGGCCTGGTTGGCGCTGTCCTGCGCCGAACCACGCAACGCCTTGGCCAGATCGCTTTCGTCATCGCCAAAGGTCAGTTCGGTACCGACGCCGAGTAAGGTAGAAAGCGCAATCCCCTTCAGCAGCCGCCAGGTGTGGAAATCCACCCGGTCATCGAGCCCGGCATATCCGGCGGTATCGGTCGCCGGCAGATTGTCGATGACGATAGAGGACCCGTCCGGCATGATAATGCGCTGCCAGACGACGAGCGCGCGCTGCTGGCCGAAGGAGATCTGACTGTCATAAGCGCCGATGACACGCGCACCCTGCGGGATGAGCAGGAACCGCCCGGTCGGCGTGTCATAGACGTTCTCGGTGACCTGGGCGATGACGCGGCCGGGAAGGTCGGAGTTCAGGCCGGTGATCAAGCTCGCCGGGATGATGGTACCGGCCATGAGCAGATAGGGCGAGACCGGATCCTGCAGCGTATGCTTGCTGTAAATATCGTCATCGACATCGGCGTTGAGGAAGGCGAGCTTCCGATCCTGACCGTTCTGGTCCTGTTGCAAGCCGATGCCGAGCGGATCGCCCGCGGCGACGGTTCGCAGAATCCCATTGTCCGCCTGCGCAGTTGAGCGAGCTGGTGTTGCGCCTGTCTGCCGATCCCTTTCGACGAATTGCCCCGCGAGAGCAGTCCGGCCGGCGGTGCCGGAGGTGAGCTGGAAGAACACGCCGGATTCCCTGCCCTGCTGTGCGAGCCGCGCCTGACGGATGCGCTCGGCGCGGGCCGCATCGGCTTCCGGGTCTGGCCGGAACGGCAGGTCCGGCGAACCTTCGATACCGAGATCGCGCTCCGCCTTGACCACGCCGGGCCCGAGATCACCCGGCAAGGGCGGACCGAGTTCGATTGTCGGTTTGAGGTCGCTGTACCGGCTCGGCAGCTGGTCGAGGCCTTCGGGCGTCGGGTTGTTGCCGGTGCGATAAAGCTCCCTGCCCGTCTCGGTACGGTCGAACAGGTTCGGCGGATCGAGCGCGACGACGACCGCACCGAAGATCAGCATCAGCCCGGTGCCGGACAACAGGAACAGAACGCGCCGGTTGATGCGCCTGACCGGCCGCGGCTTGACCCGCAGGGCGAGGTCTTCCGGATCGAGCTTCGGCGCGGGGCTGTCCTTCTCCGTGTTCATCGATTGCCTCCCCGGTTGGAGGCAAGGATATCCCTCAGCGTGCGGCGGCCCGCCGGACGCCCGTCGGTGCGGGTGATGCGGACGATATGCTGCGGCTTAGCGCCGAGGCGAAGCTCGGCGGCGGCAAAGAGCCGGTCGACGATATAGTAGCTGCCATTGACCCGGTAGTTTACGAGCTGGTTCTCGCCATTCGGCCCGACGACGAAAAGGGGCGGCGCCTCACCCTGGTCGAGCCGGCCGGAAAACTGGATATAGACCTTGTGCGTGTCGTCGAAGACGCGGACCGGGCGCCAGGGCGGATTGTCGCCGCTGATCGCATAACGGAACTTCAGCTGATCGAGCCGCAAACCGCGATCGACGATCTGTTCCGCCTTTGCGGTCTCGTTGCGGCGCTGCAATGCCAGCAGTTCGTCGCGCGGATAGTGCCAGGAGACCGATGCCATGTAGGTCTCGGTATCGCTGGTCAGTTCCAGATGATAGGTGCGCCGGTCGGTGATGATGACGAGATTGGTCTTGAGGGCTTGCCTGATCGGCTTGACCAACACATGCGCCTGGGCGGCATCCCCGGAGCCGCTGACCGTATCGCCGATCACCCAGCGCACCGTGTCGCCTGCCGAGACCGCGACAATCCGTTCGCCGGCCTGAAGCGCGATGTCGCTGACCTGTTCGGGCGCGGTGTAGAGCTGATAGAGCGCGCCTTCGACAAAGGGGTAGATCTGGATCGCGTTCACGTATCCATCCTTCGTCGGCTCGACCTTGGCGGCCTCGTTGGCGGAAGCGATGCGCTCCTCCGGCGGACGATCATCCGCGACCGGCTTGCCGGCGGTGCCAGGGGCTTTCTTCAACTGGCCCGGCAGAGGTAGCGGTTTGGGCTTCTCGACAATGGTAACCGGGCCGGGCGGATCGATTGTGAGCGCGGCCGGCTCGAAGGATGCGGTGTCGAACTCGATCTCGGGCGGCAATTGCTTGTGGGCGCAGGCGCCAAGGCTCATGCAGGCGCAAAGGACGATCAGTCTTCTCATTTGTCTTCTCCGGGAGTGAGCTCGCGGCTCCAGTTGACGGCATGGACGTAGATGCCGAGCGGGTTTGTCCTGAGCGCCTCCTCGGTGCGGGGCGGCTTCAGAACGATCGTGAGGACGGCGCGGTGACGGGTGGTTGCGGCAAGCGAACCGTTCTCGAACTCCTCTTCGCGCCAGCGGATATCGAAACTGTCGGGCGAGGAGCGCACCACGCTGGTCACCTCGACGGTGACGGTCGTCTTGCCGACCCTGCCGAAGGGGTCGCTGTCGCGGGCGAATGCGTTCAGCGTGTTAGCCGCTTCGGACGTCGTGTAGTCATAGGCGGCGAGCCAGTTCTTGCGCACGACGATGGGGTCGATGGAAAGAGAGCGGACATTCTCGATGAAACGGGCGAGATGCCAGGCGATCTGGGCATCGGTCGGGGAATAGGCCTCGGTGGCAGGACCGACTTCGCGGACTTCTCCGAGGCGGTCGACCTCGACGACATAGGGCGTGACGGTGCTGCGTCCCGCCTGCCAGACGACGCCTGCGGAGAGCCCCAAGGCCAGCGTCAGACAGCCGAAGGCCATCAGCCGCCAGTTCTTGGCCTGGACCCGGGCAGAGCCGATACGCTCGTCCCAGACCTGGGCGGCCTTTTGATAGGGTGTCTCGGGTTCCGGCGTCTTGCCGTAGGATGTGGTCGCGCGCTTGAAGAACATGAAAACGTCTCTCAGTCGTTGGGATCGAGTTTGGGGTTGTCGCCGGAGACCGGCCGGTCGCCGTCGCGAAGCGTGTGGGCAGCGACAGCGACGCCTTCGCGCAGCCGCTGCTCGCGGCGCATGCGGCGCGCCCAGTCGGGCGCATCGGTGGCGGCAGGCGTAGCGGACACAGCCCCGCGCTCGCCGGAACCGCCGGTTGCCGCGGCGGCTGCCTGCTCGCCATCGGAATAGGCTTCGCGAAGTCCGCTGGTGGCCCGGGAGGCAAGGTTGCGGGCGCCCTGCCCGGCTGCCGAAGCACCGGCGCGCGCCACACCGGCCATGCCCGCTGCGACGCCAGCGGCGCCAGTCGCCTCCGATCCGGACCGGGCCATTTGGTAGGAGGCGGATGCCCCGCCCGCCATGGAAGCTGCAGCACGTGTCGCTGAGCCGGCGCCCGCGCCCAGTGCGCGTCCTGCACCGATCGCCGCGCCGCCCGCGGCAATGCCTCCGAGGGCAAGTCCGGCGGTCCCGCCGGCAACAGAGCCTGCCCCCAGTTGCGGCGCGCCGGAAACCAGACCCGCCGCGATGCCGGTCCCGAATATGCCGAGCATGAAGATCGCGAGTGCGCCGAGAACGGTCGAGGCGGCTTGCGCGAGCGTGATGTCGCCGCCGGAGAAGGACGATGCAAACTCGCCGAAGAGTGTCGAGCCGATGCCGACGATGATGGCGAGCACCATCAGCTTGATGCCGGCTGCAATGACATTGCCGAGGACGCGCTCGGCGAGGAAGGACGACTTGTTCCAGAGCGCAAACGGCACCAGCACGAAGCCGGCAAGCGTCGTGAGCTTGAACTCGAGGATGGTGATGAAGAGCTGGATCGCCAGGATGAAGAAGGCGATCAGCACGACGACCCAGGCGAGCATCAGGACGATAATGGTGACGAAGTTCTCGAAGAAGGCGATCGGGCCGATCAGCTGCGAGGCTTCTTCCAGCAGCGGCGCGGCGGCGTCATAGCCGGCCGCCGCGACGAAGCCCGGCCGCATCAGGTCGGAAGCACCGATCGGCGAACCGGTCGCCTGCAGCCCGAGGCCCGCGAAACTGTCGAAGATGATGGCGGAGAGGTTCGCAAAATTGTTCAGGATGAAGGCGAAGGCGCCGACATAGAGCACCTTCCTGATCAGGGACGGCAGCAGGGCGCGGTCCTCGGAAAACGCCCAGAACAGACCGGCCAGCGTGATGTCGATCCCGATCAGGATCGTCGTCAGGAAGGCGATGTCCGGCGCGAGCAGACCGAATCCGGAATCGATATAGGTGACGAATGTCTGCGTGAACCTGTCGATGACGCCGAGATCGTCCATCCAGTCTTCCTTTCGCTCGCGGCAGCGCCGACCCGGTCGGCGCGCCTCCGCGGGGGCGCCCTGACCGGGCGACGCGCAGTCGCGCTTGCCTCACTTCGTTCGGGGTTCTTGTTCAGCGACCCGAATAGGCGGAGCCGTCGCCCATGAAGCGCTTGAAGCGGGCCTGGCCGCGTTCATGCGCGGCGAGCGCGTCCGCCCGTTCCAGCGCATCGGCGCGTGCCGATGAGGCGAGCAGGCTCTGGAGCTGCATCGATTGCTTGGCGGCGAGCGCCGTCAGCTGATTGCCGGCCTGGACGGCCTGAAGATTGCCGGTCGCGCCCTGGCTCTCGCCGACCAGGCGGTCGAGCGTCGACGCATCGGTCCTGATCTCGCCGACCACCTCGGCCTGGACTTCCAGCGCATGGCGGAACCCGTCCCGCGCCAGGTTCCAGGATTCGCGCGCATCCTGCAGGATCTTCGAGGTCGAGACGCTGTCGGCATACTCATCGGGGAACAGACGGCGATAAGTGCTGTCGATCTCGGAGATGTCATAGGCAATGCCCTGCGCCTCACGGATCAGCTGGTCGACCCGGGTGAGCGAGCCCTGCAGTTCGCCCGCGATCGACGTCGGCAGATTAGCGAGGTTCTTCGCCTGGTTGATCAGCATCTGCGCTTCGTTGGCGAGCTGCTGGACCTGGTTGTTGATCTGCTCGAGCGAGCGCGCCGCCGTCAGCACGTTCTCGGCATGGTTGGTCGGATCGTAGACGATGTCGCCAAAACCGAAGAGAGCTTGGGCGCTTTGCACAGGCGCAATGACCAGGGCGGCGGCGGTCGCGACTGCAATGAGACTATGCTTCATGGGAGATCTCCTTGGAGGGCTGGTGGGAAACTGTTTGGCCTATCAGCTCGGCGGCCCAGTCGAGGCCGCGGGCAACAAGCCAGGAATGGGCGAACTCGTCCTCGCCATGGGCTGCAATCAGCTCGTCCATCAGGGCGTGATCTTCTCGCGAGGATGCGGAGACCAAGGCGAGCGTCACCGGCCCAGGATCGAGCTCGAACAGGCGGTTGCCCTGCCGCGACTGGTAGTAATAGTCGCGCTTGGGCGTCGCCCTTGCGATGATGCCGATCTGGCGGTCGTTGAGGCCGAAGGCTTCATAGATCGCCTTCGCCTGCGGTTCGACCGCCCGGTCGTTGGGCAGGAAAATGCGGCTCGGGCAACTCTCGATGATCGCCGGCGCGATCGATGAATTGGCGATATCCGACAGACCTTGGGTGGCGAAGATCACCGAGACGTTGCGCTTGCGGAGCGTCTTCAGCCATTCGCGGATACGGGCGGCAAAGGCCGGATTGTCGAGGAACAGCCAGGCCTCGTCGAGGATCAGCAGTGCGGGCCTGCCGTCGAACGTCTGCTCGAGCCGGTGGAAGAGATAGGTCAGCACCGGGAGGACCGCGCCTTCCTGATGCATCAGCTCTTCCATCTCGAAACATTGCACTTCGCCGAGCGACAGCCGGTCCTCGTCGGCATCGAGCAGACGGCCATAGGGGCCTTCGAGCGTATAGGGCTGCAGTGCCTGACGAAGGTCGTTGCGCTGTAAGAGCGTCGTGAAACCGGTGAGTGTGCGTTCGGGCTGCGGCGCGGCGGCGAGGTTCGACAGCGCCGACCAGACGGCGTCCTTGGTCTCCGGCGTGACGTCGACACCTTCATGGGTGAGCAATCCCAGTACCCATTCCTGGGCGAAGGTCCGTTCCGACGGCAGATCGATATTGGCCAATGGCTGGAAGGCGAGCGCGTTCTTTATGCCCTCCTGCGCGGCGCCGAGATCGAAATACCCCCCGCCCATGCTGAGCACGGCGGCGCGGGCCGAGCCGCCCTTGTCGAAGATATTCACCTGGGCATTGGCGTAGCGGCGGAACTGCAGGGCGATCAGCGACAGCAGCACCGACTTGCCGGCGCCGGTCGGCCCGACGACAATGGCGTGGCCGACATCGCCGACATGGGTCACCAGCCGGAACGGGGTGCTGCCGTTGGTGCGTACGGTCAGAAGCGGTGGGCCATCGAGATGGTCATTGCGCGCCGGTCCGGCCCAGCTTGCCGACAGCGGCATCATGTGGGCGAGGTTCACCGTGTTGATCGGCGCAGCGCGGACATTGGCATAGACATGACCCGGCAGCGACGACAACCAGGCCTCGACCGCATTGGCGCTTTCCTCGATGGTGGCGAAGCCGCGCCCGTCGATGACGCGCTGGGCGGCGCGGAGCTTCTCGTCGGCGCGGGCCTCGTCCGTGTCGGTGACAATGAAGGTCGTCGTCACATATCCGTAGGAAACAAGATCGGCGCCGAGCTCCTGCAGCGCGGTATCGGCATCGGCGGCCTTGTTGTCGGCGTCGGTATCGACCAACGCCGACTGCTCGTTGGTCATCACCTCCTTGACGATGGCCGCGATCGACTTGCGTTTGGCGAACCATTGCCGGCGATATCGCCGGATGACCTTTTCGGCCGCCAGCTTGTCGAGCGGTACAAAGCGCGTCGTCCAGCGATAGGTGAAACCGAGATGGTTGAGGTCGTCGAGAATGCCGGGCGTGGTGGAACCGGGGAAGCCGAGGATGGTCAGTGCCCGCAGATGTTGGTTGCCGAGCATCGGCGCCAGGCCGCCGGTTAGCGGCGTGTCGACCAACACGGCGTCTAGATAGGTCGGTATCTCTGGAACGGCGACCGAGTGCCGACGCGTCGAGATGCAGTCATGAAGATACGTCAGCATCTCTTCGTCCGAGAGTGGCGCAACCTCCGGCATGATCTGAGCGAGCAGGTCGAGCGCCCGGTCGGTGCGGCGGATGAAACCGTCGAGATGTTCGCGGTAATCGACGCCGTCTTGTCTGCCCGGATTCTCGATCAACAGGCCTTCGGTGCGGTTGACATTCTCGACCGGTGGCAACCAGCAGAAGGTCAGCACATAGCTGCTCTCGAACAGTGTTCCGGAGGCCTCGAAACCGGCACGGCGTTCCTCGTCGACCAGCGCCGACACGGGATCGGGAAAACCGGAGCGCGGATAATCCCGCGCCGTATGCCGGTCGGCCTCGAAGAACAGCGCCCAGCCGGAGCCGAAGCGGCGGAGCACATTGTTGATCCGCGCGCAGACCGCAACCAGTTCGGCTTCCGTTGCGCTCTCGAGGTCCGGCCCGCGAAATCGCGCCGACCTCTGAAACGATCCGTCCTTGTTGAGGACGACACCCGGCGCGACGAGGCACGCCCAGGGCAGGTAGTCGGCGAGCAACGCCGGCCGCTTGCGGTACTCCGCGAGATTCAGCATGCGAGATATCCCTTGTGACGGACATGGCGGATCAGGACCTCCATGAAGGCGGGGTCCTTGCGGGCGACGAGGACGGCCGCCCCGTGGCCGATCAGCCAGACGGCGACGCCGGCAAGCCAGAGCTGAAGCCCGAGACCGAGCGCGGCGGCGAGGGTGCCGTTGACGATCGCCACAGTGCGTGGCGCGCCGCCCATCAGGATCGGCTCGGTCAGCGACCGGTGCAGCGGGACTTCGAAGCCTTCTATGGCCATCAGACGAGCGCTCCCCCGCCGAAGGAGAAGAAGGAGAGGAAGAAACTCGTCGCGGCGAAGGCGATGGAAAGGCCGAAGACGATCTGGATCAGCCGCCGGAAACCGCCCGAGCTCTCGCCGAAGGCGAGCGACAAGCCGGTGATGACGATGATGATCACGGCGACGATGCGCGCCACCGGACCTTCGATGGATTCGAGTATCTGGGTCAGCGGCGCCTCCCAGGGCATGCCCGAACCGGCGGCATGGGCCGGAGCCGTCAGGGCAGCGACAACTGCGGAAGCGAAGATTGCGCGGGAGGAAATACGAAAGATCGAAACAGGCTTGGTTTGGGTCATGCTGGTCTCCTTGGTCAGGTGGTTGCGGGCGCGAAGCGTGCCGGTGTGAGGGAATGCATGCGGTAGTCGCCATTGGCGTCGAGGCCTTCGAGCGCGGCGACGGTCTCGACGCGGCGGCCTTCTCCCCTGCCCTTCAAGAACACGACGATGTCGATCGCGTCTGCGATCAAGCGCCGCGGCACCGTGACGACGGCTTCCTGGATGAGCTGTTCGAGCCGATAGAGACCGGCCTGGGCGGAGTTGGCGTGCAGCGTGGTGATCCCGCCCGGATGGCCGGTGTTCCAGGCCTTGAGCATGTCGAGTGCCTCGGGTCCACGCACTTCACCGACGACGATGCGGTCCGGGCGAAGGCGGAGCGTGGACCGAACAAGATCGGCAAGCGATGCGACGCCCGGCTTTGTACGAAGGGTCACGCAATCCTCGGCCGCGCAATGGAGTTCGCGTGTGTCCTCGATGATGATGACCCGGTCGCCGCCGGTCGCGACCTCGGCGAGAAGCGCATTGACGAGCGTTGTCTTGCCGGAGCTGGTGCCGCCGACCACGACGATGTTCTTGTGCGTCGCGACGGCCTCGCGCAGGGCGTTCACTTGGTGGGGCGACAGAATCTTTGCGGAAACGTAGTCGGGAAGCCTGTAGAGCACGCGGGCCGGTTTGCGGATGGAAAAACACGGGTTCGGGGACACCGGCGGCAACAGGCCCTCGAAGCGCTCGCCCGTCTCCGGCAGTTCGGCCGAGACGATCGGCCGACCGGCATGGCATTCCTGCCCGATATGGCTCGCGACCAGGCGGATGATCCGTTCGGCTTCCGCCGCGCCGATCGTCTGCCCCGTCGCGATCCGCCCCTCGCCATGGCGGTCGAGCCAGAGCCTGCCGTCGGGGTTGACCATCACTTCGGTGGTGGCCTCGTCGGCCAGAGCCTCGGCGATCACCGGCCCCATGGCGGTCGCCAGCATGGTACGTCGGCGATTGCGGGTCGTGGGCTGGAGGCGGTCACTCATCGCCCGTCTCCGGGAAATCGTCCGCGCCGTTCGGGGCTCGGCCTTCGCGCACGGCGCGCAGCGCCTCGATCTCTGCCTCGGTGAAGAACTCGCCCTCGCCGGCGCTGACCTCTTCGAGCACGTCGCGGATCATGTTCTTGCCGCCGGCAAGCCGTCGCGCGAGCTGCGTGATGAAATACTCGAAGCGTTCCTTGCCGAGCGCGCGGGCCGCATCCTGATCGGCATTGGGCAAAGGTGGCGTTACGGTCAGGAAAAAGCGGATGTAGAGAGCCAGCGTCTCGCTGGTTATCGAGAGGTTGCGTTCCAGCCGGTCGTATTGCCGGGTCAGCCGGTCGAGGCGCCGGATCAGCGCGCCGTCGCGCTGATCGTCGAACTCCTTGGAAAAGAAACCGAGCAGTGCCGCCTCGACTACCGCGGCCTTGGTCACGCCGGGGCGCTTGACGGCGATCTCGATCCGTTCGGAGAGCTCGTGGGAAATGTGGACGTTCAGACGGGGCTTCATTGTCAGGAAATCCTCAAAAGCTCGGCAGCAGGTCGTCGTCGGACTGGTCCATCGCGTGGGCGCGGCGGACGGCGGTATTGGTGCGGTTCAGCTGTTCCAAGCGCTTGGCCTCGTTGGGGTCGAACTCGTCATCGAGCAGGCCGGCATCGGGCGATTGGGCCGGTTCGGGGATGGCAGTCGCTTCCTCGGCCAATGCCGGGTGACGCTTCAGTCCGCCGTCATCCTCGTCGTCTCCGGTGACGAGGTCCGACCAGGGCTTCGAAAGCTCGGCATGGGTCCCGCGCACGTGGCCCGACCAGTCGTCGGGGCGGTGCGGCGGGCGGTCGGCATAGGGACCGCCCGCCTTCAGGCCGGGTGGGGAGCAGACCCGACCCGAAAAGTTCCCGTCCTCGAAATACCGCAACTTCTTTGCCTTGATCGGCGGCTGGCCGGAGATCATCACGATCTCGTCTTCGGCCGGCAGCTGCATCACCTCGCCTGGCGTCAGAAGCGGCCGCGCCGTCTCCTGGCGCGAAACCATCACATGGGCGAGCCAGGGCGCCAGCCGGTGCCCGGCATAGTTGCGCTGCGCCCTCAGTTCCGTCGCTGTGCCAAGAGAATCCGAGATACGCTTGGCGGTGCGCTCGTCATTGGTCGCAAAGGCGATGCGGACATGGCAGTTGTCGAGGATGGCGTTGTTCTCGCCATAGGCCTTGGTGATCTGGTTGAGCGACTGGGCGATCAGGAAACTGCGCACGCCATAACCGGCCATGAAGGCGAGCGCGCTTTCGAAGAAGTCGAGACGTCCGAGCGCAGGAAACTCGTCAAGCATCATCAGCAGCTGATGGCGGTGACGCTTGCCGGCCTCACCTTCCAGCCGCTCGGTCAACCGGCGGCCGATCTGGTTGAGGATCAGGCGCACCAGCGGCTTGGTCCGCGAGATGTCGGAGGGCGGGATGACGAGATAAAGCGAGACCGGATGCTCGGCATCCATCAGGTCGGCGATCCGCCACTCGCAGGCGCTCGTCGTCTCGGCGACGGTCGGATCGCGATAGAGCCCGAGGAATGACATCGCTGTCGACAGCACACCCGAGCGCTCATTCTCCGATTTGTTCAGAAGTTCACGCGCGGCCTGAGCGACGACCGGATGAACCTTCGGCGCTTCCGCCGTGCCGAGATGATTGGTGCTCATCATCAGGCGCAAGGAGCGCTCGAACGACCGAGACGGATCGGACAGAAACGTCGCCACACGGGAGAGGGTCTTCTCCTCTTCCGCATAAAGGACATGCAGGATCACGCCGACCAGCAACGAATGGCTGGTCTTCTCCCAGTGGTTCCGGCGTTCCAGCGCGCCTTCCGGATCGACCAGGATGTCGGCGATGTTTTGGACGTCGCGGACCTCGAACGGGCCTTTGCGCACTTCCAGCAACGGATTGTACTTGGCGCTTGCCGGATCGGTCGGATTGAACAGCAGGCAATGCGAGAAATGCTCCCGCCATCCAGCGGTCAGCTGCCAGTTCTCGCCCTTGATGTCGTGGATGACGGCGGAATGCGGCCAGGTCAGCAGGGTCGGGATGACGAGACCGACGCCCTTGCCGGAGCGGGTCGGTGCAAAGCACATGACGTGCTCAGGACCATCATGACGCAGATAGCGGTCATTCAGCTGGCCAAGAAAGACACCGCGCTCGTCATGCAGGCCGGAATCGGCAATCTCCGACTTGGTCGCCCAGCGGGACGAACCGTAAGTCGTCACCAGTTGGTTCTGCCGCGCCCGCCACAGCGACCCTGCGATCGCCACCGCGACGCCGACCAGTCCGCCGGACGCCGCGATGATGCCGGCGCGGTTGAACACGGCCGGCGCGTAGGCCTCGTAGGCGTACCACCATTCGAACAGGCGCCAGGGCAGATAGACCGGATAGCCAATCAGCTCGAACCATGCCGGTCCCAGCCGCGGCTGGTACCGCAGTTCGCCGGCTGCCCACTGCGTTGCGCCCCACACCGCGCCAATCACGATCGCGAACACGATCAGGATCTGGCCGATCAGAAGCTTGGTGGGGGTCATCGATCTCTCGCCGCGGTGGGCTCAATAGCCCGTTGAAGACAGCGAGAAGATCGACGAGATTCTACCGATTAATCAATGTGATGGTATCCAAGAACATCCAACGGAGCCAATCTGGTCCAAGAGAACGCAATAAAGGATAGTATAAGAAAGAAACAAGATTCGCGGACGGGATTGAAATGGGCATAGAACTTGAAATCAGGCTTCAGGGAATTGAACCCGCCATTTGGCGCAGGATTATTGTCCCATCCTCCATTCCCCTCGACGAACTCCACGCAGTGATTCAGGGGGCAATGGGTTGGCAAGACCAGCATCTCCACATGTTTGAGATCGCGGGCCAACGCTACGAAATCCCCGAAAGCGATGAGATGGGTCCCGAACCTGGATACCTTGACGAACGAGGTTCCTTATTGGGAGAGGTGGTCAGCCGTGCCCGCGAGTTCTTGTATGTTTACGACTTCGGGGACGATTGGCGTCACACTATCCGGGCCAAGTTCGTCGAGGCGAACACGGAGCCTTTTCCAAGCTGCATCGCGGGCGAGCGGGCCTGCCCACCCGAGAACTGTGGCGGCGCACTTGATTATCCCGAATTCATTGCGCAACTGTCGAATTCTAACCATCCTGACCACGCTGAGACGAAAGCTTGGGCGCCGGCCTTTGAGCCGGAGGTATTCAGCGTTTCTCAGGCAAGTTCGTTGATGGCCGCGCTCTACACTTGGTGCCGCGAACGCAAGGAACCCCTTCATATGCACCATTAGGTGCGGAGGAGCGAGCGAGTAGCAAGACACCGTCCCGCGACAAGAGACCCGAAGTGATGATCTTTACCAGGACAGCCGAGCCGACATTCCAGGTTCTGAAATTCTGCCGAGGCATCAGCGATGAAGCCGACCCCATATTGCTGACTATTGATCCCGAGGAAGATTGTGCTCCACTGGATTGCTTCAACAATGCCAGAAGAAAGGCCACTAGGAGCGGCGGAAAAATCGTCTTGGGATGGGCAATTTGGGAATGGCCAGGCATCTATATCGAGGCGGAACACCATGCGGTTTATGAACCGGCACCAGGAGAGCCATGGAGGGATCTGACGCCAGCTCAAATACCCGGGATTTCAACGCGGCTTTTCTTGGCCGACAGCAGTGCCGACTACGATTTCGAGAACGAAGGCATCCGACGCGACAATCATCGTCTTGCTTTGAGAAACGATCCGCTGATCCGGCAGTTCTTCCAGTCGGCCCAGAGATACAACGAGATCATGAACAGCATCCCGGGCGTCGGCGAGGTGAAAGTAAGTCCCGCTCTGGCGCAACAGGTGTACTCCGCAGAAATCGAGAATGCCCAACTCAGCCTACAGCTCGCAATGAAATACACACCGCGAAATGCCCCTTGCTTCTGCGGTAGCGGTGAGAAATTCAAGCGCTGCCACGGTTCTTTGGGGTAGGAGGATAAATGCGTGATTTCTTTCGACGTCGTGGCAGGGTTACCGCTGAAGCCGCACGACGCATTACGGGAATCAGCACTCCGGTGGGTGGCGTCCAATGGGCCGATCCCGGTCCTTCGGAAGCGGAGATCGTCCGGCAGTTCCTGATTTTCCTCGAAGACCGCCGTGTCCTCTTCAATCCATATCAGCTCGAAACGGAAAGCGAGGTGGAGCATTCGATCCATAAGATCCGTGACGAATGCACCAAGGCACTGCAATCGTTGCCTCCAGATGCCTCAGCCTGTGACCCTATTCGAGTAGTCCGGGGAGCATGCCGCCTGTTTCACGACGAGCAACACGAGGAATTCCCGCACTTCGACGGCGACTTCCATGTCAGGCGAGGTAGGCCAGGTTTCTTTCTGGCGCTTGGAGCATTCAGAGCAACGGTCGGATATCAGGTTGCTCTTCTGGCGGGCCGACATAATATCGATGTCGAAGGCGACTTGGCGTCGATCTTGCCGCAACAGGACCGCGAATAGCAACTGCGGTTTCGGCTGCCTATCAGCCGATTCTGATTCCTTTCTTCCTGTGGAATTCAAACGACACCGACGTACCCCGCACTACACCACTGATCATCTTCCCTTGCTGCCGCTCAAGCACCAACCGCCAGGGCACCAGCGTGAACTCCTTCGATTTTTCCAGTACCGCAAACTTGCCGCTGGCGAGTCGGAGCGATTGTCGATAGACGCCCTCAGCACGAGTGCCGTCGTGGGTTTCGACAAAAGACAACCCGGTTTCCTCCGCCAGCCGATCACCGACAGCGACCAACTCGCGCTGGCGCAACAGACGCAGCAGATTGCGCCGGTATCGGACACCGTCGTCTTTCCACTCGGCCAGCCCCTGCTCAACGAGGTATTCTTGGCGCCGGCGCATCGCGTCACCGGCCTCGGCGCCAAACCTCCCGCCCCGCAACTCAATGGGATCGCCTCGAACAAGCTGATGATCCAGCCAGGTTGCACCGTCGGCCGCTACTTGCTGGTCGAGCGACAGATAAGACAAGGTCAGGGCGCGAGCGGCATAGCGTGATCGCTTCTCCGAAAGACCAGCCACGCGGTCCTCGAAATCTTCGGGGATTTCCCACGAGCTATCTGCAAGTCGCTGCACGATGTTCTGCCGCCGCAGCGCTTCCAGCCGCCGGATATGCGCCTTGATGTATTCGTCCGAGGCTTCGCCGTCATGCGCGCGATGCAGGTCCGGTGAATAGATCCCGCCGTTTCGCCCGGCAACTTCGGCAATCAATCGGTCGGCCCGGCTCGGTCCTATTTCTCCTGGCCGAACCTCGACGACGGCGCCGAGCGGCAAATCGTTCATGTCCTGTCGTGGATCAAGGGCGACATAGTGGACACGACCATCGGCGGCATCGACCATGATGTAGTGACCATCATTGAATTCATCATGCAGCCCGCGATCGATGATGCGGCCAGTTATCATTGGCGCTCGCGGATCGCCGGGATCGAAGATCGCATAGTCGGCGGCGCCCACATTCAGCCGGGCCGCTTTCAACTCACGGTGCATTGTCTTGATAATGTCGCCGCGCTCGCCCGCACGCCTAAGCGTTTCTTCCAGATCCGGCGACAGTCGCCACCGGCCCGGCGCGATTTCGTCGGCGAGACCGCGTCGCTCCAGGACACGCAGTCGCCCCACCTGAAGCGATCGCTGAAACTGCCGATCACCCGTCTCCCGTCCGGCCCGCATATCGAGGATACCATCCTCGACCTGCCGAACCAGTTGCCGGTCGAGATCGGTGAAGCGATCCTGTTCGACCTGACGCTCGAGCTTGAGCCGGATTTCCTGTTCGGTCTGGGGTCCGAGTTCCAGCGTCAACAATTCGCTGGCGCGCCGCCGCATGCCATGGGCGATGTAGTCGCGCGCGATGACCAGATCCTTGCCCTGATCGTCGCGCCCGCGCAGCACGATATGGGTATGGGGATGCCCGGTGTTGAAATGATCGACCGCGACCCAGTCGAGCCTGGTGCCGAGATCGCTCTCCATCGTCCGCATCAGATCGCGAACGAATGGCTTCAGTTCGTCGAGCTCGGTCGCATCCTCCGGCGAGACGATGAAACGGAACCGGTGCCGGTCGCCTTCGCTTCGGTCGAGGAACGCGCCACCATCGGCATCATCGCCGCTCGCGTCGTAGAGCTGTCCTCGCTCGTTCGCCCTCGAGACGCCATCGCGCTGGATGTATCGGAGATGAGCCCGCACGGCACCCAAGCCGCCACTGCGCTGGCCGGCCAGTTTGACGATCCGAGACTTGATGACGACCCGCCTCGATGCCGGTCCGGATCGGTAGCCAGCGCGGTGACGCAGCAACATGTCATTGCCGCGTCCGGTCCGCGTACCGGTGAAGCCGCTTGCTCGTGCCAGACCAAAGCCGCTTTCGCCCGCTGCCGACATCTGGTGCAGCACGCGATTGAGATAGCTTTTCGCCTTCGCATTGCCCCGGCTACGGATACGTCCGAGCTTCGGTTTGAAGCTATCGTCATCGTTGTTCGTCATGGCGGACCGGGACATGGGAACGGTTCGGCAGGAACAAAGCCCGCCTTTCGATATGCACCATGTTTTCGGAAACGAAGTCAGGGACTTGACCCATTTCACCTGCACATGGGTTCAGATCCCATGTGCAGGTGAAACCCGATGTGCAGACAAGGATTTGGGGAAGGCTTGCACCATCCCCTTTTATCTTGCCCTCCGCCGCCTCAGATGCCTTTTCCGCTTCACATCGCACCGCCATATGAATCATTCCTGATCGTCCTTCCGCCACGGCCAGCGCAGGCGAATACTCCGACCGATAATCAGCGATCGGTCGACCGGTGCGAAATACCGGCTGTCGAAGGAATCCGGGTGTGGTTGCAGCAGGAATATCTGCCGCGCGGAGAGGACAACGCAGCCGTACCAGACGGGCAACGGACGGCTCGCTCTGTCCCTCGACAAAGCGACTGCAACGGTCATCCCATTGATCAGAATTTGCCCGTCCAGGCGGCAAACGACATCGCCTTCCGCCGCCGCGATCAGCTTGATCAGCGGCACGTTCGGCGGAAGATAGTGGCGGGTTTCAATAATCGTTTCGACTGATTTTGGCGGCCTGATCAGAACGTAATCACCCTTCACGGCAGACCTATTATCGACCCAATAGAAGCCGGTCGGCGCACTCGCCGAGCCGTTATAGGCGAGCTTCACAGGCAAGAATCCCGCGCCGGAAAACGCCAGCGCGAGCACCGAAACCGCGGTCGCAATCAGCGTCAATCTACGCATCACCGGACCTTTTTCGCGGCAAGATGGGCGACATGCTGCAGGCTCGAATAGGGCCGGATATCGCGATTGGTCGCGATGCGGACATGCAGGTGCCGGTAGTATGAAGGCGAGATTTCCTCGGGCGGAAATCCGCGCGTTTCCAACGCATCAACGACGCCGAGCGCGCGGCGCACATGGGCCGCGCCGGTCAGGAACAGCAGCACTTCCACGCCCGGCTGAATGCCCGCCGGTCGGCTGAGCATCGCATGCGGTTCCTGCACCTCGGCGACGATGAAGCGCCATGCCTGCGTACCGTATTCGTTGGCCTGCCAGCGCACGTAGCCGAAAACCTGGCCGGGTTCGAAGAAGGCGAGCGAGCGTCTCTTGTCGAGCTGGGCGGTCCGAACCGGCTTGCCGAAGCGCAGTCGGTAATTGAGATAGTCGGGATAGAAGGCGATCTCGACGCGGGTCAGGTTACGGTCAGACATCGGCGGTCGAATCCTTCTTGCGAAGATCGGACCAGGCGTTGAGGTCGTCGATGTGATAGCGCACGTGGCGGCCATGCTTGCGGAAGATCGGGCCGCCGCCATAGACGCGCATCTTCTCCAGCGTGTTCGGTTTGAGCTTCAGAAAACGCGCCGCTTCCCTGGTCGTCAGGAAAGGGCCGTCATCGGATTTTTCGGGATCGGGATCGGTCATGGTCGCTCCGGGGTTGGCGAAGCGGAGCGAGCCGATCAGCAGCGATATCGATCGCCACGAGAAAGCCGCTCCGAACGCCGCCAAGCTGGGCGAAGAAGCGCCATTCGGGCACCGGCGAAAACTCGGACAGGAGTTTTCGCCCGGGTGCGGGACCGGGAATTCGGTCGATTGGCAAAGAAGAACCCCCGCGCCGTGTCGGCGCGGGGGCGAGGTTTACAGCCCTCAGTTCGGGTTCCAGAGGATCGCCATGACGCTTTCGTCGTCCTGTCCGGAGGCCCGGCCGAGATTGGCGTAGATCTTGCGCGGCCCGAATTCGGGGGCGGCGAAGGTCAGCGAGACGTAAGGGTTGCCGCTGACTTTGCCGGTCCGGTTCCAGCCGCCGCCGATTTCCACGCGGTCCTCGGTATAGACCCGGAAGTCGGGCTGGGCGTCGGTTTCCTTGGCCCGGTTGGGCTGGATGCTGATGCGCTTCTTCAGGCTCATCATCGAGAGCGTGCCTTCGAAAGCGCCGGTTTCCGTCATCGTCACATATCCAAGTGCCTGTGCCATTTCTCTGTCTCCTTGTCGTTTGCCGCCTCGGGGACCATCCCCTCGGCTGACGCGGGACCGGAAATGGCGGGCGGCGAACGGGCGAACCCGTAAGGGCCGAAGCAAAGCGGAGGACTGACGAGGAGCGGTTTTTTGGGGCGAAGCGACTCGTCGCGAAGCCCTTGCGCGAGGAAGTCCGGCCCGCAGGGATGGACGGGGAAAAAACCGTGGCAGCGGCAGTTTCGTCCGGCCGCCGTTCGCCATAGGTCCGACAAGCAAAGCCGAGGGGATGGGCGCCAGGCAGACATATCGCCGGGGAGATGAAATGGCCCGTGCCGCGCTGTGTGGCGGTCGGAATTCGATGTCGCGATGGCCGGTTTCGATGAGCCAGGATCGTTCAAGTCAGACCGCCGAACGCCGGAAAAACCCGCTCCGCCAACCCTCTGGGACCGCAATTTTCGTGACCGCATGACGACGGCGGATGAACCCGGACTGGCACTGCGGGAGACAAAACCACCTCGCTGATTACGCCGATTGCGCGATCGAGTGCGCAACACTCCCGATCTCCGTCGAGCCGTGCCCCACGACGCCAAAAAGGCTCGCCGATCCGTGAACCACGACAGCGCAAATCAACCCCGCGCCGGTTCGGCGCGGGGTTGGTTTCGGACGTATTCGCGGTCCCGTAACGGCGGGACACGGACCTCCCGCAAGGGTGAGAGGTCCGTGCCCCGCCTCCCCCGATCAGCTGGATAGCTGCTTTGCGCAGCGGGCGTTTTCGGTAAGCCGACCGGCCCCGGCCTTGGTGTAGGCGGCAAAGGGGAAGGTCATATATTTGGGCAGCCAGCCCTCCTTCTTCTCGCGGCCCTCGCCCGTGAGGAAATCCCGGATAACCTTCTTCTGCACCTTGGCCGTGCCGCTGACATTGCCGTCCGCGACCGCCTTGCCGCCGATGTGTTTGAGCATGGTGTTGATCGCCGCCTTGTCGCGAATCAGGTCGAAGAACGCGTCGTCCGGCTCCCAGACCGCGCCCATGTCGACATTCAGATGACAGCCGATCTGCTCGATGACGCAGGTGCCCGATGCGAAGGTTTCGGCCATGACGAAGGTCAGGATCCGCATGACCTCGTCATCTGAAAGTTTGATCAGGGTCGCCAGCAATGCGCCGACACGGTGATCGTCGCCGTTCGAACGCACGACCGAAGGACTGTCCTTGGGCATGCCCAGAAGCCTGAGAGTTTCTCCACGCTCGGCCTCGAATACGGCCTGCGCGCTCGACTTGGCGAGGCTCTCGGCAGTTGCCTCCTTGTCCGCCCTTTGCGGTTCGGGCCGTGTCTGCCAAAGCGCCGATCCGGCGATGGCGTGGGCGACCATCAGGCGCAAAGCCAGTTGCGGCTGGCTCAACAAGGCGTGGCGCACGGCGGCATGCCGGTGCAGTTCGACATAGTTCTGCGCGGCGGCGGTGAGTTCCGGGCGCGCCGTCTGGGCTTCACTGTCGGCATCGTCTCCACCGGCCAGTTTGCGCATGCGCCTGTCATGTTCCTTGCGGGTGATGAACCCTTCATGGAAACTCACCTCGCCATTGGACCGAACCTCGACATAGACCCGCCCGCCGTCCTTCTTCGGCGTCTTGACGTGATCCCATGATTGGAAATGCGCGCCGCAATCGAGGACGATCACGTCATCCCATCCGGCCTTGATCAGCGCCTCGCGCCGCTCGGCGATGGCCGCGTTTTGCAGGGTCCAGAACTGCTCGGTGTCGGCGAAATATCCGCCCCCCCCGAACAGGTCGGTGACGACCTCGCCGGTATAACTTTCCAGCGGAAACAGCGCCGCTTCCGGCCTGATCTCGCCGCCGAACAGCCATTGTTTCAGCTGCCAGCCGCGCGGTGCACGCTGGTCTGGGTCGCGGAACAGGACAAGCCATTCGGCCTGTTGCGCTTCGCTGGCCAATGTTAATTGCCGGATGGCCTGGGCGTCGATTTCCTCTTGGCGGAAGGCCTCTCGAATATCCGGCAACAGATTTCCAAACGCCAGGGCGCGCCTGACCATGATCTCGGTGACGCCAAAAGTCGCGGCGATATCCTCGACGCTGCGGCCTTCGCGGACCAGCCGGGCAAAGGTTTCGTAGCGGGCCATATCGTCCGGATCGAGCCGGGCGACGTTCTCGATCAACGAGGCTTCGAGCGCCGCCGCGTCGTCGCCTTCGGCCATCACCGCGCAGGGTACCGGCTCGATTGCGCCGCCCTCTTTGGCGATGGTCTTGAGCGAAAAGAACCGCCGCCGCCCGGCGACGATCTCGTAACCGCTGCCGTTCTTGCGCACCAGAAGCGGCTGCTGCACGCCTCTGGCGCGGATGGACGGCAGGATATCGGAGATATCCGGGGCCTTGCGCGTATGGCGCATATTGAGCGGGGAAACCTTCAACTGGTCGAAAGGAATATGGGCAAGTTCCATGGTCAGTCCTCCTGTTCATGGTCGGGGGTTGATGCGCCGGTTTCGGTGGCGCGTAGAAAGTCGATCAGGTCGCGCTGGTCGCGCGCGGCCTGATCGAACAGGCCGATGTCGCAAGGTTTCTGCGCGGCATCGGGATTGCGTTTCGGCGTCATCGGCGCGGATGCGCGGAGCATCAGCCGGTCGCGCAAGGTGACCGGCGCGACGCCGGGCACAAGCACCTGTTCGCCCTCGGGGGTGCTTTCCGTGAGCGGAGTATCGGTCATCGCCCCGCCCTCACCGCGACCAGAAGACATGCACGTCTTCAAAGCCGAGTTCGACGGTGAACACGTCGTCGTTCAGTTCCATGTCCCGGGCCATCGCCTCGTAATCGATGTAGTGAACGAGCGTCGGCGGGATGTCGGTGGTTTCTTCGGTCAGTTCCTGCGCGTATTCGGCAAGCGATCGGTAGCGGCCCGAATAGTCGTCAAAGGCGTCTTCTGCCTGATCGATATCGCCGCCGAAATGCGCCAGCACCTTGCCGCCGAGTTCGCCACGTTCGGCAATGAAAGCGGCCAGTTCGACGACGCGGTCGATGCCGGAATATTCGGAAAGTTCCGCGCCTTCGAAGCCTTCATAATCATGGATCGCCCATTCTTCCGCGCCGGGGATTGGCGAGGCTTTCAGCATGGCGGCGATGTCCGCCTGAATGGCTTCCTTGTCCTGCTCGGCGTCAATCCAGCGCCCGTGCAGATAGCCGTTATTGTAGGCCGCAAGGCAGGCCACATAGATGCGCGGTCCTGTCGTTACCGCTTGGCTCAAGGTCTGTCCGGTGTGCTCCGTCATCGCCATTTTCTCCGTCTCCGCGCCGCTTTCCCCCCGAGGTGGGGGGCGGCGAAGAGGCCCGGCAGCCCCGAGATCAAGAGGCGCGGCGCAATGGCTTCGGTAGGAGAAAGAAGAGGATCAAGACGGACAGAAAGCCGAAGCGGTTGCGGCGCGACCGCTCGGGGCTACAAGGGCCGACCGCCCCCCACCGGCCAGGGGAAAGCCAACAAAAAAACCGCGTCGGCGTCAGCCGGCGGCCGCCTCCCGAAGCGTCAGCTTCGGGCCTGCGCCAGGGGGCGAAGCCGAATGGCCGAGACCGCCTGAACGAAGCGAGGGAAGCGGGCTCGGTTCACGAGCACCCGGCGCGCACCGAAGGTGCGCGGGCGCTCATCGCTGAATTTCAAAGGAAAAAAGGACTTAATCTTCGGGGCGAACAAGGTCCATGTGACTGACGCCAAGAGCCGATGCAATCTCGTAGATCGTAACGATCGTCGGGTTTCTCCGCCCCTTTTCGAGACCGCTAATATATTGCTGGCTGAAGCCTGAGAGCTCGGCAAGCTGTTCCTGTGTCAGACCATTTCTTTGCCTGATCGCCTGTACGTTCCGGCCGACCAACTTGCGCATATCCATGCCGCACAGTCAGCGGATTGGTCTCCTTGAGTTTATCAACTATAATATGTATTCCACATCTCTGAACTCATCAGTTTGCAGTCCGCATACGATGATCTAGAAGCGAGCGGGGACAAAAATGCGAAAGCTTGGGGGCTTCATGCGTGTAGCGGAAGAGACTCCGCCTCTGGCGGACAGTGTGCCTTGTTCGGACAACCTTACGGCATACGACCGGGCACATTTCACGATTTATATGAAGCTGCTGACGGCCTCGGACGACGAAGCAAGCCTGGAGGAGATGGCGAAGGACATCTTCGGCATAGACCCGACACAGGAACCTGATCGCGCCCAGAAGACGGTCAGCAGCCACGTCGAGCGCGCGAACTGGATCCTAAAAAGCGGATACAAGGAGCTGTTCGCCGACTAATCTGACAGTACCGCTCACAGAAAAAATTGGAAATAGCCGCCGTTCATCAAAGTCCGGCCACGACGAATGGCGCGCCTGACCCGATCCCGCAAGTGATTTCCAGGATCGGACCAGTCGGCTTGGACCCGTTGAGCACCGAACAGTGCGACGGCGATCTCCCGTTGTGGCGCCCCCGCCAGGAAGCCGTCCAACGCCTGAAGTACGAACGCCAGCCTTGCGCCGCGAGGATCGGGTGGGAACAGCCTGCCCGGCAGTCGCCCGTCACCGCGCAGTAAGTTGAGGCATTCAAGCGCATGCAAGCGCCGAGTTATCCGGTCGGCCGGCCATAGTGCGTCAATTTTCAGTGCCACGGGCCGCTCGATATCGGCCCCTGTAACGCACAACTGCATACTGAGATTGTTCTGGCAGAGAATTACATGCCGCCGGTCATCCTGCCTCCTCAGAAGAGTTACAGAACACCGCAGCCGCATGAGATGGACGAGGGTTGCTTCACTTTTCGAAGCACCTTGTGCCCTGACCGGAAGTACATGCGGGCACCGGTCAGGGCACCAAAACACACTCGCGCCTGCGCCAGCGGAGTCAGCGAAACAAGACGCCCCACTGCGACAGATCAGCAATCGACCGGACGATCCGGAGACCCTCTTTCGAAAATGATATCTTGGCACCACGGCGAGCGGTTGACAATTCCAGTCGAAACTCGGGATTTCGCCTGAGGAACTCCCACGCCCACTGCCGCCTGGTCAGCGACGTCGTGTAGCGGTAACTCCGCAATGCCTGCCAATTCGGCCAGACAGTATCGGGATCTATAGAAGACATCACCGCATCCTCCAGATGACGACTATCGAACGCAGAGCCGGCTATGCGGCCCTCTTGGAGAGCACGGGTTCCCACAAAACAGGTCCGTCAAGATCGCCGTTCAGCCGAATGGTCATCAGGCTCTCTTCCGATATGTCGAGGAAACCGGCCAGGGCGCGGGTGTTGCCAATCATTTCAGGCTCGCCAAGCCGATCCAACGGCCACCCGGCGCGCCGCAGAATCCGCTCCATCCGCATGTCGGTAACGGTTACGATGCGACTGAGATTGCGGGAGCGCCCGAACTCGATCATGGCGGCAAAGAGCTCATAGGTTCCAATCGCAATGCCGCCCGCTCCCTTGGGCGCGGTAGGCGGAAGATCGAGCGCGAAGCGGCTGCTTTCCCAGATCTCTTCCTCCTCGGGCGCCGGTTGTCCGCCGAGCAATGACGGAAAGGTGTCGCGCAGCATTGTGGGACCTGACGACGGCAGCAGGCGGACGCAGCCGCCAATACTTCCATCGCAATTCCTTAGGAGTAGATAGTGGGGATCGAGCGCATCGAATGTGTCGAGCTCCAGGTCGCCGCTTACCTGGACGTCCCATTCAAGACGCTCCCTGAACACCCGGTAACGCAGCCGGTGCATGGATTGGAGAACCTGAGAGAATTCGCCGTAATGCTCCGGCGCGATGAGCTGCATCATGTGTGCCTCCTTGCAGGAATGATCCTACGATTTGAGGCGAAGTCAGACGCCGGCACAGCCTGTGCGGTTGCACAGGTGAGATCATGCGATTACCGCATCGAGGGATAGGATGAAGCCAGCCGCACGACCGCTTGGGCGATGGTGCGAACGCCGAGTTTTTGTCTTGCATTATCGAGATGGAAGGCAGCGGTGCGTCGCGTGATGCCGAGGATCTGGCCGATCTCCCAGGCGGACTTACCCTTCGCCGCCCATTGAAGGCATTCAAACTCTCGCTTTGTTAGAAATACACCATCGACAACACAATTATTATTAAATATTTTTCGTGCTTTTCTATGAAAGCATGTAGTTATTAGTTGTAGCGCTAACGAAAAATCTTGTTTCCTTCGGTACAAAGTCGAAAATGGAAATTCTGAGGCCAGCGTCATAGCCGCAACGAAACAACGGCGATCATTAACTGGAATCGTAATGCCATACTTTATTCCATACTCACTTGCTTCATCAAAAAGACGACAAACTTTCTGCACTGGTGAGGAAGTCGCGAAATTCACATCCCATAGAAAAGGTCCCGAATCGACCTGTGCACGCGCGATGACTGGATCAATGTACTCATATTTCTGTTCGAAATAGCGAGAAGTCCACGAAACCGGATAGTTAGAAATTAGCCTCGGCGACCCGCAACGATCTACAGGGATAGAGA
>Ga0070728_10002252_pt1 | contig 24655 bp, 22 predicted proteins | sample tdDd471_FD_66723 | JGI IMG/M metagenome (GOLD analysis project Ga0070728, IMG submission 66723) | Marine sediment microbial communities from the Atlantic coast under amendment with organic carbon and nitrate - tdDd47.1 | ecosystem: Environmental > Aquatic > Marine > Coastal > Sediment | place...
GCCGCGGCCATCGTCGACATGGCGGCGACCGCCTGCCTGGAGGCGGCGCGAGGCTAGGCTGCGTCAGGCGGGGCGGCGGCGAAGCGCCTCCTCGGCGTTGAGCTGGTCGAGCCGGCGCCGCATCGCTTCCTGGCCCTTGACGACTGCGATGATCTCGCCGTTCCAGGTATCGCTGATGCGGTAGGTGTCGGCGGTTTCCAGCGGCGCCGCGGCATAGCGACGGGCTTGTTCCTCAGCCATCGGATCCTCCCTCTCGGTTGATGTCGAGGTTGGACCCTTGAACGTGGGCACGATCGGACGCGGTTCAACCGACCGGTGTTCAACCGGGCGCCGGTCGGAGACGTGCCAGCAGCCGGCCGTCGATGCAGGCGAAGCCGACGGCGATCAGCGCCAGGCCGAGCAGTTGGCGGTCGGTTACCGTCTCTTCCAGCACCACGACCCCGAGCAGCATGGCGCTGACCGGCACCAGCTGGGTCACCAGCATCACGTTGGTGGCGCCGGCGCTGGCCAGCACCCGGAAGAACAGGATGTAGGCGAGGGCCGTGCTGACCAGGGCGAGGGCCAGCACCGAGGCGGCGATCTCGACTCCCGGCATCGGCAGGGTCCACGGCCGGTCGACCAGCAGGGCGACCGGCAGGACCAGCAGGCTGCTGGCCGAGAGTTGCCCGGTCGCCGTCACCAGCGGCGGCAACGCCCGGAACCGCCGCCCGAACACCCCGGCGCAGCCGTAGGACACGGTGGCGCCGACCACGGCGAGCTGGGCGATCACCGAGGCGTCGAGCCCGGCTAGGGCGGCCGGCCCGACCATCACCGCCAGCCCGACGATGCCGATCGCGATCCCGATGAGCTTGGTCGCCGGCAGCGGTTCGGCCCCGGCGGCGCGGGCGATCATCGCGGTCCAGAACGGCGTCATGCCGTTGATCACCGCGGCCAGCCCGGCGCCGATCTCGGTCTGGCCCTGGAAGATCAGGCCGAACGGGATCAGGTTGTTGAGGATCCCCATGCCGGCGAAGTCGAGCCAGATCCGACGGTCCGACGGCAGCGTGTGTCCGGCGATCCGAATGACGACCAGCAGGGCGAGTGCGGCCAGCGCGACGCGCGCCAGGACCAGGGTCAGCGGTGGGATGGCGGCGACGGCGATCTTCGCGAACAGGAACGACCCACCCCACAGCAGCGACAGGACGATCAGGCACAGCCAGTCCAGGCCGGTCATGCGCTGGGGACCGATGGAAGCGACGGGCATCGGGAGCTCCGGGAAGGTTGCGGCCGGAGACTGCCGCAGTGCCCGGTCCCGGGCCATCCGGTTCTTGCTGGCTGGAATGCCGAACCTGGTCGGCAGAAATGCAGGCCGGGCTCGATAGGTCCGCATCCCGCCGGACGATTGCCGCGTGGCAACGGCCGAATTCCCGGGCAGCTCGGTCGTCTTCTAGGGTCGGGGGACCGTGTAGGTGCGAAATGGCTGGAGAGTGTCGATCTCCTCGGGGCGCTGGCTGTGCCTGTCCCAGACGAACATCCGGAGTTCCACGCCCTCGGGCGTGAAGTCCGCGATCGTGAAGCCGTGCTGCTCGATCGGCTCGACGATTTCCTCCATGTCGACGTGCAATGGCGGGCGTGGTGGAACGCCTCGCGAGCGCGAGGGCCATCCGCCCGGACCCGTGCCGATCGTCCCGCAAAGCACCGCTATAATCGGGTTCGCGCCGGTATCCACCGTCCCCGAGCGCATCAGCCGACCCAGCGCACTGGCATGCAGGTCGCCGCTGACGACCAGGGCGATCCGTTGCCTCATCGAAGACATCGCCGACACGAGGCGATCATGCTGCTTCAGCCAGCCGGGCTGCCAGAACCTCTTTGGCGGCGTCTGCGAGAGCCGACCGTCAGCCCCGAGGCGATCCGGATACCATTCCCCCCATTTGCCGGCGCTCCAGCCGAAGGGACTGGATGGAACGTTCACCAGGTGCAGGGCATCGGTCCTCGACATCCTGTCGGTCAGCCATCGTTCCGCCACGGGCGCTACGAACACGGCATCGTCGCCGTCCAGGGTCATGGTCCGGCGAACCGTGTATAGCGGGGCCTCCAGCAGGCGGCCGAAACGCAGCGTGCCGAAACTTTCCGAGAACGGGTTGCCGTGCGTGTCGAGTCCGTCACCCGGAAGCCCGGAGGGTCTGTCGGGGTCGGGCAGGAACTCCGGGTAGAACAGGCGTTGCGTCACGCGCGCAAGATCCGACATGAAGGCGTCCGGCGGAAACGTGACGAGTTGCTCCGTAGCCTCGTCATTGTCGAAGAAATCATGGTCGTCCTGGATGAAGAACACCGGTGTCGACCGGAAGTCGGTGCCGTAGACATCGACGATCTGGCGATTTCCGACCGATTTCACCATCGTCTCGTTCTCGGAACCCAACACCGGGACCGTCCTGGCCGGTGCGTCTCCCGGTGGAATGTTGCCCGCCCGCCTCTGCGGCCGAAGGTCGTGGTAGATGTGATCGCCGTTCGCCACCGCGGCATCCGGCTTGAACGACAAGCCACGCCGAAGCAGGCGCGACCTGATCTCGACCGGCAGGAAGCCGGATCGTTCGTCGCCGCCCGCGCATGTGAAGAACAGCACCCGAACGCGGTCGGGGAGCGTTGCGCGATCCGGAAAGGTCTTCAGCTCCCAAGGGTCGCAAAGCGGTCGGTTTCCGTCTTCGTCGGAAGCGGTCAGCACGAGACGGTAGGGCCGGCCAGGCGAAAGGGATCGCGCGCGGAACTGCCAGAACTCGCCGGCCGTGTCCGACTTCACGCCGACCTGCCGATTCCCGCCTACCCGCAACTGCGGCGGTCGGGCCAGGGCGCTGGCGAGGGAGACTTTGATCCCGATCTCACGGTCGCTGACAGTGGCGAGGATGTGGCGAACATGCCCGCCGGTCCATGAACTCCCACGTAACCCGGACGTGCTCCCCAGAGCCGGCGGAGCGACCGTGCCGGTGCCGAAGAGACTGGCAACGAGCCTTAGAAACTGGCGTCTCAGCATAGCGGTCTCGAGCTGACTGCGGGGCGTCCCTGATTGGTCGGCCGGAGTGTACGACAGTCGTCGCCGAGCCCGGCCGGCTGATGTGTGTTCGGACTTCGGGCCGGGGTGTCGTCATACAATTTGAAGCCGGTCGGGCTCTGGAATACCGTCCGCCCACAGCCCCAAGGGAGGATCCAATGCGTATCGGCGTGCCGAAGGAGATCAAGAACCACGAATACCGGGTCGGCCTGATCCCGTCGAGCGTCCGCGAGCTGGTGGCCCACGGCCACGAAGTGGTTGTCGAGACCCATGCCGGCTACGGCATCGGCCTCGACGATGAGCACTACGTGGCGGCCGGCGCCCGCATCGCGCCGACGGCCGAAGAGGTGTTCGCGACGGCCGACATGATCGTCAAGGTGAAGGAGCCGCAGCCGGTCGAGATCGAGCGGCTGCGCAAGGGCCAGATCCTGTTCACCTACCTGCACCTGGCGCCGGACGAGCCGCAGACGCTCGGGCTGATGAAGTCCGGCTGCATCGCCATCGCCTACGAGACCGTCACCGACGCCCATGGCCGCCTGCCGCTGCTGGCGCCGATGAGCGAGGTGGCGGGCCGGATGTCGATCCAGGCCGGCGCCCACTGCCTGGAGAAGGCGCAGGGCGGCAACGGCACGCTGCTCGGCGGCGTGCCCGGCGTGCCGGTCGGGTCGGTGGTGATCCTCGGCGGCGGCGTGGTCGGCACCAACGCCGCCCGCATGGCCATGGGTCTGGAGGCGCGGGTGACCGTGCTCGACCGATCGCTGCACCGGCTGTACGAGCTCGACATGCAGTTCGGGCCGACCCTGAACACCATCTACTCCACGCGCGATGCCATCGAGGAGTACGTGCTGACCGCCGACTTGGTGATCGGCGCGGTGCTGGTGCCGGGGGCGGCGGCTCCGAAGCTGGTGACCCGCGAGATGGTGTCGCGCATGAAGCGCGGCTCGGTGCTGGTCGACGTCGCCATCGACCAGGGCGGCTGCTTCGAAACGTCGCGTCCCACGACCCACGCCGATCCCACATATATCGTGGACGACGTGGTTCACTACTGCGTCGCCAACATGCCGGGCGGCGTGGCGCGGACCTCGACCTTCGCGCTGAACAACGCCACCCTGCCGTTCACGCTGGCGCTGGCCGACAAGGGCTGGCGCCAGGCGCTGGCGGACGACCATCACCTGATGGCCGGGCTGAACGTTCATGAGGGGCGGGTGACCTACAAGGCGGTCGCCGAGGCGCATGGCCTCGAGTACACCCCGGTACAGGAGGCGTTGAAGCTTTGACCGAGCCGTTGATGACCATCGCGGAGCCCGAGGCGGACCGCAGCGTTCTGCAGGCGGTCGCCCGAGGGGCCCTCGGGCGCTGCCCGTCCTGCGGCGAGGGCCGGGTGCTGGAGGGTTACCTGACCGCGACCTCCGGCTGCTCGTCCTGCGGAGAGGCGTACGATCACCTGCGCGCCGACGACATGCCGCCGTGGATGACCATCCTGATCGTCGGCCACATCGTGGTGCCGCTGCTGCTCGTCGTCGAGCAGGTCTGGCATCCGGACATGTGGCTGCAGATGGCGGTCTGGCCGACGATCACGCTGGCGCTGCTGCTGTTCTTCCTGCCGCGCTGCAAGGGGGCGGCGCTGGGCCTGCTGTGGGCGACCCGGGCCGGGCAGCAGGAAGAGCAGACCGAACCCGAGCGGGCTTCCTAAGGCTCCAGGCGGAAGATCTCTATCGGTGCATCGCGGCCCCTGACCATCCGGGGGCCGCAGGGCGTCAGGCGGAAGCCGGGGCCCAGCTGCTCGGCCGTGTCGCGGCTCAGCAGGATGGTGACGTCGCGCCCGTCGTCGATCTCGTGGCCCAGACGCTCGATGCGCTGGCAGGCGTTCACCGTGTCGCCCACCAGCGTGTAGTTGATGCGACCGGGAAAGCCGATGTCGCCGACCACGGCCGGTCCGCTGTGCAGGCCCACGCGAACGCGGATGGGGGGATCGCCGGCGGCCCGGCGGCGGTCGTTGTCGCGGGCGATCTCCGAGGCGATCGCGCGGGCGGCGCGGCAGGCCCGCTCGGCGCCGTCCGGCTGCGCCTCGGGCGCCCCCCAGAACGCCATGAGCGCATCGCCGATGTACTTGTCGATGGTTCCGGCTTCGGCCTCGACGGCGCGGCCCAGCATGCCGAAGTGGGTGTTGAGCATCTGCGCGGTCTGATCGGCGGGCAGGGTCTCCGAGAACCTGGTGAAGCCCGTGATGTCGGTGAACATCACCGTGACCGGGCGCAGGCTCGGGGCGACCGGAGCGTCGGGGCCGAGGCGCATGAGCCGTTCGACCAGCCGGCGCGGAACATAGGCCGCGAACAGCCTCAGCGCCGAGGTCATGGAGTTGAAGGCGGCCGCCGCCGCGCTCACCTCTCGCAGCATCGTCTCCTCGACCCGGGGGACGGAGTCGAGGTCCAGCCGGCGGACGTATTCCGCCGCCGCCGCCAGCTGCCGGGCCGGGCGGCTCACCAGCCGGCCGATGATCAGCGCCAGCGCCAGCACCACGACGAGGAGTGCCGCGGCGATCTCGAGCAGGACCGCCAGCCGGTCGAGCTGGCCGCGGGTCTCGCTGGTGGCGACGTAACCTCCGAGCAGCAGGTCCCTCGGGCCGTAGCCGGAGAGCCTCGTGTAGATCGCAATGTAGCGCTGGCCGCCGGCGTGAAAGAACCGGGCCTCGGTGCCCTCCATGAATTGGGCGTCGATAGTCTCGTCGGTCGCCGGGTCGGTCCGCCACAGATTGGCGAGCACGGGATCGGTGAATTCCGACAGCTTCGGCAACGGGTCGTCGTCGCTCAGACCCGGGTACCCGGCGAGAAACAGTGGGTGGGCCAGAACCCGGTCGCGGCCGTACAGGACGAACGGCCGTATGCGGGCACCCTGCTGCGGGCGATCGGACAGGGCGACCATGAAGTCCGAGAGCTGTTCCAGCGAGATCACGGCGGCGAGGGCGAGCAGTCGGCCTTCGGGATCCGATAGCGGCCGATAGAAGTTCAGCAGGCTGATCCGGGCCGATTCGGCATAGAACGGGGCGCCCCACTGCCCGGTGCCGGCCCGGGTGGCCCGGTCCATCGTCTCGCGGAACCGCTGGTCGCCGCTCCAGTCCGACCACTTCATCCGGTTCCGCGTCGGGTCGCGGGTGATCCGGAACACCCGGTAGTTCCGGTCGACGACGGCCAGTCCGGTGACCTGGGGCAGCCCCGCCATCGCCGCCCGCAGGGTGGTCGCCAGCGCAGCGTCGTCGGCCGCCGATCGGGCGTCGTGGGACAGGATGTCCGCCAGGTCGTCGACGGCTGACGCCACCGGATCGAGATGGCCGGTGATCCCCTGCTTGAGGGCGGCGATCGAAAGGTCGGCGTTGACGTGCAGCAGCTCCAGCGTGTTCTTCAGCGCGACGCCGTAGCCGACGTACAGCACCGCGCCGCCGGCAAACGCCGACAGGGCGAACAGGCAGGCGCCGGCGAGCAGGGAGACCGGCAGCTTCGGCAACCGCATTTCGCCATCCGTCCCTGAGCTGCGTGTCGAGTCGTCGAAGTATAGGCGGATCGCGACGGATCGGGCGACGGGCCGCCCTACAGGCCGAGCCGGTCCTTCAGCTTGAGCACGCCCATCGCCGCGACCAGGGTCGGGGTGCGTAGGATACCGCCGGGGAACGGCAGGTGGCGCACCCGCTCGATCAGGCGGAACCGGCTGTCGTCGCCGGCGACCGTCTCGGCCATCAGCTTGCCGGCAAGCCCGGTCAGCGCCACGCCCTGGCCGGAGAAGCCCTGGGCGTACAGCACGTTCGGTTTGAGTCGACCGAGGTCCGGGATGCGGTTGTGGGTGATCCCGATCAGGCCGCCCCAGGCGTACTCGACCGCGACGTCGGTCAGCTCCGGGAACACCCGGCGGAACCGGCGTGCGAGCCAGCCCTTCAGGCCGACCGGCGTGGTCGCGGAGTAGCTGGCCCCGGCGCCGAACAGCAGCCGGCGGTCGGCGGTCAGCCGGAAGTAATCGAGGGCGACGTTGCAGTCGGCGACCGCGACGTCCCGGGGGAACAGGCGCCGGGCCCGTTCCTCGCCGAGCGGCTCGGTGACCCCGACGAACGACGCGACCGGCATCAGGCGGCGGCGGATCCCAGGCACCAGCCGTCCCAGATAGGCGTTGCCGGCCAGCACCAGCGTGTCCGCCTCGACGGTGCCGCCCGGCGTGCTGACGCGGACGGTCGGGCCGTGCCCGATGGCAATGGCGGGCGACCGCTCGAACAGGCGGGCGCCGGCGGCCTCGGCGGCGCCGGCGAGCCCGAGCAGGTAGGCGAGCGGGTGCAGCTGGCCGCTGCCGGGCTCGAGCATGCCGCCGACGTACAGGTCGGTTCCCAGCACCGAGCGCACCGCCGATCCCTCGACGATGCTCGGGCCGGTGTAGCCGTAGCCGGCCCACTCCTCGACGGTCTCCCTGAGCTCGCCGAGCTGGCGACGGTTCAGGGCGGCGATCAGGTAGCCCCAGCGCAGGTCGCAGTCGACGCCGTGGCGCTCGACCCGGTCGGAAATGTCGGCGATCGCCTCGCGCCCCATGTCCCAGACCGCCTGGGCGTCGGCCCGGCCGACCGAGGCCTCGACGCGATCCATCGACGCGCTGAAGCCCTGGACGATCTGGCCGCCGTTGCGCCCGGAGGCGCCGTAGCCGATCGTCTCGCTCTCCAGCAGGACGGTATCGATGCCGCGCTCGGCGAGGTGCAGCGCGGTCGAGACCCCGCACAGCCCGCCGCCGACCACGCAGACGCGTGCGCGGACGGTCCCGGAAAGCGCCGGGTGCGCCGGCGCTGCCGGTACCGTCGCGTGATACCAGGTGAGCGGCTCAGTCACAGGGAGGGTCCGGTCATACGGTGGTCAGGTACCAGCGCCATTCCAGCGGGGTGACCTCCGCCTCGAAGTCGCGCCGCTCGCCCTCCTTCACGGCGTGGAACACCCGACGGAAGTCCTCGCCGAACCAGTCGGCGACGAAGTCGCTGTTCACGAACCGGTCGAGCGCCTCGACCCAGGTCTTCGGGACCGACGGTTTCTCGGTCTCGTAGGCGTTGCCGTCGATCGGCGGCGGTGCCTCGGCCTTGGTCTCGATGCCGTGCAGGATGCCGGCGAGCACCGCGGCGGCCACCAGGTAGGGGTTGGCGTCGGCGCCGGCGACCCGGTGCTCGATGCGCGTCACGGCGGCGGAGCCGGCGGGCACCCGGAACGCACAGGTCCGGTTGTTGTAACCCCAGCACGCCGACATCGGGACGTAGTTGTGCGGCCGCAGCCGCTTGTAGGCGTTGGCGGTCGGGGCGAACAGCGCCATGCAGTCGTTGAGCGTCGACGCCAGCCCGCCGATCGCATGCTCGAGCGTCGGCGAGCCGAGCTTGCCGCCCTCGGGGTCGGCGAAGATGTTGTTGCCGTCGGCATCGAGGACGCTGGTGTGGATATGCAGGCCGTTGCCGGAGTCCTCGCTGAACGGCTTGGCCATGAAGGTCGCGTTCATCCCGTGGGCGCGCGCCACGCCCTTGACCGCCCGCTTCAGCATGATTGCGTGGTCGGCGGCCCGAACCGGGTCGGCCTCGTGGGTCAGGTTGATCTCGAACTGCCCGGGTGCGTATTCGGCGGACGCGGCCCCGGCCGGGATCTGCTGCAGGCGGCAGGCGTTCGCCACGTCGTCCAGTACCGCCTCGAAATCGTCCAGCTCGTCGAGCCCGTACACCTGGGTGGTCGCCTGGCGGGCGCCGGTCACCGGCGAGACCGCCGGGATCGGCGGCGCATGGTCCTCGCGCTTGCGGTCGATCAGGTAGAACTCGAGCTCGAGCGCCACCACCGGCGTCAGGCCGCGCGCCTTGTAGCGGTCGAAGACCCGCTGCAGCACGACCCGGGGCTCGGCGAAGAACGGCATCCCGTTCGGGTCGGTCATGGTCAGCAGGACCTGGGCCGTCTGCCGCGCGGTCCAGGGGACCGGCACCAGGGTCCCGGGCACCGGCCGGCACGGGTAGTCGGCGTCGCCGAGCTCCCAGACCAGGCCGGTCTCCTCGACCGAGTCGCCGGTCACGTCGGTGCCGAACACCGAGGCGGGGAACGCCGCGCCCTCCTCGAAGATACCGGGGAGCTGGTCGCGGCCGATGCGCTTGCCGCGCACCACGCCGGAGATGTCGGGAAGCAGAATGTCGATCGTCGCGACGTCCGGATGCTCGTCAAGGAAGGACTGCGCGATCAGGCGAGGGGAAGCGTCGGACCCGGAGGTCCCTTCGGGAGACATGGGGCACGCATGGCAGTTGCTGATCTCACTGCATACCACGACGGCGGAGCCGGCGGGAGGGGCGGATTTCCGCGACGTCTTTCCGTCGCCTCGGTTGCCGGTGTATCGGAGGCCGGTGTATCTCTGACCGTCCCTTCACGCGAGGTCCCATGACGGTAGATTTGGAAGCCTGGATCAAGGAACGCCGCATCACCGAGGTCGAGTGCATGGTCTCCGACCTGTCGGGCATTCCGCGCGGCAAGATCCTGCCGGCCGGCAAGTTCCTGAAGGCGATCGGCGAGCAGGGGTTGCGGATCCCCGAGTCGATCTTCGGGTTGACCGTCACCGGCGACTACATCGAGGAATACGACCTCGACCCGCGGGCCAGCGACGTCTACCTGCGCCCGGTCGCCGAGACCATCCGCGTGGTGCCCTGGTACAAGGAGCCGACGGCGCAGGTCATCTGCGACGCTTACTACTTTGACGGCACGCCGGTGGACATCGGGCCCCGGCACGTGCTGCGCCGGGTGCTCGACCTGTACGCCGAGAAGGGCTGGCGGCCGACGGTGGCGCCGGAGCTCGAGTTCTTCCTGGTGAAGGTCAACGCCGACCCGGACTACCCGCTGGAGCCGCCGATCGGCCGGTCGGGGCGGCCGGAGACCGCGCGGCAGGCCTACGGCATCGACGCGGTGAACGAGTTCGATCCGCTGTTCGAGGACATCTACGACTACTGCGAGGCGCAGGAGATCGACGTCGACACCCTGACCCACGAGTCGGGGGCCGCGCAGCTCGAGATCAACTTCAACCACGGCGACCCGATGGAGATCGCCGACCAGACCTTCCTGTTCAAGCGGACGGTGCGGCAGGCGGCGCTCGACCACGGCGTCTACGCCACGTTCATGGCGAAGCCGATGCAGCACGAGCCCGGCTCGTCGATGCACGTCCATCAGTCGGTCAGCGACGTCGAGACCGGCCGCAACCTGTTCTCGGATCCGGACGGCGAGAACTCCGAGTTCTTCCTGAACTACATCGGCGGCCTGCAGAAGTACCTGTCGGCCTCGATGCCGCTGCTGGCGCCGTACGTGAACTCGTACCGCCGGCTGATGCCGGACACCGACGCGCCGATCAACGTGCACTGGGGCGTCGACAACCGCACGGTCGGCTTCCGGGTGCCGATCTCCAGGCCGGAATCCCGGCGGGTCGAGAACCGGGTCGCCGGCGCCGACGCCAATCCGTACCTGGCGATGGCGGCGTCTCTGGCCTGCGGCTATCTGGGGGTGATCGAGCAGCTCGAGCCGTCGAAGCCGATCGAGGGCAGCGCCTACCAGCTCGCGGTCAACCTGCCGCGGCATCTGGAGGACGCGCTGCTGCGGCTCAACCGCGCCAAGCCGCTCCGCGAGATCCTCGGGCAGCGCTTCGTCAACGTGCTGACGACCGTCAAGGAATCCGAATCCCGCGCCTATCAGCAGGTGATCAGCGCCTGGGAGCGGGAGTTCCTGCTGCTGAATGTCTAACGGAGCTATTCGGGCTTGTAGGCCAGCCGTACCCCGCCCCAGTGGCGGCCGCGAACCGTGATCGGCGCCGAGACGTCCTTCATCAGGACGAACACGCCGCCGCCCATGTCGCGGCGGTATGTCTGCAGCAGGAACGGTTCCCGGTTGCGGCCCGCCTTCAGGCCGACGCGGTCGTTGAACAGCCGGCGGTTCCGGCAGTTCGCGGCGTTCCAGACCGGGTCGCTGCCCTGCGGCTTGCTGAACTTGTTGTTGTGGGTCGGCAGGTAGCCGTTCTCGTCCACCGACGCGCAGAACACCACGCTGCCGTCGAACTCGAGCGCCGGCTCCTGGATCGGCGGCAGAACCCTGTCGGTGATCTTCAGGCAGCCGGCCTGGAGCTGCTGCGGGTCGGTGCCGGGGATCGGCCGGTAGTTCCGGTCGAACAGTTCGTCCAGCGTGATGTCGCCGCGGTCGACCGCCGCCTCGAAGGCCTTCGACACGGCCCCGGCGACCTCCTGGATCTTCTCGATGAACGGTCCGTCGACCGTGTTGGCCCCGGAGTCCGCACAGTAACCGGCGAGGCGCTCGGCCGAGTCGATCAGCCGGTTGACCCGGTCCCGGGCCTCCTTGAGCGTCTGGCTTGATTGATCAACTTCGGCGCTGAGGCCTTCGATGGTCATGCGGAAGCCGGCCGAACCCTCGGCGATCCGGCTGGCGTCGGTGGCGATCGAGGTGGCCTGCGCGGCGATGTCTCCGACGGCATCGCCGATCGTGCCCATGGCGGAGCCGATCGCTTCGGTGCCGTCGCGGACACCGTCGGCCAGGCGCGTGGTGTGCGTGCCCTGCTCGATCAGCTCGCGCGCCTGTGCCTCCAGGTCCTTCAGGGTCCGCTCGATGTCGAGCGTGGCCTCGGCGGTCTGGTTGGCCAGCGACTTCACCTCGCCGGCCACGACCGCAAAGCCGCGCCCGGCCTCGCCGGCCCGCGCCGCCTCGATGGTCGCGTTCAGCGCCAGCAGATTGGTCTGCTTGGCGATCGCGTTGATGACGCCGGCGATCTTGCCGACCTGGCTGAGCGCCTCCTGCAGACCGCTGAGCCGGCCCTCGATCGCGGCCACGCCTTCGACCAGGCTGTGGATGTCGGAGACCGCCGCGTCGACGGTGCTGCGCGACGAGTGGACGTCGTCGGCGGCGCGGGTGGCGATGTCGCGGGTGCGCTCGGCCGCCTCGACCACGGCGGCGTTGCTGCTGGCGATCTGCTCGGCCGCCTCCGTCAGGTTGTGGAAGTCCTCGGCCTGTTTCGCGACCCGGCCGGCGACCTCGTCGACGTTCCCCGCCACGTCGACGATTTCGATGGAAAGGCTGCCGGCCTCCTTGGCGATGACGTCGATGATCTCGGGCTCACGCGGCCTGTCGCTGTCGAACCCTACAGGGTCTGCTGCCATTGTCTCCCCCCACTGATGTGACCTTTGTCGGTCATTTTTCAGCAGGCTACAGGATGCCGAGGGCACTGTAAAAAGCCTGTTAACACTCTGACTTAATTCTCTAAACACTTGGTAAATAGTTTACCAAATGATGCCCGGCGAGGTCAATTTTTGACTGGATGACAAGCTGGGCGCCCGCGACTATAGCTTCGCTAGACACGCGACATGAGACACCGATGACCGATAAGTTGAATGTTCTCAGCGACTCGGCGCTGCTGGCGGCCGACGCTGCTCACCACCTGCACCCGTTCACCGACTACAAGGCGCTGGCTGCCGAGGGCAGCCGCGTCATCGTGCGGGCCGAGGGTTGCACGCTCTGGGACTCGCAGGGCAACGCCATCCTGGACGGCATGGCCGGCCTCTGGTGCGTCAACATCGGCTACGGCCGGGACGAGCTCGCCGATGTCGCGGCTCGCCAGATGCGCGAGCTGCCGTACTACAACACCTTCTTCAAGACCACGACGCGGCCGGCCACGGAGCTCGCCGCCCGGCTCGCCGAGCTGACCCCGGAGGGGCTCGAGCACGTGTTCTTCGCCAATTCGGGATCCGAGGCGAACGACACCATCGTGCGGATGGTCCGGCGGTACTGGCAACTGCACGGCCAGCCCGAGCGCAGCGTCATCATCAGCCGCGAGTACGCCTATCACGGCTCGACCCTGGTGGGCGCCAGCCTCGGCGGCATGAGCGCGATGCACAGCCAGACCGGGCTGCCGCTGCCCGGGTTCGAGCACATCCGGCCGCCCTATTACCTGCGCGACGGCGGCAACATGACGCCGCAGGAGTTCGGCGTTGCCGCCGCCCAGGCGCTCGAGGAGCGCATCCTCGAACTCGGGCCGGAGCGGGTGGCGGCGTTCATCGCCGAGCCGATCCAGGGCGCCGGCGGGGTCATCGTTCCGCCCGACAGCTATTTCCCGGAGATCCAGCGGATCTGCCGCGAGTACGGCATCCTGCTGATCGCGGACGAGGTGATCTGCGGGTTCGGGCGGACCGGCAACTGGTTCGGCTGCGAGACCTTCGGGATCAAGCCCGACCTGATGACGCTGGCGAAGGGCCTGTCGTCGGGCTACCTGCCGATCTCGGCGGTGATGGTCGGCGACCGGGTCGCGCGCACCCTGATCGACGAGGGCGGCGAGTTCTTCCACGGCTTCACCTATTCCGGCCACCCGGTGGCCTGCGCGGTGGCTCTCGAGAACCTCCGGATCATGCAGGACGAGGGCATGGTCGAGCGGGTCCGCGACGACATCGGCCCGTACTTCCAGTCCCGGTTGCGCGAGCTGGCGGACCACCGGCTGGTCGGCGAAGTCCGCGGCGTCGGCCTGATCGCCGGCATCGAGATGGTGCGGGACAAGGACGGCCCGGTGTTCTTCGAGCCCGAGGGCAAGGTCGGCACGATCTGCCGCGACCATTGCTTCCGCAACAACGTGATCATGCGGGCGGTCCGTGACGGCATGGTGATCTCGCCGCCGCTGGTGATCAGCCATGCCGAGGTCGACCGGCTGGTCGAGACCGCTCGTCGCTGCCTCGACCTGACGCAGGCCGACATCGGCATGTGAGTCGCTTGCCGATCGCCGCTCCATTGCCCATAATATTTATGGCAAAGGAATCGTTAACGTGGCGATCGGCGTCAGCTCACTGTCGCCGTCCGTGTACGGGGGAGTTCCCGGTACCGGAGCGGCTAGCCAGAACCCGGCGGGAGTTCCGCTCGGGTTGCGCGGGTCCGTGTCCCTCGGCAGTGGGCTGCGAACCGGCGTGACGGTGGTCGAGCACGCGATCCGGCTTTCCACGCAGTTGGGCGAGGCGCGCGAGCGTGCCCGAGAAGCGTTGGAGGAGCAGGCCCAGCGCGAAGCCGAGGTCGCCGAGTCGGACGAGGCGGCCCGCCGCGACGAGTTGCGCAGCCAGGCCGCCGACGACGCCGACTCCCCGACCGCCTCGACGGCACCCGATGACGAGTCGACCCGCCAGACCATCGTCGCGGCCGTGGCGGCAGGGCAGTCCGGTCAGGAGCCGCCGCGCGGCGCGTTCGTCGACTTCTCCGTATAGGCCTCGGATAAGCGTTTCCGGACTGTTGCGACCGTCGGCGTCATTGACAGCCGACGGGGCAGCGTTTTGACTTTCGGCAATGCACAATCACGGCGGCACGGACGGCGCTGGCCGTCCGGAAGCGGTCCGGATCGTAGAACAGGAGGCTCGACGGATGGTTGAAAGCACCCCTCGGCGCGCGACGCGCCGCTCCTTCCTCGCCGGCACCGGGGCAGTGGCTGCCGGCATGACCCTGCTGCCGAAGTTCGGCTGGGGCGCCGAGGAGAAGAAGCTCAACTTCTACAACTGGGACACCTACATCGGCGAGACCACGCTCGACGACTTCAAGAAGGCGAGCGGCATCGAGGTCAAGATGGACCTGTTCGCCGACAACGACGAGCTGTTCGCCAAGCTGAAGGAAGGCAACCCCGGCTACGACCTGATCGTGCCGACCAACGACTACACCGAGCGCATGATCGCCGCGAACATGCTGATCCCGCTCGACCACTCGAAGATCCCGAACATCAAGAACATCGGGAAGGCGTTCCTGAACCCGGCGTTCGATCCGGGCCGGAAGTACTCGCTGCCGTACATGTGGGGCACGGTCGGCATCGGCTACCGCAAGAGCCGGGTCGACGGGGTCCCCGACAGCTGGAAGTGGCTCTACGATTCCAGCAAGTACGCCGGCAGGATCGCGCTGCTGGCGTCGCCCGGCACCGTCCTGCAGGTCGGCTGCAAGTACAAGGGCTGGCCGCTCAACGAGAAGGACCCGGCCAAGCTCGAGCAGGTTGCGGAGATGCTGATCAAGCAGAAGCCGCACATCAAGGTGTTCGCCGAGGACAACGGCCAGGACCTGCTGCTGTCCGGCGAGGTCGACCTGACCATGGAATGGAACGGTGACATCCTGCAGGTGATGGCCGAGGACAAGGACATCTCCTACGTGGTGCCGAAGGAAGGCGGGCTGCTGTGGGAGGACACCCTGGCGATCCCGACCGGCGCGCCGCACCCGGACAACGCGCACGCCTTCATCAACTACATCCTGGATGCCAAGGTCGGCGCCTCGATCGCCGACTTCATCCAGTACGCCACCCCGAACTCGGCGGCCAAGGCGCTGATGAGCGCCGAGTACACCGGCAACCCGGCGATCTTCCCGTCCGACGAGGTCATCGAACGGTGCGAGACCGCGATCTATCAGGGACCGGAGTACACCCAGCTCGTCGACCGGCTCTGGACCAAGATCGGCGCCGCCTGATCCCGGCGCCTCGACCGGGGGGCGGGGGCGATGGAGAGCTGGCGGCGTAACCCGCTGGTGTTCTGGGTGGTCGGCCTGCCGCCGACGGCGTGGCTGCTGCTGTTCTTCATGGTGCCGCTGGCGCTGGTGTGGGTGCTCAGCTTCGCCGAGCTTCGCGGCGTCGTGGACATGGAGGTCACGGGTACGTTCGCCAACTACGCGCGTGCCCTCGACCCCCTCTATCTGCAGATCTTCGGCAAGTCGTTCGTGTTCGCCGGCCTGACCACCCTGGTCTCGCTGATCTTCGGGTTCCCGGTCGCGCTGGCCATCGTGTTCGCGCCGCGGCGGTGGCGGGCGGTGCTGCTGCTGCTGGTGATCCTGCCGTTCTGGACCAACCTGCTGATCCGCACCTACGCGCTGATCGCGGTGCTGCGGACCCGCGGGTTCGTCAACTTCACGCTGGAGTGGTTCTGGGAGAAGGCCGACGCGCTGCTGGCGCTGGTCGGGCTCGGTTCGCTGCACCTGCTGGGCGAGCGGTTCGAGCCGCTGGAGCTGCTGTACAACAACACCGCGGTGGTGGTCGGCCTGGTCTACGTGCATCTGCCGTTCATGGTGCTGCCGCTGTACGCCTCGCTGGAGAAGCTCGACCGGTCGCTGATCGAGGCGGCGCTCGACCTCGGGGCGTCGCAGTTCCGCGCCTTCGCGACGGTGGTGGTGCCGCTGGCGCTGCCGGGCATCATCTCCGGTGCGATCCTGGTGTTCATCCCGGCGCTCGGGTCGTTCCTGACGCCCGATCTGCTGGGCGGCACCGACAGCCAGATGATCGCCAACGTGATCGAGCGCCAGTTCAAGAGCGCCAACGACTGGCCGTTCGGGTCGGCTCTGTCGTTCCTGCTGATGTACCTGACCTTCGGGGCGCTGGCGCTGCGCGCCCTGTACAGCCGCCGGACCGCCGGCCAGGGACGGGGCTGATGGCCACGCCGATCGGACCGCTCGACTATTCGCGCCGGCTGTGGGTCCGGCTGACCCTGCTCGTGGTGTTCGTGTTTCTGTATGCGCCGATCGCCACGCTGATCGCGTTCAGCTTCAACGACAGCCGCCGCAACATCGTCTGGAACGGCTTCACGCTGAAGTACTACGAGAAAGCGATGGGCAACGAGGGGCTGATCGAGGCGTTCGCCAATTCGCTGACCATCGCGGTGATCTCGACCCTCGTCTCGATCGTGCTGGGGGCGCTGGTCGCGGTGCTGCTGTGGCGGTTCCGGTTCCCGGCCAAGGCCGGCTACGAGGGGGCGATGGCCCTGCCCATCGTCATCCCCGAGATCTGCATGGGTGTGGCGATGCTGGCGTTCTTCTCGCGGATCGGCTGGCCGAGCGACATGATCTGGCCGTTCAACCTGTCGGCCATCATCATCGCCCACGTCTCGTTCAGCTTCCCGTTCGTGGCGGTGGTGGTGCGGGCCCGGCTGGAAGGGTTCAACCGCGAGCTGGCCGAGGCGGCCCAGGATCTCGGTGCCACCGAGTGGCAGGTGTTCCGCGACGTGATGATCCCGTTCCTGCGGCCCGGCCTGGTGGCCGGCGGCATGCTGGCGTTCACGCTGTCGCTGGACGATTTCGTGATCACCTTCTTCACCTCGGGCCCGAACACCGTGACCTTCCCCGTGAAGGTCTATTCGATGGTCCGGTTCTCGGTAACGCCGGAAGTCAACGCCGCCTCGACCGTCCTGATCGTGGTGACGGTGGTGATGACCGCGGCGGCCCTTTGGATGCAGCATCGGGCCGGGATGAAGGCCGAGGAGGCGGCAGGATGAGCGCACAGCAGGAGACCGGCGCCCCGGTCGGCGAGGTCCAGGCTGGCGACGCCCCGATCATCGAGATCGCGGGGTTGAGCAAGCACTACGGCTCGGTGGCCGCCGTCGACGACGTCGACCTGACGATCCGGCGCGGCGAGTTCTTCGCCCTGCTGGGGCCGTCCGGCTGCGGCAAGACCACCCTGCTGCGGATGCTCGCCGGCCTCGAGCTGCCGACCGCCGGCACCGTCCGGATCGACGGGCAGGACATGTCGACCGTGCCGGCCAACCGGCGGCCGGTGAACATGGTGTTCCAGTCCTACGCGGTGTTCCCGCACATGAGCGTGCGGGACAACGTGGCCTACGGCCTCAAGGTCGACGGGGTGCCGCGGCAGGAGGCGTACCGCCGGGCCGAGGAGGCGCTGGAACTGGTCAAGCTCGGCGGCTACGGGCCGCGCCGGCCGGACCAGCTGTCCGGCGGGCAGCGCCAGCGGGTGGCACTTGCGCGGGCGCTGGTGAAGCGGCCGAAGGTGCTGCTGCTCGACGAGCCGCTGTCGGCGCTGGACGCCAAGCTGCGCGAGCAGATGCGGTTCGAGCTGGTGAACCTGCAGGAGAGCGTCGGCATCACCTTCGTGGTGGTGACCCACGACCAGGACGAGGCGCTGTCGATGGCCACCCGGATCGCCGTGATGGACCACGGTCGGGTCCAGCAGACGGCGCCGCCGGCCGAGCTGTACGAGTTCCCCCGCACCAAGTTCGTCGCCGACTTCATCGGCTCGGTGAACCTCATCGAGGGAACCGTCGAGGCCAGCGCCGACGGCATCGTCCGGCTGTCCGCACCGGCGCTGCAGGTGCCGGTGGAGATCGAGCAGGCGACCGGGCTGCCGGCCGGCTCGAGCGGCTGGCTGGCACTGCGTCCCGAGAAGGTCGACATCTCGGCGGAGCCGCCGGAAGACGCCGGCCGCAATACCGTCGCGGGGACCGTGGAGGAGATCACCTATCTCGGCGACGTCTCGATCTTCCACGTCCGGCTGACCGCGGACCAGCCGCTGATCAAGGTGACGATCGCCAACCTCGACCGGGTGACCCGCCGGCCGTTCACCTGGGGCGACCGGGTGCACCTGTCCTGGGCGCCGACCTGCGGGGTCGTGCTGTCGCAATGACCTCCGGTGCGTCTGCAGCCGTGGAAGCGGCCGGCGGCCGGGTGCTGCGCGTGTCCCGGCCGGGCGGGATCTCGCTGCGGGCGGCGCATTTCGCCGGCCGCGGCGGCTCGGGAAAAGAGAACCGGGGGCGCTGCGTCTTCCTGTCCGGCTACACCGAGTTCATCGAGAAGCACCTGGGCTCGATCGCCGAGCTGACCGCGCGCGGCTTCGAGGTGGCGACCCTGGACTGGCGCGGCCAGGGCCTGTCCGACCGCCTGCTGCCGGACCGTCACAAGGGCCACATCGACCGGATGGAGACCCATCTGGAGGACCTCACCGCGGTCCTCGAGGCGATCGACGGGTTCGCGAGCGGTCCGCCGCCGACCGTCTTCGCCCATTCGATGGGGGCGCACCTCGCCCTGCGCTATTGCATGGCGGCGCCGGACCGGGTGGCGAGGGCGGTCCTGATCGCGCCGATGCTGGGCATCGGCCGGACCGGGATGCCGACTTGGCTGGCACGCCTGCTGGTCGAGGGGTTCTGCCTCACCCCGATGATCGACAGCTATATTCTCGGCGGTGCCGGCTACGGCGAGCGGCGCCGGCGGTTCGAGGGCAACCCGCTGACCACCGACCGGGCGCAGTTCGAGGCGCTGCACCGCATGCTCGACGAGAACCCCGACCTGGCGCTCGGCGATCCGACCTTCTCCTGGGTACGGGCGGCGTTCCGCTCGATCGACGCGGTGATGGCGCCGGGCGCGCTGGAGGCGGTCCGAACGCCGCTGCTGCTGGCGCTCGCCGGCCAGGAGACCATCGTGGAGAACGCGGCGATAGAGCGCGCGGCGGCGCGGTTGCCGGATGCCCGGCTCGCCCGGTTTCCCGAGGCCCGGCACGAGATCCTGCGGGAGCGCGAGCCGTCCCGTCGGGCGCTTTGGGCGGCGGTCGACGGGTTCCTTGCCGATACGGAAGCGGAGCCGGCGGGCCGCTGAGGCGTTGCAAACCGACCGGCGAGCCGTACCATCGGGCGTTCACCAGGCGGCGAAGGAGGGCGGGGTGCTGCTGATCGAACGGATGATGGCCCGGGTCGTGGAGTTCATCGCCTGTGACATGTTCGGGCTCGACAGCCGCGACGTCGAGCACGCGCGCGAACGTCAGTTCGGGCCAAGGACCCCGCCGCCGGCGCCGTCCGACCGCCGCCAGGTCGTCGTCCGCTTCGGGCGGTGAGGCCGGCCGCCCTCGGAGGTCAGGCGCCCCAGGCGCCGAGCGCGGCGCCGGCCAGGCCGTAGCCGACAACGACCGTCCAGGGCGGGGCCTTCCAGACCTCCAGGAGCAGATAGGCCACCAGCACGGCGGCGAGATCACGCGGCCCGGCGATCGCGGCGCTGGCGACCGGGTCGTACAGCACCGCCACCAGCAGCCCGACCACCGCGGCGTTGATGCCGTCGAGCCCGGCCCGGGCCGGCGCCCAGGCGCGCAGCCGGTCCCAGAACGGCGTGACCCCGAACAGGATCAGCGCGGACGGTACGAAGATCGCGAGCAGCGCCACGACGCCGCCGATCGCACCGCCCGGGGTCGGTGCTGCGGTTCCCAGGAACGCGGCGAAGGTGAACAGCGGGCCGGGCACCGCCTGGGCCAGCCCGTATCCCGCCAGGAAGGTGTCGCGGCCCACCAGCCCGGTGCGGACGGTGTCGGCCTCCAGCAGCGGCAGAACCACGTGGCCGCCGCCGAACACCAGCGAGCCGGCCCGGAACGCGGCTTCCGCGATCCGCAGGAACTCCGGTACGGCGAACACCAGCGGCGCCGCGAGGATGGCCCCCTGGATCGCCAGCAGGCCGAGCCCGACGGGAACCGGAACGCCGATGCCGGAGGTGGTGCCGCCGGCCGGTGCGCGGCTGCCCCGCAGCCGGCCGACCAGCAGGCCCGCGACGGCGCCCAGGGCGATGGCGCCGAGCTGCCCGGCCAGTCCCGGCAGCACCAGGGCCGTCGTCGCGCCGGCCACCAGGATCGAGGCGTGGGTCGAATCGGCCGCCAGCCGGCCGGCCATCTGGCGTACCGCCTGTGCCACCACGGCGACCGCCACCAGCTTCAGGCCGTGGATCGCCGAGGCCGTCGCCGGGTCGCCGGTTCCGAACGCGACCGCACCCAGCCCGGCCAGGATCATCAGGATGGCCGAGGGCAGGGTGAAGCCGATCCAGGCCGCCGCCGCTCCCAGCGGCCCGGCCCGGCGCGCCCCCAGCGCCAGACCGACCTGCGACGAGGCCGGGCCCGGCAGGAACTGGCAGAGCGCGACGGTGTCGGCATAGGCGGTGTCGTCCAGCCAGCGGCGGCGTTCGACGAACTCGGCACGGAAGTAGCCGATATGGGCGACCGGACCGCCGAACGCGCTCGACCCGAGCTTCAGGAAGGCCAGGAATACCTCGCCGACGCTGCCGGGGCGCGTAACCTGCGCGTGGCTGCGCGCTTGCGTCATTGCTTGGTCCCTTCGGGTGGCATCGGTCGCGGCGGCATCGCATTCCGACGTGCGGCGAGGCATTATGCGGCCGGCACGGGACACCGTGAACCGAAACAGGAGACGGGCATGGCAGGGCGGCTGGCCGGCAAGGTGGCGGTCGTGACGGGAGCGGGGTCGATCGGGCCGGGCTGGGGCAACGGCAAGGCGACGTCGGTCCTGTTCGCGCGCGAGGGCGCCAAGGTCGTGTGCGTCGACATCAACCCCGAGGCCGCCGAGGAAACCCGCTCGATCATCGAATCCGAAGGCAACCAGGCGATCGCGGTGACCTGCGACGTGTCCCGCAAGGACCAGGTCGACGCGATGGTCCGGGCCGCCGTGGCGGCGTTCGGCGGGATCGACATCCTCGACAACAACGTCGGCATCGTCCGGGTCGGCGGCCCGGTCGAGATCGAGGAGGGCGACTGGGACCGGGTGCTCGACGTCAACCTGAAGAGCGCCTACCTGGTCTGCAAGGCGGTGATCCCGGAGATGCTGAAGCGCGGCGGTGGCGCGATCGTGAACATCTCGTCGATCGCCGGCATCCGTCACACCGGGGTCGACTACATCACCTATTCGACCACCAAGGGCGCGCTGATCCCGTTCAGCCGGGCGATCGCGCTGCAGTACGCGCGCCAGGGCATCCGCTCGAACTGCATCCTGCCGGGGCTGATGAACACGCCGCTGATCTTTGCCGGCCTGCCGGACGCCTATGCCGACGGCGACGCCGACGAAATGGTGCGGCTGCGCGACGCCCAGTGCCCGACCGGCAAGATGGGCGACGCCTGGGACGTCGCCAACGCGGCCTTGTTCCTGGCCTCGGACGAGGCCAAGTACGTGACCGCGACCGAGCTGGTGGTGGACGGCGGGATCACTGCCAAATTTGCGTAACAATTGCATGGCTGGTATCCGGCGTGCACGCACACCTCGATGAACGGAGACCTGGGTTCATGGCATCGGTGACACGATGGACGGCGGCGTTCGCGTTGCTCGTGGCCGTCCTCGCGACGAGTGGGGCGGCGCCCGCGCTCGCCGAATTCAAGAGCGGGCCGTGGACCGGCAGCGCCTACGCCACGAAGGACGGCAAGTTCGAGCGGTGCGTCATCACCTCGGAACACCCCGAGGGCATGCGCCTCGGCTTCGGCAAGTCGCTCGAGGGCACCTTCGAGATCTGGCTGATGAACAAGAGCTGGACCCTCGAGGCCGGCACGCCGCAGCCGGTGACGCTCTGGGTCGACGACCTGCGTAAGCGCAACGGCAATTTCCAGACGGTCTCCAAGGGCGTCATGGCGGCCCAGTTCGTCGGCGACAACGAGCTGGTGGAGTCCCTGAAGAAGGGCAACGTCCTGCACGTCGACTCCCCGCTGGGCTCGATGAACTTCAAGCTGAAGGGCACCTTCAAGGCGATCGGCGAGCTGGAACAGTGCTGGGCACAGTCGACGCGGCCCGCCGCAGCCGCCAACCAGCCCCCGCCGGCTCAGAGCTCGGGCCCGGCCAAGCGGGCCAAGGGCATGGACCTGCTGGCCCTGTCGCCCCGGGATTTCGCCGGCCAGGTGGTCACCAGCGAGAAGTCCGACTACTTCACGATCCCGGAGCAGGTGCCGGAGTCGATGCGCAAGTGGAACGCGGCGCTGCTCTGGAACATCAAGAAGGGCGACGGGGTCGGTCTGTCGACCGGGGTCGGCTCCAATCCCGATATCGAGGCCCTGCGCACCGATCTGGTTCGCCAGAAGCAGCCGCGCTGCAAGGGCGACATGGCGTCTTCGTCCGACATCCGGAGCCTGCCCGGCACCGCGATTCAGGTGAAGCGCGTGGAGATCCGCTGCTCGGACATCGGCAACGGCAAGGGGGTCACCGAGGTGTTCTCCTTCTACCCGCACCTGTCGGGCCAGTTGCTGGCGATCTCGCACATCTCCAACGACCGGAAGGTGGCGGTCGAGGCCGACGCCGAGTTCGCCCGGCGCGTGACGGCGATCCTCAGCGCCAAGTAGCCCCGGTGAGGTAGTCCCGATGCGTGCGGCCGGCGGGGTCAGACCCGCCCGGTCCGCCGCATCAGCCGGAAGGCGAGCGGCGCCAGGATCACGATGAAGCCGATCCGGAAGATGTGGTGGGTGGCGACGAACGCGACGTCGCGGCCGAGGGCCAGGGCGACCAGGCTCATCTCGGCCAGCCCGCCGGGGGCGTAGGCCAGGACCAGCACGAACCACGGCACGTCGGTGATCTGCTGGACGGCCAGCCCGAACAGCACGCCGAGCACCAGCAGGATGACGGTCGAGCCGATCGACACGCCGACGATCCGCACGATGTCGCGGACCGGGGTGCCGGCGAACCGGCAGCCGATCCCGGTTCCCATCACGACCTGCGCGGTCGCGACCAGCAGGCTCGGCGGGGTCGCCTGGGTGATGCCGCTGACATGGACGGTGGCCGACAGCAGCATCGGGCCGATCAGGAACGCCGCCGGCACCTTCAGCTTGCGGGCGACCAGCGGCCCGATCACCGCGCAGGCGGTCAGGATCGCCCAGTCCAGGGCCGGCATGTCAAGCGAGCCGCCGCCGCGCGGCAGCAGCCCGGCCGGCGGCGTGTAGTCGGTGAACAGCCGGAACAGGAACGGCAGCGTCATCACCACCAGCAGGATGCGCGCCGAGTGGGTGAGGGCGATCACCCGGTCGTCGCCGCCCATCTCGCGGCCGACGATCACCATCTCGTTCAGCCCGCCGGGCGACGACGCGAAATAGGAGGTGACCGCGTCGTACCCGGCGGCCCGCCGGAAGTACCAGGTGACCAGGCCGCCGGCGACGATCGCATAGAGCAGCAGGCCGGTGATCGACACCGCCCACTCGCCGATCTGGTCGAGAAGCTGCGGCTTGAACGCGCTGCCCAGCATCACGCCGAGAACGCAGATCATCACCACGCGCAGGCGGTGGTCGATGCGGATGCCGGCGCCGGCGACCGAGGCGACGGTGGCCGCCACCATCGCGCCCATCATCCACGGCAGCGGCAACCGGGCCCAGGCGAACAGCAGCCCGCCGCCGGCGCCGATCGCCAGGGCCAGCAGCATCGAGCCACGCGGCCGGCCGGCGGTCATGCGGTCGCCGCCGGGCCTGTCGGGACCGAGGTCGTCGGGGCCGGGCTTGTCTGGAGTTGTCGGCGTCGACGACGCCCCGGGTTCAGTCATCTGCCGGATCAGGCATCGACGACACGGCCGAGCCGCACTGCCGTCTGGCCGACGGCGAGCCGGCGCGACGGCATGATCAGGATGCAGTCGTCGTAGGGCGTCGTCACCGGCTCGCCGCCGTCATGGGCGATCACCGTGCCGGCCCGGGCGATCGTCTCCATGCCGACGTACGGCTCGACGAACGTGAAGGCGTCGGTCCGGACGGTCACCGGTTGCGTCACCTGGACGACCCGCTGGGGCTCCGGCTCCGGTCCGAGCCAGTCGGCGACGGCCGGGCGCTCCACGCAGCCGGTCGCCAGCAGGAACCGCAACGTGGTCTCCAGCGCCACGGTCTCGGACGCCCGCTCCCAATGCTGGCCGCACTCGACCAGCAGCGACGCTCGCGGGTTGCCCGGGTCCTGGAAGAAGTCGTAGTCGCGCATCCGCGCACCGGCCGCGTGACCGGCATCGACGACGACGGTCGCCGGGCAGCCGACCCGGCGGGCGAGATCGATGCCCTTCTGGCAGGCACCGGCCAGCACCAGCGGCGCCGTCGGGTTCTGCATCGAGTGGATGTCGAGCAGGAAGT
>Ga0070728_10002253_pt1 | contig 24640 bp, 22 predicted proteins | sample tdDd471_FD_66723 | JGI IMG/M metagenome (GOLD analysis project Ga0070728, IMG submission 66723) | Marine sediment microbial communities from the Atlantic coast under amendment with organic carbon and nitrate - tdDd47.1 | ecosystem: Environmental > Aquatic > Marine > Coastal > Sediment | place...
GACGATAGGCACGCCGACACCCAACCAATTGGAAATAAAATGAAAAATTGAATTTGGCATGACTTTTGCACGACTTTCGGTCAATAGAACAGGCTGGTGACCGGGAGTGAGCCCGTTCACGCCATCGGCGGCGAAACGGGACGCGGCCTTCAGGGGGGCGACCAGCCGGGAAATGATGATCGGCAACCCTGGATTGACCCGCGTGAACCACCTAACCTCCGCTCCCGCCCCGCGCTCCGAGCCAGGCCCCGACGCCGACCGGCAAACGGGGCGTCACGCATCGGACGGCATGCCCGCGCCCGCGCGTCCGGCGGGCAAGGATGTCGGCGGTTCGATCCCCTTCCGCGCCCTCCTGGAAAAAGCGGCGCCCGCCTATGTCGCCGACGCAGAGGGACGCATCCTCTACGTCAATCCCGGATTCGAGAAGGTCGCCACCGCCCTTTACGAAACCGGCACGACCGCGATCGACGGCACCGCCGCGCCGGCACCGCTGCGCGCGCTGTTCGAACGTCTGCGCTGGGAACGCGGAGAAGTGTTGCGCCGGGACAAGGTGAGCCTGGGAGGCAAGACCCGCGAATATTTTTCGCGCCATTTCGCCCTGCGCGGGAACGACGGCACGCCCAGCCATTTCTGCGGCGTCTATGCCGATATCGACAGCCAGGCCCAGGTCGCGCGGCGGATCGCCAGCCTTCAGTCCCGCCTCCTGGACTTCATTCGCGCGGGAAGCGACTGGACCTGGGCGACCGATGCCGGGCTGGCGCTCACCGAGCTGTGGGGACGCGCCGCCGAGACTTTCGGCGCCCCCAACGAGACCTTGATCGGCCGTCAATTCCACGCCCTCGGCCAATTCGCCGAGCGACCCGCCGGCATACCCGGCGGCACTGACCTGATGGACGCGCGGGCGCCGTTTCGACGGTTGATCTTCCTCGCGAATCTGGAGCCCGGCGGCCAACGCCGGATCATGCTCAGCGGCGTGCCCGTGTTCGACGACCAGACCGGCCGATTCGCCGGCTATCGCGGCACCGCCATCGACCTGGCCGCGCATGCCGGGACAGCCGAGGAGGCGGACAGCGACCGGCGCGCGCCGGCGGAAGCCCTGGACGAGCTGGCCTTGCGCAACCGTCAGCTCGACACCGCCTTGGACGAGGCGCGCAGCGCGGCGCGGGCGAAGACCGAGTTCCTGGCGATGATGAGCCACGAGCTGCGCACACCGCTGAACGCCATCATCGGCTTGGCGGAGATGTCCACCAGCGAGATCCAGGGACCGTTGCCCGAGATCTACCGCGCCTATTTCGAGGATATCCGCGGCGCCGGCCAGCATCTGCTTGCCGTCATCGAGCAGATGCTGGATGCGACCGAGATCGACGGCGGACATGTCGCCCTCGATATCGAGCCGGTCGCGGTCGCCGACATCGTCCGCGAAGCGAAAGCGATGGTCATGCCCCAGGCGCGCGAGAAGAACCTCCAACTGGAAGGCGACGAGGCGGAGTCGGACGCCCGAGTCCTGGCCGACCCCGCCAGGCTGCGCCAGATTCTGGTCAATCTGCTCAACAACGCGGTCAAGTTCACGCCGGAGGGCGGGTGCGTCGGGGTCGAGATCGCGACGGTCGCCGAGGGGTTGCTAGACATCACCATCCGGGACAACGGCATCGGCATCTCCGCCGAGCGCCAGGCCCTGGTGTTCGAGAGTTTCTACAAGGGCGACGCCGACATCCGTCTCGCCGGCAGCAAGGGCGTCGGCCTCGGCCTCAGCATCTCCCGGCAGCTGGCGCGCCTGATGGACGGCGACTTGTCGCTGGACTCCCAGCCCGGTGCCGGCAGCCGCTTCCTTCTGCGCCTGCCTCTCGCCCCCGATCCGGCGGCCAACTGGCCAGGGCCGCGCGGCTGACCTATATTCGAAGCGTGGCGCCGACGGTACGGCGCCGAGATCGATAGCTTCGACAGTCGACGACCTAACAATCAACGGCCCGACAATCAACGATTCCAGCAAGATGATCGATCGTTTCGGACGGCGCATCACCTATTTGCGGGTCTCGGTGACCGACCGCTGCGATTTGCGTTGCACCTATTGCATGGCGGAAAGCATGACCTTTCTGCCGAAGGCCGAGATTCTGAGCTTGGAAGAGCTGGACCGGCTGTGCAGCGCCTTCATCCGCCTCGGCGTCCGCAAGCTGCGCTTCACCGGCGGCGAACCGCTCGTCCGCCGCGATGTCGTGGGCCTGTTCGAAAGCCTGGGCCGGCACCTGCGCAGCCGGGCGCTGGACGAATTGACGCTGACGACCAACGGCACGCAGCTCGCCCGCCATGCCGACGCGCTCGCCCGCGCCGGGGTTCGCCGCGTCAACGTCTCCCTGGACAGCCTGGACCCGGACCGCTACCGGTCCCTGACCCGCTGGGGCCGGCTGGAGAAGGTGCTCGCCGGTATCGCGGCGGCCGACGAGGCGGGCCTGGCGATCAAGATCAACGCCGTCGCCATGAAGGACATGCCGGACGGCGAGGCCGACGCGCTGATCGAATGGTGCGGCGCGCGCGGCTACGACCTCACCTTCATCGAGGCGATGCCCCTCGGCGATACCGGCAGCGACTATCGGGACCGCTACCGGCCCCTGGACGCCCTGCGCCAAGACCTGGCGACCCGGTGGCGCCTGGAAGAGACCGACTATTCCAGCGGCGGCCCGGCGCGCTACGTCACGGTCGCCGAGACGGGCCGGCGACTCGGCTTCATCACGCCGCTGAGCGAGAATTTCTGCGCCACCTGCAACCGCGTTCGCGTCACCTGCACGGGCCGGTTCTTCACTTGTCTCGGCCGCGCGGGGTCGGTGGACCTGCGGGAGCCGATTCGGGCCGCCGACGACGACGAGGCGCTCGAGGCAACCATCCGCGCGGCCATTGCCGGCAAGCCCCTGGGCCACGAATTCGTCGCCGATATGGCCCGTCCGGCCCTCGACCGTCACATGAGCGTCACCGGCGGTTGACGGCGGCGCCACGCGACCGCCTCGCCCGGCGTCACGCCCGCCCGCGCAAAGGCGCATGACCGCTCGAATGTGAATGACCGCTCGAATGTGATTGCCTGCCCGAATGTGATTGCCTGCCCGAATGTGATTGCCTGCCCGAATGTGAATGATCGACCCGACCGCCACCGCAAAAAGATTGGAACGCCGGGACATTCGGCGTGGCGCGGTTCTGTCGGCGCTCGTTCACCTGTCCCCCCTCCTGTTCTTCCTGTTCGGGTCCTTCACCCTGATGCGCGTCGTCGACCCGCCGCCCAATTCGCGGCACGCCGAGTCGCAACCGGCCGAATCACAACCCACCGACGCGCAGCTAGCCGACTCGGTCTTACAAGAGACCGCCGCCGCGGTCGTCTCGGCGCCGGCGGCGCGGGCACCGACGACCGACGCCAATGGCCGAAAGCCGCCGGAGCGAAGCGGCACGCCCGACACGGACGGGCAACCGCCCCAGCCGATCAGGGTCGAGATCGTCTTCGACCTGCCGCGCCCCAGAGACCGCGCGGAACGCCCCACCGACGGGCAACGCGACGTCCGGCCCGAAGACCGGTTTGCGGGCGACGGCGACTCCGTCGCCGCGGCGGCCGGCGGCGCGACGTCGCGGGCACCGGACACGGCCCGGCCGCCGGACCTCCGCAAATCCCCGCCTAGCGCCCCCGCCCGACGACCGGGGACCGGGACCGCGGGTAGCGACGCGCCGCCGGAAAAGACCCCCGAGGCGGAAACCGATTCGGCCCGCCCGCCGCCGGCCCTTCCGGGCCTGACCGCGGCCGCGCCGGCGACGGTCGTCGACATCCTCGCCGATTTGCGCGCCCGGGATCGACGGCTCGCCCAGGTCACGACGCCGCCCGCCGGCGCGGCCGGGCCGACGGAAGCGGCACGATTGAAGAAGAAGGCGGATCGCTTCGCGCGGGCGGCGGCGCTCGGCTACGCCCATGCCCGCTACAATCTGGCGGCCATGCTGCTGCGCGGGGAGAGCCAGCCGCCGGCGCAGCGCGACGCGCGGGACATGCTGCGGCGCGCGGCCTTCGCCGGCCATGGCGACGCGGCACTGCTGGCCGCCTATCTGGCCATGTGGGGCGACGCCGGCAAGCCTGATTTCGTCACCGCCCATGCAATGCTCTCCCTAGCGGCGCGGGCCGGAAAGGCCGAGGCGGTGGACGCCCGGCAAAGACTGGCCCAACGCATGCTGCCGGGCGAGGTCGGCAGCGCCCGCCGCCTCTATCTCGAATGGGCCAGCCTGTCCGACGCGCGGCCCAACGGAGCGAATGGTCGCGGCGAGAAGGGACTCCTCGCCGCCGCCGCGTCCGGCGATCTGGAGACGGCGCAGCTTTCCCTGGCCGGCGGCGCGAACGCCGACGCCCGCGGCACCGATTCACGCACCCCCTTGATCACCGCCGCCTGGCGCGGTTTTCCCAAGATGACCCGCGCGCTGCTGGATCGCGGCGCCGACCCCGACCTCGCCGATGCCGACGGGCGCACCGCCCTGCATTGGGCGGCGATCAACGGCCGCGCCGAGGTCGCGCCGATTCTGACGGACGCCGGCGCCAAGGTCGATGCCCGCGACGAGGCGGGGTTGACGCCGTTGATGCGCGCCGCCTGGAACGGTCACGTGTCGTTGGTGCGCCATCTGCTCGCCAACGGCGCCGATCCGGCTCTGCGCGACCGACGCGGACGCAGCGCCCTCGACCTTGCCCGCGGCGAACACCATGGCGAGATCGCTGCGCTTCTCGCGGCGCGCGGCGGATAAGACCGGGCACACCGGGCGACGGCGCGGCGACCTGGCGCCGCGCGCGGGCTCGGCTATACTCGCGACGACCTAGGCTCAACCGATAGGAAGCGGGCAACGGCCCGAACGGTTCCCCGATGGGCGCAGACAAGACCATGGCTTTCGTCGCCGCCGACACCGAAGCGGCGGAAACGGCGCGACAGGAGCTCGCCGCCCGGTACGACCAGCGGCCGCCGGAAGAGGCGGACGTGGTGGTCGCGCTCGGCGGCGACGGGTTCATGCTCGAAACCCTGCATCGCTACATGTCGCGGGGCGTTCCCATCTACGGCATGCATCGGGGTAGCGTCGGTTTCCTGATGAACGACTACGCCGCGGACGGGCTGCCGGCCCGGCTGCAGGCGGCCGAGCGGGTCGATCTGCGCCCCTTGCGCATGCGTGCTACCCGCATGGACGGCGGCGAACACGAGGCGTTGGCGATCAACGAGGTCTCGCTTCTGCGCGAAACCCGCCAGGCGGCCAAGATCCGGGTCCGCGTCGACGGCGTCGTTCGCCTCGAGGAGCTGATCTGCGACGGGATCATTCTGGCAACCGCCGCCGGCAGCACCGCCTACAACCTGTCGGCGCATGGACCGATCATCCCGATCGGCGCCGACGTGCTCGCGCTGACCCCGATCAGCGCCTTCCGCCCGCGGCGCTGGCGCGGCGCCCTGCTGCCCGCCTCGGCGGTGGTCGATATCGAGGTTCTGGAATCCGACAAGCGCCCGGTGAGCGCGGTCGCCGACTATACCGAGATTCGCGACGTCGCCCGCATCGGCATCCGCGAGGACCGGGAGGCCAGCCTCTCCTTGCTGTTCGACCCCGAGCATAATCTGGAAGAACGGATCCTCAAGGAACAGTTCCTGCCGTGAGCGCCGACGACCGGCGACGCGCGTCCTGGACGGCGCGACTGTTCCAGGTCCCGCCGGCGCGGCTCGCCTTGGCGCTCGCCCTTGGTACGGCGGGCGGGGTCCTGTTCGACGCGCTGGGCCTGCCGCTCGCCTGGATGCTGGGGGCGATGACCGCGTCGACCGTCTGCGCCCTCGGCGGCTTGCCGGTGGCCATGGACCAGCGGCTGCGCAAGGGCATGGTAGCGGTCCTCGGCGTGATGATCGGCAGCGCCTTCACGCCGGACCTGGCCGGGCGACTCCCGCAATGGGGGCCGAGCCTGATCGGCCTCGCGGTCTATACCCTGACCGCCGTCCTGGTGAGCGGCGCCTATTTCCGCCGGATCGCCAAGTACGATCCGATCACCGCCCATTTCTCCGCCGTCCCCGGCGGGGTAACCGAGATGACCCTGGTCGGCGGCGCGATGGGCGCCGACGACCGCACGATCTCGCTCAGCCACGGGCTGCGCATCCTGGTGACCGTGTTCGTCATCCCCTTCTGGTTCAGTTATTTCGAGGGCTTCGACGGCGCCGGCCAGGCAATCGCCGAACCGCTGCGCGGGCTGTCGGGCCGCGACGCGCTTGTCATGGCCGCCTGCGCCCTGGCCGGGGCGCCGCTGGCCGCGCGGCTGCGGATCCCGGCCGCCTATCTGACCGGGCCGCTGATCCTGTCGGCCATCGTCCATCTGGCGGGCGCCACCGAGGCCCGCCCGCCGGACACCCTGGTCGCCGTCGCCCAAGTCGTGCTCGGCACCGCCATCGGCTGCCGATTCGCGGGCGTCGAGCTGGGCCGGGTGATGCATACCCTGCGGCACGGCCTGGCCGCCGTCGTCCTGCTGCTGGGCCTGACCTTTCTGTTCGGGACCGGTCTCGCGGCGCTGACGGGCCTGGAGCGCAAGGCGTTGTTTCTCGCCTTCGCGCCCGGCGGCGTCACCGAGATGAGCCTGATCGCCCTGGCCCTCGGCATCGACCTCGCCTATGTCAGCACCCACCATCTGGCGCGCATCCTGATGGTCGTGGTGCTGGCGCCCTTGTCCTTCCGCTTGCTCGGCAAGCGCGGGAAGGCTGAACCGATCGAGTAAAGCCGCCGTTCAGGCGGCGCCTTCCAGGCGAGCCCGCAACTCGGTCTTCAAGACCTTGCCGTAATTGTTCTTCGGCAGGGCGTCGACGAAGACATAGGCCCGCGGCCGCTTGAAACGCGCGATCCGCTCCCGGCAATGGGCGTCCAGCGCCGATTCGGTAACCTCGGCCCCCGGCGCGGCGACGACGAAGGCGACGACCTCCTCGCCCCATTCGGGGTGCGTGCGCCCGACCACCGACACTTCCGACACGTCCGGATGGGTCAGCAGGGTCTCCTCGACCTCGCGCGGATAGATATTGGTGCCGCCGCTGATGATCATGTCCTTGGAGCGGTCCTTGAGGGTGAGAAAGCCCTCGGCGTCGAAGCAGCCCATATCGCCGGTATGCACCCAGCCGCCGCGCATGGTTTCGGCGGTGGCCTCGGGATTGTCCCAGTAACCGTTCATGATGACGTCGCCACGGACGAGAATCTCGCCGACCTCGCCCACGGGAAGGTCGTTGTCGTCATCGTCCACGACCCGGACCTCGACGCCGGTCTGGGCGAAACCGACCGAGGCGAGGCGTTCCTCGTAGCGGGGATGGTCGCGATCCATATGCAGCTCGCGGGGCAGCGCCGTGATGGTCATCGGGCTTTCGCCCTGGCCGAAAATCTGGACGAACTTGTCGCCGAAGATAGCCAGCGCCTGCTTGATGTCCTCCACATACATCGGTCCACCGCCATAGATGACGGTCTTCAGGTTGGCGCTGTCGACCTCGCGGGCACAGGCATCGTCGACCATCCGTTTGACCATGGTCGGCGCGGCGAACATGTTGACGTTGCGATGGGTCCGGAGCAGATCGAAGATCTCGTCGGGCTCGAAGCTGGAGCGTTCCGAGATGACCTGGGCCGCCGCCTTCGCCACATGGACGAAGTTGCAGCAGCCCGACCCGTGCGACATCGGCGCCGCATGGATAAGGGTGTCGTCGGGACCGAAATCGGCGACGTCCGAGAAGAATCCGTGGGTCATGGCCAGCAGCGAGCGGTGCGACAGCATCGCGCCCTTCGGCTGGCCCGTCGTGCCGCTGGTATAGAACAGCCATGCGAGGTCGGTCGGGTCGCGGTCGGTGACCGGGATCGGCGCCGCGCCCTTCATCCCCGCGAAGGCCGGATCGGCGACGGAAACCACGCCGTCCAGCCCGACGATCTCGTCGGCGAGCGGCGCCAGCGCGTCGGCCAGGTCGGCGGTCGCGAAGCAATGCCGGGCGCCGCTGTTTTCCAGGATGTAGGCGAACTCGCGCGGATGCAGCTTGGCGTTCATCGGCACCGCGCAGAGCCCGGCATGGATGATGCCGTACAGCACCTCCAGAAATTCCGGGCAGTTCTTCATCGCCATCGCCACCCGGTCGCCGGGCGCAAGCCCCAGCTCGTCACGCAGATAGCCGGCGATGGCGGCGGCCGACCCCGCCAGTTCGGCATAGCTGGCATGGGGGCGCGGCCCGACATAGACGGCCGTCTTGTCCGGCGCCCGCTGCGCCGCCCGTTGCAGGAGAATAGCGATATTCACGTCGGTTTCCCTCCCTTCGGCCGGCCGCGGCGCGAAACCGCGCGCCGCGTCGCCGGCCCGAGCGGCGATGCTATCAGCCCGCCTCGGGGAAGGAAACCGCGCGGCGAATGCGCGCCGCGCTTGGTGCCGGGCCGGGCTCAGCCCTCGACGATCAGCGGATAGTCGGGGGTGGTGTTGAGCGGGCAGGAATAGAGGTACTTGCCGGGCTTTAGGTCGACGGCATAGTCCTGGGTCTTGCCTTCGACGAGGCCGCCCCCCGAGACGCTGATCTTGGTGACTTGGTGAACCGGGTTGCGCCAGTTGTAGTCCGCCTCGCGCAGCCAGAAGCCGAGCTCGTACGGCACGTTCTTATTGGTCACGCGAAAGACGTAGCGTCCGGGCTTGAGCTTCAGGGCCTCCGCCTTCTTCAGACGGTCGGCGGCGGTGCGGGCATTGATGGCGTCGCAATCCGCCTTGGCGGTCGGCATGTAGCCGTGATCGACGCCGTTCTCGGATTCGACGAACTGGCAGCCGATCTGGGTCAGAACGATCACCGTCGGCTCGGCCGCGAGGGCACGGGCACCGACGCCCGCCGACAGCGCGACGACCAGCCCCAACGCGACGGCGACCCGACGAGAGGAAAGACCAACGCTCATATTCTCGACTCCCTTTATGACATCCCGGGATTTCGCGCGGCGGTGCAGTTCGCGTGCCCTGGCAATTCGCGTAACGGCTGGGCAAACCGCGTGACACGTGTGCCACCCGCCTTGGCGACCGGCACCGGTCCCGCATTGCCGCGATCCCGCTCAAGGATATGCGGGACGGCCCGATCAAACGCAAATCAAGACCATGTGAGTCCCGCGCGAGTCCTCCGCCGTTCAACTTGAAGTAGCCGTCATTAACCTTTCCTTAACCATTCGCTTGATTTTGCCAGCGACGGGCCGCATGGTGTTAACGGGGCAAAAGAAAAAGGGACCCTGGGGAAGACGGCATAGGAGGTGAGCAGATGCGCTCCCAAAAGACGATTTTACGTCGTGACGTCGGCGGCGGTCCGGCCAATGACCGAGTGAAGCCAAAGCCGGTGGACATGTCCGTCGTCGCCACAACGGCCGAGGCCGAGACCGCGGACCGGCCCCTGAATTGGCCGCGGGTTCAAAAGCCGGGCGTCGAACCGGCCCTATATGGCGAACATGACTACAAGGAGCTCGACATCGCCTTCGATCGGCACGACCGGGTCCTTTGGTACCATATGAAGCCGCGCAGCTGCCCGAGCTTCACCTTCGAGCTTCTTCAGGAAATCCGCCGTTTCCAGATATCGGTGGACGAGTTGTTCGCCGAAACCGTGGGCGGCCCGTCGCCGGTCCGTTATCTGGTTCTGTCGTCGAAGCTGCCCGGCATCTTCAATCTCGGCGGCGACCTTCGCCTGCTCGCCGAAATGATCCGCGACGGCAATTACGAAGGGCTGCGCACCTACGCCCAGGCCTGCATCGACGTGCTCTATCCGAACGCCGTCAATCTGAACCAGCCCCTGGTGACCGTGTCGCTGGTCCAGGGCGACGCGCTGGGCGGCGGTTTCGAGGCGGCGTTGTCCAGCAACGTCCTGATCGCGGAACGCGGCGCCAAGTTCGGCCTGCCGGAGGTGTTGTTCAACCTGTTCCCGGGCATGGGGGCATACAGCTTCCTGTCCCGGCGGATCGGCAATGTAGCCGCCGAAAAGCTGATCTTCTCGGGCAAGATCCACACCGCCCAGGACCTCCACGATTTGGGGGTCGTCGACGTGCTGGTCGAGGACGGCGAAGGCGAGGAAGCGGTATACGACTTCGTGGAGCGCGAAGGCCGCCGGTTTAACGCCCATCGCGCCGTCTACCAGACCCGCCAATGCGTAAACCCGGTGACTCTGGAAGAATTGACCAACGTCGCCAAGATCTGGGTCGACGCCGCGACGCGGCTGGAGAAGAGCGACCTGCGCCGGATCGACCGGTTGGCCTCGTCCCAGGACCGGCGCTGGGACGAAGCGCTGGCCGGCGCCCGGACCTAGGGCCGACGGGCGGGCCGACGGCGTCCGCGCGCCCAATTCGAGTGGGCCCATGTCGAGTGGGCCTGTATCGACTGGGCCAGATTGATCGACCCGAGCCGATCGGGCAATCGGGCGAGCGATGAGGCGGCGTCAGGAATGCCGCTCCGTCCAAGCCTCGCCGCCAAAATAGTCTTCAAGGGCATGGCGCAGGCGAAGGATCTCGGCCCGCAACTTGCCCACATTGTCGCGCCCCGTCTCCGTAAAGGCATCGCGCTTGATGCCGTTGAGGCTCAGACAATGTTGGAAGACCGCCACCGCGCCGACATTGGCGGCGGCGCTGCGCAGCGCGTGAATCTCGTCGCGAAATCCCCGTAGGTCCTGCTCGTCGACGGCCTTGTCGAGCTGACGCATGATTTCCTCCGCGTCGCCGAGGAAGTCACTGGTCAGATCGACGACGAACGCCCGGCCGCCGCCCAGCTGGGCGAGATCCTCCAGGACCGCGTGGTCGAGGCTGGGATTTTCGCGATCGCGGCGCCCCGGATGCAGGGCGACCCGGCCATCCAGCTCTGCCTCCGAATCCAGGACCGCCGACGATGCCGCCGGCGTGCCGGCTTCATGCTCCGCTACCAGGGTATCGATAACATCGAGCAGCTTGTCCGCGCGGATCGGCTTGACCAGATGAGCGTCGAAACCGGCCTCATGACAACGGGTACGCATGTCGGCGGTCGCGTCGGCGGTCAAGGCGAGAAACGGCAGCTCGGGCTGGTTGCCATGGGCGAAGCGGTACAGCTTGACTGCCTCGAGACCGCTCATCACCGGCATGTTGACATCCAGCAGGGCGAGATCGAACTTGCGTGCCTCCAGCACGTCCAGCGCCTCTTCGCCATTCTCGACCAGATAGGAGAAATGGCCGGCGCGCTCCAATATCTTGGCGATGACCTTGCGGTTCGTCCGATTGTCCTCGGCGACGAGAATATTCAGCCCGCGCCGCGGCCCGTCCCTGTCGGCCTCCGCCGCCGTCATGCCCTCGTCGCCTTCGTCCGACGCCTCGGCCTCGGTCCGGCCGGCCCCGGCGCTGACCGCGTGCAGCGCGTTCGCCAACAGCCCCTCGTCCAGCGGCAGGGGCAACACCGACGACACGACCGACCGCACCGCCGGCTCGGTGGCCCGCTGGTCGGCGATATCGGTCAGAAGCAGAATGTCGTAAGTCGGTCCGTCGTCCGCGCCCCGCGCCATCTCGCTTAGCAGCTCGAGATCGACGCCGAGCGCCCTTTCGTCGACCAACAGAACCGACGGCGCCCGCGCCGCGTCCTCGCCCCGGGGATAGGGGGGCAGCCCGCCGACCAGGTTGGTCAGGGTTCGCAACCGCGCGCCCCAGCCTTCGAACCTGGCGGTCAGGTCTTCCGCCAGAACGGCGTCGGTCGTCATCAGCAAGCTGTCGCCGAGCCGGATATGATCCGCCGCCGGCGCGGCCGCGACCGACTGCTCCCTAAAAGCGACCCGGAAGGTGAAGCGACTTCCCCGCCCCTGGACGCTGGACACCGAAATGCCGCCCCCCATCAGGTCGGCCAGTTCGTTGGCGATGGCGAGGCCCAGCCCGGTACCGCCCTGGCGGCGGGTCGCCGCGTCGTCGGTCTGCCGGAAGCTTTCGAAGATCGCCTCCTGCATATCGGCGGGAATGCCGATCCCGGTGTCGGTTACCTCGAAATCGATACGCGACCAGGTCGGGTCCTTCGGATCGACGCCGCCGGTGACGGCGATCACGACCCGGCCTTGGTCGGTGAACTTGATCGCGTTGGCCACCAGATTGATCAGGATCTGCTGCAGATGCTGGACGTCGCCATGCAGCGCGTATCGCAGGTTGGGAGCCAGGTGCAGGGCCAGATGCAGGCCCTTGGCACGGGCCTGCGGCAGGAACATCCGGCGAATGCCCGCAAGGACGCCATGCAGATCGAAATCGGTCTCGTGCACCGAGACGGCGCCGGCCTCGACCTTGGAGAAATTCAGGATCTCGTTGATCTCGGCGAGAAGGATGTTGGCCGAGGAACGAACGGTGCGCAGCAGATCCCGCTGCTCCTCGTTCAAAGGCGTCTTCTCCAGGAAGTCGCTCATGCCGAGGATGCCGTTCAGCGGCGTCCTGATCTCGTGGCTCATATTGGCCAGGAAGCGGCTCTTCGCCTGGCTCGCCTCCTCGGCCTGGGCCTTGGCTTCGTGCAACTTCTTCAGCAGCGTCGACACATAGGCCGGCAGAACGATCAAGCCGGCGAGCAGGCCGGCGGCGAACCCGGGATGCCGGTGCCAGAAATCCGTCGTCATGATCACGAGGAGGAAACCGGCGGCGCTCATCAACGCCGAACCGAACAGATAGGCGCGCCCGTAGCGGAAGCCGTTGCCGAACGTCACCCAGAGATAGATCGGATACCACATCGCGGTATCCGCGCCGCCGATGATCATGAAATAGGACAAGGTCGCGTTGTCCATCACCATCGCGACGATGCGGCGCGGGATCGATTCGGCGGGCCACAGAACGATATGCGCGAGGAACATCATCGACAGGGTCAGGAACCCGCCGGAAATCACCAGAAGATGGGCATCGGCGGCATCGAACGTGCCGCCGATCGCGATCGAGATCAGAAGCGAGCACAGGATGATGGCGCCGATGAAGACGCGAATGAGGATCTGCTCGTGTTCGCTGTCGCGGCGTTCGGCGAAAAGCGCGCGGAAGCTGCCAAGACGCCGCCCGAACGTCCCTCCGTCGGCGCTCGGCGCCGCGCCGTCGGACCCTTGCGGGCCTAGGGACGCTCGCGGCTGTCCCTCAATACGGCGCTTGGACAATTCGCCCCACCAAATGACTACCCCTATTGCGGTCGAGGTCGCGCGCAGCGATCGCGGGCCACCCGCACGGGCCCGGCGCGCGCCCCGATCCGCGCGGCCGGCCGGTGCGTGGAACCGACAGGCCCGACCAGCCCACGAAATTCCAACTATCGGTGTCGTTCATCTTGGTAAAAATAAAATTAACGCCCCGGCTACCGTGACCGCATTCTTGCGGGACATCGGCACCGCGCAAATAAAACTGTCGCCTTTTCGGATCATGACGCAAAGGCCGGCGGCATGGCTGAAATAAGGAGACGTCCAATCGGTGGCGCCTCCCCAGCCTCACGACTGGCACCCGGCGGCGCGGCACCCGGCACGAGCCTGAGGTGCGCCGATATCGCCGCCCCTAGCCCGCATGGTCCGCCGACTCGACGCAACGATAGGCGGGGAAGGCGATGGTCACCCGCGTGCCCTCGCCCCGCTTGCTTTGCAGATCGAACCGCCCGCCATGCAGATCGACCAGGCTGACGGCCAGCGGCAGCCCCAGACCGGTGCCGGGATACTTGCGCGCCATGCCGCCTTCGACCTGGCCGAACCGCGCGAGCGCTCGGGGAATGTCTTCTTCGTCGATGCCGACGCCGTCGTCGGTGATCGTGAATTCGATCTCCCGATCCGCGGTCAGACGCGTGTCGATGCTGACCCTTCCGCCCTCGACGGTAAATTTCAGCCCGTTGACCAGAACATTGAGAAGAATCTGCTTGAGCATCCGCTCGTCGGCGCGCAGCCGCGGCAGATCGCCGAAATCCCCGACCCGGATATCCCGACCGTCGGCGTCCGCGCGGCCGCGCAACAGGCGCAGCACGTCGCCGACCACCCGCGAGACGTCGACATCGTCTTCGTGCATCTCGATCTTGCCGGCCTCGATCTTGGAGACATCGAGGATATCGTTGATGATGTTGAGCAGATGGCGGGCCGAATCGCCGATATCCTTGGTGTATTCCAGATAGCGCGGACTGCCGATGGGCCCCAGGAGCTCGCCCTCCATGATCTCGGCGAAGCCGATCACCGCGTTCAGCGGGGTGCGCAGCTCGTGGCTCATATTGGCCAGAAACTCGGTCTTCGAGCGGCTGGCGGTCTCCGCTTCGTCCTTGGCCTCGCGCAGCTCCTCCTCGACCTTCTTGCGGTCGGTAATGTCCAGGGAAGCGGTCACCACATTTATGACCTTGCCCGAATTGGGGTCCTTGATCATCGACTTGGTGGTCAGCAGATGGCGGACTGCCCCCGACCGGTGGGTCACCGATTCCTCGTAGGGCGGCACGCTTTCGCCATGGGCGAAGATCCAGCGGTCCAGATCGCGACCGCCGGTCTGGTAGTTCTCGCCGAACACCGCCTCGGGCGTCTTGCCCAGCGCGTCGTCCGGGCTGATGCCGAAGAAGACGGCCAGATAGCTGTTGACGAAGACGTAGCAGCCCTGCTCGTCGGTGGCGCTGATCATCGCCGGCACGGTATCGATGACCTGCAACAGCCGTTCGCGGCTTTCGCGCTGGACCTGGGCACGCAGCTTGTCGGTGCTTTCCAGCCGCCGCTCCAGGTAGTAAGCGCGCTTCTTGATGGTCTGCTGCTGCTTGCGCAGGGTCAGGAGATTGCGCGCCCGGACCTTGAATTCGCGATGATCGATGGGACTGAGCAGGAAGTCGGTGGCGCCCGCCTCCAGCGCCTTGTAGCGGAAATGACGGTCCTCGTAGACCGTCACCACCATCACCGGAATGTCGAAGCAGAAGGGCTGGCGGCGGAAGCGACGCACGAATTCGGCGCCGTCCATGGTCGGCATCTTGAAGTCGGTGACGACCAGGTCCGGCGTGTTGGTCTCGCTCCAGGTCAGGGCCTCGGCGGGATCGGCGAACGCCTTGACGGTCGCCCCTTCCTCCAAGAGGCCCGCCAGCTTGGTCAAGATATTGCGATTGGTGATCCGGTCGTCGATGACAACGATTACGGACATGGCTCACTCGACGCCCGCGACGGCACGGGTTCCTCTTCGCATCCGCCAAACCCTCAGGCGGCATCGGAACCGCTTCGCCCGTGGCACGCGACCCCTCTCGTGCACTCGTCGCCGCGCCCTGCCTGGCCCGTGCGGCGGCCCTGGCCCGCGCGGCGTTGCAACTATATCACACGAAATAGCATACATGTCGATGTGCCTTTCTCGCGCCCCCGTCTTCCGACACCGGGTATCGGCGGCGAGGGCGACGGGATAGGATGAAATGGGACGGTCGGGCGGCGAAAGGGAGGGCTATGACCAGGGGAAGTTTCGATTTGACCGGCAAGGTGGCGCTGGTCACCGGCGGCAACGGCGGGATCGGGCTCGGCATGGCCAAGGCGCTGGCAGCCGCGGGCGCGGGCGTCTGCGTCTGGGGCACCGACCCGGACAAGAACCGGACCGCCGAGGCAACGCTGGGCGCCGCCGGGGGCGGCCCCGTCGCCGCGATGGAATGCGATGTCGCCGACCCCGACCAGGTCGCGCGCGCCTTCGCCGCGACCCTGGACCGCTTCGGGCGGGTCGATGCCTGTTTCGCCAATGCCGGGATCGAGCGCATGCGCGGAAATTTCCTGGATATCAGCCTGGAGGACTGGCGGGCGGTCATGGCGGTCAATATCGACGGCGCCTTCCATACCTTCCGCGCGGCCTTCGCCCATATGAAGGACCGGGCCGAGGCCGGCGAGCCCGGCGGGCGGCTGATCGGTACGGCCAGCATCGCGGCGGTCTCCGGCGCGCCGGGGCACGCCCATTACGCGGCGGCGAAGGGCGGCCTGATCTCCCTGATTCTCGCGCTGTCGGTCGCCGGCGGGCGCTACGGCGTCACCGCCAACGCCATCCTGCCCGGCTGGATCGAGACCGGCATGACGGCGGCACCCTTCGCCAACGAGAAGTTCGTCCAGGCGGTCATGCCCCGGATTCCCGCGCGGCGCTGGGGCGGGCCGGCGGATTTCGGCGCCGCCGCCGTCTATCTTGCCAGCGACGCCTCCGCCTATCATAACGGCGATACCCTGGTCATCGACGGCGGCTATCTGGCTTTTTGAAGCCGGAATCGGCGGCGGCGGTCCGGCGCGGCGGCGCGCCTTGCTTGGGGAAATCGCGCCGCCATGTTAGGACGGCGCCTCCGCCATCCCGGCCCCTCTCGATTGAAGACATCATGACCCTGCGCAACATCGCCATCATCGCCCATGTCGATCACGGCAAGACGACCCTGGTCGATTGCCTGCTCCAACAAAGCGGCGCCTTCCGCTCCAACCAGAAGATCGCCGAAAGGGCGATGGATTCCAACGATTTGGAACGCGAGCGCGGCATTACCATCCTCGCCAAATGCACCTCGGTCACGTGGGACGACATGCGGCTCAACATCGTCGACACCCCTGGCCATGCCGATTTCGGCGGCGAGGTCGAGCGCATCCTGTCCATGGTCGACGGCGTGCTCGTCCTGGTCGACGCCGCCGAGGGCCCCATGCCGCAGACCAAGTTCGTTCTCGGCAAGGCGCTCGCCCTCGGCCTGAAGCCGATCGTGGTGATCAACAAGGCGGACCGGCCCGACGCGCGGCCCCACGCCGTGCACGATGCCACCTTCGACCTGTTCGCGGCGCTGGATGCGACCGAGGAGCAGCTCGACTTCCCCACCCTCTTCGCGTCCGCCAAGGAAGGGTGGGCCACCCCCGACGCCGACGGGCCGCGCACCGACATGGCGCCGCTGTTCGAGCTGGTCCGCGCCCATGTCTCGCCGCCCGAGGCCGACGCCGACGCGCCCTTCTCGATGCTGGTCACGACCCTGGAGAGCGACCCCTATCTCGGCCGGCTGCTGACCGGGCGCATTCAGTCCGGGCGCGCGCTGCCCAACATGGCGGTCAAGGCCCTGTCCCGCGAGGGCGAGGAGATCGAACGGGTGCGGCTGACCAAGCTGCTCGCCTTCCGGGGCCTGGAGCGGGTGCCGCTGGAGGCCGCCGAGGCGGGCGACATCGTCGCCGTCGCCGGCTTCGCCCAGGCCACCGTCGCCGACACGCTCTGCGAACCCGAGGTCGCGGCGGCGCTGCCGGCCCAGCCGGTCGACCCGCCGACCCTGGCCATGAGCTTCGCCATCAACGATTCGCCGCTGGCCGGCCAGGAGGGCGACAAGCTCACCTCGCGGATGATCCGCGACCGGCTGGCGCGGGAGGCGGAAGGCAACGTCGCCATCCGCATCGCCGAGGGCGAGGAAAAGGGCGTATTCGAGGTCGCCGGCCGCGGCGAGCTGCAACTCGCGGTCCTGATCGAGCAGATGCGCCGAGAGGGCTACGAGCTGTCGATCAGCCGGCCTCGGGTCCTGTTCCGCGACGATCCCGATACCGGCGAGCGCCTGGAACCCATCGAGGAAGTGGTCGTCGATGTGGACGAGGCCTATTCCGGCGCGGTGGTCGAGAAGCTGAACCGCCGGCGCGCCGAGCTGACCGAGATGCGCGCCACCGGCGGCGGCAAGCAGCGGCTCGTCTTTCACGCGCCGTCGCGCAGCCTGATCGGTTATCACGGCGAATTCCTGACCGATACGCGGGGGACCGGCGTAATGCACCGGCTGTTCCATTCCTGGGGCCCCCATCGCGGCGCCATCGAACAGCGCCATACCGGCGTCCTGATCTCGCGCGAACAGGGCAAGGCGGTCGCCTACGCCCTGTGGAACCTGGAAGACCGCGGCCCCCTGTTCATCGGCCCCGGCGAGGCGGTCTATGGCGGCATGATCATCGGCGAGCACAGCCGCGGCGCCGATCTGGAGGTCAACCCGCTGAAAAGCAAGCAGCTCACCAATATCCGCGCCGCCGGGAAGGACGACGCGATCCTGCTGACCCCGCCCCGGCGCATGAGCCTGGAACGGGCCATCGCCTATATTTCGGACGACGAGCTGGTCGAGGTCACGCCGACCTCGATCCGCCTGCGCAAACGCCATCTCGACCCCCACGAGCGCAAGCGCGCGGCGCGGCGCGATGCCGCATGACGTGATCATCGTCCTCGGCGCCGCCCTGCGCTCGGACGGGCGGCCGAGCCCCACCCTGCGCCGCCGCCTGGATCATGGCATTGCGCTTTATCGTAGCGGCGCCGCGCCGGCGCTTCTCGTCACCGGCGGAACGCGCGGCGGCGGCGCCTCCGAGGCGGCGGAAATGGCGCGGCTGGCGACCGCCGCCGGGGTGCCGGACGCGGCGCTGACCGTCGAACCCCACGCGCGCACGACCTTGGAGAACGCGACCCACAGCGCCCGCCTGATGGCGGCGCGCGGCTGGCGCCGGGCCTTGCTGGTGACAGACGGCGTCCATATGCCGCGCGCCCGGCTCGCCTTTCGCGCCGCCGGGGTGCGGGCGACCCCGGCCCCTGTGCGCCGGCTTTGGCGCCGGGCGCCGTTTCGCCGGAGCTGGCACTATCTCGCCTACGAGGCCCTCGGCTTCGCCTGGTATCTGGGCTTGATCACGGTCGGGGCGCACCGGCGCCGCCGGTCCTAGACGGCAAGGCCCGGCCGGCGGAGGGCGATGACGGCGAGCGCCGCGCTTGCCAGCACATAAAGAACGGCCAGCAGGGCGATGGCCTCGACGCCTATGCCCGAATCCAGCAGCCAGCCCATGCCGGCCGGCGCTACCGCGGTCGAGAAGACCATGATCGCGGCGGTCAGCCCCCGAATGGCGCCGATATGAAGGACGCCGTAGAGCTCGGGCCACAACGCCCCACCGATGGTGACGCTGGCCCCGACATTGAGCCCGGCGGCAGTCATATAGGCCAGCGCCGCCCAGGGATGGTCGAAGGCCGCGAGCAGCAGAAAAGCGAGCGCCAGCACCGGCAGCGCCCAGGGCAACAGCCGCCGCGCGCCATACCTGTCGACCACCGGCCCGAGGACCAGCGAGGCCGCGACCTTGGCCCCGGCGAAGCCCAGGAAGCAGGTCGCCAGCCAGGCCAGGCTCCAGCCCTTGGCGGCGGCCAGATGCACCTGATGGAACAAGAAGCCTGTCATCAGGAAGGGCGAGGCGACGACGGCCGGCAGCAGCATGTAGAAGCGCGAATCGCGCGCCACCTCCGCCCGCGTCCATTGCCGCCGCCCGCCGCCCGGCCCCGCGGCCGCCGCCCGGGTCCGCGCCACTAGCTCGGCATGGCGCGCCCCATGGCCGCGCAACAGCCACAGCGCGGCGGGGACCAGGGTGAGCGCGAGAACCAGGCCGATGGAGGACAGGGACGTCCGCCATCCCAAACCCGCAATCAAGGCGACCGTAACCAGCGGCAAGAGCCCTTCGCCCAAGGGCAGCCCCAGGGACGCGACGCTCATCGCCTTGCCCCGGTCGGCGTCGAAATAGCGCGCCATGCTGGTGGTCGCGACATGGCTCATCAGGCCCTGGCCGGCGAAGCGCAGGACGTAAAGGGCGAAGGCGAAGGCCAGCACGCCCTCGACCCGGGACAGCGCCAGGCAGGCGACGGCCAGCGTCGCGCCCACCAGGCCCGCATACAGGCGCAGGTCCACCCGGTCGATATGACGCCCGGCCCAGATCAAGGTCGCCGCGCTCGCGAGGGTCGCGCCGGAATACAGGGCGCCGAACTCGCCATGGGAGAGGGCGAAATCGCTTCTCACTTCGGCGCCGAACAGCGCGATGAAGAAGGTCTGGCCGAAGCTGGACCCGAAGGTGAAGAGAAGGCCGAAGGAAAGAAAGCGCCAATGCTGGCGCAGGAATGCCGCGTAGCCCATCGATCCCGTCCCGACCGTGCCGGGCGAACCCGGATCAGTCCGGCGGCGCGGCGGCGCAATCAATACACAGGGGCGTCGCCGGATCAAGCGCCAGACGCTTGGCGGCGATCTCCTCGCCGCAGCGCGTGCAGAAGCCGTACTCGCCGGCCACGATCCGCGCCAACGCCGCGTCGATCCGCGCGATTTCGCGTTGCCGTCGGCCGTCGGAGGCCTGCTGCATGGCTTGGGCCTGAAGCGCGTCCATCCGCGACAGGCGGCCGACCCGGGATTGATCCAGCTCGACCGGTCGGCGCGACTCCGCGCTGGCCGCGGCGAGACGGGTCAACTCGTCGCGCAGGGCCCGCAACCGATCCCCGAATTCGCTCACCCGCGCCGGGCCGTCATTCCGACCCCACATCGTCGATCCGCGCGACCTTGGCGGCGAACAGATAGCCGGCGCCGCGCACCGTCTTGATCAACTGCGGCGATTTCGGATCCGTTTCGATCTTGCGGCGCAGCCGGCCGACCTGCACGTCGATGCTGCGATCGAAGGGGCCGGCGCTGCGGCCATGGACCAGATCCAACAGCCGGTCTCGGCTCAGGACCTTGTTGGCGTTGTCGACGAACACGGCGAGCAGGTTGAACTCGGTCGTCGTCAGGTCGACCGGCGCGCCCTTGGGCGAGACCAGGCTGCGGGTCGTGGGGTTCAGCCGCCAATCGGCGAAAACATACGCGCCGCCCCGCTCCCCCGCGACTTGCGGCGCGGCGCGGCGCAAGACGCTGCGGACCCGGGCGAGAAGCTCGCGCAGCTCGAACGGCTTGGTGACGTAGTCGTCGGCGCCCATCTCCAGGCCAACGACCTTGTCGACCACTTCCCCGCTTCCGGTCAGAACGATCACCGGGACCGCGGCATCGCGGCGCAGTTCCTCGATCAGGGTCAAGCCGCTCTCGCCCGGAAGGTTGAGATCCAGGATCACGAGATCGGCCGGCCCCTCGGCCAGGACCCGGCGCATCGCCGGTCCGTCGCCGGCGCCGATCGCCGCGAACTGCTGCGCGCTCAGATAGTCGACGACCATCCGGCGAATGTCCGGTTCGTCCTCGACGACGACAATGCGCTTCGCATTGGTCAAACGGCGTTCCCCTTCATTTTCCGTCGCATGGCGGCGGGAGGTTGGCGCACTTCAATATACAAACCGTTACAAACTTTAACAAAATCTCACCGCTTCAGCATCGCTTTGACATTCCTCGCTTACAATAAGGCGATAGGTTGCCAGGCAAGCGGGGACGTTCGGTGTACCTATTGAGGCGTCTTCGGAGGTTGAACGACCACCGCGGGACGCCGCACCGGGTACGGTCAATTCCCCCCAGATCGAAGCACCGAACGTCCCCGCCCTGACCGCCGCACGAGATCAGGGAGAGTGCGATGTCACTAAGGCCCGCAGCGGGCGCCCCCCCAAACCTTCAAATCGTCCATGACGGCAGGGCGCTGGACGGCGACGGCGCCCATTTCGTCGAGGATTTGCGCATCGTGGCCGAAAATCTGATGTCGCTGGCCGACCGGGTGCCGGAAGACCGTGCCGAGATCGTCCGAACGGCATCCGACCTGGTGGCCGGAATCGCCGATACCCTCTAGCCGCGTCCTCGACCTCCGCGCCGCTCCTCAGACCGGCGGCGCATGGAGGTAGAACTGCCACAACAACCGCGCGGCGACGCTGCGCCACGGACGCCAAGCCGCGCCGAGCTCGATCATCTCGTCCCGGCCGGGGCGCGTGGCGGACCCGCGCAGGCGGGCATAGGCCGAGACCACCGCCAGATCGTCCACCGGCCACAAATCGGGGCGCCGTAGCGCGAACATCAAATAGATCTCCGCCGTCCATCGTCCGATCCCTCGGATCTGGATGAGCTCGGCAATCGCGGGTTCGTCGGGCAGCCGGGCGACCCGGCGCAGGCTCAATCGGCGCGCCTCGATCGCGTCGGCAAGTCCCAGGACATATTCGGTCTTTCGGCCGCTGAGGCCGGCCGCCCTGAGCGGCCGCGGCCCCGCCGCGCGCACCGCCGCCGGCGTGACCTGACCGAGCGTCGCCTCCAGCCGCGAATCGATGGTCCGCGCCGCCGCCACCGAAACTTGCTGCGAACAGATGACCCGCACCAACGTATGGAACCCCGGCGAACGGGCACCGAGCCGGGGCATGCCCGCCACGTCCAACGCCCGGCGCATCAGGGGATCGCGCCGCGCCAGATCCTCGGCGGCGTCGGCCAGCAGGGCGGCCGTCAGTCGGATCGGTTCGCGGGCATTCATGGACCGACCTTCACGGGCTGGGCGTCCTCCGGCTTGCCGGGCTCCGGATGCTGTCACGGAAGCGGCGACCGCCGCAACCGGCGAAAGATTTCCAAGCGGCCCGCCAAGACGGATATGATGGCCGGCGACCGAAACGGCGAGGACGGCCCGCGACATGAGCGACGAGACCGCAAAGACCGACGAGGAATGGCGGCGGCGACTGACCCCGGACCAGTTCGCCGTCTGCCGCCGGAAGGGCACCGAGCGCGCCTTCTCCGGCGCCTATTGGAACCATAAGGAAGACGGCAGCTATCACTGCGTCTGCTGCGGCGCCGCCCTGTTCGGGTCCGACGCCAAATACGATTCGGGCAGCGGCTGGCCCAGCTTCTGGCAGCCCCTGAGCGACGATCGGCTGCGCGAGATCACCGACAAGTCGCACGGGATGGTCCGAACCGAAGTCGTCTGCGCCGCCTGCGAGGCCCATCTCGGCCATGTCTTCCCCGACGGGCCGCCGCCGACCGGCCTGCGCTATTGCATCAATTCCCTGTCCCTGGATTTCGTCCCCGCCGACCGGAAAGGAGCGGCCGACGAACGATGAGCGAGAATATCGACTATTATTTTACCGCCAACTCGCCCTGGACCTATCTGGGGGCCGACCTGTTCCACCGAATCGCCGCCAAGCATGGTTCGCAGGTTCGCTACAAGCCCGTCGATCTGGTCCATATCTTCGGCCTGTCCGGCGGCCTGCCCCTGCCGAAACGCGCGCCCCAGCGCCAGGCCTATCGCCTGGTCGAGCTCCGCCGCTGGGCGGCGTGGCGCGGTCTGCCGCTCAACTCGATGCCCGCCCATTTCCAGCCGACCGTTCCCCATCTCGCCAATCGGATGCTGGTCGCGCTGACCCATGCCGGCGAGGATGCCGGCCCCCTGTCCCGTGCCATGATGCGCGCCGTCTGGGCCGAGGAGCGCGACATTTGGGATCCGGCCACCCTTGCCGCCCTCGCCACCGAATGCGGCCTGGACGGCGAGGCGCTCGTCTCCCGGGCCGGGGCGGCGGAGATCGAAGCGGCCTATGCCGCCAATGCCGAGGACGCCCTCGCCGCCCAGGTGTTCGGCGCGCCCACCTATGTCTGGCGCGGCGAGCCCTTCTGGGGCCAGGACCGGCTGGAGATGCTGGACGCGGCGCTGGCGGACGGGCGCGCGCCGATCCCGGTCGCCGATTTCGTCCCCGCGCCCCCCGCAATCCAGGGAGAGAATTCATGACCCGTATCGCCGATGTCCCACGCGCCGATATGTCCGACGACCAGCGCCGGATCGCCGACGAGATCGAATCCGGGCCGCGCGGCGCGGTGATCGGCCCGCTGGCGGTCTGGATGCACAGCCCGGCCCTGTGCGACCGGGCGCAGAAGCTGGGCGCGTTCGCCCGCTTCGATTCCAGCCTGCCGAAGCGCCTGTCCGAGCTCGCCATCCTGGTGACGGCGCGCCATTGGGGGGCGCAGTTCGAATGGTATTATCACGCCCCCATCGCCGAGGAAGCGGGCGTGCCGGCGGCGGCGATCGAGGCGCTGCGCGCCGGCGGCGAGCCGGTCTTCGAGAAATCGGACGAGGCCCTGGTCCATGAATTCGCCACCACCCTCTACCGGACGCGGACCGTGGACGCCGATCTGTACGGCCGCGCCGTGGCCGAGCTGGGCGAGCGCGGAGTGGTCGATCTGGTGGGCGTGCTCGGCTATTACGCCCTGATCTCGATGACCCTGAACGTGTTCGACGTCTCGCTCCCCGAGGGCGAGGCGCCGCCGCTGGCGGTCTGACGGGTCGCGGGACCGGAGGCGGCGATGACGAAGACGGTCGAGTATTTCTTCTGCCTGAACTCGCCCTGGGTCTATCTGGGCCAGGGCCGGCTTCAGGAGATCGCCGCCGAGACCGAGGCCGTCATCGACTATCGGCCGGTCGATTTGAAAGCCATGATGCTGGCCCTGTTCGGCGACGCCGATCCGCCCGAGCGCTCCGACTCGCACCGCCGCTACGGCAAGCGCGACATCGACCGCTGGGCCGACTTCTACGGGCTGCCGATCAACGGCGCGCCGCGCTTCTACCCGGTATCCCAGACCCTGGCGGCCAAGGTCGTGATCGCGGCGACGCGCCTCGGCGCCGAGGTGGCGCCGTTGGTGCTGGCGCTTCCGCGCGCGGTCTGGGCCGAGGACCGCGACATCGCCGACCGCAAGACCGTGGCGGCGATCGCCGAGGAATGCGGCCTGCCGGGGGACATCCTGATCCAGGCCGCCGACGACCCGTCGGTCGAGGAGACGTTGCTGGCGACCACCGAGGAAGCGCTCGCGCGCGGCGTCTTCGGCATCCCGACCTATGTCTATGCGGACGATATCTTCTGGGGCCAGGACCGGCTCGACTTCCTCGCCCGGGCGTTGAGGGGGTAAGGCCGGGCCGCGCGCCTAATCCTTGCGCAGGCTGTCGATATAGGCCTGGATATTCTCGATCTGGCGGCGGCTGAGCTGGATGGTCTCCATCGGCGGATGCGGGTCCATCAGCCAGCGCCGCAGCCG